>PVBE012692486.1_pt1 | contig 24410 bp, 13 predicted proteins | sample 1631181 | NCBI WGS metagenome assembly PVBE01 (sample SAMN08397723, study PRJNA350692) | Marine metagenome, whole genome shotgun sequencing project. | isolation source: water | place: Pacific Ocean | collected 2012-04 | reverse complement strand
ATCAATTGAAAATGTTGAGAGCGGATGATCTTTTGGTGAGACTCCTGTATTTTCAATGATCTCTGCATACCCTTCACCGGAAGAAGATTGGGACCGCTCCCTATCATTAATCCCATATTCATCATGCAAATACCGTTCTGAATTAGGTACGCTTCGAGCTGCACTTCGCTTGAAATACAAGCCATCTGACTCCTGTGTCTTTTTGGGTTTGTTACGAGCAAGAGCAGCTGCACCGCCACCAACTCCCCCACCGACAGCGTTTAGTCCTAATTGTTCTGCTTCATCAGTCGGTGCCAAAGCTGCCGACTGGGAGGCCATAACTCGGGCTTGACCTTCAACCTGCCCTGATGCATCTGCTGCAAACGGATGATCCTCTCCCATCCCCTCAGCTGCCTCCTCTGCTGCACTGAGATTCAGAGACTTTACCGGCTCAGATTTCCTACCCAACTGCCTTCGATCTGAAAGATTTGACGCCGGAAGATCTACCGCCGGGCTAGTGTCAGCAACTCTACGGGAGCGCGTCGAAGCCGATTCCTGTTCCCTTAAGGCATTGTCTGGTCGCCTTAATAAGCTCTTGCGCTTTTCTTCTCGCGATCCATCAAAATCTTTCGCAACAAATGCAACATCCTTCTGTTCCAACCTTCTCTCTTCGAAGGCTTGAGGAAGAGCTATGATAACCAGCACACAGGCAGCCACGGCACCGACTGAGATAAGCCACCTGTTCCGAACTGCACGCGAACGAACTGGCTCTGGCTGCGTCACTGCGGCGAGAACCATTCTTCGAAGATCTGATGACCGAGAGAGCTCTTCTTCATCAGGTGTTGATCGGATGACCTCGGCAACCGACTGGATCTCGGCTACATGCTCCCGCAAGTCCGTTCGGCTTTGATCAGCTAACAAGCGTTCAACTTCTGCTTTTTCATCTTCTGGAAGTTGCCCAAGAGCATAGGCTGTAATCTTCGCTTCGAACCGTTCCTGTTCTGTGGGAGTGATTTCTTCCTCGATATCAAATGCTTTTGTTTTCTTGGTATTCATGATTTTCCCTCACTTACGTGTTGTGCAGTAAGCAGTGACCTTAAGAGTGGGTGACGACGTAGAGCAGTGAGACCACGGTGAACAAGGACGCGCACATGACCTTCCGAGCGATCAGTAATTCCTGAAATATCTTTGTGCGTAAAACCTTCGCACCAAAGATCGATCACCTCTCTTTGTGAAGCAGGAAGTGTTTTCACAAGTGACCTCACTTGCACAACTAAATCTTTTGCTTCGGCAACGGATGCTGGATCATCAGTCGAACGAACAGCTTCCGAGTGGGATTGAATTTGTTCAGTGGAATCACCTATGAGTCGCTGCCGGTCGGCATGCCGCAGGTGATCAATCGCTTTATTCCGACAGACTCGAAAAAGCCATGGAGCAACACGCCCTTGAAGATTTGCTTGCGATTGCTCGCAGAGCTTCAAAAATGCATGTTGGACAACATCTGTAGCGAGATCGATATCACCTACAAGCCGTCGCGCGTATCGCTGTAACGGAAGTTCGTAGAGATCAACCGCTTCCAGCACCCAACCTCGGGAATCACTTCTTGCGGACATGGTTCTGATCCTAAAGACTCACATACCTGATTCTTGTTCTCAACAAACGTCTGACTGCCCATCTGTCAGTACAACGGCAACAGGGATCATCCGTTACACAAAAGAATTAAAAAGGAAACCGGCCGGAAAAAACACTCCCGGCCGGTTTCGAATCTGAACTGGTGAGAATTGCTGTTTATGAACTGCAATTCAATAGTCTAGGACTAGAAACCTACGTAGGTTACAAGGATGTCACCACAGGCCTGAAAGCGGACGATGACTGAATACCCACAGCAATAGTCATAGCGAACCTGACCACATCCAAAAAGTGTGCAACGTGAACTCTCACACGGACAGCCCTGACAGCACATTGGCAGGCACACTGGCACGTCTACTGAGCAACACGTTTCTGGGCTTGTGACACATAGAACCGTTTCATAGGTTGGTTCTTCACAGCATCCACAACCTTGCTTGCGCTTATGCCGACAAGCGTGCTTGTGATGATACTTTATGCAGGGACACTGGGAACAACATGGCGCTGCACCACATGAGGGTTCAAACCCACATGATGGCTCACAACCACAGGTAGGTTCCATGGCACATGTAGGCTCAAACTGCGTGCAACCAATGTCTTCAGCACAACAGGTGGGCTCAGCAGCACAGCCTGGCTCACAGTGGCGACGATGATGACCAAAACCAGCATCGGCTGATGAGCCGATAGCGAACGACAAAACGGCGGCGATACCGCAGAGAAAAAGCGAACGACTCATGATGCGAGCCTCCTGACAAATGATTGGAGACCAGCGGTTCCGTGCCCGCTGGTGGAACCGTGATGAAAACCATGATTCCTCTCAACAATGGCACATTGACAAGCAATGTCAAAGAAATCCGATTGTTTCGTCTATCCCGACAATCCAACCGGCAGGAACCTAACCGGCATAACCGTTCAAGCCCCTAGCATCTGACGAAATCGATCAAAAAGATAGGCTGAGTCATGAGGACCCGCAGCTGCTTCTGGGTGGTATTGCACGCTTGCTGCATTAGCTGACTTGTGACGAAGGCCTTCGATCGTTCCGTCATTAAGATTACGGTGAGTCACCTCAAGATCGGATGGTAATGTTTTTTCATCTACCGCAAACCCATGATTCTGTGATGTAATTTCCACCTTGCCAGTTGCCAGATCCATAACTGGCTGATTCGCTCCACGATGGCCAAAGGCAAGCTTAAACGTCTTTGCACCACAGGCTAACGCAAGAAGCTGGTGCCCCAAACAAATACCAAACATGGGAAGCTTACCAACCAACTCACGAACAGTGTTCACACAATAACCAAGTGCACCAGGATCTCCTGGACCATTCGACAAAAACACTCCGTCTGGCTTGAGTGCTAGAACATCTGCAGCTGTTGCTTTCCCAGGAAGAACTGTTATCCGACACCCAATACTGGCCAAGTGACGGGCAATATTCCACTTCATGCCATAGTCAAGCGCAACAACATGCTTGCCATCTGCTGAAGCCTGTGCAACTGGAAGTACACCACCTTCGGAAGGCTGTGGCAACGGCTCTGCCCATTCATCCAGCGGCAGTGTCCACTTGTTTTCTTCTTTTGGCATCACTTCTCGCACAAGATCACGGCCAACCAAAGCAGGTGCCTGTGTTGCCATATCAACAAGTTTTTTTGCATCAAGTTCTTCGCTTGAAAGCACCCCTGTCATAGCTCCTCGAATTCGGAGCCGACGCACAAGCGCTCGAGTATCAATACCCGTCAGGCCAACAACGCCAGCCTTTGCCAAATATTCATCCAGGGTACCGGTAGATGTAAAGTTGCTGGCAATACGACTTGCTTCACGAACAACAAATCCTGACATCTGTAATTTGCCACTTTCAGTGTCATCTGGATTCACACCATAGTTCCCAATCTGCGGAGCAGTCATTGTGAGAATCTGCCCCCGATAAGAAGGGTCTGTCAGAATCTCCTGATACCCTGTCATTGACGTGTTAAAACACACTTCTCCCGAAACGGTGCCAGAAGCACCAAATGAATGACCAAAAAAAACGGTGCCGTCTTCAAGTGCCAGTGCAGCCTGTGTCAAGATTTCATACTCCGAATGAGGAATCTGTATGATACCGAACCTTCAGGTGACGTGAAGGAGTAAATAATTACTGAGGCGTGGGTGAAGCCGTCACAAGAATATCTTCTGGATTTTCCACCAGACGTAGTCCGCGAAAACGAACCTCCTGAGGCACCTTGTTTGAGTGAAGTTGTAACCCCAACGGTCCAGTTCCACACAACTCTGGCTTGGGATCCGTCCAGTCTAAAACCGCTTTACCATTGACAGCCAATCGAATTCGACTCCCCACTGCAAGAATTTCCATCTGGTTCCAGTCGTGCTGCTTACCGATCGCCTTTGCCTTTCCATCCTGATCTCGAGAGATACCATTTCGACGATAGAGATCGAACAAACCCCAATTTGAGGGAAACATGACAAGGTGTCCTTGATAACTTGCAGACTCTCCATTTTTTTCAAACCTCTTTCCCCAGATGGCAACGCCTGAATGCATCTCACTCGTCACTAATTTTCCCTCAAAAAGCAAACGAAAATCGCGGTATGACTTTGTTGTCAGCAGATAGGTACTTACTTTTGGACTATTGTCTAATGCGTTCCGACCAACAATCTCAGCATTATCGATAGACCAATATTGGTCTATCTGCCCCTCCCAGCCTTCAAAATCATGACCGTTAAACAGTCGGATATCGCGACCACGTTCTTGTGCGGGCAAGGAAACACTACCGGCCCAATCAGAGGTCATTTTCGCCTCGGACTTCGATAGCTTGATTTCCGCAACGGGTTCACCATCTTTATCCAACTTATGTGACGCCCAGAGAAGCCCTCGTGTAACCATATCAAGGTATCGATCATCTCCTACCGTTTCATTATTATGCCCAAGAGACGTACTAAAAATACGTGTCTGTTTTGGGCCATATTCATTTGCCCACACTACAACGGCTGATTGTTTTGTTGGCTTGGCATTTGGATCAACTGGCTTCCCTTTTTTCCTCTTTGGAGCTGCTATCTGGTGGCCAGTTGCAAGTGCAACAGCTGACGGCATGACTTGAATGTTGTTGTAGAGTTCTTCCTTGATGGTGGTCCAATCTGAGAAACCACGAACTGCTGGGTGATCTTTCGCCGTAAAGGCAATATCGATTGGAGCTTGAGGCCCATGGCCTGTGGATTGCAATCCAATCATTTCATACCAACCAGCATTGTCGGCACCGGCTGTCACTGGCTCCCGAAAGTCACCCCAGCGATATGAATGCATGGCACAATGGAGATTGACTGCCGGCACACCTTTTCGGTGTGCTGCGAGAATACGACTGACGTAATCATGCTCGGTAACGTTCGCACTGCATTCATCATGAAGAACGATGTCATATCCCTCTGCCCAGTCTTCCTTTTCATAGATTTCAAAGACTGCGTTGGTAGATGTATCAGGGTTATACACAACTTCGACCTGACTTCTTACCCGGTGCTCAATACCTTTTTTCAGGAGTTGTGTCTGCGTGGCGTAGTCATGGCAACACCCTCCTGCAATAAGAAGCACCTTCAGAGACTCAGCGGCTTCCGCAGTCGACATCACGTGTGAAATCAGCAGGGCGGTACAGGTAACGAGAATACGCATTGATAAAGCTCCCAAGAAGAATAAACGACGCGACGAATATACCACAGAAAAAAACCCCTGTTTGGTATTAGTCCTGAGAGCTTCTTTCCCTCAAGCCTGCTGCAATTCGTCGACCAGGGGACGTCATTGCCAACTTTGACAAACTCGTAATCTCAACCCAACGTTGTCGAGGCCTTGGTTTCCTTGGTCGACTAATAAAAATTTCTCGAATTGCACACTCGACCCGGTGATGGGTTACGGTATATGACACCACGCCCACCTGACGACCACGCTTGAGTGCACTGCGGGGTCCTCTCGGAAAATCCCAGAGGCCATCCCACCACTCCCCAGGTCCACGCTGCTCAATGAGAACGTTGTTCCTCTGCCGGAAGATAATGGCTGTTTCACAAAGCTGTTTGTGCTGTCGAGTCTTCGACTTCAAGGGAATGACATCGGTACGATTTGTCTGAAACGCAGAACATTTCATTTTGATGGGACACCTACTGCACATCGGTCTGTCAGGAGTACAGATCATTGCCCCTAAATCCATTAACGCCTGATTGAATTGGCCCGGTTTTTTTGCTGGCACCAACTGTTCTGCAAGATCCCAAATTGGCTGATCACCACGATGACCATCTAGCGGTGCGTCATAACCATAGAGCCTCGCAATGACTCTCCGTGAGTTTGCTTCTACGATCGGCGCCTGCACTCCAAAGGCAATCGAGGCGATGGCCCCTGCTGTGTAACGACCAATACCGGGCAGCGCACACAGCGTTTCAACTGTCTTTGGTATGTTGCCATCGTACTTTCTGACTATTTCTTTCGCTGCAGCATGGAGTTGCCGTGCCCGCCTATAGTAGCCAAGCCCTTCCCAGTATTTGAGGACTGTTTGTTCTCGCGCGCGTGACAGGTTCAAAACTGTAGGAAATCGCTTCATGAAGCGAATAAAATATTCGCACACCCGATCTACTTGCGTTTGCTGAAGCATGATCTCACTCACCCAAACTGCATATGGATCATGAGATTGCCGCCATGGTAAATTCCGTTTCGAACGCTCATACCAGGCAAGGAGTGGCTTTACGCGTGCATCTTGGCGGATCTTTGATTGCATCTCCATCTCCACTGTGACGCACACCTCTTGCAAAGTTGATGCTCGCACCTTTCAAAAGAAGGATGTATCGTCATTTTTTGACAGGGTACGGTGATCGTCTGTTTGTTTGCCTAAGCCTCGCTAACATACTAATCAAAATGAGCGAATCCGTAAGAAATGCAATGCGTTACCGGATCCTCAATGTACGATCATTCAGCCGTGATATGCCCAAAAACAGAAAAGAAAACTGGATACAGTTGAATCGATCATGCCATCTGAGGCATTTCTTTTCTTGCCCTAGTCGTGAAGCGACAATAAGCCATTTCATTAAGCAACAAAAGGTATTGTCAATTGATTCCTAACAATCCGTCGCCATTCCCTGACCACGCCTGTCTACAGATGAATTCAACTGCTTGATCCCTCCTGCCCTCTAGCCATTCAGCTTGTTATCCAGTAGGACTCCTCTAACGATTGTCTTTTGTAGATTATTTTTCTTCTTCACACATGGGTTTCTTCTATGGCTTTGCCACGCTTTATTTCACTTGATGGCATTGACGGATCTGGAAAGTCCTCACAGATTGAACCTCTCGTAACGTGGTTAGAGCGCAAGGGGGCTACTGTGACAACATGTCACGACCCTGGGTCAACACCTGCAGGCACGGCAATTCGGGATATCTTATTAAATCGAAAAGATATCCACCTTGCGCCGACCACTGAAATGCTCCTGTACATGGCAGCCCGTTCGCAACTGGTGAGCGAAATCATTTCACCAGCACTCGACCGTGGTGAATGGGTGGTTTCAGATCGTTATCTTTTGGCAAATATTGTCTACCAAGGATACGCGGGAGGTTTAGACACTGAACGCATCCGTCAAGTTGGACACATAGCGACAGAAGGACTTCTTCCTGGACTGACGCTTGTTCTCGATATCGACCTCGATGTATCGACATCTCGACTCAATCGCCCACTCGATAAACTGGAAAACCGTGGCGAGGAGTATCGAAGAAAACTTCGTGCAGGCTACCTGGCTGAAGCATCGCATCACCCCGAAGCGATCCAAGTTATACGATCTGATCTATCAATGACCGAAGTGAGTCAACTCATTCAATCTGCAGTCATAAATCACTACCCTGAATTGGCTCAATAAAAGGATTATGATCTGCCCCATCATTTGTATGATTTGGAAACATCACTATGAGTTGGCAAAATATTCAAGGACATGACGCCATCGTCGAACGCTTTGTTAGAGCGTCTCATCAAAACCGGATTGCTGGTTCCTATCTTTTTGTTGGGCCAGATGGTATTGGGAAAACTACATTTGCTCAAACACTTGCGAAGTCACTTCTTTGCCAGCAACCTCAACCCCAACTGATTGCCTGTGGAAATTGTGCCTCGTGCGTACAAGCAGCAGCAGGAAGTCATCCAGACATTGATATTGTTCAAAAACCAGAAGACCGGTCATCAATTCCTATTGAAGCTTTTGTTGGTGACTCAAATCATCGCATGCGAGCAGGACTCTGTTGGCGCATAAAACTTCGGCCATCACTTGGCCATCGAAAAGCTGCACTTATCCTGGATGCTGACACTTTACTCGTTGAGGCGGCTAACTGCCTCCTCAAGACACTCGAGGAACCTCCAGATGGTTCGATTATTATTCTGGTTGGGACATCACTTGAGCGTCAGTTGCCAACCATTCGCTCTAGATGTCAAATTGTTCGATTCCATCCACTCTCACCAAATATTATTTTTAGTGTATTGGAGCATGAGGCTGCTTTAAGAAATGACTCTTTTGATGCCTCATCGTGTCGTAACATTGCTCACGCGTCCAATGGCAGCCTGACTCGTGCACGGCTACTTCTCGATCCTGATGCGGTTAGCTTTCGAACCACACTTGTAGATCTGTTGGGGCAATCTCCTCTCAATGGAGTATCGCTATCTAAAGAAACTCTTGCCTTTGTTGAAGCAGCTGGAAAGGATGCTCCGGCAAGACGGGCTCGGCTCAAAATTGTCCTTGAGACGGCACTTGATTTTTTTCAAACCGTGCTTCGACTGTCAGTAGCCCATGCGTCTGGACAAGATGGGGCATTCGCGAAAGCAGCTGCAGGATGGGCAAGCAGGATAAGCAATCCAACTGAAAAAGCATCGTTTCTGCTTGAGAAGTCACTAGACGCCCTTGATTCAGTTGATCGAAATGCAAATCTCTCCGTACTCATTGACGCCTGGTCTGCTGTGATTGAAGCCCCTCAACTTGCCAAACCTGTTAATCCATAGCGGTTATTGTGTGCCAGTTCGATTTTCCCGGTCGTTCGTGTCGATCTTTTTTTGACGGGCGTTGAACAAACCGACGCTTGCTTAATCAATAGACTCAACGGCTGGGATTGGCATGGCTGACAGACAGGCGAAGGGAATCGTCACTGTTTCATTTCTAGCGGGTATTGCACTCGCAGTATGCTATCTGCTCCAGGGAGCGTGGGAGCCTGTCCCTCAACCATTTTTCGGACTTGAGGAACCCATTTCTGTTGCTGCACCGTTACCTCAACAGCCACGTGTTTCTAAACCGACAGTCGTTCATTTATCACCCCCTGTGGGTAACCTCTCCTCCATGGCCGCTGCCATGCCAGCCGTTGTAAAACCTGGACCAAAGCCGGAACGACTCGCCTCGGCCACGCCACACCTCTCATCGCATTCTGGCGTGATCGATCAAAATCAACAGGACAACACACTGCACACTGATTCTCAGGAAAAGGCGAGACTGGATAATGTCCCAAAAAGAATTATTAATAAAATAGGTACACCTGACGCAACGCCCCTCTTTGTCGAACCTGCAGCGCCCGAATCACTGAAGTCACTCGTTACACGTGTACACATTCATCGTCTCACTGCTGAGGAACCAGCACGTCCTGATTCCGAAAATAAATCTCCATCGCAACCAGCTCGCATGAAATCTCCTGCAACTGGAGAATCTTTGGGAGCCGCCCCACTTCCTGGATCCACATGGACAGACCCTGACAGTGTGAACTGGACGAAACCAGCGAATGCCGCCTCACGACCAACGTCGGATAACGAGACTGCAAAAGTCTCATCACCAGGACCTGTTCGGCTTTTGGATCGCTTACTGAGTGGAGAGCGAATCTTTAACCGTAATCGCAGAGAATCCCAGGAGACTGGTTCTCACAGTATTGTTCTTCATGGAATCCCAGATGTCCGAAAGCCAGGAAGTATCTGGCCTCATCCTGCCACACTGATCTCAGAACTCAACGAACTACAAAAATATTTTTCGGAGAACCACGGTGATCGTACGCAGAAAGATATCTCTCCCTGGGCTCAAGATACTCTTATTGTCCTTGGAAACGTCCTGACAACTTCAGGCCCGCGAGATCCGATCGCAGCACCGTTACTCATCAACCTCGGAGAAGCGGTACATGTCGGCATGGAACTGGCCGATCGCTCGAGTGAAGGAAAACTTGCCTCTTCCACTCGTCGAGCAGCTCTAGCAGTCTCGCGTAGGGTTGCTGTATGGCGAGCGATTGCCGGCATGTTGGCTGATGTACCTCCAGATGAACAGGCCGACCAAGTTCAACTAGCCACACCCGATCCACTTCTCATTGCTCGTTCTGAGTCTGATGCAGGCCGATTAATGGAATCTCTCGAACGCTACGAAATATCACGAAATACAACCGATGCTTCGTTTGTTAAAGAAGCCCTTCGATCTGTTGAGTCTTCACCGCTCGTTGGTGCAAAAATGGTTGTTCGTTCGGTCACTGACCACTACCTCTCACCCAATATGAGGATCGCTATTCACCGCGACTTTGCAGAGAAGCTTCTTCCTGATACCGACGAAGAAGATGGTCCCTTTGCTGAGGTCATCAACGGCAGAGTGGTTCGAGGAAACAGAAAAGTTGTCCGCACAACAACAGTTCAATTTGCACCAAACCACGATGAGGTAGCGATGGTTCTTGAGGTGCATGGGGACATTGCTTCACGAAGTACTACAAATGCTGGACCAGCTAAGTTTTCATCTCAAACAGCATCAAAATTCGTTGTCCGAAAGCCAATCAGTATTTCATCACAAGGGCTTCTTCTCGGTCCTGCGACCGGGGCCGCATCAAATAACTCACGGTTAGCTGGCATCCAAACGAGCTTTGATTCCGTTCCTGTGATGAGATCACTCGCTCGCTCACTTGCCAAAAGCCAGCACGACAACCAACTCCCTGAAGTCAATCGTGAAATAATCAATAAGATCATTGCTCGTGCATGTCGAGAAACTGACGAAAGGGCAGAACCAGAATTCACAGCGGCCGCTGAGCGAATTCGAGAACGACTCTGGATGCCACTTGTAAAGCTTGGGCTTGATCCGACACCTGTTGTTTTGGAATCCACACCATCAATCGCTACGATTCGATTACGCCTTGCAGCTGATAATCAGGTTGCTGCTCATACACCACGACCACGGGCACCAACAGACGCACGTCTCAGTATGCAACTCCATGAATCTGCCTTAAATAATGCCCTTGAAAGACTCACCGTCGCTGGCCAATCATTTTTTCTTGAAGACCTCGTCGTGCATATATGCAACCGCATTGGTATTGAGGCGAGTGTGCCAGAAGATCTTCCAGAGGGTGTCGAAGTGACTTTTGAAGGTTCAGAGCCAGTCCGCATTACGTGCAAAGACGGTCTGGTGCAGGTACGCGTTGCATTAGATGCAATCGAGACAAGTCGCCGAAGTTGGTATGACGTTATTGCGCAAGTTTCATATAGCCCAGTGGTGTCTGGTTCACAGGTATTCCTTGAACGAGACGGCCCCATTCGGATTGGTGGCCCTGGCCATCAAGGACGGCTTGAATTGGGACTTCGCACTATTTTTGGAAAAATCTTTCCAAAGGAAAAACCCATTCCAATTGTTCCTGACCGAATTGTGACGAATCCCAGACTTGATGGCACCAGAGTGGTGCAGGCCGTGAGTCATGACGGCTGGTTCGCCCTTGCCCTTGCGACACGCGAACCCCCTGCAACAGTGTCCACTCCCCGAGAGAATACGCAAGAAGCCGCCCGCTCCAAACTCTTTCGCTAATCATCGCTACACTGTGCATTGGAGGTAACCAATGTCGCAGCAGCAATATCGTATTGAATCAGACAGCATGGGTGAGGTTCAGGTGCCCTCGAACCGCTACTGGGGTGCTCAGACCGAGCGCTCGAGAGATAATTTCAAGGTTGGCGTTGATCGTTTTCAATGGGGCCGAGCGATCAAAAGAGCACTCGGCATTCTAAAAAAATCGGGCGCTCTTGCGAATGCTGATCTTGGTCAACTCTCACAAGACACAGCATCCTTAATTAGGCAAGCCGCCGACGAAGTGATCCAAGGCAAACTTGATGATCACTTCCCCCTTGTCGTTTTTCAGACGGGAAGTGGTACCCAGTCAAACATGAATGCCAATGAAGTGATTGCTAACCGAGCCATTGAGATCGCAGGTGGCACACTCGGATCAAAATCACCCGTACATCCAAACGATGATGTGAACCGTGGTCAGTCCAGCAATGACACTTTTCCCACAGCCATGCACATCGCCGCTGTCGAAGTTATCACCGATCGTCTTTTACCAGCCGTTGTCGACTTACGTGATGTATTACTTCAACTTGAAAAACAATACGAAGATATTGTGAAAATTGGTCGTACGCATCTTCAAGACGCCACACCAATTACGTTTGGACAGGAAATCTCATCATGGCGTGCCCAAATCGATGATCGAATTGAGAGCATCAAACGATCCCTTCCTGGTCTTTATGAACTTGCGATTGGCGGCACTGCGGTTGGCACAGGACTCAATGCTCATCCTGACTTCGGTACAACTGCTGCAAGCTATATCGCAAAAGAAACAGGACATCCATTTGTATCCGCTACAAACAAGTTTGCGGCACTGTCTGCTCATGATGCACTCGTTGAAATCAGTGCCGCCGAGCGAGGACTGGCAATGGCACTGCTCAAATTTGCAAATGATGTTCGATGGCTTGCCAGTGGACCACGCTGTGGCATTGGTGAAATTACGATTCCAGAGAATGAGCCTTGGAGTTCGATCATGCCTGGTAAAGTCAACCCAACTCAATGTGAGTCAATGACCATGGTCTGCGCTCAGGTTTTTGGAAACGATGCGACTGTGGCTTTTGCTGGCAGCCAGGGCAATTTTCAACTCAATGTGTACAAGCCCGTCATGATCCACAATGTTCTTGAAAGCGCGGATCTTATTGCAGACGCATGTGACTCGATGCGGGTGCATTGCGCAAGCGGTATCAAACCCAACAAGGATCGTATTCAACAGCACTTAGATGAATCCCTGATGCTTGTAACCGCACTCAATAATCATATTGGATATGAGAAGGCGGCTAAAATTGCAAAAAAGGCCCATACCGATGACACAAGCCTGAAAGAAGCAGCCATCGCGCTTGGGTATCTATCTGCAGAGCAATATGACCAATGGGTAGTTCCTGGAAATATGACTCAGCCTCTTTCTAAGGATACGTAACATTTATCTGATTGACCTGCTTGGATTGCCAAGTGGAAGATGACTTCAATTTGGTCACTGTTTCTTTGGATATGGATGTTTCCCTTGCTTAGATGCCTGGTAGACCTCCATCGTGTCCATGATGAGGCCAGGGTCATGCTGCGATGCAAGCCAGTCATCAAGCTCGGCACTTAATCTTTTTTTGACATGAGCGAGCTTAGACTCATGAGAAAGGTTGTTCAATTCATATGGATCGGAAGCTGTATGGTAGAGTTCTTCCTCGGGCCTACGCATGTACCGCGTCACCATACGGAGAGCATGTGGGGTATTCCAAGAAACTGTTAGCCATGTCATCCATGATGACATCGGACCTCGCCCGTCCTTACGAGGTCCCATCACATGCTTTTCTGTGTAGATGGATTCAGAGTAAAGATTTCGTATATATCGATACTCTCCATCGGTCACCGTGCGAATAGGGTATGGAGATCCCTCTGGAAGATTATTATGCATGCCGTAGGCACAAGAACGATGCTGTTGTGATTCACCAGAGAGAACACCCAGAAAACTTTGCCCATCCAGCTTGCTTGAGGATCCTCCAGCAAGATCGATTAAGGTTGGAACCATGTCAACATATTGAACAATTGCATTTGTTCGTGTTCCTGCCTGTATTGAGTTTGGCCAGCGAGCAATCAGTGCCGTATGCAATCCTGTATCCCAATTTGTCCATTTGTTACCAGGAAACTGAGAACCCTGCTCAGACGTAAAAAGCACCAATGTATCCTGCTCATGCCCAGATAACCTGAGGGTTTCAAGTAAATCTCCTACCTGTTCATCCATGTAGGTTATTTCAGCGAGGTAGGCACTAAAGTCCTGTCGGGTCTGTGGTGTATCAACCAAGTTGCTGGGAAGTTTTATTTTCTTTGGAGGATAGACTGACGGGTCTCCCATCACCCAGGGTCTATGTGGTTCAACAAGTGCGACGACCAAGCAAAATGGTTCTTCAGAATCACGAGACATAAATTCATGAACAGCACCCAAGTCATGTTGTTGAGTGGGATTCCGGACACAATTCGAATCAAACCCAGCAACGTCTTCAAAGGAAAAAACCTGTTTGGGTTTCACATGTACTTTTCCGGCCAAACCAACTCGATACCCTAACTGCGTGAGATAGTTCGGCAGACTACGGATGGCAGGACGGCTCGAAGAGTGATTCCATGCACAGCCATTCCGCATTGGATACAAACCCGTGTAGAGTGCTGCACGACATGGCTGACACATTGCTTCACAAAGATATGCACGATTAAAGACAACACCTTCTTTTCCAAGACGATCAATATTTGGTGTCTTAGCATTTTTTCCTCCATACAATGGCAGGTCGTTATATGTGCAGTCATCAGCAATGACCAATAATATATTTGGACGATCGTCAGCAATACTCGACGCCATGCTCAGAAGCAGAACGCAAAGAATTTGAAAGAGGAAATACATGGTATTTGTCTTATCTCCCGGGGTTTCAATCAAACACATAGCCTGTGTTATACGATGACGATGAGAATTGGTGGAAAAGCATTTGATAATCATAGTACTCTTAGGCTCCGACGGGCTGATTCCTGAGTCTGGGAAGACGAATGATGTATCAACGCAAGTGTGACGTTTTGACGCTGTATGTTGTCATGGTTTTTTGCCTGTGCAGCAGTACATGCACAATGATCCTCGCAAAAGATTCCTTTCCTGCTCCATATAACAGTGAACCAACCGATCGTGGCAAACCGTTATCTGCGGATGCTTCTGCTGCCGAAATCAGGTTGCCGGCAGGATTTCAAGCACGTGTCGTAGCTTCAGAGCCCATCATCCAAAATCCCATTGCCATGACATGGGATACCCGCGGCAGACTGTGGGTAGCTGAAAACTTTACGTATGCAGAAGGAAGCATGCGGTTTGATTACGATCTTCGTGATCGCATCACTCTTCTGGAAGACACAAACGGAGACGGGCGTTTCGATCATCACCGTATTTTCATTGATTCTCTGCAGATTCTGACAGGGCTCGAAGTTGGTCATGGTGGGGTTTGGGCTATGTGCCCACCTCGGTTGCTCTTCATCCCGGATCGCAACCATGACGATATTCCCGACGGACCTATCGAGACGGTACTCGATGGTTTTGACATTGCTGGTCCAAGCTATCACAACTTTGCAAATGGACTGAAGTTTGGTCCCGATGGCTGGCTCTACGGAAGATGTGGGCACTCATGCCCAGCTCTGATTGGCTCACCAGGCTGTAACGATGAGCAGCGGATGCCGATGGAGGGTGGACTTTGGAGATACTCACCATATACAGGACAGGTTGAAGTACTCACAACCGGCACAACGAATCCATGGGGACATGATTGGAATGCCGAATGTGAATGCTTTTTTGTGAACACAGTCAATGGCCATCTGTGGCATCTCATTCCAGGTGCACACTTTGATCAAACCAATGGTATTGATCCGAATCCGTACACATATGAACTGATCGATCAACATGCTGATCACTATCATTTTGATGTGGGGAAGGGGTGGCAAAATTCTCGTGACGGGAAGGCCAATGACCTTGGTGGTGGCCACGCACACAGTGGGTGCATGATTTATTCTGGAACTAATTGGCCTACAGAATATCGTGATCAACTATTTACACTCAATTTCCACGGTCGTCGATTAAACCAGGAACGTCTTAGTCGCTCGGAAAGCGGTTACATCGCGACACATTCACCTGATTTTTTTCACACTGGCGACACATGGTTTCGTGGGATTGATGTAGGAAATGGTCCTGATGGAAGTGTTGTCGTTCTTGACTGGAGTGACACCGGTGAATGTCATGAACGAGATGGCGTACACAGAACAAGTGGCCGAGTGTTTCAGATCGTTGCTGGTGAACCGCACCTTCCGGATGGAATATCGGCTGGATTTGATCTGAGACAGTTTAGTGACGATGAACTTGCTCAATGTCAACGTCGTGCTGAAGGCTGGTGGGTCAATCAGTCGCGTCGCGTACTTGCAGAGAGAGCCAGTCGTAAGAACATGCCAACTTCAACTGAGTATCTTTTGCAAAAACAGTTCGAAAATGCGCAGCAGCTTTCAAATGATGATCCTCAAGTTTCTGCATCAGCTCATCGTGTTCGCGCGATGTTGACCCTTCACCTCATCGGAAAATTACAGTCTGAAGAATTGATTGCTCGGTTGCATCACCCTGACGAACACGTACGCGCTTGGGCCGTGCGACTGCTAACGGAGGCCCTTCCACTCGATGCCGCCCTCGGGCCAGTAAACATGGATGCGAGACGTGCCAAACAGATTTATGTTGCATCCAGTGCACTTCTTGATCACCTCACCGAGATTGCGCGCGATGACCGCTCCGCTTTCGTTCGACTCGTACTTGCTTCAACGCTACAGCGATTGCCTGTCGAAATGCGACCGCAATTGGCAGAAGCACTTTTCGTACATGCTGAAGATGCATCTGACCAGAATCTGCCACTTCTTGTCTGGTATGGTCTTATTCCACTTGGAAAAGATAACCCTGATGCTCTGGCTGACCTTGGGGCAAAGTGTCAATGGCCACGAACGCTCAAACTCATTTCACGTCGAGTGGCCGGAGGTATTGAAAGCCATCCGTCGGCAGTAAATCGTTTACTCATTTCCGGACAGGCAAGCCTTCAGAATGACATGGGCGTTGCGTTAGAGGCTACGCTTACCGGTCTTCGTGAAGGACTTGCTGGTTGGAAAAATGCTCCAGAACCAACTGCATGGAAAACAATACATCATGCAATCCGAGAGGTGTCCAACGACAAACGTCAAGCAGTACTCCAAAGCCTTGTGGAGGAACTCTCGGTTGTCTTTGGAGATGGCAGGGCATTGAGTGTCGTTCGTGAGACTGCGCTCAATTCGAAACTGTCCATGGAGACACGCCGCGCTGCAATTGGAACACTGATCGAAGCTGAACCGCCAGATCTGAGGAGTATCTGTGAAAAAGTGATCAAAAATCGGCATCTCCAAGCTACTGCGGCAGAGGGCCTGACGCTCTTTGATGACCCATCTGTCGGTGAACTGCTTGTGAATACACTCCGTCGTGCTCGCGGAGCCGGAAAGGAGGCAATTCTGAACGCACTCGTATCAAGAGTGACTTTTGCAGACAAGCTCGTAAGCGCCCTTGAGAATGGTGAAATCAAGGCCGAGGATTTATCTGCGAGACTCGTTCGCAATATTCATTCACTCGAAGATCCATCAGTTTCACAACGGCTTACAAGCGCATGGGGTCATGTGCAAGAAAGTTCATCTGAAAAAAGGAAACGAATGCAACTCCTCACAAGGATGCTTTCCCGACCGTCTACTGAACCCTCAGACCTTGCCATGGGGCGTATCGTGTTTGAAAAAAACTGTGGAACATGCCACAAGTTATATGGTGAGGGCGGTACGCTGGGACCCGATCTGACAGGGTCAGGACGCCATGATCTGAACTATCTTGTAGAAAACATTATTGATCCAAGTGCTGTCGTGAACCGCGATTGGAGACTTAGCATCCTGCGGCTTCTTGATGGACGCGTGCTCAGTGGTGTTGTGATTGATGAAAATGAAAAAACACTGTCAGTGCTCACTCAACAGGAGCACACTGTCATTTTACTTAAGGATATTGAGGAGCGCACACTCACAAATCAGTCACCTATGCCTGATGGCCTCCTGGATAAACTCTCTGAAAAACAGACCAGAAATCTAATTGCATATCTGAGACATCCAACACAAGTGGCAATGCCATGAATCGATTGCCAAGCAATGGGCTTAGAGATCAATGCTTTCGGCAGCCGGCCTTAATCATATGCTTGAATCTACCTCTTTACCTGAGGTTTGTTATCCAACATCATGACATTGGATCCATGCAATAATTGCCACTATTTGTTAGCTACATATACGAAATAATGACTGACTAGAGACCAAGTATTTCTTGGAACGTACCAACACCTGTCTCCACACAGTCAAGAGCATCAAAAACAACCTGACATGACTTGGAGCACGTTCGCGATGATCAAACAAAAGTATTACCAGTTCATAGCAGCATCTCTTTTTACTGTGGTGCTCTTTGGCTTGGGAAATCTCTGTGCTGCTACACCGGCACAAACTCAAAACACGCATGCTGATCACCAACTAGCATCATTCTTTGAGCACGAAACAATGCTACTGCAACAACAATCTCTCGCGGCGATTGGCACCGCAGAAGAATGGGAGAGTAAACAGGCTGTCAAACGACAACTTCTTTTCACAATGTTTGGACTCGATGGGAGGCTTGATCAGGATGGCCGTATTCGTCCTGCACACACTCACGAACTAAAGCCCCAAGTAACAGGAAGGCTAGAATTCAGTGGTTCAAATTCTTCCGGCTGTATTGTCGAAAAACTGCATTTTCAATCTGAACAGGGACTCTACGTCACAGCAAACCTCTACATTCCAAAAGATGCTTCTCCAGAGCAACCATCACCTGCTGTGCTCTATCTCTGTGGTCATGGTCGAGTCATGGAAGACGGAATTAGCCTTGGAAACAAAGTCCATTATCAACATCATGGTGCTTGGCTAGCCGAACATGGGTATATCGTACTTGTATTAGACTCTCTTCAACTTGGTGAAATTCAAGGCGTTCATCATGGAACGTACCGCAAAGATCGATGGTGGTGGCCATCACGTGGCTATACACCTGCAGGAGTCGAGGCACTCAATGCTATTCGAGGTATTGATTACCTCGTCACTCGTCCAGAAGTTGATCCGCAACGGATTGGTGTGACTGGTCGTAGTGGTGGTGGTGCTGGGAGTTGGTGGGTGGCAGCTCTTGACGATCGTATCAAAACAGCTGTTCCAGTGGCAGGCATAACCGATCTCTATGACCATGTTGTAGGGGGGTGTGTGAGTGGCCACTGCGACTGCATGTTTATTGTCAATACATTCCGATGGGATTACCCGTTAGTAGCAGCACTCATCTACCCGCGACCATTACTGCTTGCCAATACTGACGCCGATCGCATCTTTCCACTGGGAGGAGTCATGCGGACACAAGCTCATCTCAGGGAGCTTTATACACTTGGAAAACACGCAGATCTTTTTGGCATAACCATCACATCTGGTGGACATGCAGATACACAGGATCTTCAGGTACCCACAATCCGTTGGCTTGACACTCATCTTGGCATGGGTGAACGCCTGATTGATACAGCAGCAAGAAAACGTTTTGAACCAAAGCAACTCAAGGTTTTAGGTGATGCACCTGCTGACGAGCGGAATACTCGGATTGATCGGGAGTTTGTACCGGTGGCTGGTCCTTTCAAGCCACCCAAAAACACCCAACAGTGGCAGGCCCAATGTCAATCCTGGCTTCAGCGCCTTAAGAGCCATACGTTCGGTGGCTGGCCCGACAACAATACGCAACTTGATATACATGCTCTGCAGAGGGAGCAACGCAATGGGATTGAACAAACTACATATCAATTTCAAAGCCAACAACATGTTGAACTTGAGCTTATAGTCCTGCGTCAAAAGGAGAGCACGCGCCTGAGTTCCCTACTCCTTTTCATTGCCGATCAAAGTGACTTCGAGAACCTGCAAAACGCACGGCTGACTCTTTTGGACAAAGACAATCAAGTTGTGACAAAAAATGCTGACGTTCTTGCCTTGAAGGAGGCACTCACAAAACCAAACCATGCTGTTGCCATTCTTGCACCACGCGGCGTTGGTTCTTCTCGATGGAATCAAGATCGCTCAACGCTCACGCATAACCGGCGTCGCTTTCTTTTATTAGGCCAAACATGGGAAGGAATGCAGGCCTTTGATATCCGGCGTGGCATTCAGGCCATACGGGCCATTTGTGATCACGACACTGGCCCCGAAACACACATCGAACTTCGAGCAAATGGTTCCATGGCAGCACTCACGCTATATGCATCACTTTTTGAGCCACCAGTATCACAGATCACTGTGCAGTCGCTTCCTGTCACACATGATGCTCCTTCTGATGATACGGGTGACATCATGGGACCATCACTCCTTAATGTTCTTCGCATTCTTGATATACCTCAGGTGGTCGCAATGGCTGCAGAAAGAAGCCATATTCGAATTCTGGGGAGTGATCAACGGGCTCTTGATTATGTCATACAAACTGCGGCCAATCTTAATTGGCCGGAACAGCATATCCGCATCGAAAAGACAGCTTCTGATTTACCCGAGCCTTCCTGCGACTTCACATTTGAACCACATGTCATTGACCCTGAGGCTGGCAAAATCTGCTATGCAGTCGTTCTTGCCGATATTGATACAGATGGCCATGACGATATCGTTGTCGTGACTGAAGAAGCAGTACTATGGTACAAGAATCCCAACACGCATGAACGTTGGGTGAAGCAGGATATCATTCGCCGAAAGACTCCCCGTGATAATGTGTGCATTGCCCCTCAAGACATTGACGGTGATGGACTTATTGATTTTGCACTCGGAGCAGGTTGGCCAAAACAAGGCTCACTTCACTGGCTGACACGTGACGGAAATTTACGTCGACCATGGACCGTTCATGATATTGGCCCAATGCCGTCAACACATCGCATGTATTGGGGAGATGTTCTCGGCCAAGGACGACCACAACTTGTGGTGTCACCGCTTACTGCCCAGAAAGGAATGCCCGGTGTAAACTTAACTGCTTTCTCCATACCTGATAAACCGTCAACTGATCGTTGGATACCCACAATCCTTGATCAACAACTCAATCGACTTCATGGTCACATGCATATTGATCTTGATCGCAATGGTACCGTCGACACCATCACAGCCAGCCAGGAAGGCATTTATTGCATCTCAAAAACACATCCTGGATTTTCTCAGACTCACCTGAGTCCTGGGGTACAGGATGATGATGCGAATGCTCACGGGGCAGGTGAAATATGCATTGGCCGCTCTAGTAGTGGCAAACAGTTCCTTGTAGCGGTTGAACCAATGCATGGTTCAGCCATTTCAGTTTTGACTCCAAGCCATTCAACGAATTCCTCTACATGGGACCGCCGCATTATCGATGATGGATATAGCCGTGGACACGCCATTGCCACCGCTGACATTAATGGTGATGGAAATGACGAGATTATTTTTGGCTCGAGCGACGTGTCTGATCAACCTGGCTATGGCCCCACACTTGCTGTTTATTCTAAATTAGAAACTCCCTCTCCACATGATTCACCAGCGTGGCACAGGACAATACTCGATAAGGGTGGCATAGCAGTAGAAGCCATTGCTGTGGGTGATCTTTCTGGTGATGGAGTGCCCGACATAGTGGCAGTCGGAAGATCCACCCACAATGTAAAGCTTTTCATTGCCAACAAAAAATAGTCCAGATAGTCAACGATGTTGCATGCTGAGACATTCATCGTGAACGAACAATAGGACTATCGAGGACTTCCAAAACAAGTGACCGGAGCCCATTATCGTCATTCTTCACATTCTCGAGAATCTCATTGATGTCTGCCCAATCAAAGGCTGTCATGTGACGACCTGAAGCGTAAGACAAGAGTTTTTCAGTAAGACACCGAAGAAATACCTCTTTTCGTGTCGTCACTAAAACATGTTTGAACTCATCAAAATCCTGGAATACCTCACCAGACAGCAATTCTCCTGATGGATCAATTGTGAGCTCTTTCCCTTTTTTCTTGGCTTTCGGATACTTCTCACGCCAACGACCAACAGGATCAAATGACTCCAAAGGGAAGCCCAATGGATCTATTTTCTTATGGCAGACAAAGCACGCTTGATCCTTACTATGCAAGAAAAGTTTTTCGCGTATCGTCGTTGCATCACTCACATTTGCTTCAAGCGCTGGAATCTCAGGCGGCGGAGGAGGAGGGGGCGTTCCTAAAATGTTTTCCATAACCCACACACCCCGCGTAATGGGAGATGTCTCCACCCCATTTGCTGAGACCGTCAACACTCCTGCCATACCAAGAATCCCTCCACGTTTATGTGAACGAACACTCACTTTTCGGAATCCATCAGCTAATCGCATTGTTTCCGCTTCTGGGAATCCATAGAGGGAAGCAAGTCTCTTATCGATAAATGTAAAGTCTGCACTGAGCAGCGTGACAGCTGAAGCATTCGTGTGAAGCAGATAGTTAAAAAAATGCCTCGCCTCTTCCTTCATTGAAAATGGCAGGTTTTCCGCGTAATACTCAGGTGCCAACTTGCGCGGGGGAGGCTGGTCTCCCAAGTCCCTGAGGCACAACCAACTTTCTAAAAAACCTTTTGTAAATTCATTTGAACGTTCATCATCAATGAGTCGGTCCACCTGACTCCGCAGAACACGTGACTCCGTCAACATGCCACTACGTGCGAGTTGCATCAACTCCTCATCTGGAGGTGATGCCCAAAGAGCAAATGACAACCGTGATGCGAGATCGTATGCATCTAAAACCGGTGCCTGCGTTGGTGTGACTTCTGCCAGATATAAAAACGAAGGAGAACAGATAATCATTTTTATGACACTTAAAGCAGCCTGCCTTGGACTGCCTGTCACTTCGACTTGCCGCTCATAAAAACGCTTAATCTGGCTTTTATCAGCGACGCTGAGAGGCCGTCGATATGCTTTACGAGCAAAGACAAGTAGCTGTTCAACAGCGCGCTGAGCCTGAAATCCCTCTGAGCCAAACACTGCTTGCTCTTCATGGCTACCACCATCTTCATGAAGTGGACCATGGATCTTTATTTCATCGATTCGAATATGAGGAAGAGCGCCCTCTTGAAGAATATGTGCTCGACTTACTCCCGACCTGTATGTTTTAGGATCAAACTCATCTTTGTACTGATTGTTGATTCTTAAGACAGAAGCTCTTGATTCATATGGACCATTTGGAAAGATAAAACGAGGAGTCTGACCAGCCTCAAGCCAGACCTGAAACTTTAACCATGTTGGTTCATTATCCGAAACAACTGCAATGCCAAGTATTGGCTCGATTGCCTGAGGGTAGTGAATATGTCCCACACGAACGTCCCCCGGCACGATGGCCAGCTGGAATGGTTCAGAGAGATCAATGCGAAAAATCTTTGGATCATAATGCGTATCCCGATGGAAAGACTGCGCAAGCACTTCAATGTCATACAAACCTGAAACTGGCACACCACTCAGGAATTCTTCGATATGTCCATAGCCACCCTGGCGCGTGTCCGTATTCGGCTGTTCATAGAGACAGAGGTAGTCGAAATCGAAAACTTTTTGATGTGAACCTGTGAGTTCTTCATACTGTTTGAAATTATCTTTGAAGTGCCATGTCTTGGGGTTTATTAGTGGCTTTCCCAGACGCATGTCCACAAGCCGAGAAGCAGACTGAAAGTATTGATCCAGAAGAAATCCCGATGTGACAAGCGATTCTCCAATCGTATCAACATGATGACTCAGATTCTCAGTCGGAAATTTAGCCGTCAGCCCAAGAGTATCGACCCGACGGTTGAAGAGTACTGCGAGAGTATTTTCATATTCACGATGGGATAACCGCCTCATGACTGTCTGCCCTCGATCACCTTGCACCTGCGCACAAGCAACTTCAAGGGTAGAACCAAAGACCTCCAGAAAAGCTGCCCGATCTTTTGTATTGGGTTGTTCCGCATCCTTGGGCGGCATCTGACCAAGACGAAGCTGATCGATAATCTCAATCCCAAGTTCTAGATGTTCTTCAGAGCGAATCGGAAAAGTCAGAAACTCGAAGTTTCGCTTTCCCTCAGCCGTATCACCCTGATGACAGTCGAGGCAGTAGGCACGCAGAAAAGCACGCATGCTCGTGTTTTCTTCTTGCTGCGACGAACGAACACCACCATCAGCCAACGTGGAACCGTTGATGCCAACGGCAAGAATCAAAACAATGACACAACTCAGACAATTGAACATGTGTAAATCAACCAGAAAGGCACATGCCATGCTCAAGACATACCATGCTTATGAATAGACGCCTGTACTGTTTCCAAATACATCTTTCCGCACGCCCATCCACTGAGCAATATCCAAGAACATGTTACAAAGAGGGACCTTGCTTCCTCCCTCTTGCTTAACATGCCGAAACTCTCCACGACCATACCCTCCTCCGGCAAGAACGATGGGTAAATCTGTGTTGATATGCGAATTTGCATCTCCCATTCCACTGCCAAAAAGGACTGTCGTGGAATCAAGAAGTGACTGTTCACCATCCTGAATCTGACTTAATCGAGTCAGGAACCTACTAAATTGCTCGATCTGGTATTGTTCAAGGGTAACAAGATTCGCAATCGACTCTTCGTCATTGCCGTGGTGAGAAAGTCCGTGGTACGAATGATCGATTCCTAGGTGCTGGGGTAAAAAACTACCTCCAATTTCAAGCGTGGATACTCGCGTCAGATCTGTCTGCAATGCCAAGGCCATCATTTCATAAAGCAGTGGAAGATCTTCAACCATGTTCCGATCAGTTGGACGCTCCATTTGCGGTGTGGGCTTGGACTGACTCACCCAACGATCACGAGCAACCAAGCGTTTTTCAACATCGCGTATGGAATCAAAATATTCTTCAAGTTTCCTTTGGTCCTCT
>PVBE010675745.1_pt1 | contig 24413 bp, 20 predicted proteins | sample 1631181 | NCBI WGS metagenome assembly PVBE01 (sample SAMN08397723, study PRJNA350692) | Marine metagenome, whole genome shotgun sequencing project. | isolation source: water | place: Pacific Ocean | collected 2012-04 | reverse complement strand
TGATGTCACGAATGATCCGTTCTGACGATGCGGGTCGTTCTGCTGGTTTCTGTTTCATCTCAACTCCTCACGTTAGGATGAACAAAAACTCTCCTTTAAACCAGTGCTATATCTGTTCCATAGGTGCTGACGGGGTACAAAGGAGATACCACATATAAGGAAAGTTATGATTCTTTCGGAGAATTTATACGAGAATACCCTACAGAGTGTTTGATATATGCTGCGAAGCTTGATTGGCGTAGCGCAGGCTTAGCAGACTATTATGCAATTTTTAATCTTGAAAACTTTGGTAAGTTCTAAGCGAATGAACAAACTGCTAACAACAATAGATGGTGCCGAAGGCCGGACTTGAACCGGCACAGCCATAGGCCACTACCCCCTCAAGATAGCGTGTCTACCAATTCCACCACTTCGGCAATTCGTTCCAGCACACAGTGTCCCCGGCTGTTGGCTACGGGCAGCTTTTCATTCTGCATAAATCAATCTACCAACAGACTAATTGTTGTCTACAGGTAGGGCCGGCACATCACTTTGATTGGCTGTTTGTTCAACTTCATCCTCGAGTTGCGGAACATCAGTTTGCTCGGTGGTGGTCTCTTCCAGGATTTCCTGGTTAACTACCGGCAGTCCCACGGTAGTACCTACACCAGACTGATTGCGTGCGAAGATCGCCAACGACAGGCTTGTTACGAAAAATATTGTTGCTGCAACCGTGGTTGCTTTTACCAGAAAGTTTCCGCTTCCAGATGCCCCAAATACAGTTTGCGATGCGCCGGCTCCAAATGAGGCGCCGGCATCAGCACCCTTGCCTTGTTGCAGGAGCACCAGACCAACGATAACGATGGCCACGATAACATGAATGACTACGATCAAGGTTTGCATGATTGTTAATCCGCACTTTTACAAATAGATATAAATTCTTCCGCCTTCAATGAGGCTCCACCTACCAGGCCGCCATCAATGTCGACCTGAAGAAACAAGTCCTTCGCATTGTCAGCTTTTACACTGCCGCCATAGATAATCCGTATCGCTCCTGCGACAGCGGCATCCCGAGCTGCCAGATGGTCACGCAAGATCCAATGAACTTCTTGCGCCTGGGTCGGACTTGCCGTTTGCCCGGTTCCTATTGCCCAAACCGGCTCATAGGCAATGACTGCCCGATCGAACGCTTGAATGCCGACCTGGTCGATGACGGCATTCAGCTGAGCGATAACAATCTCTTCCGTAAGGCCTTGTTGCCGCTGCTCCAGTGACTCACCGATGCAGAGTATGGGAGTTAAACCAGCCGCCTGCGCCGCAGCAATCTTTAGCACCACCAGCTGATCCGATTCCTGAAAAATCTCTCTTCTCTCGGAATGGCCAACAATCACATAGCTGACCCCGAAATCCGCCAGCATAGAAGCAGATACCTCTCCGGTCTGGGCTCCTTCAGGCTCACTATTCAGATCCTGAGCACCCAGCAACAAAGGCTTGTTTTGCAGCAGCTCCTTAGCCAGTCCCAGATGAATATAGCTGGGACAGATGCCTATTTCGACGTCCTCCGAAAGCTCGGTCGTTGCGGCTACTACCTCTTGTAATAGCGCAGTAGACTGAGCCAGGGTTCCGTGCATCTTCCAGTTACCTACAACCAGCTTGCGACGCATGCTTCAATAAACCTTCCAGATTTCGGGAGCCAGAGAAAACGGGCGCCAATACTAACCAAGATGAGGGGGTCTTGCAATAATTCAAGTCCAGGGCAGAGTAGAAAAGAGGCATCCAGTCACGCCCGGGTCGGCGTCGTCAATCACGGCTTAGCTGTGGTCGGCTACTTCCATGGCAACCAGTTCTGACAGCTCCTGAGCCAGGCGATGCACTGCTTTGACGTCTTCACCTTCAACCATTACCCGCAATACCGGTTCGGTGCCAGAGGGTCTCAGCAGTACGCGACCGTTCTTACCGAGTTGGGATTCTACATCTGAAACGGCGGATTGTACGGCTTCTTTTTGGGTTATATCGACTGCGTTGTCAACTCTGATATTGACCATGGACTGCGGCAATTTACGCATCTTGCCAGTAAGATCTGCCAGTGGCTGATCACAATTAGCTATTGCTGCCAGTGCCTGCAGCGCAGAGACGATACCGTCGCCGGTCGTAGTAATGTCCAGACAGATAATATGGCCTGACGATTCACCCCCGAGATCCCATCCCCTTTCCAGCATTCCCTGCATGACGTAGCGATCTCCTACAACTGTTCGCACGAAGGGAACATCTAGAGCATCGAGAGCCAGTTCCAGGCCCAGGTTGCTCATCGCTGTACCAACGACACCGCCGAAATCGATGTTTTGCCGGCGACGGTCCCGCGCGATCACATAAAGAATCTCGTCACCATCGACGATGTTACCGAGGTGATCGACCATGATCACTCTATCTCCATCGCCATCGAAGGCAATTCCAAGATCAGCCTGCTCGGCTTTAACTGTTTCGGAAAGAATCTGTGGAGAGGTTGAGCCGCTCTGCTCGTTGATATTCAGGCCATCGGGTGTGACACCGATCGCCTTGACCTTGGCACCCAATTCTTCAAAGACTGCCGGTGCGATGTGGTAGGTGGAACCGTGTGCACAATCGACGACTATCTTCAGTCCATTGAATTTGAGAGAAGAACCCACGGAGCTCTTACAAAATTCTATATAACGACCAGCGGCATCATTGATGCGCGATGCCTTTCCGAGTGACTGAGGCGCAACAGTTGACACACTTTTTGAAAGCATTCCTTCTATGGAAAATTCCACTTCATCGGGTAATTTGGTGCCATCGCTGGAGAAAAATTTGATGCCGTTATCTTCGAAAGAGTTATGGGAGGCACTTATTACTATTCCAGCCTGGGCTCGCAGTGTTCTTGTTAGGTAGGCAATCGCCGGCGTTGGCATCGGACCGGTCAGATTGATATCCACACCAGCGGCGGTAACACCCGCCTCCAGTGCTGCTTCAAACATATAGCCTGAGATGCGCGTGTCCTTGCCGATGAGAATTTTGTTACGTCCATTGCCTTTGCACGAAAAAACACGGCCCGCAGCCCATCCAAGCTTCAACATGAAGTCAGGTGTGATTGGCGCAGTTCCTACCGCCCCCCTGATTCCATCGGTACCAAAATATTTCTTACTGGTCTGCATCACTTCTTCGCTTTTCTGCTCACGCATTGATATACGCGGAGTTTACTCTAATTGCATCAACTGTGGCAGCAACATCATGAGTTCGAATAATTCTGGCACCCCCTACTAATGCTAATGCTGTAGCGGCTATCGAACCGACCAAGCGCTGGTTAACCGGTTTGTTGACCACAGCGCCGATCATGGATTTTCTGGAAATCCCCACCAGTACCGGCAAAGCCATGGACGTAATGCGTGGTAATTCCTTTAGCAGCTGATAATTGTGCTCAGGGGATTTTCCAAAACCAAACCCAGGATCCACTAACAGACGATCTTTGTGAATGCCTGCATCGACGCAAACCTGCACCCGCTCCTGCAAGAATGACAATACATCTTCTACAACATTGACATACTGAAAAGTAGACTGCATGGTTCGTGGTTGGCCTTGCATGTGCATGAGACATATTGCAACCTCAGATTCGACTACCTGGCCGAGCGCGTCCGGATTGGCAAGTGCACGAATATCATTGACCAACTCCGCCCCGGCAGCCACCGACTCCTTGATTACCTGTGCCGAACTGGTATCCACAGAAATACAGACATCGAGGTTGTTGTGGATTGCTTCGATTACCGGGATGACCCGGGCGAGCTGTTCCTCGGCATCGACTGCCTCGGCACCAGGCCGAGTGGATTCGCCGCCAACGTCGACAAAAATCGCCCCTTCATCCACCATTTTCTCTGCTCTTCGCAGCGCCTTGTCTGTGTCGATTTCGAAACGCTGCTTGCCTCTGCTACTCAATTCAGAACCATCGGAGAATGAATCGGGCGTGGCATTTACTATGCCCATGCAAACGGGAACCGACAGATCAATCTGTCTGGATCCTGCGTGCAGGAAATAGTTCACTGATGCGGAACTTGTGGTGAGCCAGAATTGAAGCGGGGCTTAATGTTCGCTGGCAGGTCCACCGATCATACTGGATTCGTCGACTTCTTCTTTCTCGACATTGCTGCTACCAGAATCACTATCTTCCGAATCAGCCCAGTCTGCCGGCGGTCGCGGTTTCTTGCCTTCCATAATGTCATCGATCTGTTTGGAATCGATTGTCTCGTATTCCATGAGTGCGTCTTTCATCATCTCCATCATGTCTTTGTGTTTTTCGAGAACACCCTGTGCCTTGGCATAGCATGTATCGATGATGTTGCGTACTTCCTTGTCGATGGCTTTCGCAGTGTCGCCGGACACAGTCTTGGCCTGAGACGCAGCAGAGCGCCCGAGGAAGACTTCCCCTTCGTCCTCTGAATAAAGCAATGGCCCGAGTTCTTCTGACAGACCCCATTTGGTTACCATATTACGCGCCATCTCGGTGGCACGCTGAATGTCATTCGAAGCGCCAGTTGTCACCCCTTCTTTTCCAAGAGTCATTTCTTCAGCAATACGACCACCATAAAGACTACATATCTGGCTAAGAATCTGCTGCTTGCTGAAGCTATAACGATCTTCTTCCGGTAGAAACATCGTGACGCCCAGAGCCCTACCACGGGGAATAATGCTGACCTTATAAACAGGGTCATGTTGGGGCATCAGACGGCCAACGATGGCATGGCCAGCCTCATGATAGGCGGTATTCGATCTTTCTTTCTCAGACATGACCATTGATTTGCGCTCTGCGCCCATCATAATCTTGTCTTTTGCCTTCTCGAAATGTTCCATAATTACCAGTCGCCTGCCGGATCGCGCCGCAAACAGGGCGGCTTCGTTAACCAGGTTAGCGAGATCGGCACCGGACATTCCCGGTGTTCCCCTGGCGATGACGCTGGCCTCAACCCGGTCATCGATGGGTACTTTTCGCATGTGCACTTTCAGTATTTGTTCGCGCCCACGAATATCGGGCAATCCCACCGTGACCTGGCGATCGAATCGTCCTGGCCTCAGTAATGCCGGGTCCAGAACATCAGGTCGGTTGGTAGCAGCCATTACGATGACACCATCATTTGCTTCGAAACCGTCCATCTCGACCAGCAACTGATTCAAAGTTTGTTCACGTTCATCGTGTCCACCACCCAGACCGGCACCTCGGTGACGACCGACTGCGTCGATCTCATCGATGAAAATAATACAGGGTGCCTGTTTCTTCGCCTGCTCAAACATGTCGCGTACACGGGACGCACCGACGCCGACGAACATCTCGACGAAGTCTGATCCGGAAATTGTAAAGAAAGGGACTTCCGCTTCACCGGCAATGGCCTTGGCTAATAGAGTCTTACCAGTACCGGGTTGGCCTACCATCAGAATGCCGCGAGGAATGCGTCCACCAAGCCGTTGAAATTTGTTAGGCTCGCGCAGAAACTCCACCAGTTCCTGCACGTCGTCCTTCGCTTCATCGACTCCGGCTACGTCGGCAAAGGTAACCTTGATCTGATCTTCACCCAGTAATTTGGCCTTGCTCTTGCCGAACGACATCGGCCCGCCTTTGCCACCGGCACCACCCCCCTGCATCTGCCGCATGAAGAAGAAGAACAATCCAATGATGAGCAGGACAGGAAAGGCACCCACCAGCAATTGGGACCAGATACTTGGTTGCTTCGGTTCAACGGCGTTGATGTCGACACCATTCTCGAACAAATCGGACATTAATTGATCGTCACCGATGGCTGGCAAGAAGGAGCGGAACTGGGAACCGTCTGTGCGCATTCCAGCTATATTGAGGCCGGCGAGTTCAACCGCGCGGACTCGGCCCGTGCGAACCTCGCTGATGAACTGGGAATAATTGATATTGTCTTCCCGTGGTTCTCGGTTGATATTATTGAAAACCATCAACAACACGCCGGCTATTATCATCCAGAGAATCAGGTTTTTTGCCATATCATTCAAGGACTTATCTCCCTAAGGATTACATTTACGGTGACCGAATGAGCGGGCTTCCGAGCCTTGCTCGAAAAGGGTGGAAATGATTGTTTCACTCAGATCCACTGCCAATTTTAATGTTTATAGAAAATATTGCACGCAAATTACGTTCTATCTTTAAAAACCATGCGACAGATCACCCTTAAAACCTGCGGCGAGCAGATAGGTTTCCCGTGAACGAGGCCTGGAAGCCCCAGGTTTTCGGGACTTTACGACTTTAAAGCTGGCCTGTAGCTGCTTGCGATAAGCATCGAAACCAGCTCCCTGAAACACCTTTACCAAGAGAGTTGCCCCTGGTTTCAGGGCGAATCTCGCCATTTCCAGCGCCAACTCAGCCAGGTACATGGCCTGCGGCTGATCTATCTCCTTCACACCACTCATATTGGGGGCCATGTCCGAGATTACAAGGTCTGCAACCGCACCACCGAGATGTTCCAGCAGCTCATTCAAAATCGCATGGTCGGAGAAATCGCCCTGCACAAATGTCACGTTGGTAATAGAGTCTATCGGCAAAATATCGCTGGCCAGCACCTTGCCCCCGTCACCTACTAGTTGCGCCGCCACTTGCGACCAGCCGCCCGGGGCTGCCCCCAGATCTACTACTGTCATACCAGGCGTAATTAACCGATCCTTTTCCTGAATCTCGAGTAATTTGTAGCTGGCACGAGAACGGTAGCCTTCATCCTGGCTCCGCTTGACATAGGAATCATCGAAATGTTCTTTCAACCACTGTTTGCTGCTTTTCGAACGAGCCATTTTAATAAAGTTATCGCAAGTAGATAAGGAATAGACCGGAACATTCTGAGCGGATGTTTCTTAACCGAGAATGCTGCTAGAATCCGCATCCCGCAAGCATCAGAACACCGCATTAATGCGCTTAAGTAACTCCGACAAAAAACGCTTCCGAAGCATCGGTCACAATCTGAATCCGGTGCTGATCATTGCACAAAAAGGCCTGAACGAAAATATCAGGGTAGAAATCCAGCGCGCGCTAACCGAACACGAGCTAATCAAGATAAAGCTGATTACATCGACGCGGGAAGAAAAGAAAGCACTGACGGACACAATCTGTGATGAGTTCTCGGCAGAGTGCATTCAGAGTGTCGGACACGTCATCCTGCTATATCGTGCTGCAAAAAAACCTGATCCACGATTATCCAATGTAGCACGCAACTCGATTTAGAATGCTTGACGCTAGAGGTGCTTGACGCTCTCTATTTCATACTCAACATCACCAGCCGGTGCCTTCACCACAATCTCATCTCCTTCGTGCTTGCCCATCACTGCCCTGGCAATGGGAGAGATCACTGAAATCTTTCCAGATGGCACATCGGCTTCATCTTCACCGACGATCTGGTAGGTGACAGACTTTTCAGTATCGAGGTTGTAGAGAGTAATGGTAGTGCCGAAAATAACTCGGCCAGTGGGCTCTATCTTGGTGACATCGATGATCTGTGAATTTGCGAGCTTGCCCTCTATCTCTGTAATTCTTCCTTCACAGAAACTCTGCTGCTCTCGTGCCGCATGATATTCGGCGTTTTCCTTTATATCACCGTGTTCCCTTGCTACTGCAATTGCCGCCGAAATCCTCGGTCGAACCACGGATCTTAACTCGTTGAGTTCCTCTCGCAAGGTCTCCGCGCCGCCAACTGTCATAGGTACTTTAGCCATAGTTAAATCACTACGTTTGTTTTGCAGTATTTATTTTAAGGCAAGTCAGCGTGGAGATGCTGAGTGGTGTACACAGACATGTTATTGCCAAACTTCAGTGCCTCGCAAACTGCCAGTGCTCCAGCAATGGTAGTGGTGCAAAATACATCATGTCTCAGCGCGGTGCGCCTGATAGTCGACGAATCGGCGATAGCCCGCTTACCTTCCGTGGTATTGAACACCACCTGAATCTCGTCGTTTTTTAGCATATCGACAATATGAGGCCTACCTTCGGCTACCTTGTTCACACCTGTAACCGGCAACCCCGCTTCTTCTATTACCCGGGCTGTGCCATGGGTCGCTACCAGGGAATAGCCCAGTTCGCGTAGTTTCTCCGCTACCTCAATAACATCCGCCTTATCCGGATCCCGCACACTAATGAAAGCATTACCGCTAGTCTCAATGACCTCACCGGCGCCCATCTGCGCCTTGGCATAGGCTTCGGCAAAGGTCTTGCCGACACCCATGACTTCACCAGTGGATTTCATCTCCGGCCCCAGGATTGGATCTACGCCAGGGAACTTGTTAAACGGAAACACGGCTTCCTTGACGGCGAATGTGCTGGGAATAATTTCTTCGTTGAAGCTCTGCTCCTTAAGTTTCGTACCGATCATACAACGGGCGGCCACCTTGGCCAGGGAGCGTCCGATACACTTCGATACGAAGGGCACCGTACGCGATGCGCGAGGATTGACCTCGATAATGTAGATTTCACCATCCTGATAGGCAAGCTGAGTATTCATCAGGCCCACCACGCCGAGTTCCAGAGCCAACACGGTCACCTGTTCACGAATCCGATCCTGAACCTCAACGGTTAGATTGTAAGGCGGTAGTGAACAGGCCGAATCACCGGAATGGATGCCCGCCTGTTCGATGTGTTGCATGATGGCGCCCACCACTACCTGCTCACCGTCGCTCACCACATCGACATCGATCTCAATGGCGGAGGAGAGGAAATAGTCGAGCAATACCGGACTCTCGTTGGAGACCATGACTGCTTCGTGCATATAGCGTTTCAATTCTTCTTCGTTGTAGACAATTTCCATGGCGCGACCACCGAGTACGTAGGATGGTCTGACCACCAGGGGATAGGAAATACTATTGGCCGCGGCAACACTCTCCTCGACACTGCGTACGATGCAGTTTGGCGGTTGCTTCAGGTCGAGCTTCTGGATCAGTTGCTGAAATCGTTCACGGTCTTCGGCACGGTCAATCGCATCTGGTGAGGTCCCAATGACGGGAACACCGGCGCGCTCCAGGCGTTTGACCAGATTCAGGGGGGTCTGGCCGCCGAACTGGACGATGACACCGGCCGGTTTCTCCAGTTCGGCAATCTCGATAACATCCTCGAAGGTCAGTGGTTCAAAATAGAGTCGATCGGAAATATTGTAGTCAGTCGAGACTGTCTCAGGATTGCAGTTGACCATAATCGTCTCGTAACCGTCTTCGCGCATAGCGAGTGCGGCGTGCACGCAGCAATAGTCGAATTCGATGCCCTGTCCGATACGATTGGGGCCTCCACCGAGCACCATAATCTTCTGCCGGTCGGTAGGGTTCGCTTCACACTCTTCTTCATAGGTAGAATACATGTAGGCGGTCGAGGAGACGAATTCGGCTGCACAGGTGTCAACCCGTGTGAATACCGGCCGTATACCCAGCGCCTGCCGGGTCTGTTGCACTTCCAGTTCCGTAACACCGAGAAGTTGCGCCAGGCGTTGATCGGAGAAGCCCTTGCGTTTGAGTCGAAACAAGCTGTCCTTATCCAGCTCTGCCAGCTCCTGCTGTTGGAGTCTCAGTTCGATTTCAATCAGTTCCTTAATTTGCACCAGAAACCAGGGATCTATGCCGGTCAGGTCGTAGACTGTATCGATAGACCAGTCCTGGCGAAAGGCATCCGCCACGTACCAGATGCGCTGCGCGCCGGGCTCGGTGAGCTCTCGTGTGAGCACTTCCCTGGCGTTGCTCAGCTTGCTGTCCAGCACCGGATCGAATCCACACTTGTCGACCTCCAGCCCTCGCAATGCCTTCTGCACTGACTCCTGAAAAGTACGGCCAATGGCCATTACTTCGCCGACGGACTTCATCTGGGTGGTAATGCGGTCGTTAGCCTCGGGGAATTTCTCGAAGGTAAAGCGTGGAATCTTGGTGACTACGTAATCGATTGTGGGCTCGAAAGAAGCCGGCGTTACGCCACCGGTAATCTCGTTGCGAAGCTCATCGAGCGTAAAGCCGATGGCGAGTTTGGCTGCCACCCGGGCAATCGGAAATCCGGTTGCCTTGGAGGCGAGTGCCGAAGAACGTGACACGCGGGGATTCATTTCAATAATCACCAGGCGGCCGTTATCCGGGTTAATCGCAAACTGCACATTGGAACCGCCGGTCTCTACACCAATCTCCCGAAGCACAGCAATCGCGGCATTACGCAGGATCTGATATTCCTTATCTGTGAGAGTCTGGGCAGGAGCGACGGTAATCGAATCACCGGTGTGCACACCCATGGCGTCGATATTTTCAATCGAGCAGACGATGATACAGTTATCGTTCTTATCACGCACGACCTCTAACTCGAACTCTTTCCAACCGATGAGTGACTCATCGATTAGCAGTTCGGTAGTGGGCGAGAGTTCCAGTCCCCGCGTACAGATTTCGTCAAACTCTTCCTTGTTGTAAGCGATACCGCCGCCGCTACCTCCGAGTGTAAATGACGGCCTGATAATGCAGGGAAAGCCAATCTTCTCCAGCGCCTCGTGAGCCTGATCCAGGTTATGCGCCATGCCATGACGGGGCGTCTCGAGACCAATCGACGTCATTGCGTTGTCGAATAACTCCCGGTCCTCTGCCTTGTCGATAGCCTCGCAGCTGGCGCCGATCAATTCGACGTCGTACTTGTCCAGCACACCATGTCGGTTCAAATCCAGGGTACAATTCAGCGCAGTCTGGCCACCCATGGTGGGCAGAATCACGTTGGGTCTTTCCTTCTCAATTATCTTTTCGACAATCGCCCATTTGACTGGTTCGATATAAGTCGCATCCGCCAAGGCGGGGTCGGTCATGATTGTGGCTGGGTTGGAGTTCACCAGGATCACCCGGTAGCCCTCTTCCTTTAGCGCCTGACAGGCCTGCGCTCCCGAGTAATCGAATTCACAGGCCTGACCAATAATTATCGGACCTGCCCCGAGGATTAGTATGCAGTTTATGTCGCTTCTACGTGGCATGGATTATTAACTACTGGGCGCGGTGGCACTGTTCTGATTAGTGGACTGGTTGTCGGCCAGGGCGTTGTGTCGGGATTCCATCAGTTCCATAAAATGATCGAACAACGAGGCGACATCATGTGGACCGGGACTTGCCTCCGGGTGCCCCTGAAATCCAAAGGCGAGTTTATCGCTGCGTTCGATACCCTGTAAAGAGCCGTCGAAAAGTGACACATGGGTTGCCTTGAGATTATCTGGAAGACTGTCGGCATCGACGGCGAAGCCGTGGTTCTGACTGGTAATCAGGACGCTTCCGTCGCGCAGGTCTTGCACGGGGTGATTAGCGCCATGATGACCCAATTGCATCTTGATGGTGTTGGCCCCACAGGCCAATGCGAGCAGCTGACAACCCAGACAAATTCCGAAAGTGGGAATGCCCTGCTCGAGAATCTCGGTAATCGCTGCAACCGCATAGTCACAGGGTTCCGGATCGCCCGGACCGTTTGATAGAAACACCCCATCCGGTTGCAGCGCCAGTACATCGGTGGCAGTAGTCTCGGCAGGCACTACGGTGACCTCACAACCCCGCGCCACCAGCATGCGTAAGATGTTGCGCTTGACACCGAAATCGTAGGCCACCACTTTGAACCGAGCGGGCGGCGCGGATTGATATCCAACCACAATGTCCCAGACGCTCTCGGTCCAATCGTAGCGCTGGCTGACACTCACCACCCTGGCCAGATCCATTCCTTTCAGTCCGGGAAATTGCTTGGCCAGTTCGACAGCCCTTGCCTCGCCCCCACTTTCGAGTGTCTCGCCGGAAATCAGACAGCCATTCAATGATCCTTTGTCTCTTAGTAATCGAGTCAATCGGCGCGTATCGATTTCGGCGATAGCGACGACATTGCGTTCCTGCAAGAATTCATCGAGAGATTGCTGGTTGCGCCAGCTACTTGCCAGCAAGGGCAAATCTCTAATTACCAATCCGGACGCCCAGACTTTTCCCGATTCGTTATCCTCGGCATTGGTTCCGGTATTGCCTATATGGGGGTAGGTCAGGGTGATGATTTGCTGTGCATAGGAAGGATCGGTGAGAATTTCCTGATAGCCTGTCATCGAAGTGTTAAAAACGACTTCGCCAGTGGAACTCCCTTGTGCCCCTATTGCAGTACCTCTGAAAATACTGCCATCTTCTAACGTCAGTACAGCTGATCCGGCCACTTAATCTCCTAGATTTATCAATAATTGCTAATTCGTCTTGCAGCCAAAAAAAAGCGGAATGAAGACTCGCTTCACTCCGCTTTTACACTTAATTCTTTACAATTCTTTGAGGTCTCAGCATTGGACATACTGAGCGAGTATGTTATAGAAAATGACCGAGTCTTGTCTATGAAGATCTGCAGTATATCTTGGATCAATGGGGTCAGGGATCAAACGTCACCGGCTGCATTGATCCCGAGTACTTCCTGCATCGAGTAGATTCCATTGTCCTGTTTAGTGATCCAACTCGCCGCACGCACGGCGCCGTTGGCAAATGTCATGCGACTGCTGGCACGATGGGTTATCTCCACACGCTCACCCAGACCAGCGAAGCTAACCGTGTGATCCCCAACGATGTCACCAGCTCTCACCGTCGCGAAGCCGATAGTCTTACGATCTCTTTCCTCGCCAATGCCCTCTCGGCCGTAAACGGCAACTTCATTCAAGTCTCGACCGAGGGTTTCGGCCACAATCTCTCCCATTTTTAGTGCCGTTCCCGAAGGTGCGTCTTTCTTGTAGCGGTGGTGCGCCTCACTAATTTCGATATCCACGCTATCTCCAAGCACACTAGCCGCCTGCTTTAACAGAGCAAAACAGAGATTCACACCAACACTCATATTGGGCGCAAGCACGATAGCTAGAGAATTACCGGCATCCGCTATGATCTGACGCTGAGAATCAGAAAACCCTGTTGTGCCAATCACCATCGCTTTGCCATGCTGACGGCAGATTTCGAGGTGATTCAGCGTAGCATCGGGAGCGGTAAAATCGATAAGCACATCGAAGTAAGCTGCAGCGGCATCCAGGTCGGAGCCAGTCTCCACACCATTGGCTACGCCCATTGCCAGCAGACCCGCATCGATACCCAGGCAGGGATCATCTGCTTCAACCGTAGCCACGCTCACTTCGATATCTGCCTCTGATCTACTCACTGCCTCAACCAGAGACCTGCCCATGCGTCCAGCTGCTCCGGCTATTGCCACTCTGACCATAGCTCTGTTCCTTTGCTTCAATGCTGCCTGATTAAAAGTTGCGGCAAGTATACAGGGGGAAATCCCTGAGCTGAAAGTTCTGCTAGTGCCTTTTCGATACAGCCGAGTGTCCAGCTCAAGCTGCGGGAAGTCTGCAGGAAGCCGCTGAACAAGTATATGACCACTCTGGCCTACAGCCAATTCTGCTATCAAGACGCACTGGCGCAGTCAGGTGCCGACCTTTCAAGTCAGTGCAACGCCGAGAGCAGGATTGGCTGTAGGCCCCTTCGGGCAGGGCCTATCGAGCATTTGGTCTGTTTTCCTGCACATCTGTCCTTCTTTCTTGGCCCAAGCTGAATAATAATGAGTAACGGCCCGGTCATACACGGTAGTACCAAGCAGCAACGCTACGAGTCACTGGTGGCGACGCTGTATCAGGACGTCTACAGGTATGCCTTCTGGCTCTGCAAGAATAAGCCAATGGCCGAGGATCTGGTACAGGAGACTTTCCTGCGGGCCTGGCGCTCGCTGGACAGCCTGCAGAATGACAAGGCGGTGAAAGCCTGGTTATTCACCATACTGCGCAGGGAGAATGCCCGGCAGTATGAACGCTACCGGCCGGAGCTGGTAGATATAGAGGGGCAGTCCGTCGCCGAGAGTGGCGAGAACGAGCCCGACGCTAGAATGGATCGTGAGCTTCTGCACAATGCAATTAATCGACTCGATAGCGATTATCGAGAGCCCTTGTTACTGCAGGTAATCGGAGGATTTAGCGGTAAAGAGATCGCCGAAATTCTCAACCTGAATAACAACACAGTCATGACCAGACTATTTCGCGCCAGGAGCATATTGAAACAGGAATTTGAACTGGACGCCGATGAACTAGAAGATTAATTCGAATATGAGTTTTCACAGATGGATGAATTAGAATTTCGTAAACGGTTATACGCCAATCCCAATACCCCCGACCAGGAATTGCTGGATGCGGCGCAAAACAACCCTGACTACCAGAAAATTCTTGATGAAACCCAAGAATTAGAAGCCGATGTAAATCAGCTGCTTAGTAGTGTTACGGCTCCCCAGGGACTGAGAGATCAGCTGCTGAATATTCCGACCCAGGCTGAACCGGAAGCTGCAACCACGGTGTTTCCCAACCGGGCCGCTGCCAACTCGAGCTATTTTCAGTATTACGCCATTGCCGCCATTTTATTGTTAGCAGTAGGTGTTACTTTTTCCCTGATGTTCAATTCAGGACCCTCAAGCGCAGAAATCGCGTTCGGGAACGAGGTAATTCAGCACCTCTACGTGGACGAGGTGGAAATCAATGCGATCACAGCTGGAACAGACTCCAGCATTCTGGCCATGCCGGTAATTAATCAGGCCATGGCAGACTCGGGGACCCGGCTGGTCAACGTCGATTTCCTGCAAGGTATTCCCGTGCGCATGGCAAAGCCCTGCCCAGTATTGCCCGCATATCAGAGTGCTCACCTTGTGATCCAGGGCAGCCAGGGCGCGGTGAGCATCATCGTTGTTAACAACAGCCCCGTCAGCCTGGAGTACACTATTCGCGATGATCGCTTCGAAGGTGTAGTGGTGCCGATGGGTGAAGGCAATATGATCCTGCTTGGAGAGTCTGACGAAAACCTGGATCAATACAAAGATTTATTCTCAGAAGGTGTGGATTGGGTGATTTAGTTCACCCAATCCCGTGGGGCTGCTTAATTCCGCTGGGGCTGCTTCATTCGGTAAAGACAGACTCCCGCAGAGAAGTTTTGCTGTGAGCAAACGGAGTATTGCTGTAAGCAAGAGTACCAACTACTTGTTCAGAGCGTCCCTAGAACTGCTCTGCGCTCATTGCCATCATCACAGTGGCGCCCGCGGCTATTTCTTCTACCAGAGATTTCGACCTGGGCAACATCCTGTATAGGAAAAACTCCCCGGTCTTTATCAGACCATCCAGATATTCTCGATCTCCAGAACCAGCTTCCTGAGCCATCAAAGCGGCTGCCAGTATGCGCTGCCACATGAAGCAATACAGCGTCAGTCCCATCAATTCCATATAGGCGTAGGATGCGGCCCCAATTTCATCCGGGGCATCGACAGCATTGCTGATAATCGCCGCTGTTGTATCGACAAGCCGTTGTTTGCTATCGATGAAAATTTCGAGATAGGGCTGCATGGCGGTAACAGATTGTTGTTCATGAATGAATTCATCCATTTGTGCAACCAGCACCTTAAGGAGTTCTCCGTTACCACGTACGGTCTTTCGACCCATTAGATCCAGCGCCTGGATGCCGTTGGCGCCTTCGTATATCTGAGCGATGCGCGCATCCCGCACATTTTGCTCCAGTCCCCACTCCGCTACATATCCGTGCCCGCCAAGCACCTGCTGTCCCAATACACAGGACTCGAAGCCGCGATCCGTGCAATAAGCCTTCTGGACAGGAATTAACAGTGCGACGAGCTGTTCGGCCTGCTTGCGAACATCCGCTTCCTCATGAAAGCGGCCAATGTCTAATTGAAATGCAACATACAGTGACAAGGCACGACCAGCTACGATATTGGCGCGCATGGTCAACAGCATTCTGCGTACATCCGGATGCACCAGAATGGAATCGGCTGCCTTATCAAGCTGCTGTGGTCCGGTCAGTGCCCGGCCCTGCAGGCGTTCCTTGGCGTACTCAGCGGCAATTTGATAGGAGCTTTCTGCCAGGCCATTTCCCTGCAAGCCCATCGATAAACGTTCGTGGTTCATCATGGTGAACATATTGGACAGCCCGTTGTTTAGCTCACCGACCAGGTATCCCTGCGAATCTTCAAAATTCATAACACAAGTCGCTGAAGCCTTGATACCCATCTTTCGCTCGATGGAGCCACATGTCACATTATTAGTTTCACCTGTTAAATTGCCAGCCACATCGACGAGAAGCTTGGGGACAAGAAACAGGGATATTCCCCGCGGACCTGCCTGGGCATCCGGTAGTTTTGCCAACACCAGATGGACGATGTTCTCAGTCAGATCATGCTCTCCGGCTGTGATAAAAATCTTGGTGCCGGATACCCTGTAGCTGCCATCTGCGCTCGGCACTGCCCTGGAGTGAATCATTCCAAGATCGGTGCCAGCATGGGGCTCGGTCAGGCACATGGTACCGGACCAGGTTCCCGCGTAGAGTTTTGGCAAGTAGGTCTGCTTAAGCTGCTCACTGCCGTGTTGATTGAGGGTCAGAGTGACTCCCGTGGGGAGGATCGTATACAGCGCAAACGAGCTGTTAGCTCCAAAATTCATTTCTTCGATCAGGGCCGATAATACCTTCGGCATTCCCTGACCACCAAAATCGACACTGCCGATAAGACCGGACCACCCCCCCGCCGCCCAGGCAGCAAAAGCTTGCTTGAATCCAGCGGGAGTGGTGACGACACCGTTCTCCAGCTTGCATCCCTGTTGGTCGCCGCTTTGATTGATCGGCGCGACAAGCCCTTCAATCAGTTTGCCAGCCTCCGCCAGAATAGCGGTGATAAGTTCGTCGTTTACCTCATTTGTGTCAGGCATGGTTGCGAACATTTCTTCTGCCCTGAACACATGGCGCAGCAGAAACTTCATGTCCGCAACCGGAGCACGATACGTAGTCATTCTTTGTCCCCCAAAAGCACTTGAGGAGCCGCTGATCAATTCAATGGCTGCCCAAAATTGAAGCGCAATTATATGTGAAGCACCGATTAAGGGGTAAGTGTTTGCTCGTTTCTTAGCAAGTTATTTGCTATGCCCTATGCTTTTCATCGATGAGCGCGAAATGGTCTGTATCACGACGTGTCCTATTCACCTCTATTCACCTCTATTCACCTCTATTTATCTCTATTTGTCTCTATTTATCCCGTGGAATCGATTGACCCCCTATGAACATTGCAAAGTTTGCTAGTGAGTTGAATTCATCATGGATAACCACGATTCTGCCAACGGTGTGCATGGTGTGTGGTAGAACCTGCCGGCGTGAGCACAGCCTCTGTTATCCCTGTGAACTGGATCTCCCGAGAATGGGCCAATGTTGTAATGGCTGCGGGTTGGAATACCCACCGACTGCATTGCTGGCAAATTCCTGTGGCGAATGCCTATTGAACCCACGCCCCTTCTCCAGTTGCCGAAGCCTGTTTCGCTATCAGCCACCGATAAACAGATTATTGGCCGGATTTAAGTTTCACTGCAGGTTCGACGTGGGATGTGCCTTATCGGTGCTCTTGGCTGAGCACCTGCAACAAATCATCAGGGGGTAGATAAACCGGACTACCTGCTGCCCGTACCCTTACACAAAAACGGACTACGCAAGAGAGGATTCAACCAGGCTCTGGAAATAAGCAGGGTTTTATCTAAGCACTGTGATATTCCTATCGCCTATGATGCTGTCAGGAAAACCAGGGACACAACTGCTCAGACCGAAATGGGCTCCGCCAGAGCCAGAAAAAGCAATCTCAAGCGGGCATTTTCGGTGGTGGATGACTCTTCATTAAAAAGTGTGAAATCCATCGCAATTGTCGATGACGTGGTGACCACCATGGCCACCGTGACGGCCCTAAGTCATCTCCTGCAAAGCCACGGAATCCGCCGGATTTCGGTGTGGTGCCTGGCTCGTGCATGCCGTTAAATGGCGGCCTGGCCTGGGTTTTAAGGAATGGAAATGTGTGATCTGGCACACAGCGAAGTGCCCGGGGATGCCTATAATTTAAACCATAGCATTTCGTTACTATTGCATTTTGGTTTTAGTCTAAGGGACTAGACGCAGTATTTAGAGCGGACCTTCAACCCCGGAATATTCGGGTTTTTTTGCCCAGAAGAAAACGGCAGCTCAGCAGAGCAACCTGGGTGATGCAGGTACATAGTTTGATTGTTAGGGAACCCTAAAACTGGTATTTGATAGAGCCGTAGGCAACACGTCCATTCTGATCCAAGATTCGAGTGGTGGAATTCAGAATCTGATTGGTCTGCTCATTGAAGATATTGCGGATTCCAAAGGAAATGATCGCTCTATCATTGGAACCGGTCTTGACGCTGTAACCGTATTGAAGATCAACGGTAGTAATGTCATCAACCAGCGCGTTGATTTCTTCCAAGTCCAGCTCAGAGATATCCTTAAAGGAATCAAAATAGTTCGTTATGGCGCTGGCGGTGTGATTTCCAAACTGCCAGCTCAGCATGAGGCTACTTTGCAGCTCCGGGCTGATTACCCGTTCCCCCATATTGCCCAGTTCGGTATTTACTAATTCCAACAAGCTGCCAGTATTTTCGAATTCCTGGACATAGGTTGTCTTGGTGGAGAGCGTAAATTGGCCGAAGCGATTTGTCTCCCACACGTAAGAGGCGCCAAGATCGAAGCCATTGGATTCCACGTTGGAGCCCAACAATGGATTATCCAGATTGAACTCATTGATTGCGGAGTCTTCGATATAGAGCTGTGAAAGGCCGTTCTGCCAACCATTGGAAATATTGTCAGAAGGTGAATCCTTTATCTGTCGCTGCCAGGCGTCGGCCCGCAAATTCAATCCGCCAATCGGTGTAATCTGAACACCGAGGTTGAAATTCAAGGCGTCTTGCACCATCCCACCTTGAAAATCTTTCGCCTCCACATTGCGTGCAATGCTGAATAGCGGAGAGTTTTCATTGAGTACTGAATTCGGTGCAATTCGGAAATTGGCGAGAACGTCTGTATCGCTGGAGTTTACTTCCTGGGCGCTGGCCACGCCTGCCAATAAGCTTGCGGTAACAAGCATGTTGGCGATGACGAGCCGACTCATGCTAATAAGCTGGCAAAGTGCAATTTGTGGAAGTGCTCTCTTCATCGTCTCTGGCTTCTTGATAGCTGGTGGTCCTGGCCTTGTTAAGCTTCCTGCTAACAGCTGATTTTTCTCATTATCGTGCGGGGCGCATAGCCACCAAACACCCCCCCGAGTCTACCACTAACATCGACCAATTTACATATTTCGTTGACCATCTTTGAATAGAAATGACCTTCTTAAACCAGCGCTTACTGCACCTCTCGAAATGCTGACAGCTCTTACGAAAACTCTAACATTTATCAATTATATCAATGTGTTAGATTCTGCTTTCAAGTATCCAGCAACGCCACCGCCGGTGCGGTGGGAAGCTGACTGAGCAGCGCCTGCACTGTCACAGTCTGGCCGGGCAGCACCAGGTCTGGAGCCAGTTCGGCTATAGGTTGAAGCACGAAGCGGCGTTGATGAGCCCGCGGATGGGGAATCTCGAGCCCGGCCTCGCTGCTTATCCGTAGGCCAAAGCAGATCAGATCCAGGTCGAGAATGCGGGCAGCATTAGGCGTCTTGCCTCGATAACGGCCGAACCTGGCCTCAATCTGATGTAGTTGCTGGAGCAATTCCTCTGGCGAATACTGTGGACTTACAGAAATCGCGGCAGCGGCGTTGATGAAGTTCGGGCTACCAGGTTCACAATCTACCGGCTCAGTCTCGTAGAGCGAGGAGACTATCGGTGAATGGAAACTCAGAGCCGCCAGTTCGATACCTGCCAATCCGATGACTTCCTGTGGAGAGCCCAGTGTCGATTTTAGGTTAGACCCCAGGCTGATTATGGCCGTTAAGGAACCCTGCTCCTCAAGAATGATAGGGGGCTGATAGTTCATGTACCGCTGCAACAAAGGCCGTGACATGGTCTGGATTGACTTCCGGTGTTATGCCGTGACCGAGATTAAAAACGTGCCCATTGCCAGCCCCGAAGCTGGACAGGATAGCTCCGACTTCTTTCCGAATAGCCTGAGGTGACGCATACAATATTGAAGGATCCATATTTCCCTGGAGAGCCACACTGTTACCGATTCGATTGCGAGCTTCGCCAATATCGACGATCCAATCCAGCCCTACTGCCTGACAACCGGTCGCAACGATCGACTCCAGCCATTGACCCCCGTTCTTGGTAAAGACAATAACCGGAATCTTACGACCTTCGTGCTCCTTGATCAGCTTGGCTACGATGCTCTGCATATAAGCCAGGGAAAAGCTTTGGTAGCTAGCGGTTGTGAGAATGCCACCCCAGGTATCAAAAATCTGCACCGCCTGGGCACCGGCCTCGATTTGTGCATTAAGATAGTCAGTAACTGCAGCAGCCAGCTTCTGTAGCAACAGATGCATCGCCTCCGGCTGGTCATACAGGAACTGTTTGGCGATCCTGAAATCTTTGCTACTACCACCCTCGATCATGTAGGTCGCCAGTGTCCATGGGCTACCCGAGAAGCCAATAAGTGGCACCGCACCGTTGAGTTCGCGGCGTATGAGTGAAACAGCATCAGTCACATAACTCAGCTCGCTGGCTACCGAAATATCGGGAAGCTGCTCTACATCCGCCGCCGTCCTTATGAGCTTGCGAAACTTGGGACCCTCGCCTTCGGAGAAGTACAGGCCCTGGCCGAAGGCATCGGGAATGGTCAGTATGTCTGAAAATAGAATGGCCGCATCGAACGGATAGCGGCGCAACGGTTGCAGAGTGACCTCACAGGCTAGCTCAGGAGTTTTGCACAGGGTAAGAAAATCTCCGGCCTGTTTACGCGTGGCTCGGTACTCAGGCAGGTAACGTCCTGCCTGTCGCATCATCCATACGGGTGTGACATCGACGGGTTCTCTTAGTAAGGCCCGCAAAAATCGGTCATTCTTAAGCATCACTACGGCATATCCTCCTGGTTGAGTCCGGTGCATTCAAAGACCGATACAAGGGTTGAGTGTTCTCGATTACTCAGCGATTGATCCTGCATCTGACGAACCGCTTCAGAGCTGGAACCCGTTGAGAGATTTAACAGGACTGAACAGTAAAATGGACCTGAGCAGCAAAAAGCGGCTCCATTTTACTAGGGACCCTAACACAATGGCTAATTGCTGGCGTGTAGTCGCCGGATATCGGATTGAATATCGCCCAATGTTCTAATCCACGGTTGCAGGGTTCGCAAGGATTGCGGAAGGTCATCAATCGCCTCCACGGCTGCGTTGCGCTCCTCGAAATTGCCGAGTACGACAACAAACCAGGGGCGATCCTGGAAGCGGGTTTCAAAATATCCCGAGTTATCGAAGTCTGCTTCATACTGTACAAATTCCTGGACGCTGCTTTCCGAACGTGAGCCCATGACCTGTACCGTAAAGTTGTCAGAAGGAAAACTCAGCAGGGCTTGTTCAAAGGCGGAGATGTCGGGTTCTACCGGCACAGATGCAACGGGTGTTTCTGCTACTACCGCCAGTGCAGGTTCACTGACAAGCGGAGGATTCGTTTCCGATTGTGGTGCTCGTGGACTGCTGGTTTCCCGAACAGCGCCGAGCAGTTCTACTTCGGCAGCAGCTACTACCGGTTCCGGACTTTGGTTTTCGCTGCTGGCGACCACCACTGGAATGTCAACTGGTTGGTTTGACTGAACCGCTGCAACAACCACTGCACTGTCATCGACCGTGGTTTCGATGGACACTGGAATTTGTATTCGATCACTGCCCTGCTTAACCTCACTTGATGCGACCGGCATTTCATCTTCAATTACGGAATCCTGGAAGATGATTACCGCTGCCAGCAGGACCAGCAAAAGGCCGGCAACGGCCCAATATTGGACGCCGGAATTCGTCAGAGTAAGTGTTGCAACATCGCCTGTTGAAGCTACGGATTCCTGATCTAACTCATCCGCTATCAACGCATTTATAGCGCCAGGTACTCCATTCGATGAGTTGCATAGTTCTCCCAGTCGCCCGCCAGCAACCGGGATAGGCTTGCTGTATCCTGCGTTGGCCAGCTTGAAGCGAAGGTAGTCGACGATGTCATCGCTACCTAGATTATCCAGCTCAAATTCAGCGACTCGGTCATACAACTCATCCGACAATGTGTTTGCCAGCAAACTGCCGAGTTGACTCTCACCCAACAGCAAGACTTTGATGTTGCTATTAGTGAGTAGATCGCTAATTTCTTCGAATACATCGCTGCCGAGTTCATGAGCATCGTCGACCACCACTATCAGCGATTTCGCTTCCAGTAACAGCTGATCGGCCAACTGCCGCACAGTGCTGCCAGGCTCCTGTGTATTCTCCGGGCCTGAGTTTAGAGACAGCTGCTGCACTTTCTCCAAAAACTGAGTCCGATTCATAAATAGCGTGGCTGTCACCAAGGTGCACACTGCTTCGTCACCGAAACGCTCACAGCACCAATTCGCCAGAGTAGTTTTACCGGCACCCAGGCATCCCTGCACGGTTACCATGGAACTGCTATAGCAGAGATGCTTGAGGACTCGATCCAGCAGCTCTTGCCGATTACCTCCAGCAAAGAAATCGTGGCTATTGGCGCCCGGCTCGAAGGGGTCGAAGGGGTCGAAGGCGAGTTGCAATTTTTTAGTATAGTTATTCAAGAGCTTCTATGGTCCAGAACAAAGCTGTTGTCCAGCGGTCAATGTTGAGCGCAGTAGAGCGGGATCGACATCTGCTTCAATCACAGCCTCGCCAATTGCCTTAAGTAGAATAAAGCGAATTTTACCGAGTTCTGCTTTCTTGTCCGAGGACATCAAATCGAGATACTGCTCTACCGTTATATCGGCAGGTGGCACCACTGGCATACCATATTTATCTTCCAGGGCGTCGCGAATCCGCTGACTACTTGCCCCATCCAGCCAGCCCAGGCGGTGGGATAAATCGGCAGCCATAACCATACCCATCGCCACGGTTTCCCCGTGCAACCAGGTTCCATAGCCTGCTGCGGTCTCTATGGCATGGCCGAAGGTATGCCCCAGGTTGAGTAGCGCCCGTATTCCCGACTCCTTCTCATCCTGTGCCACGATGTCGGCTTTCATCTCGCAACAGACTTTAATGGCCTGAACCAGGCAGGCTTCATCTAAGGCCAGGATTGCCTGGCAGTTATCGATTAGCCAGTTGAAAAAATCGGCATTTTGTATGAGCCCATACTTGAGTACTTCCGCCACGCCAGCCCTAATTTCTCGCGGCGGTAAGCTGGCCAGTACGCTCGTGTCTGCCACTACGCAACGCGGCTGATAGAAGGCGCCAATCATGTTCTTAGCGGCGGGATGATTTACGCCAGTCTTCCCACCCACCGAGGAATCCACCTGCGCCAACAGGGTTGTCGGACACTGGATGAAATGAATGCCACGCTGGTATGTAGCAGCCGCGAAACCGGCAATATCACCGACTACGCCGCCGCCCAGAGCCAGTAATGTGGTCTGACGGTCATACTTGCCCTCAATGAGGTAATCATAAATGTGGCTTATCGCATCAAGATTCTTATGCTTTTCACCGTCCGGCAAGATTACCTCTCCAGCATATTGTGAACCCAACAGAGGCTTCACCCGCTGCAGATAAAGAGGAGCGACAACATCGTTGGTAATGACGACCAGTTTGCCCTTGCCGAGAAAGGGTTCCAGCAACGACACATCCTCCAGCAAGTTAGAGCCGATGAAGATGGGATAGCTACGATCGTCCAGATTTACATCTACTGTCTGCATAGTGACTATTTCTATTGTGCTTGTCTGTCGGGCAACGGGAGACCCTAGCCGTCCAGAATCTGCAGCCGTTGACTAATGTCCTGACTTACGGATCTGGGATTGCGTCGATTAGTGTCGATCACGATATCGGCAACTTCCCGATAGAGTGGATCACGAATCTTCATGAGTTCCCGAATCTTCTGTTCCGGATCGGGAGTTTGTAAAAGTGGTCGATTCTTGTCCCGTCTGGTTCGTTCTACCTGCTGTCTTATCGATGCACGCAAATAGACAACAACACCGCGCTCTTTCATGCACTGCCGATTCTCCTCTGCCAGTACCGCACCGCCACCGGTTGCGAGCACAATCTTGGTTTGCTCGCTGAGTTGATCGATCATGCGAGATTCCCGAACCCTGAATCCGGCCTCGCCTTCCACATCAAAAATCCACGAGATATCGGCACTAGTGGATGCTTCAATTTCGCGGTCCGAGTCGTAGAAGTCGAGCTCGAGAAGCTCTGCCAATGCACGGCCGATGGTAGTCTTGCCCACTCCCATGGGACCAACCAGAAAAACATTACCACTAGTGTGCTTGCCGTGCATATCTGTACTCAATAAACTGCCTGCGCTTTGAGACGCTGACTGTTAAATTGCATCCAAAAGTGACCCACCTTTTGCACTGAAAACTGACCCACCTAATCAAGTCAGATTATGGTTCATTTCTTCATTTTTTGCCTGGTTTTTTCTCCTTATTGCTGGTTGAGTTTTTAAAGCGATAACTGT
>PVBE012728696.1_pt1 | contig 24415 bp, 20 predicted proteins | sample 1631181 | NCBI WGS metagenome assembly PVBE01 (sample SAMN08397723, study PRJNA350692) | Marine metagenome, whole genome shotgun sequencing project. | isolation source: water | place: Pacific Ocean | collected 2012-04 | reverse complement strand
TCCGGATCACGCCAATTATTGTTTGGGCCGGCATCTTCCTCGTTTTTTGTGCATACAAAAGTTCTATCTTCTACTCTGGCAACATCTGCAGGATCTGAAATTGCCCAATAGCTGTTTGGCCTTTTATCCTCGTTTAATTTAACATATGTGCCACTCTTAACCAGCATAACAGCCAGCTCATCATACTCTTCCTTGCTGCCATCACACCAGACAACCTGATCAGGTTGACACATTCCTGCCATTTCGTCTACCCATGCCATAAGTTTTTTATTATTGGTAAGCGGGGTTGTGCTGCCCATAGCATCTCCTGTCTATTTATAAAGTTTTATTTACGACCTCTACGATAAAATTTCTTAAGAATCCTACAGTACATTCTAAAACAAAACACCATTAATTTCCAACCAATTTTTGATATTTAAACTTACTTTTTCCTGATGAAAATGAAGTCGATTGCTATATAATGAACAATTCTTAGAACCTCGTTAAATGTCAGTTTTATTATCGTTAAACGCTGGAATAGCTTAACTCCTGACGGAGTATTTAACAATATTAACATTAGCACTTATTAGTCGAATCCAGGAGTTGTAAATTACTTTCAGGGATATAAGATGAAAAGATTGTGTGTGTATTGCGGATCAAGCTCAGGAAGACTGCCTGATTACGCGCAAGTGGCCAGACAACTGGCACGTACCATGGTTAATAGAGATATCGGCCTGGTATATGGCGGCGCAAGTGTAGGCATAATGGGTGAAATTGCTAATGCTGTTCTTGAAGAAGGCGGAGACGTAATCGGTATAATCCCGAAAGGGTTATTTAAAAAAGAGGTTGCACATACCGGCATTACAGAATTGAGAGAGGTTGATTCTATGCATGAGCGGAAGTCATTAATGGCTGATCTATCTGATGGTTTTATCGCTTTGCCCGGAGGCTTAGGTACGATTGAAGAAATCTTTGAAATTATAACATGGTCACAGTTGGGGATACACCGAAAGCCGTGTGGTCTGCTGAACGTATGCCAATACTACGATAAGCTGATCGACTTTCTTGGCCACGCTGTCTCAGAACAATTCATAAAAGCTACACATCATTCCACAATCCTTGTGGATGAGTGCCCGGAAACATTACTGGAAAAGTTTGAAGCATACGAAGTCCCTGAAACATTAAAATGGATTGACAGAAAAAATATTTAAAATATACAATATGAAGACATATGCACTTATATTTCTCATACTCTTTATCTCGATTATTGTGATATTAAAACTGATCACGTCATCATCTTCGGTCACTGCTCCCGATGCTCCCCTTGATGGGATGAGATATGGCATAGAAACACCAGCATCTCAGTATAGTGATAAATCATATTATAAGCAAAGTACGAACGATGAGATAGATGACCCGGAATTAATGGCTTTTGCAAGAGCATTTGTTGATGTACAATCATACATGCATAAAGCTGGTAGTAAAGCGCATTATAGCGAAACGAGTAAGATTGTTCAAAGTCACGGTTTAAGTGTAGAAAATTATACAAAGATAGCATCACGAATGAACAAGAATTCAGATTTTCAAAATAAAGTCCAAAGAATGATTAACGAAGTTAACTAACCTAACTATAAGAGATCCATAATGAAAATAAAACATATCCAATATGTATTTATAGTACTTATAATCGTTTTTTCAGTGAATAAAACAACTTATGCAATTGGAAAAATTGTAAATTACTTCCTGGACAACCCAAACGCGTGGGACGACACAAAGCGGGTTACGCATAGCACACCAACGAAAGTTGTAATAGAAAAAGGGATGGAAGGATTGGTTTTTAAACTTACAGACCTGACACCTGGGGATGTTGTTGCGTTAGTCTTTCTTGAGGCGAAAAAGGTAGAAAAATTCAGTAGCGAGGGATCTTGTGAGGCTGGTGACAAATTAATACGAGGTAACAACAGAATTGTGTCTGTTATTACAAAAAATCACGGCAGTCGCAAGGTATTTCACTATAAATTCTTATTGCAAAGAGAAATGAATCGTATGCCAATTGATATATATAATAACGGTGATGCTGTTCTTGAAAGCAGTTATGATGGCACTAAGCCAGTTGTAAACATGTCAGATCTGTCCGGTATTAAGCTCTTAGAGGTTGAGGTACGTTAATTTGTTATTATAGTACACACCTTTGTATGTAACTGTATAATTCTAGTAGCAGAAGTGACGGATTCCATTACAATTAACACCTGACATCTATGAAGCATGGTACAACAAAGGAGTTATTCTTGGTATTCTCGATCGTCACGATGAAACAGTATCCGCCTTCGATCAAGCTATCAATAACAAACCGGATGAACTCAACAGGGCCCTGTATTATAATAAAGGAGTTTCTCTTGACAATTTAGGTCGTCCTCAAGAGGCTATGGAGGCATATGATAAATCAACCAGGATCAAACTTAGTGATAATAATACTGAGAATAGTAGTGACTAAGTGTCGTGGGTCATATTGAATCAAACCATTTTTCGTCTTGCGTCTTGCGCAGTATTTTACTATCATCTATTAGTGATTCCAGTTGCAACGCCATGCGTGCACCCACCATTACAGGATCATCCGTGGCAATCGTTCAATCTCCACTTTTTTTGCTTTTTATTATATTTAAACAATGGGCTCATTTTCAAATATTATTAAAATGTCAAAGAGAAACCCATTTTCCGATATAAGGATGATGAAGTGGGTTACAAGACTCCTCTCTTTTCAAATCGATGGACGACTAAATAATGGCTACAGCTTTCCTCCTTATCTCATACACATAACACCAACTAATCTGTGCAACTTACGTTGTAAAATGTGCGGGCAATGGGGTGAAACCGGCAATTATAATAATAAAGAATCCGATCAATTAAAGGAAACTATGAATATTGAAGAATTTGAGAGGCTTATCGATGATGTCTCTAAATTCTCACCTACTATTTTCCTGACAGGCGGAGAGCCGTTCTACTATAAAGACATAATCAGACTGATAAAGTATATAAAGCAGAAAAGCATGATTTGCTGGGTTATCACAAATGGGACACTCCTTGACAAATATGCAGATGAAATCGTTAAGATTGGAGTGGATGTATTATATATATCAGTCGATGGACCGGAACATGTACACAATGAGATCAGGGGGATCCACAACGGTTACCAGAAAATTGCATCAGGCATAAAGAAAATTATTCATGCAAAGAAGAAGTTCAATAAACAAAGGCCTCTTTTGTGCCAGGTATTCACTATAACCGAACATTCCTATCCATATCTGGAAAATATTAATAAAACTACTGATGAGTTAGGTTTTGAAATGCTGCTCGTAAAACATCCCTATTTTAATAATACTAAAACAGGCAAAAGCTATGAAGCAACGATGAAAAGGGTATTTCAATGTGATGCTCCATCATGGCAAGGATGGGTTAATGATGAAGCAAGTATCGATACACAAGTTGTAAAGAAAAGCATTTTGAGTCTACTTCATAAAAAACTCAACTTCAAACTTGCTTTCTTTCCTGTTGTTAAGGTCTCTGATATACCTCAATACTATTCAACCGCTCAAGACAATTATTATAATGGAAGCAAATCGAAAAACAGAGTACAACGTTGCATCGCACCATGGACACAAACAATGGTATACCCTAATGGTGAAATCGTTTTTTGCAATGACAACCCTGATTATGTATTAGGTAACGTAAAAGATGAAAAATTCTCGGACATCTGGAATAACAACAGATCTAAAAAGTTCAGGAAGTTTATCAGAAAAAATGTTCTACCAATTTGCTCAAGATGCTGTGGATTACATTATCACCCTTTCTACCGCTCTGGCAAAACCTTAAAAACTATAGAAAATTAAATACTATGAAATGGTATAAAATATTTACTCCCGAATTAAAAGAGCTTATTGAGAGCAAAAACCTGAAGGGGCTAAGCCTTTTATTAAAGGACATACACCCTGCAGATATTGCTGACATAATCCGGGAACTTGAGCCTACTGAAAGGGTAATAACACTTCGTGTCCTTAATAAGACAAAGATCGCTGAGGTTTTCTCCCTACTAGACCCCGATGAGGAAGAGGAGCTACTTGGATACTTTACTGAACGTAGGGCAAAATTAATCCTTCTTGAAATGGATCCCGATGACAGGACACAACTTCTTGACGAACTCCCCGCATCAATGGTAAAGAAACTACTCAACCTCTTTCCAATCGAAGAGAGAGAGGAGACAAATATACTGCTCAATTATCCAACTGATTCGGCAGGAAGGATAATGACTACAGAGTATGTAGATTTGGGTACTGAAATTACTGTTTCTGAGGCTTTAGAGAATATTAGAAAAACCGGACCTGATAGAGAAACAATTTATACATGCTATGCAATAAACGAGAATAGGGAACTATGTGGAGTTGTTTCACTTAAGGACATTATCCTGGCAACGCCCGATCAGAAAATAAGCCAGATAATGAGCGAGAAGGTTTATAAGGTACATACTACTGATGACCAGGAAGAAGCGGCCAAGGCAATTCAGAAATATGATTTTCTCTCTCTACCGGTTGTAGATAGTGAAAATCGCCTTGTCGGTATTATTACAGTAGATGATATTCTAGATGTTGTTGAAGAAGAAGCCACAGAAGATTTCCACAAAATGGCAGCTATTCAGATGCCTGAGGAGAGGTATTTTCGTGCAGGATATTTTAAACAACTCACAGGAAGAGTAGGTTGGCTATTTGTCCTGGTTCTGGCATCAACTATCTCTGGAAAGATTCTTCAGAAATACTCGTTGGCTCTCAGCTCAATAATTGCACTTGCATACTTCATACCCATGCTTATGGGAGCAGGTGGTAATATCGGATCACAATCATCTACGCTCGTAATAAGAGCCTTGGCAACCGGAGAGTTAGCATTAAGACAGTGGTGGAAAGTACTTGTAAGAGAAGCCTGTGCCGGCTTTGTAATTGGTTCAGTTCTAGGAATTACTGCATTTTTTATAGCAATTTTCCTACTTGATAATACCATGTTGGGGATTACAGTGGGGATCTCAGTAGCAACCGTTGTTACTGTAGGAAATCTAGCAGGCGCTGCAACACCTTTTATTTTCAGCTACCTTAAACTTGATCCAGCCATAGTGTCTGCACCTCTTATCACCACTATTATAGACGTTACAGGAATAATAATTTACTTTGAAATTGCAAGAAGAATACTGAACATACAAACCTAAATTGTAGCCGGTAAACTCTGCAGTAAGCCTCTCGAATGAGAGGCTTGGTCATGTTTATGGAACGAGTACCAGGCAACCTAGCATACTTTATTTCTGAATAACTGCTATTTTGCACCCAAACCCTTTGTGCCAATTAGTGTAATTCGCGTCAGAGCTCCACTTTGAATGAGCATTTTAGGTGTGCAATGCCTACCCTGCGGCTGAAAAAATTGCTGGTGAGTTGCCAATAATTGCTTTTTCTGTCTTCTACTATTTTATCTTGCACTCCTACCATTCTCAGTGAATTAAAACGTTGCGGAAGCCTTCCATTTTTACATTATCGTGCCTAAGTGTATTAATGGAAGGTAAAAGTAATTCCGCTACAGCTTGTCAGCATACACCAAGTCGGTAGAGAACCTTTAATGTCATTGTTCTCGCAGGCCGTGCAAAGCTCAATAAAAAAAGGGTAGGAATCTTTCGACCCTTACCCTTTTTAGTTACTTATCGGATTAAATATCCGGTTTACTTAAAAACATCTTAGAACGACACTGTTGTCTGCAGCCAGAACCAGTCAACACCTCTGTCTTGGCCACCACTTGTATCTTCAATGAAGTCACCTGCAAAGAAGTGACCGTATCCTGCAACCACACCAAAGTTTTTAAACATCTTGTATTTAACCGTAACATCAATTTCCTGACCCAGTTCATCATCTACATCTTGAGTTGTACCATTGTTGTCTACAAATTGGTCAGCACCTGCCCTGTTTACACCAGATCCTCCAATATGCCACCAGTTATCTGCTTCTTCATCTAGTTCAAAGAAGTGTGCCTTTACGTCTACCACAAGTTTCTTTGATGGTTTTACATTAAAGTGAATCTGATGGTCTATTATGTTCTGCCATGATGTAACATCCATATATCCATTATGAGCATGCTGTGTCGGACTAACCTGCTTATAAGTCTTCTGGCTTCCCACGTCAAAGTTATCATCACCGGATGCAAACGAGTATGCATAACCTATCCTTGGTGTCCATGGTAGATTCTTGAAAGTATATCCAGCTTCCGCATGAATTGCCCATGCATTAATGCTATCTTTTGAGTTCACATTCTGTGATACAGTTGACGCCGAAGCAGCATTTGGTGTATACCGAGATTGTCCAGTCTGCAGATTTGGTTCAATAGTATAATCAAGACCACCACCAAACAAACCCTTACCAGCTGCCCTAAAACCCCATGTATATCTAGTCTCAGATTCTAGTGTTCTAGTTGCGTTAGTAACGTCTTCGTCTGTTGACTCATGCTTAGCTACCAAATATGGTTCAATAACGTTACCCTTCAGGGCGCCTCCAAACTTGTACTGTCCGTAGAAACCATAAAGCACTGTGTCTCTATTGTCATTTATACCAAAGTCACCTTGACCACCATTTACACCACCACTTGCAGTTTCGTCGATCTGAAATGCAAAGACATCTACGTTGAAATTACCCTTCTTATACATTATCTTCGCACCGTCATAAGACCTACTCTGGTTAGCCCATCCAAGGCTACCAATTACCCTTTGGTTACCATACGCCTGCTGCCATCTTCCAATACGAACCTGAACATTGCTGAACAGTGGGTTTAGGTCCCCGAGGTTTCTCAACTGAACATACCCTTCCTGAAGATCTGTTGCTGCGAGATTAGTGGTTATTCCAGCTTCACCAAACGTACGTACATCCTGAAACATTACGCGAGCCATGACATTTTTGTTAATGTCCATATCGAAGGAGAGCCTCATCCTCTGAAGTGTAAAATCTTGTGTAGGCTTCCTTTGCCGATGCGCACTTGTATTTAAACTAGCGAGTGAACGGTTTCCATTTGCCGTTTGAGTGTAAGTACCACCAGAACTATTGAAATCCTGACTCCTGATTTCGTATCTGTGCCTTAAGTTTAGCCCGATCTTTAAGCCCCTGATCTTACCAGCCGTAACGTTACCACCACTAGGCTGTGCTTCCAAGGCTTCAATCCTCTTAATGAGGTCAGACATACCGTCTTGTGCCTTAACATCCTGCATTCCAACAATCGCACATCCTGCTGTTATCGCGAATACAGATACGAAAATTATAAAATAATTCCTAAATTTTGTCATACTATAATCCCCCCCCAAAAAAATTAAAATATGCATTCAACGAATCTCCAATCAAATGCAAATCGTTGTTATATAGTAATAGCGTTAAATTGCAAGTAAATAATAAGTGTAATGCGTCAAATTACATGCCGTTTAGTCGGCATCAAGTGGATGAACTTAAATTGTAACTAATCATGCAAACTTAGAAATATCTATCTAATAGCACCAACAACCCAAAAGTATCGTCAATGACGGTATGTGATGCCTTTTGCTAATAAGCTCCAATACATCCTATCAAAACATCGCAAAAAATATACCATAAAAACTACATCGACATAAGCACCGACTACCCATACACATATGTAAATATTTATCTACTAATTCACGTTTCTGCCTGTATTCTTTTGTTGATATTGCGACAAAATGTCAATAGACACCCCTATTATATAAACTTGTTGACATTTTGTCAAGTCCATTTTTGTTGACTCTGATAGATATATAGCATTAGTAGTTGTAGCTAAAATACGTTTGTAATCAAAGGAAACTAAACCTACGCAAGCTACAGTCGTGCCGAAAAGCGTTACCTACCCCTGCTACTTGTTACCTCCGAGACCTATTCCCAGCTTCGCTTCAATATTATACACTCTCTCCAGCATATCATGCTGCGATTTAATGCGTGACAATTGGTTTACCATTGGCGCCCAACCCCACCACCATGCATAGTCCTGCTGGCCATGCGCCACGCCTTTGTAGCCTTTGAGCGCATACCAGAACCACATGTTGCCATATTCAGTTTCAATCTGACTAGGGTTACCATCATCATGCCTGAAATTGGCATAAACACCAAGAATAGGACCTACCACAGGCATCTTACCCTTAGACATTTTTAGAGCCTTAAAAACCCCTTCACCAAGCAGCTTTATACCCAGCTTGTCAGCAAGCACATCACCCATTGGATAAGGAGCCCTGGCATTTACATCAATCCAACCCTTCTCGAAGCACTCTTCTACAAGTAACTGAGCTTCATCACGCTTCCGATATGCGGCAAACATATATTCATCAAGAGCCTCAAACCACAATCTTGCGAACCGCCCGCTATGGCAGGTACTGCATACCTCCAACCATCTTTCGAGCTTCCTCTTGTTTGCACCATCATAAATGTCCAGCTTCTTGTCCAATGGAGGAATAGTAATCCCATAAGGGTAATCCTTCATACTTGACTTGTACTCTACCTGAACAGGCGGGAAAGTACCCATACGCCAGCGCCCTTTGGACGTCACATTATGCCCCCACTTTCCAGATGTATTGTTGTACATATGGCAGATCTGACATGTTGGAGCACGCATTTCAGGCCCGCCAAGAGCCAAATCATTCAATCCTTTGTCAAATGCCCATGCGTCGCCTTCCATAGCATAAATAACACCCATTTTTGATTCTTTGTAGGTTTCTGCATCGGGATGGTCTGCACCCATGTGGCACGAATAACATGCCTCAGGCTTCCTTGCCTCTTCAGCGCTAAACTTGTGTCGAGTATGGCACGGATCGCATCTCTCCATTGCAGGATGGCACTGATCACACCCTATGAACGAATAGCCCTCTCCCCTCCTGAAGCCCTCAATGTACCACGGTACTACAACATTCGAAATCCACGATGCCCTGTGGCTTGGCCTTCCATCTTCAATCTCTGAGGCAAACTCCTCTACCTGCTGCCTGTGACACTTTTTACATACGTCATCAGCTACAGGCAAAAACAGTTCATCATGACTTTCACCATGACAGTAATTACACGTTACCTGGTCTATCTTTTCACCAGATGCCTCCTCAATCGCCCGCGTCTTTTCTGCAAACATAGCATTTTTCCTGGGATTTGCGTGAGTCGACGACTTCCAGGATCGCACGATTCCAGGCGTGACTTCCTCGTGGCAGCCCATACAATCCCCTGAAGCATACTCATCAAACAGGCCTTTAAAGGCACTTAAATCCGGCCTTATATAATGATTCTTCGGACTCCAGTACATATGTAACGGCGTAGGCTTATAGTAGTCAGCCCAAGGGCCACTACCCTTCTCCATACCAACCCACTCCTCAAAACCTTTTTGACCTTTCTCGGTTGGGAAAACCAATCTTTCAGGAGATGGATTAGGAGATCCCTGAGCAAAGATTGTACCTCCACAAAATATCAGAAAAGCCACACAAATTAACGATATGACGCCAATTCTCAAATGATTCATATACTCCCCCTCTCACTCTGAAATTATAAATCCACAAAGTCTGAGTAAATAAATACATCGCCCACAAATCTTAACCTCATAGACAACAGAAGATACATATGTCAACCACAATATACCGCATAGGGAAATGTATAATTATTTTACGCCTGCAACATCTTTAAAATATTCCTTACGCATTTCATGCCTTTTTGGGATATGGCAATTACCACAGATTTTAAAGTCAAAAGAAATTTTGGCAAGTTTTTGACCCTCTTCCACATCACCTTTGTGCTCACCTGCCATAAGGTGGCTGTAGACCTCTCCAGGGCCATGGCATCCTTCACAACCAACACCCTGCTCAGAGTATATCTTCTTGTCCTCCCTGTAACCTGTAGTATGACACTTATAACACTGCTTTTTATAATCAGTATTACCGCTTCTGTAGTCAAGCTCTTTTTCTATCCTCTCAAATGTATTAAACTTTGTCCTGCTCCACCTTTCGACATGTTCCGGATGCATTTTCTTGTGGCACTTAATACATTTTTTCCTACCAACATAAATCTGATACTCACCTGTCGGGCCATAGTAACTCTCCACCCTTAGCCTGTCTTCACTTTCAGGATTCAATTCATGAAGCCGCTTCCACATTTTTATAAACTCATCGGCAGAAGCAGTACGGAGACCTTCCATTTCTTTCCTGTCTGCATGAGACCCTTCATGTGCACGTTCAGATTCGAGCGCTCTGCCATTGCCGCCATGACATACCGTACACCCATAAATATCATAAGCAATTGGAAGCCCTTCCGGATGTAATTCATGTAATTCATCTTCATTAATATGGCATGTCATACATCTTTCTACCCGATGCCCATTCTCCTGATTACTCCAAAGCCCCTCACCTTTGAGCAATATCTGCTTTATCTTAAACTTTGTGCCTTTCAAACCCTTAATCTTATCCTCCAGCTCCTTTGCCTTTTTCGGATCACCCCATTCCGGGTTTGACCAGAATTCGTAGTCTTCTTCCGCCTTAGCAACCTTTTTCTTGATAACAGCCCTTTGGTGTTGCTTCCACTCAGGATTATACTCTTTATAAAACCACACCACCGAAACGCCCAGCATCAAGATAGATATTACAAGCAACCATATTAATTTGACGTAATGATCCATTATTTAAAAGTTTAGAGCTGTATTAAAAATCTGAAGAGATAAAATGTATTTGACATCAAATACATATCTTAGGAAGATTTTGATTGGAACTAACAACATTACTGCCATCAAACTTACAAAAATATAGTATCTTATTGTACCCAATGTTTTATAAAAATTTTTAAAAATGAACCTTGGAACGATTACACAAGCACTGAAGTACAGAATGAAAAACGCAAACCCTCCGGCAATGTGAAAGTTCACCATCTCAACCGGTGGTGCCGCCTTTACAACAGCTTTATCTTCCCATGGCCAGTAAAACACTCTGCCCGGACCCCTGAAAAACTGTCCGATAATTATCAGGATATACCACATTGCATAACCAAAGCAGAAAGCAGACACCGCAATCGGCCTCACTCTAAAGGAGTACCATCCGATACCGGATTCTTTATTTGGATCAATAAAAGGCAGAACTATTAAGCCAACAAGCAATATAGAAGGGATTACAACCCCTGCCAGCCATGGATCAAAATATATGAGCAGTTCCTGAAGCCCGATAAAATACCATGGCGCCCTCTCATCAAGTGGTGTATCAGACGGATTTGCTAATTCCTTCAGTGGCGCATCCATATAAAGAGACCACACCATAATTATAAAGGTAAATAACAGTCCTGCAATAAACTCTATCCCAACAGAGTCACGGAGATGCTTGACTGTGTAGTCCTGTTGTTTCGGAGTTAGCGTCTCGAATCCTTCTTTATAATCAGCAGTTACATGAATGTCCTTGACGTATTCCCATTCCCTCTTTGACATTCGGACTATTACTTCATCTTTTTCTTTTGACTCGTCTTGTGCATCAGCCATATTTTGTTCTTCCTGAAATAATGTATGTTGGTTGCTGTCTCAAAAGGCGAAGTTAAAGTGGCCCTGAAACCCCTCCCGCCCTTCTAATTCGCCAGAAGTGGAAACCCATTAAACCGGCTATACCGAGAGGAAGTGCTATCGCATGCAATAGATAAAATCTTAATAACGTCGGCTGCCCAACCGCAGTGCCACCCACCAAAATAGAATTCACATCTTTCCCCGGCTCTAACAATGCAAACGGCCCCTTTGCCCCTAATAACGGAGCATTTTCGCCCATACTGCACCCTATTGTAACTCCCCAGTAAGCCAGCTGATCCCATGGAAGTAAATACCCTGTAAAGCTTGAAAGCATAGTAAATACAAGCAGAATTACCCCTACAATCCAGTTTAATTCCCTTGGAGGTTTGTATGCTCCTGTTAAGAATACACGTAACATATGAAGAGATACAAACATTACCATTAAGTGTGCAGTCCACCTGTGCATGTTCCTTATTAAAACACCAAATGGCACAATGTATCGAAAGTCCTCAACATTCGCGTAAGCTTTGTTGACATCAGGATTATAATAAATCATCAGGAACGCTCCTGTGCATGTAAGCAATGCGAAGAAAAAAACACTCAAGCCTCCCAGGCAGAATGTATACATTATTATCTTTTTACCGCCCACACTCATATTGTACGGGTGTAATTGCATAATCTTAGCAATTCCACGCATTAAGCTATTAATTGGAGAAAAAGGCTTAAATTCACCAAACAAAAGGTCTCCAAATATAGCCTTCCATACTTGCGTACCCTTTGCTATATCTTTCAAATCTTTACCTTTTTCACTTTTTTCGTTTTTTTCTTCCATAATCGAACTAACTCCTTATCAAAATAACAGAACAACCCCTGTCAGACAAGTTGTGACCCACACATTACTTAGTACGAAATTTATATGTTAAAACTTAATACCGTTTCAAAGAGGTAGTATATAATCAATACCTACAATATTCCCCTTATCAACAAGCAGGCGTCCATCATCACTTATTGTAACATACGCACGCGCCAAAGGTTTTGGTGGAGGACCGGCAAAATTTACTCCATTTTTGTGAAACTGCCCACCATGACACGGACATTTGAATATTTGCTCTTCCTCAAGCCATCTAGGCTGACATGATAGGTGCGTACATACCGCTATAAGCGCATATATGCCTTTTTCCTCTCTGACAAGCCATACCTTGCGCGTCGCTATGAGCGTTACAGAACCCAAAGGATAATCTTCCGGTTTACCCGCTTTAAAAATACTTGAAGGTTCATACGATACCCTGGGGATCAAATAACGAACTACAGAAAAACTCCACATAGAAACAAGCCCCCAGAACGACAGCCATGCTCCCCAGAAAAGACATCTCCTCGTAATTGTCTTTGGATGATCAAGAAGTGCACCAGGCTCGTAAGGCCCTTTAATTTGCGTTGTTGCATTTTCCCTTATAGTCTTTAAGTATTTTACGTCAATCTTATCAGCCATGTTTAATACTTAACAAGAAACGATGGATAAAAAACTGAAGAATTTTACTACTGAAAAAAACGGCAACCTGAGAAGGCATTGAACTTAATATTTATGTATGCCTGATGGCGAGCTATTAGGCGAGACTCTTCACCTTGATCGAAACAGGTGTCCCCATAGATTATCATAACTAACACAGAGAAGCGGAACAAAGAGTCTCAATGGACTTTACCAAATATCCATATTCAAGCTACCGTAATCTACCACAATAAAACGGAAAGCATCTTCGTTAATGCTGTGCATATAATATCTTAGAACTAATACACCTTATCAAATACTGTGCTTAGAACTTTACAATCTATTATTTTGATTATATCCCTTTATTTAAGAACACACCGATTTTATAGCAAAATATATACCACAAAAGCACAAGTAACACAAAAGAGCCACAACAACGTAAGTGTCAGCTATTTAAACACATATGTAAATATATATTGAGTATGCGATTTTCTGTTCATATTCCCGTTCTGAATATTGTGACAGCCTGTCAATACACATTGCAATTCAATAAAATTGTAGACATTATGTCAGCACCTGATTGTACCTGTCTTGTTGACTCTGAAGAAATGTAGAGTAGGTAAATGTAGTAAAATACGCTTGTAATCAAAACAATAAAGCTGTAGAATTTTTGTAAGCTTTTCAAGAATACTACAGTAGTGATTCCTAAATTCGACACTATTAAATTGAAGAGGAACATGATGAAAAGAGCCGTGATTGTGTTAAATACAGCTGTTTTATTGATAATATTCTCTTTTTATGGGTGTAGCATTGCAGATCAAGTTAATAGCGATTTAGAGAGTGCCCCCTCAACTACCACATCACCTGAGGCAACAACACACATTGTTAAGATGACGGGTGATTATGAGTTTGTTCCCTCTTCCTTAACGATTAAGCAGGGAGATAGTGTGAAATGGGTCGTGACCGGCAATAAGCCTCACGAAGTAGCAAGTGGACCAGTAATTGAAACGGAAGACGGAAGGGAAGGCGCACCTGATGGTCTCTGGAAAACAGGCAAAATGGGTTCGGGGAGCTTTACCTACAATTTTCACTCTACCGGTACATTTCCTTATTACTGTGATTCTCATGTTGATGTGGGGATGATAGGGACGATTACAGTTGAATAATTCCTCATGAAGAATATCAATGCGCGATTCTACACAGCCAACGGGGCAAGTACCCTAATCTTCGATATTCGCTGTTAACTTTAGTCACTTTAAGCTTTAGTTCACTTACTTAAATCACAAATAGTAATTCGTAAATCTATCTTTGACATAATATTATGTTGCATAGTAAATTCACGACATTTAACCTTGTTAAGGCAGCGATGGCTGCACTGCTCATCCTTTCTTGTATATCGTTCGTTGGATGCGGTAAAACCGATAAAGACAGAACAAAAGAAGATACAAAGGACAAAGCGGCAACATTAATCAGATGGCTTAAGGATAAAGACAGAAGTGTCCGACAGATGGCAGCAGAGCAGTTGGGAGAGAGAAAAGAGGTTCGCGCAGTTGAACCACTGCTTACTTCATTAAAGGATAATGATAAAAGTGTACGGTGTAGTGCAGCAGAGGCGCTGGGGGAGATAAAGGACGTGCGAGCAGTTCAACCTCTGATTGCTGCGTTGAATGACAATGACAAAAGTGTTCGGTGGAGTGCGGCAGGGGCGCTGGGAGAGATATGCGCACCAGCAGTGGAATCCTTGATTGTTGCACTGAAGGACAGTGACAGTAGAGTCCGGCAGTATGCAGCGGCAGCGCTGGGAAAGATAAAGGACACACGCGCTGTTGAACCCTTGATTACCACCTTGAAGGATATCGACAACAGCACCAGAAACGCTGCGACAAGGGCGCTGGGAAAGATAGAAGATGCACGTTCTGTTGAGCCATTGATAGCTGCGCTGAAGGACAATGACAGCAGCGTCCGGCGGGATGCAGCAGGGTCACTGGGAGAGCTTGGGGATGCCCGCGCAGTTCAACCATTGATTGATGCACTGAAGGATGATAACAGCACTGTCCAGTGGTGTGCGGCAGAGGCATTGGGAAAGTTAAAAGATGCCCGTGCAGTTGAACACTTAATTGATACACTGGAAGACAATGACAGAGGTGTCTGGAAGAAAGCAGAAGAGGCACTGGAAGAAATAAAGGGAAAATGAGATATTTACTCATAATTTTTACCATTTTTATCGGGATATCCATAGCCACTGCATCCTGCAAGAAATCTGAGGAGGTAAAGATAGAAAGGGCTGAGGATGTAGAGACGCTTACATCAGATCAGGGTAGTCTGGCTGGGGCCATGAAGAAGGCGTCCAAGGCAATGAGAAGACTGGCAAGGGCGGTAGAAAACAGTGACTGGGCTCAAATGGCTATGTGGGCAGAAGAGATCAAAGAGAACATAGGCTTTAATTGTGTTGAATTATATATGATTGAGAACAATGATGTCTCAAACGAGTTTATGGAATTAAGCAGCAATTTTAACAGCGCTTTAAATAAGTTAATTTCGTGCAGCAATCAACAAGACACCGATAAAGCTAAACTGGAATTTGACAACCTGGTAAAGTCGTGTGACGCATGCCATGAAAGTTTTAACAAAGACGCAGAAACAAAATTAGACTTTACAGATTCAGGGCAAAAGTTAGATATTCTAAAACTGTCATACCGTTGCTACTTCCTCTTCGGTCAGATAGCAAGCCGGGTCCGCCCCGAATAGATCGCCGCACATTTCCTCTGCTCTGGCCCCACACCCCCTACAAAGGTGATTATACCTACACCTTCCGCACTTGCCCTTGAGATACTGAGTTTTATCCTTCATCATTACGAGAATCTCGTTCTCCTCGTCAAAGCAGATGTCACTTAGCTTCTGCTCCCTGATATTGCCAATTGTCCGATCCTGCCAGTAAGGGCATAGGTGCACATTGCCACGGTAGTCCACGTTGACAATCCTGTCCCCAGCCGGACAACCGCCCTGCCTTGCAAGTAGCTTCTCCATCTCGGAAGCAAGTCCAGGATCACTCTCTGCAACACGTTGCAGAAGGTAAACGCCGTCGTCATATAATTGTTCGGTAACAACCTCCATCTCGGGATTCTTCATCGCATAATCAATGAGAAAATTAATAATTTCCCGTCTCTCTTCCTTCACAGCCTTCCAGTCACTACCCACAATGTGCTGACAAACCGCAAATCTTTTTAGTCCCATATTTTCGATAGCCTCGATTATGAATGGCATCTGAGAGAGGTTGAAGCTTCCAATCGTAATTCTCACACCACATCCCACCCCTGCATCTCGGAGGTACCCCATAGCAGGCAAGGCTTTTTCCAACCCTGCAATAACGTCCATGGCACCGCCTATCTGAGAAAATCCGTCCATATCAATGCCCACATAGGAGATACCAGACTCTGCGATTTCCCTGGCGGTTTTCTCTGTTATAAGGGCGGCATTGCTGGATAAGATAATCCTCAATCCCTTATCATGGGCGTGGCCTGCAAGTGTGAAGAAATCGTCTCTGGTTAATGGCTCTCCTCCGTAAACGGAAATCATAGGAACCTTAATTGACGCCATATGGTCAATAAACTCTAAAGCCTCCTGCGTAGTTAACTCATCACTATCTGCCTCAAGAGCAGAGCAGAGGTGACACATATCGCAGGAGAAATTGCACTTTCTGGTGATATTCCAGATCACCATAGGAGCTTTGACATTCGCATATCTGATGAGATGTTTTGGCACCTCATTGGCTCTTTTGTTGTGGTGTTTTTTTACATCCCGGGCCGTCTCTTTTACCTTAAGCAGCCGGCTGAAGTTAATCATGCCGTACCTCCTCATGCACCGGTTTCAGAATTTCCTCTTCGGTCAAGTAACAGCTCGGGTCAGGAGCACCAAAGTCATCATAAACCGCGAGAGCCCTCGCCCTCGAACCACCCCTGCATATTTCAAGAAATCTGCATTCTGCACACTTGCCAAGGAACAGACTTTCCCTGTTTCTGAGCTTCCACAGAAATTCATTATCACCGTTCCAGATATCATCAAATCTTCTCTCCCTGATGTTTCCCAGTTCGGTCTTGAGGTGTTGACTGGCGTAAACATTGCCCACTTCGTCTATGTATGCGAGTTTTTCACCGCATCCTTCACCGCCATTGCGGAGAAAGTGTTCGTACGCTGCCTCGGCTTTTTGAGGATCTTCCATCAAAACTTTCATATAAATGTAGGCTGCGTCTGCATAGTTTCCAACGGTGAGCACCTCAAGATCGTGGTTGTGACGATTTATCTCAATGGTTTTGTTGAACAGGCTATCTACAATTTTCCGCCGATCATCGGGCGACAAGTCATTCTTCATAAGTTCTCGCCCACGACCGGCATACTCAAGATGATAAACGCAGAGACGGTGAAAACCTTCCTTAACCAGGAGATCCATAATCCCCGAAAGTTCATGACAATTGTGCTTTGTCATAGTAAACCTCAGACCTGTCTTTATCCCGGCATCACGGAGGTTCCGCATTCCCTGAAGGGCGTTGCTGTAAGCATCTCCACTTCCCCTGAAGTAGTTGTTCGTCTCGGCCAGACCATCCAGACTGACGCCAACGTACCCGAATCCGGCATCTGCCGCCTTTGCCGCTATCTCCGGAGTGACTGTAGTACCGTTGGAAGAGACTATGACCATCAATCCTATCTCTCTGGCATATTTCCCCAACTCGAAAACATCCGCCCTTAAAAAAGGCTCACCACCAGAGAGTATCATGAATGGGGAGCCACAGTCCTTCAGTTCATCAAGCATTTTTTTTGCTTCATCGGTCGAGAGTTCACCTTCAGAGGCTGTATTGCCACCGGAATAGCAGTGCATGCAATTTAGATTGCACCTCTTCGTCGTGCACCATACCACAACCGGCGCAGAGCCCTCACTGCGCTTGTGGCGAAGAGCCTTGTTTTCAAGCTTCTCCGATACCAGTATCCTGCTAACCTCTATCATGTAACCGAACCTTTGCCCCGCTAATTTCCTCCTCTGTCAGGTAGCACGCAGGGTCCTCTCCAAATGGATCGCCACAAGCCACCTCTGCCCTGACCCTACATCCCATACACAGGTGACTAAGCTTGCACCTTCCGCACTTGTCCTTGAGATAGCGCGTTTTATCCCTCATCTTGGCAAGTATCTCGATTTCCTCATCAAACCAGATCTCGCTTAGCTTCTTCTCCCGAATATTGCCTATTGTCCGGCTCTGCCAGTAAGGGCAGAGATGCACGTCCCCTCGATTGTCCACGTTCGCAAGCCCGTCCCCTGCCGGACAACCGCTCTGCATGGTAAGGAGTTTTTCCACCTCTGCAGCTCGCTCTGGGTCGTGCTCTGCAACGTCTTGCAGCAGGTAAATACCATCGGCATAGTTATCGGCCGTGACAATGTTCATGCCGTTGCTAACCTTGGCTTCCTTAATTATATAATCCATCACCTCTCTCCGCTGATCGTTGAAGATGTCCCAGTCTATAATCTCCTTCCCTCTGCCACCATACACGAGCTGGAAGAGTGAGAATCTTGGTATTTTTTCTCGCCTGGTTATTTCAAGAACCTTGGACAACTCGTTGTAGTTCTGGTTGGTAATGGCAAACCTCACGCCTGTTCTAACCCCTGCCTCTATGAGGTTCCTCAACCCCTGAAGTGACTTCTCAAAGGCCCCCTTAGCCCCCCGAAAGCTATCGTGAATTTCTTCGGTTCCGTCCAGACTAACGCCTACATAGGCGAAGCCGGCTTCCTTGATCTTCTTTGCCACTTCCTTCGTTATAAGGGTGCTGTTAGTCGATAGTATGGTCCTGAGTCTGAGCTTCATAGCATACACGTTAAGCTCAAATATATCTTCTCGCAGCAGAGGCTCGCCGCCTGAGAAAACTAGCATGGGTGATTTTATAGCCACCAGGTCATCGATCATATTCATCGCCTCTCTGGTTGTGAGATCACCCATATCTTCCTCAGACTCTGCCTTTTCTGGCCCCACTGCGTTAATATAGCAGTGGGCGCAACTCAGATTGCACTTCCTAGTTACATTCCAAACCACCATAGGAGAGGATGTCTTAGAGAAGCGAAGCATCCATTTTGGCGTCTCCTCCTTGACTGCTGAGTACCTTTTTATTTCATCCAGTGTTTTTGTGCTTTGTAAAAGTTTCGAACAATTTATCATTCGACACCACGTCTTTCAATCTGGAAAAGACAAAAGATAAAACAGGCACGGACAAATTCAATTTGTCCGTGCCTTCCTGTAATCTACTTAAATAATCCGGAAAACCTGTTAATACAAGTCATGCACGGTATTGTACACATTGAACTTACCCGTAGGCGTGAGAAGGTTCTTTATCCTTGCTTTCTCTGTAAGGGTTTTGTCATCGAAAACCACTATCTCGCCTGCCTGGCCCTTTTCGGCATCGCCCAAATTACCCCAGATGCTTATCCAAACTTCGTCTCCTGCTTTATTGTACTCCATGTGTACAGCCTTGCCATAGTCAGCGACTTTCAACTCCTTGAATATCCCAGCTGCCATATTTGCCTTGTCATAGACAGCAACAGTTGTTCTATATTTCTTTTTCTTACTAAGGGGAGTGTCAAGCCAGACCCATTTACTATTCGGATGGGTCTTAATAAACAGGTTACCCGAACTAAGCGAATTTATTTTTCTGACCACTTTCCAGGCATGTTCAGGGTGGTTCACCGGGTCCGTTCCGATCACCGACACTATACTATCGCCAATGTGCCCCGTAGCCCAGACTGGACCGAACTCCGGATCAATCCAGTTTGCCCCTCTTCCGGGATGCGGTTTAATGCCGCCGGTATCAATAAGGGCAACAAGTTTCTTTTCCTTGGCATCTATTACAGCTATCTTGTTCCTCGCGTTCGCTGCCACAAGGAAGTAACGTTTAGTTGAATCCCAGCCTCCGTCATGCAGGAAGCGTTCGGCCTCAATCATTTTAATTCCCGGGCTGTTTGGGTCAGTATAATCCACGAGCCATACCTGCCCTGTTTCTTTAATGTTCAAAACCCATTCGGGTGCGAAGTGCGACGCTACAATGCTTGCTACACGAGGTTCCGGATGGAACTCTTCTGTGTCATAAGTGTAGCTCAGAGTACTAACGATTTTAATCGGCTCAAGGGTCGCACCGTCCAGTATCACAAACTGAGGCGGCCAGTAACCGCCGACTACGGCGTACTTGTCTTCGAAACCTTTAAATTTGCTCACATCAACGGATCGCGCGTCAAGGGAGCATCGGATCTCTGCTACGGTATCAGGCTTTGCCATCCAAAGGTCTATCACTGTACACTTGCCATCCCTGCCTATAGAATAAACATATCTTCCGGACATTGACATCCTGGTGATGTGTACTGCATAGCCTGAATCCACTGTACTTATTACTTCTTTAGTGTCACCGTCAATAATCGCTATCTGGCCGGCATCGCGCAGGACCACGGCAAACATATTATTCACGTCACGATCGTGCTCCGGCTTAGTAGGACGATCTTCGGGCGGGATCAACAATTTCCAACTAGCTTTAACGTTCTTCATATCCCATTGAGGCGGAATAGGAGGATCGTTCTGAATGTACTTTACCAGTAGGTCTGTCTCTTCTGCAGTGATAGTACCCATCTTTCCCCAGCCAGGCATGCCTCCACCGGTTCCAAACCATATAAATTCTCTGAGTTTCTTTGTTCCCTTGACTTTCGTCTTGCCTGGAGTTAGATCCGGCCCGGTAGCTCCTTTTCTCAGAACACCATGACAGCCTGCGCAGCGGTCGAAGTAAATCACCCTGCATTTTTCGAACTGTTCAGGGGTAAGGACTATCTCCGTCTCCGATGCAACCTCCGTCTCCGCTTTTACTTCCTCTGCTGCTTCCTCAGCTATCGCCTGTATACCACCTGCCATAAAAGCAACGACTAACATAAACGCAATTAAACATTCTCGCATAACTTTAACCTCCATGAAATTGAATCTGATAAAAATCTCGCCTTTCCACTAGAGTTTTGTACATCCCGACCCCCTCCTTTCATGGGCATGGCACAAAACTTCAAAAAGGTAATATTCAAATACATAGATTTCATGCTCGACGAACTTCTCTGGGCAAACCATGTTCCTACCTGCAACTAACCGTGTTGTCTACCCGGGGTACCCCTTGATCCATTATAAACCGCCAACCCGTAAAGCACATAATCAGCAACAATAATCTATAAGAACTACTATAAAATAATTTTTGAAGTTAAATTAACATTTATTTTTTATATTTGTAAATTGATACTATTACTTAACTAACACCATAACTTTGCTTAATTTTCTAAAATAAACTACTTACTTAACAAAAGCATTTCCATCAATGATAATATTTTTGGTAGTATTCTCCAAGAATCGAGCAAAAGAAGTGCCACAGGCAAGAAAGATAAACAGAATCGATATGGTTATAATAAGTGTTTAGACAACTTATGCTTACAGGTCTTATTTTTTTACGTGGGAAACCGTTCGCCGTCTCTTTATACCCCCCCCCCTTGACAATATGTCAATATATATTGCAATTCAACAATGCCAAGGACATTATGTCACGGGTCAGACCGCTAATACGGCAAAAGGCCATGCATGAGCTTAATAAAACCTATTTTGATTTACTTTGAAGAAATGTAGTATTGGATACCATAGTGAAAAAGCAAATAACCTAAAGCAACTTTTCCATCTATTAGTCAGTCTTTTCAGCATCCTTCTTTGCTTCCGCGATGATTGCCGGAACAAGGTGTGATGGAACTATATCATAATGTGAAAGTTCCATAGTATATGAACCTCTGCCGCCTGTCATTGATTTCAGTTCTGTTTCGTAGTTTTTCACCTCATCCATTGGTATACTTGCCTGAACAACCTGGAGGTCTCCAAAAGCATCCATACCCTGCACCCGGCCTCTCCTGGAGGAAAGATTTCCTGTGATCTCACCCATAAACTCTGAAGGAATAGTTACCTCTATGTTAACCACAGGCTCCAGTAAAACAGGTTTCGCATCGTCAAATGCCAGATGAAATGCCTTTGATGCCGCTATCTTAAACGCAGCTTCAGAAGAATCAACATTATGAAAAGTACCGTCGTATAGCTCTACTTTAACGTCTACTATCGGATTATTACTTAGAATTCCCTTTGCTATTGTTTCTCTTAAACCCTTTTCCACAGCCGGAATGTACTGAGATGGAATTGCTCCGCCAACAATTTTTTTTGTGAATTCAAAGCCGGCTCCTCTCTCTAACGGTTCTATACGTAGATAAACCTCTCCATACTGTCCCTTACCTCCGGTCTGTTTTTTATGTTTATACTGCGCTCTTGCTTTCTTTGTAATCGTTTCTTTATGGGGAATTTTTGGTTGTCTCGAATCTACATCAATTTCATAACGACTCTTTAACCTGCTCAAGACTACCTCCAGATGCAGATTACTCATGCCCGTGACAACTAATTCATGCGTTTGAACGTCTCTTGACACCTTAAAGGTACTGTCTTCTGCCACCAACCTGTTAAGTGTTTCACTTATCTTTTGCTCCGCACCACGGCTTTTAGGCTCGATAGCCAGAGAAGCCATAGGATTTGGAAATTTAATATCCTTAAACTTAACTTTCGTACTAGGATCACATAGCGTATCCGAAACAGATATATCATCAATTTTTGAAATAGTTACAATATCACCAGGTATGGCGCTCTTGATTTCCTGCTGTTCTTTTCCGAATGTTCTGAACATGTGCCCAATCTTTTCGTTCTTCTTTGAACGCGAGTTGTAAATTTCAGGATGGCCTTCCAGTATACCTGAATATATTCTAAAGAAACTAAGCTTGCCAACAAAGGGGTCTGTAATTGATTTGAATACCTGCGCACTGAAAGGAGCATCTTTTGAAACCTCCACATCTTGTTCCTCTTCAGAATCCTTATCTCCATCCGCACCCGTACACTTACAGGACAGGTCCTTTTCCGGAGAGGGTGTAAATTTCGCAATCACATCTACAACACTCTCAACACCCAAACCAGTCTTGTTTTCGCAACATAAAACAGGTACGATACTACCCGCAGCGATTGCGGTGTTAAAACACCCCTGAAGCGTTTCATCAGATATTTCCTGCCCTTCAAGATACTTTTCCAATTGAGTATCACATACAGAAACGATGCCTTCAACTAACTTCTCACGACAGCCATCAACATCACCAATCACTTCACCCGGCACTTCGTCCGGTTGATTGAAAATATCTACCACCCCTTTAAACCCTGACCCATGACCTACTGGCAACATTAAAGGCATGCACTCTTCGCCAAATGCATTTTGAATAGATTCTAGAAGTGCAGGATAGTCAATATTATCACCATCCATTTTTGTGATCACGATCACTCGGGCCAGCCCTGCTTCACTTGCAAGGTCCCACATCTTTTGAGTGTTGACTTGTATGCCACTTGTAGCGGAGATTACTACCACTGCAGTTTCCACTGCATTTAACGCACCTATTGCACCGCCTATAAAATCCGGATATCCTGGAGTGTCAATTACATTTATCTCTTTATCCTGCCATTTGCAATGTAGGACTGAAGAATCAACAGTGGTCTTCCTCTCTTTTTCTTCAGGGTCAAAGTCTGAAACGGAAGTACCTTCATCAACACAACCTAGACGTTTTGTAGCACCAGCCTTAAACAGTATACCTTCTACCAGCGAAGTCTTTCCTGACGCACCATGCCCAACAAATGCCACGTTTCTAATATCTTTCGTTTCATATTGCCCCATCGTTGTCTCCTTAGAGAGTTCACTATTAACAATTCTTTAGATCATAATTCTCCAAAATTCTTGAGAATCGTCAAACCATTCTGTTGACTTTTCTCAGGATGAAATTGCATTGCAAATATATTATCTATTGAGATCATTGAAGCAAATGGCACACCGTACTCCGTCTCGGCAGCAACAACCTCATCTCTATCTGGAACCACAAAATAAGAGTGCACAAAGTACACATATGGATCAATCGGCAAACCTTTTAAAACCGGCACTTCTTTCTTCTCTAGTATAGTGTTCCAACCCATATGAGGTATTTTTAACTTTTGGCTGTTTACAACTGGCAACTCATCAAACGTTCCTACCGCCTCTTTTTGACCGACGATATTATCCATATTCAGTCTGTCTGCGTTAAACCTGACTACCTCACCGGGAACTATGCCGAGACCTTCATGTACTCCATCCTCATAGCTTCTCGTAAAGAGCAGGTGCAGGCCAAGACAAATCCCCAGAAAAAGTTTACCATTCTTTATATGATTTATTATTGGTTCTACTAAATTCCTTTCCTGCAAACCTTCTTTAGCATCCTTAAAGGCTCCAACACCC
>PVBE012279491.1_pt1 | contig 24417 bp, 22 predicted proteins | sample 1631181 | NCBI WGS metagenome assembly PVBE01 (sample SAMN08397723, study PRJNA350692) | Marine metagenome, whole genome shotgun sequencing project. | isolation source: water | place: Pacific Ocean | collected 2012-04 | reverse complement strand
TGTGGAGCGGGAGAGTCGCTATCATCGGGACCGCAGGTTCGAGGACGCTGTGAACATCATCGAGTTCCTGCTCCCGGCGAGCTACACACTTACCGATGAAGCTGTGGACCGCATGAAGCAGCGGTTCGACGCCTTCGACTGCCTGGAGATGGTACGGGGTATCTATGCCCTGGAGGACCGGATGGACCCTGTCGAGTGAGCCCGTTTACCCCTATAAAGTAGTAACAAAAGGGAACCTTTATTAACCAGCGAGGGGTCATCTGCCCCGCGAGGTGCCTAACGTGTACGCCGATCCTGCCGATATGGACCTTGAGGGAGCTCTCCTTGAGACTGTCGGCGAGAAAGGCCTGTCCATCTACCAGAAGGCGAGCGAGCGCACCTTGCACGGCTACCATGTGGGGCCGCTCCCCGATGGACAGGAGCGCGACACCCTCGAGACCCTTGGCGTTCTGGACCGCAAGCTCCCCGGTGTTTACAAGGTCATGGGGGACAAGGACGAGATCGTCCATCGGTCAACTTACCTGTCCGCGGACCGAAAGCTCGTTGAGCGCAACTTCGAGGAGGCCATGGGGCGCGTACGTTCTTACCTCGCCGACCACGCACCACAGTACCTCCAGCACCTTGACGACCTCACCGTGGACATACTGAGGGTGGTGCCCACGACCGATCGCTACAACGGATGCTTCGACTCCGCCCCGCTGCGGATGACGGTGGAGGACAAGGTGGGCGACTATGGCACGCTCCCCACTAACGAGGATGTTCTCGAGGGCACGGCGTACGAAGGCTACACACGTTCGGCCCAGCTCCAGACAATCATGGTCCACGAGGCCATGCACCACCTGCACAACGGCATCCGCGAAGCTCCATGGCCCTTTACGATAGGCGATCCCATGTTCACGCTCCAGCCGGACACACGCCTCAAGGAGGGCTTCGCCCTGGTGATGGAGGAGCAGGTGCTCGCCGAGCAGGGCACTAAAGAGATGCAGGACCTGTACAAGGAACGCATGAGCACCCTCCACGTCCACGCCAAGCGCGAGTACACCGCTGGCTACTGGGACTTCTCCCGCACCTTAGAGAAGGACGGTCTGAAGGGTGTGTTCGAACAGGCCATCAACGGTGACGCGTGACCACCCCCTCATAGATACCGATTTATTCCATCCTCGGGCCCGTTCCTTCTGAGAGAAACGCTTGTTGCAAGAGAGTGCTTTGCAGGGCCCCTTGACTGTCCGATGACCGACAAGTGTGACGTGCTCAACTACGTGTGCGAGCCCAAGGAGCCTGTCGACTGGTTCCTGGATCCGCGGACCCTGGGCGTCATCGTGGTCCTGCTCATCGTACTGGCATGGGCGATGGGCGGTAAAAGCGGCAAGTAGTCCCTACTTCAGCTTCTCCTCGCAGGAGAAGTCCCGGCAGGGGTGCCAGCCCGCGAGCAGCTCGCGGTCCTCGCAAGAGAGGTCGCCCTTCACCAGCCCGGGCATGAACGTCGCCAGTCCGGGCCCTAGCATGAGCCCCTGGCCGCACATCCCCACAGCGTTCACGTAGCCCTCCAGGTCTTCTGCGCACCCCACGATGGGCAGGCCGTCCGGGGTCATGGGATAGAGCCCGCGCCAGGTACGGCGCACCTTCAGGTTCGCCAGAAGCGGCATCACGTCCACCATGCGCTTGGCGACCATGGGCAGGAACGCCGACGTCGCCCGCCTGTCGTCGCCCCAGATGCTGGGTCTGGGCGTGATGCAGAAGATCACCTGCCCCGTCCCGTGCTGGTAGAAATAGAAGTTCGCCGAGCCCGGTCCGGGCCGGATGTCCACTACCATGGGCTCCATGAACCGCCTCACGGGCTCGGTAATGCCCGCCTCGTGGCAGTCCGGTCGGACGGACACATCGACACCGGCGAGCTTCGCCACCTCCGCTGCTGCGGCGCCGGCCGCGTTCACGACGCAGTCTGTCTGGTATGTGCCCTTGTCTGTCGTCACGGCCCTCACTGCGCCGTCCTCGACATCGATGCCCGTGACCTTTTCCCGGAACTGGAACATCGCCCCCAGTTCCCGGGCCCGGTCGTAGAACGCGTGCACCGCGAGCAGCGGGGAAATGCTCCCGTCCCCGGGAGAGAAGGTCCCACCCATGAGGCCTTCCCTGTTGAGCGACGGTATGCGCTCGAGCAGGTCGTCACGGTCCTTCCAGTCGATGTCCAATCCAAAGGCCCGCTGAACCTTCAAAAGCTCCTTGAGCGACATCTCCTCCTTCTCGCGGTACGCCACGAATGAGTACCCGCCCTGCCGCCACTCTATGTTGTGGCCGTGCTTCTCCTTCCAGGTGGAGAGGATATCCAGGCTGCGTTGACATACTGCGATCTTGCCCTTCTCGGAGTGTGTGGCGCGTACGCCGCCGATGGCGGCCTTGTTGGCGCCCTGGCCCACGCTGGCGGCTAGGTCGATGACCAGGGTAGAGAGCCCGGCGTCCGCCAGCTCCATGGCCGCGGGGGCGCCGATGCTCCCCGCGCCGATGACGATGACGTCGTACCTGTCGGCCATCACTTCTCACCTCCGCAGAAGGCGCCCAGGGGCACCTCAACGAACAGGGGCCGGTCCACGCCGGGGACCACGTCCCCGAGGTCTACGCCCTCCTCGCGGAAGATGCGCTTGATGAGGGCCGAGCAGGTCTTACCGCCGCAGGCGCCCATCCCGGCCCGGTTGACCGCTTTTATCGCGTTCATATCCCGGGCGCCGTCACGGACGAGCCTCCGCACCTCACCAGCGGTGATCCGCTCGCACCGGCACACGATGACGTCGTCCTCGATCCGTACCACGGGCTTGTCCATGGCCTGGGTGACGCCGGGATGCTGGATGCGGACCCCCACGATGTCCGCAGCTATGGCCTTGTCGACCTTCACCTGGACCAGGAGTGTACGGTTCCACACCCGGCCTGCGCGCACGTCCACGACATCGGCCTCACCGAGGTCCTCGTTGTCTGCCCCCACGGCGATCACAGTGTCGCCCACCTCTATGGAGTCCGCTTGGAACTCGTGCGCCAGCGTCACCACGGGGGTGTCGGGGTACTTGCGGTGGTCGACCAGGGTGACCGCCAGTCCCGGACAGATGGCAATGCACTTGCCGCAGCCGAGGCAGTCCTTGCCCAGCTCCCCGCCGATGTACCGGGGAATGCCGCGAATGTCTTCGCCGATCAGGATGGCCTCCTGGGGGCATACGGAGGTACAAGGATTGCAGGGGATCTCCTGGTGGCAGTGGAACACGGGGTATACGCCCCTCTCCATCCCCAGCGCCTGCCGCGGGTGCACCTGACCAGGCTTGGACTTGAGCACGTCGCGGGTGACGATCCAGTCGGCGGGCACCTCCTCGACGTCCTCGCCCTGGGCCCGGGCTATCTCGATGCCGGTGATGCGGCCCGAGAATATGGCGGCCGAGGCTTCGGCGACCTCGTCGGCATCGCCCGCTGCATACACGGTGATCCCGCACGCACATGCCTTGGTGATGAACTCGTCCACCGGGTCCAGGCCCACAGCGACCAGCAGGGTGTCGCAGGCGAACGTCCGCTCCGTTCCGGGGACGGGCTGCCAGTCCTTACCGACCTGGGCGATGGTCACTGACTCCACGGAGTCCGTCCCATTGGCGCTCACCACGGTGTGCGAGGTATGGATGGGGACCCCCAGACGCTCGAGCTTGTCCCGGTGGACCTTGTACCCCCCGCACTCGGGCAAAGCCTCGCACAGACCCGCCACCTCGATGCCCGCCTGGAGCGCGTGGTAGCCGGCGATGAGGCCCACGTTCCCACCACCGACGATGAACACACGACCAGCAGCGCGCACCAGGTCGCGGTTCACGAGCGTTTGGAACGCGCCGGCACCGTACACGCCGGGGAGGGTGTTGCCCTTGAATACCAGCGACCGCTCCCGGGCGCCGGTGGCCACGAGGAGCACCTCGGGACGGACGAGCACGTACTCGTCACCTTTCAGCACGCCCACCAGCCCGTCGGCGAACACGCCCACGGCCGTGGTGCTGGTCCAGCACTCGGCGGTCCCGTGCTTGGTCATCTTCTCCTTGAGCTTGGCGGCGATGTCGATACCACGCATGCCCGCGTAGCAGGCATCGATGCTCCCGAAGAACTTATGGGTCTGGAGCACGAGCTTCCCGCCCAGCCGGTCCTTGTCGTCCACCAGCAGTACGCTCATCCCTACCTTCCCCAGCTCGATGGCCGCCGCCAGACCGGCCGGACCGCCGCCGATGATGAGCACCTCACGCTCTATGACGGGGATGTCGCCCATGGGCGGGACCGCATCGACCGCGGGGAGCGCCGGGTGCCCCTCAGCAGGCTCGACCGCTATCCCCTCACTTACCGTGACCATGCAGGACTTCACTGGGAGCCCGTCTGCGATCACCATGCACTGAGAGCACTGGCCGTTGGCGCAGAAGATACCCTGGGGGGCACCGTCCTTGTGGTGGTGGCCGAACGTCCTCACGCCATTGGCGAAGAGGGCTGACGAGAGGACCTCGCCCTCCAGGGCCTTCAAGGGGCGCCCCTGCCAGGTGAACCTCACCTCACCTCGTTCCTCTGCGGGCAGGATGGGGTGGCCTACAATGCGATACGCGCCGCGCTCGTCTGACATGGTCATTCCCTCCTGACAACGGGACGGGCCCGTCAATAGTGGTCACCCTCCATCCCGGGCGGCGCCACTGGTCCGGCGTTTAAAAATAAACCGGGTGGGGCACGGGTAATGTGACCACATGCCACGACCGGCCAAAGGTTTAAATTAACCGGCACGGTGGTGGGCGTTGTTCCCCTGGGTCCGCCGGGTCCGGGACTAAGGAGGCAGAGAGCATGAAGGCATTGGGAAGGTTCGAGGTCCCCGACGACCTCCTCTACAGCAAGGAGCACGATTGGCTCAAGCAGGTCCCCGAGGGGTTCATGGTGGGCATCACCGACTTCGCCCAGTCGGAGCTGGGCGACATAGCGTTCGTCGACGTTCCCGACGAGGGTAGCACCTTCAAACAGGGCGATGTCGTCCTCCAGCTCGAGTCCGTGAAGGCAGTGACCGACGTGTTCGTCCCCCTCTCTGGCGAGATCGTCAAGACCAACGACGCTGTGGAGGACGAGCCCCAGGTGGTCAACGAGTCGCCCTACGACAAGGGCTGGCTGTTCATTATCAGTGCGGACGATTACCCCTCCGAGAAGGCCGGTCTGATGAACGCCACCGCGTACGTGAAGTTCATCGAACAGAACAAGAAGGACTAGGAGGGTCCACAGGTGGCCGCTGCCCCTCACCCTTATATCCCGAACGCCCACGCAGCGGACGATATGCTCGCGACCATGGGCACCACCTTGGAGGCGCTCTTCGCCGACATCCCCGTCGGTGTGCGGTTGGACCGGCCCCTGGACATCCCGCCGGGCCGGAGCGAGAGCGAGGTGGCGCGGGAGGCTGACCGGGTGTTAGCCCGGAACCGGCCGCTGCTCTCCTTCCTTGGCGCGGGGTTGCAGTACCACCACGTGCCCGCGCACGTGGCCCATCTGGTCCAACGGGGCGAGTTCCTCACAGCCTACACGTCCTACCAGCCCGAGATCTCGCAGGGCATGCTCCAGGCGCTCTACGAGTACCAGAGCATGATGGCCGAGCTCACCGGGCTTGAGTGCGTCAACGCCTCCCAGTACGACTGGGCCACCGCCATGGGAGAGGCGGCGCTGATGTGCATACGCCTCACCCGCAGGGACACGATCGTGCTTGCGGGCGCTATCGCGCCCTGGCGCCGTTCCGTGCTGGAGAACTTCCTCAGGGGACCCGGCGGCCGTATCGTCGACATCCCCGCGGGACCGGACGGGCGTGTTGATCCCGATGCAGTGACCGCGGTAGTCGATGACACGACGGCCTGCGTGTACGCCGAGAATCCCAACTTCCTGGGCGTGCTTGAGACCGGAGTCAAGGGACTGTGCGAGATCGCCCATGACGCCGGAGCGAAGTTCGTGGCCGGGGTGGACCCGTGGACCCTGGGCGTGCTCGAAGCACCGGGCGCCTACGGCGCGGACGTTGCCGTGGGCGAGGGTGCCAGCCTGGCAGGACCTCCATCGTTCGGCGGGCCGGGACTGGGCATCTTCGCCTGCCGTTTCGACCGCAAGACCATCAGACAGGCGCCGGGCAGGTTCGTTGGCCGCGCAGAGACGTCAGACGGAAAGCTCGGGTACGTGCTCACGCTCCAGGCGCGCGAGCAGGCCATCCGCCGTGACAAGGCGACCAGCAACATCTGCTCAAACGAGGCGCTCGTAGCCGTGGCGGCGGGCATCACCCTCGCATCCCTGGGCCCAGCGGGACTGCGGGAGGCGGGGGAGGCGTGCATGCGCAACGCCCGCTACCTGGCGCGACGACTGGGTGAAGTGGACGGACTCAGCGTCCCCCATCTGGACGCGCCCTACTTCAACGAGCTCACCGTGCGCGTCGAGGACGGCACTGTCACGGACCTCAACCACCGCCTCCTGAGCGCGGGCATCATGGGCGGGCTCGACCTCGGGGCCCACCTGGACGGCCTCGACAACGTCGCCCTCCTGTGCGCCACTGAGCGCCACACCACCGAGGACATCGACCTGCTCGTCGACTCCATCTCGGGAGGTGGCGGACGATGAGCGGGCACCGACAGGCCGTGTGGGACGAGCCGAGCCTCAGGGAGCGCTCCGGTACCGGCAGGCGCGGGATTCGTGTGCCCCATGGCGCCGACGAACCGTTCGAGGTGCCCGAGGGGCTACGCCGAACCCGACCTCCACGGTTGCCCGAGGTGAGCCAGCCCGAGGTCGTGCGCCACTACACACGACTTTCCCAGATGTGCTTCGGCGTGGACTCGGGGATGTACCCCCTGGGCTCCTGCACCATGAAGTACAACCCACGCATCGACGAGGACGTCGCCAGCGACCCCAGACTCGCGAACCTCCACCCCCTCCAGCCCGAGGGGACGGTCCAGGGGACGTTGGCCATGATGCACCAGCTGGAGACGTGGCTTGCAGAGGTGGCCGGGATGGCCCGCGTGTCGCTCCAGCCCGCTGCTGGCGCCCACGGCGAGTTCCTTGGCATGCTGCTCATCCGCGTCTATCACGAGGACCGTGGAGAGGAACGAGACGAGATGATCGTACCCGATTCGGCCCATGGCACCAATCCCGCGTCGGCCGCCATGGCGGGGTTCAAGGTCATCGAGATCCCCTCGGGGGATGATGGGTGCGTGGACCTCGACGCTCTGCGGAGCGCCGTGAACGAGCGCACGGCGGGGCTCATGCTCACCAACCCCAATACCATCGGCGTGTTCGAGCGTCAGATCAAGGAGATCGTGGCCATCGTCCATGATGCTGGAGGGCTGCTGTACTACGACGGTGCCAACCTCAACGCCATCATGGGCAAGGCACGGCCCGGCGATATGGGGTTCGACGTTATGCACTTCAACCTCCACAAGACATTCGCCACGCCTCACGGCGGGGGCGGTCCAGGCTCCGGCCCCGTAGGCGTCGTCGAGCGACTGGTCCCCTACCTGCCCACGCCCGTTGTGGAGAAGGAGGGCGACCGATACGTGCTCGACAACGACCGCCCGAAGTCCATCGGAAAGGTGCACTCGTTCCACGGTAACGTAGGCGTGCTCGCCAAGGCATGGGCCTACATCCTCTCCATGGGCGGGGACGGCCTCACGACCGCGTCGGAGATGGCCGTGCTCAACGCCAACTACGTCCTGCACATCCTCAAGGGCACCGAGGGTATCGACCTGCCTTACGCTCCGGGGACGCCGCGCAAGCACGAGTGCGTGTTCTCCGCCGATCCGAGCAAGGCCGATTTCGGGTGCGACGCGATCGACCTCGCCAAGCGGCTGCTGGACTGCGGGGTGCACGCGCCCACGATCAACTTCCCGCTCATCGTCCACAACGCACTGATGATCGAGCCCACCGAGACAGAGCCAAAGGAGGCGCTCGAAGGATGGGCCGACGCACTGCGCCAGACGCTCGCCGATGCACGGGACGACCCGGGCAAGGTGCACGCCGCGCCCACGCTCACGTCCTCCTCCAGGCTCGACGAGGTCGCTGCCGTGCGGAAGCCGGTGCTGTCCTGGATGATGGAGAGCGACGGCTGAGCCCGCCGCATCCATAGGTTTATGTGTCTTGGTGGGAGAGGCCCGTCCGTGTCCGAGTGCGATGAGTGCGGCGGCGAAGGCATCCTGATCAAGGAGCGAGGCCGGGAGAAGCACTTCAAGTGCGCGGAGTGTGGCACCTTCTTCATAGAGGTCGAGGACAAGGCCGTGGAGATCACCGCGGTACTCTCCCACCAGGAGGAGTCGGAACGCCGTCGCATCTCCGTCCCCGGTGACGCCGAGCTCGCCGTAGGTGACGACATGCTCCTCGACGACGTGATCTGCCGCATCACCAAGGTGGAGGTGGGCGTCAGGAGCGTGCCCCGCGCCATGCCCCGGGACGTGGAGTGCGTTTGGCTCATTGACCGGTCCTATGTGCGCCTGAGGCTGGCCATCCGCACCGGGAAGGGCAAGACGCAGTCAATCCTGATGGAGGCGCGGCCCGAGACCGAGTTCACTGTCGGCCAGGTGCTCGAGTTCGAAAAGGCCGACCTCCGCATCACCGGTATCCGTGCCGACGGCCGCACCTTACGTCGTGGCACGGCCCTAGCGGACGAAATCACGACAATCTACTGTTCTACGGTGAGGTAGATGGACGAGTTCGCGCGGGAGCGGCGGCAGATGGTCGCTGACCAGATAGCGCGTCGCGACGTCTCCGATCCGCGCGTGCTCGACGCCATGCGCGCCGTCCCCCGCCACCGTTTCGTCCCGTCATCCCTTCTGTCCCAGGCCCATGGCGACTTCCCCCTCCCTGTGGGCGATGGCCAGACAATCTCCCAACCCTACATCGTCGCCCTCATGACGGAGAACATGCATCTCTCACCCGGCGACCACGTGCTGGAGATCGGGTGCGGCTCCGGCTATCAGGCGGCCGTGCTCAGCGAGGTCGTAGGGCCCCAGGGCGACATTGTGAGCATCGAGCGCGTCCCGGCCCTGGCCCGGAGCGCCGGGGAGCGTCTTGCAGAGCTGGGGTACGATAACGTCACGGTCGTCGAGGGCGACGGGACCAAGGGCCATCCCGGTGAGGCACCGTACGACGGTATCATCGTCACCGCTGCCGCGCCCACGGTGCCCGAGCCACTGGTGGAGCAGCTGGGCGAGGGTGCACGGCTGGTCATCCCTGTTGGCGGCTCGTGGTTCCAGGAGCTGGTGGCCATCGAGCGGGAGAAGGGGGGGGTGCGCAAGCGGCACATCTGCGGGTGCAGGTTCGTCCCACTCATCGGAGAGCACGGCTGGGAGCGATAGTCGGCCATAACTTTTTCTGTGTTGGGTACTTAACACGGCCCATGGAACGACGAACGATCATCCTTCTCGCAGTGCTCCTCCTGGCGACGTCTGCGTCCGCCGCGCAACGCGGCGTGCGCGACCTGTGCGACATCGACCTGGGTCTCATCAGCCTGGGTGCCGACCTTATTGCACCCTGCATTGAGCAGGTGGTGGACATGCATGTGGAGGACAATCCCGAGACGGTCACGAAAGTGGTCGAGACCTATCTCTACAAACAGCCCCGTGCCGTGGAAGCCATCATAAACGACTACATCTCCAAGCATCCAAAGAGCATCACCGGGGCGGTGGAGACCTACCAGAAGAGCGAGCCGAAGGGGGTGGAGACAATCGTGGAGGACTATCTGAAGAGGAACCCGGGGACGGTGGAGGCCATCGTCACCGACTACATGCGATCCAATCCGAGTGTGGTGCGCCGACTGCTCAATATCACCCTCGCTACCGAACCGGCCGTGATCGACGCATCCGTGGACGGATACCTGGAGCGCAATCCCGCCAAGCTCCGCGAGCTGGTGGGCCGGGGCGTCAAGGACAACCGGGACGTCGTACTCGGCGCCTTCGCCGGGGAACTCGCGCTCGGCGCGCTGGCCATCGTCCTTGCGTCCGTTGGCGCCTCTTGGGCGCTGTTCGGGCGGCAGTAGGGCCTCGCCCTGATTGTGGATCCGGGACTTCTGGATCCGGTTCCAACCAATAGGAATACATGGCGGGCATAGTATAAAAAACACCGTGCCCTACTGACGAGAGTAACTATGATGTTAAGAGGATGGATACGAATAAATCCTACAAAATATTATAAACAATCTCAGCACTAGTCACCTTTACCCCCCCAGGTGAGTAGTATGTCTCGTAGAATCGCAATAGCCAGCGGCAAGGGCGGCGTGGGCAAGACCACGACCGTCACGAACCTCGCAGCATCCCTGGCCTCTCATGGCCACGCCGTCATCGCCGTCGACGCCAACTTCACCGCGCCCAACCTCGGGCTGCACCTCGGCGCCCCAGCGAACACCATTCACTTCCACCACGTGCTCCGGCATCAGGCAAAGGTGCACGACGCCATCCACACACATGACAATGGCGGATTCCATTACATCCCCGCCGGGCTCACCCTCGATGACGTCCGGCAGGTGGACATCGACGCTTACCTCAACTCGATGGCGGACCTCCACGGTCACTACGACTTCATCCTCCTCGACTGCGCTCCCGGTCTCGGCTCGGACGCCATGGTCGGGATCGGCTCGGCCCAGGAGCTGCTCGTGGTCGTGAACCCCGAGTGGCCCTCCATTGCTGACGCCATGAAGACCATCAAGTTCGCCGAGGAACTGGGCGTCTACACCACGGGCGTCATCCTCAACAAGCGCCGTAACGAGAGTATCGAGCCCCCAACCGACCAGATCGAGTCGTTCCTCGACGCTCCAATAATCGCCGAGGTCCCCGAGGACCACAACGTGCGCAAGGGCATCGCCTACTGCAGCCCCGTCGTGCTCGCGCGGCCCAACTCCGGCGCCGCTCGCACCTACCGCAAGCTCGGCGCCGAGCTTGTTGGCCGCGAGTTCGTGCACGACATGACCGCGATCGACCGTCTCCGCGAAATGTGGAAGGACCTGATCGACGAGTACTAGCGAGACGTTTCCAGCTTATGCGAGAGCTGCGGGCACGCCAAGGTGGCGGCGGGCCCGCACATAATCTTCCTACTGTTTCTTGCCGATCGTGCGAATCCCGCCCATCAACGGGACAAGCACGTCGGGCACCTTGATACTGCCGTCGGATTGCTGGTTGTTCTCGATGATGGCGACCATGGCCCGGCCCGTAGCGATCGCCGTCGAGTTGAGCGTGTGGACCATCTGGGTATCGAGGTGGGCCTGCTCCCGGTACCGGATGTTGAGCTTGCGCGCCTGGTAGTCGGTGCAGTTGGAACAGGACACCATCTCGCGGTAGGTGTCCTGGGCCGGCATCCAGCACTCGAGATCGAACTTCTTGGCCGCTGTCCCGCCCAGGTCACCGGTGCAGATGTTGACCACTCGGTACGGCAGCTCCAGCATCTTGAACAGGTCCTCGGCGTTCTTGATCAGCTTCTCGTACTCCTCCCATGAGTCCTCGGGACGGGCGAACACGAACTGCTCGATCTTGTTGAACTGGTGGACGCGGAAGATGCCCTTCATATCCTTGCCGTGGGCGCCCGCCTCCTTGCGGAAGCACGCCGACAGTCCGGCGTAGCGCAGTGGTAGGTCCTTCTTCTCCAGAATCTCGCCCATGTGCAGGCCGGCCAGGGAGTGCTCGGATGTAGCGATGAGGTAGAGGTCCTCGCCCTCGATCTTGTAGATGACATCCTCGAAGTCGCCAAGGTTCACTGCGCCCTCCATGGCCTTGCGGCTGATCATGAACGGCGGTTGGACGAGGATGAATCCTCGCTCGGCCAGAAGTTCCAGGGCCAGCCGCTGTAGCGCGAGGTCCATGAGCACCATCTCGCGCTTGAGATAGTAGAACCGGGCACCGGCGATGCGCGCTGCTCGCTCGATGTCCACGACGTCCAGGTCGGCGATGATGTCCACATGGCTCTTGGCGGGGAAGTCCGGTGTCGGTGTCCCGCCCCATGTGCGTACGGTGACGTTCTCTGTCTCGTCCACGCCTACGGGAACGCTCTCGTGCATGAGGTTGGGGAGCGACATCAGCAGGAAGCGGGAGCGCTCGCGCTGCTGCTCCACTGCCAGTTCGAGGTCCTTGATGGTCGCACCAATCCCCTTCATCTCGGCGATCAGGGATGACGCGTCCTTCTTCGCCTGCTTCAGGTTGGCGATCTCGCGCGCCATGACGTTGCGCTTGTGCTGCAGCTCAGTGAGCTGAGTGCGTGTGTTGCGCCAGCCAAGGTCCACGTTGATGAGCTCGTCCAGGAGATCGAGCTTGTCCTCAGCGTCGCGCTTCTCCAGGTCCGCGCGCACGATGTCCGGGTTCTCGCGGATGAGCTTGATGTCGAGCATTCCAACCACCCCGGGCGAACCGGGCATCCCTTTAATCCTTTTCGGTGGGGAGCAGATGTCAGACCTGGTCGACGAACCGCAGGAACGACTCCACGGCGTTCACGGTGTCCTCGGCGGTGTAGCCGGCGATATGGATCCGGTCGCCCTCTCGGATGACGACGGCATCCCCCGGGTCCTTGAGCCGTTCGAGCAGGTGATCCGGTGAGTATTGGTTCACACGGGGACCTCCCACCACGACCACCAGTCCGGAGGGCTTGTCGATGTCCGCATAGAGTGGGACCTCACGCTCCTTCGGTAGGATAAGGGCGACCTCGCGCGGCGCCCCATCGGTGCATGAGAGCTGGACGGTGGTGCGCATGAACGCCTTGGACGTGAGCCGGACGGCGATTCGCGCGGCCACGATGTAATCGGTGACGGCTGCGTTGTATCCGATCACCACCCCCTTGATGGCCGGCAGGCCTTGAGCCTCATAGATATCGGTGCGGCCGATCTCCACATGAGTATCGGTAGCGTGGCCGAACACGGTAATGAGAAAGAGGACGGCGATGATCCTGACGAACCTTTCCATGGGAAGGAACCCGCTCCGGATAATAGAAAAAGGTTTGCTTGCAGAAGATTGTCATGGAAGAGGGGGGGTCGTCTGAGGAAGGGATGAGCACGAGTCGTCCGCGTCGCTCCAAGCTCCTGCTCCTAGTCTGTTCTGTCTCGATCATCCTGCTCCTCGTATGGGCCTGGGCTTGGTGGACCGTGCACTCCCGGCCTGTCACCATCTTCTTCCGTGACGACGACGTGGGATCGCTGACCCCGGCGCTCGTCAATTTCACCCAGATGTTCATTGATGAGGGCGTGCCGGTCGCCCTGGGGATCATGCCCAAGGCATTGACGCCGGAGTGCACCGTGTGGCTCAAGGAGATGAAGCGACGTCACCCTGACCTCATCGAGCTGGACCAGCACGGGTTCACCCACCAGGTAAAGGTTGTGGGGGACAGGTCCGAGTTCAGGGGGCGACGGCGGCAGGTGGATATAATCAACGAGATCATCTCGGGGTACGGCATCCTGCTCCAGGAGTTCGGTGACGACTTCTCGCTCATCATCACCGTCCCGTTCAGCGCCTTCGACATCAAGGCTGTGGGCGAGGTATGGAAGACCGACCTCATCGGGTATTCGACCCATTATGCTGGTATCGAGCGTCAGCTCTGGAGCAATACATACGCACAGGGGCTGGTCTGGAATCCCCGTGTAAAGGACTATTCGACCTGTGTCGACATCATGACATGGGACCCGCTCGCCTTCAAGGCACGGGATGAGATCGCCGCGGAGATCGATGACTGTGCCTCGACCGCAGGGGCTGTGGGCATCATGCTCCACCACGAGTGGCACCACACACCAGAGAACCTCAATCTCCTGCGCGATGTCATCCGCATGGCCAAGGAGCGGCCAGGTGCCCGCATCGTGCTGATGCAGAATCTGTACAAGGAGCTCGACGAGGTGTGAGGGGACGGGATCTCCATCTAGATGACAGGGTCCCGCATGTAGCCCTTGGATGCGAGCGTGTCATCAACGGGGCACTCTTCCAATCTGCGCTCGAGCACGCAAACGTGTGAATGTGTCATGTTGAACCGGGACGTGAAGGCAACTGCATGGCACGGGGAATCGATCCATGAGGACGGATTCCTGATGGTCCTGAACGCAACCCAGTAGCATCGGAGCCCTGGATCGCACGGATCGATGAATTCTTCATCACCGAGACCCGTGAAGTGTATACTGTGTACAGGGACCAGGATCTTCCGGTCCCTCGTGAGGTCGCCCGATGGAAGGAGCCGTGTATCAGGGAGAAGGCCTGGCGAGAACAGCTCCCTCCTGGTGAACTGGAGGTCGTTCGTGGGGATGGGCTCTCCGGGGAAGCGCAGGGTCCAGCGTGGATCGAGCGGGTACGCAGGGACGGGAAGGACCCGGGGGAGGAGGAGGAGAGCAGTGATCAGGCCGACGAAGACGGTGGCACGGCGGGGGAAGGCCGATCCCGTAGAGAGGAGGTCGTTCAGGTAGTAACCGGCCGGGAGCGCCAGGACTATGAAGGCCGGGAGCGAGAGGTACGTCTTGGTCCCGTCCCAGTTCTCGTTCAGCCCAAGGAATAGGAGGAACGGCACCAGCCAGAGAATAAGTGTCGTACGGTGCCGAGAGGGCAGATGCACCAGACCGAGGATCGTCGCTGATGAGAGGAGGGCGCCGAGAGAGCCGAGGAACGAGAACGGGAGATAGAGGAAGGATGGGAGAGGGAACCCTGGTGTCCGGACCGGGTCGCGGAGCGAGTTGAGCATACCGTTGAAGGACGCTGCGTCTTCGCCGCCCAGGAGGAGCTGCCCCAAGGGGGGCTGGGTCTCGTGGACGAGGATGGCGTCATAAGCGTACCGATGCCACAGGACCCAGGGAAAAGCAGTGAGCGCGAGGCCCGATAGAAGGGCGAGAGCGGCCCTTGTCGGGTGTCGTGATCTGGCCACTGCCAGCGCAAGAACCGGGGCCATGAGGGCAGTGATATGCATCACACCACTCAGGGAACCGAAGGCCATGCCCGTGAGCATGAGCATCGGCACCGTCCTTGCCCTGATGACAAGGAACAGCACCAGCGAAGCGGCCGGGGCGGACATAAGGTGCATGGTCCGGGCCTCATCGAAGCCACGGACGACGAGCGGGGAGGTGAGTACGAGGAGCGACGTCGCAAGGGCGATCATCGGCCTTATCGAAAGCGTTCTTCCCGCCGCGTACATTGATGCCAGACATGTAGCAAAGGCAAGGCCGAAGGCAATGGCTAGGCCTGCGTCCCCGGCCACCGCATGGTACGCGCCCAGGATGGCAGGCCCACCGAGACGCTCGACGTGGACGACTAGGTTCTCGGGGAGAGAGAGATGGGCGAGAGGCTCGCATCCGTCGAGGGTCTGACGGTGGCGAGAGATACCGCCCTCCATCTCCAGCACGTACGCGCCCTCGGCCTGAAGGGGGTGCCCGCCGGACAGGGCGGCTGCAGCGATCATCACGACGATGCACACGGGGGTGAGTGGTGTGGAGAGAAGGTCCCGGAGGTGACCGACGGAGGGTACTACCTCTCGTCCGCGCACGAGGGCGGATGCGATGCACGCGATGCAGCCTATGAGGATGATGAATCTCGGAGAGAAGGTCGTGCCGATAAGCATGGCACCGGTGAGCGAGATGTGCGGGAGTATGAACGTGGCGTTCCCAAGGGCGAGCGCGAGGGATTCCTCCGGCCGCGCATCGGGGAGCATCGCTCTCGCGAGTAGCAGACCGGGGAGGACGAACACGACGAGAAGAGAAAGAAAGGCAATAGCATGATCAAGGGTGTTTATGTCTTGGCTGGCGACCTGTCCGTCCGCGCAAAGGCCACAGGTCGTGATGAGGATGAGCGTTGCTACAGCAATGCCTGTCGTCCTCATCATCATCGCCCATCAGCTCATAGGTCTATAAGGGGAAAAACCTTTCTATGCGCCAGCGCCTTATTCGTCCAACAGCTCCTTGAGATGCTTCTTCTTCAGACGCTCATACTCAACACGGCTGATCGTGCCCTTGCGAACCAGTTCCTCGATGAGCTCGAGACGGCGCTTGCGCCGCTTTCCGTCCCCAGTCTTCTCCTTCGTAGGCTCACCCTTGGTCTCTTTGAGCTCATCGGCGGTCTTCTTGGCGAACGCCAGCAACTCCTTGGCGGCCTTAGGCTCGAAATCCTTGCCCGACTCGAGGATGGCAGCACCCTCGTGCACACGAGCTACATCCTTCCCGATCACACCTTCGAGCAGCTGCATCGCACCACGCAGTCCCACTATGTTGTAGCATGAGTGGGCCTGCTTCACGTCCTTGAGAGCGTCCTCCGGCTCGTCCAGTCGCTCCACAGCGCGCCTAAGGAGACGACGGGCGGCGACGTCGTTGCGCTTGGCCTTAATCAGGAACTCGATCCCCTCATCAAAATCGCCCCCCTTGAAAGCCACGCTGGCAAGGCGGTCCCATCGCTCGCCTTTCGCGTAGGTTCGCCGGGCATTGTCGAACTCGTTCGCCTTGACGAAGCAATCACCGGCACGGGTCCATTCCTCGAGCCACTCGTAGGCCTCACCCGCCTCGGCCCAGGCACCTGCTTCCTCGAAGAGCTCTGCGGCCTTCTCCCGCTGGCCTGCTCGATGGAAGCTCCGTGCAGCAGGTTCGAGGCGGCCCGACTTGAGGTAGCACTGGGCAGCAGGAGGCCAGTTCTCGGCCTTTTCGTAGCACTCAGCGGCCCGCTCCCACTCCCGCACCTTCTCGAACGCCTCGGCAGCGAGGTCCCATCGACCCGCCTCCTCGTGCTGGAGCGCGCTCTCCCGCCAGAAGCTCTCCATGTCCTTCCGCTCGGATTCCTTCCGCTCGGCAGCGGCTCGTTTCTCGCACTCGGCGGCGGCCATCCAGTCGTTGGCCTGGCGGTAGGCATCGGTCGCCCTGTCCCATGTCTTTGCCTTGCGAAAGCAGTGGCCCGCGTTGAGCGGTTCGTTCGCCTCGAGGTAGGCCTCGCCCGCCTGCTCGAACAGTCCCTTTCGCTCCAGGGCCTCAGCGCGCTTGCGCGGCGGGGGCGGTGGTTCCTCCTCGCGTTTCCTGCCCAGGACATTGTCGAGCATGGACATGGAGCGTACCTTGCTGGTTTTCGCCCGGCAAAAGACTTAAACCTTGGCGGCCCTGCCAGCTCCATGACCAAGGTCCCCCTCCATTTCGTCACGTCACGCGTCACGATTTCCAAGAGCCGGCGCGACCTCTTCGACCCCCGACACAGTCTTGCGGAGAAGTTCACGTTCCTCATCGGTGCCAGCGGCATCCTCGACCGGGTTGAGGAAGGCGACCAAGTTGCCATCAAGACCCACTTCGGGGACCGTGGGACCACCAAGGCCATCCGTTCCCTCTACGTTCGCCGCCTCGCCCTTGCCATCGCCGACAAGGGAGCTCATCCCTTCGTCACCGAGACGACCGGGCTGGGCATGCGTTACCCGCGCTCCTTCGGCACGGGACGGCTGGAGATCGCCAAGGAGAACGGGTTCACCGCTGAGACCTGCGCTGCACCGCTGGTGATCGCTGACGGCCTCAAGGGCATCGATGGTGTCCGTGTCGAGGTGGCTGGTGTCGCCCTGAAGGAGGTCTACGTGGCCCGTGCCATCGCCGAGGCGGACCATGTGGTGTCCCTCGCCCACTTCAAGGGACATGCTCTCGGTGGATTCGGAGGCGCTCTCAAGAACATCGGCGTGGGGTGCGTGGCAAAGCCCACGAAGTTCGCCATCCACCTGGAGGAGGACCTCCCCGTCATCGATCCGGAGCGTTGTTCCGATTGCGATGTCTGCTCCAAGCTGTGCCCCACGGGCGCCATCGGCAAGGACCACACCATCGACGCCGGTAGGTGCGTGCGGTGCCTGGGATGCGCCGAGTCGTGCCCCGAGCACGCCGTGCATGTCACTTGGTCCTCTGCGGAACGCACGTCGGTGAAGATGGTGGACGCGGCCAAGGCAGTCCTGGATCTCCTAGGGCCTGAACGGTTCACGTACGTCAACGTGCTGCTGGACGTGACCCCGCAATGCGACTGCATCCCTCATTCCGACAACGCCCTGGTCCCCGACCTGGGCATCCTCGCAGGCGCCGATCCCTTGGCAATCGACCGCGCCAGTCTAGACCTCGTGAACGCCTGTCCGCCAGCACCGTCCTCCGCCCTGGACAAGAAGATACGTGAGGACACGTTCGGGGAGGTGTACCGGACGTCGACGAAGGCGCATCCCCGCTTTCAGCTCCAGGCTGCTCGCACCCTCGCGCTCGGGAACCCGTCCTACGAGATCGTCGTGCACGATCCCTTCAAGGAAGGCGCTGACTCCTGAGGAGGGTTTTTAAGGCTTGAACGACGAATAAATATGGAGGGACCATGGCCGATCGAACGCTTGCAATGGTGGTCGTGGCCATCGCCGTGTTCACAGGTCTGATAGTGGCCGTGCTCCACGTCTACGCTTCCTCCGCAGGTGATTCGGCGTACATTCGTTACAGGTTAGGCTGCAGGGTGGTCTATGCCTGCCCGGACAACGTCACCGCCAGGTGCGGAACCCTTCCCGGCGCAGTATGTCTTGCCATCACCAACAAAGGGCAGAACCGGATACCGCACCGGGTGCTCGAGAGAGCTATGTTCGAGTACAACGCGGGATCATGGATCGCTAACGAGACCCTGGTCGTGACAGGGAACAAATGTGATTTCCTCATCGAACAGACGGTCGAAGGATGGGCGGGGGGGAGCACCCGGATCTTCGCTATCTCGGGAACACAGTTCGCCGATTACAACGATATCATCGACCTCGCCGTGACACCCATGATCGAGCGTACCGAGTCGAGCGTGTGCACACGCACCGAGTCCGTTTGAGGTCCCGCACGCGAAAGGATTTAATACCTCCACGACCTAGATATCTCCAATGGGTAGTGGGAGGTGTATGTCGGTCCGGTCGGAGCGCGGCCAGTTCTACGTCATCTCCTGCATCACGATCCTCATGGCCCTCCTGGTCATGGAGTCGATGATCAGGGAGCACCGCCCCCTCAATCGCGACGACTTCTCCCTGATGCCCCTCCTCTTCTTCCAGAACAGCCGTCAGCAGGGATCCAAGATCGTCGATGCATCGTGCACCCAGGCGTCGGCCAGGGACAGCGTGTGCTCGGACATCATGACACAGAACCTCAACGATTATGTGTTCTTCATGCAACGTACGGCGAACGAGCTCGGGTTCTCCTGGAACGGGGAGATCACCTATACCACGGCCACCTCCTGGAACCTGGTCCCCGCGACTAATACTCTCACCTACCGCATCCCAGTGGAGGTCGTTGCAAACTATCCGATGGACGAGGTGCAGGTCTATGAGGTGATCCCCCTCCCACTGACGACCGACTTCGCGACCGAAATATGGATGGTGGAGATGGGTACGGACGTCCCCCAGGGTGACACTGTCGAGTACAAGGTCATCTGCACCCTCAAATCGGGTATCGTTGCCGAGAACAGCATGTTGCCTCATGCTGAGTGCGTCCCCGAGAGCTCATGGAAGGTCAACTTCACATGGACAGTCTCCCAGCTCAAGCCGTTCCAGCCCCAGCGCTTCTATATCTACTTCAACACGACGACGAGAGGTGAGGGGCTATGAGATCCGCTCTCGCCCTTGTGGTCCTGGCAGCGCTGGTGCTCCTGCTCAACAGCGGCGGCGGAGCGAACCAGGGATTCTACAAGCTCAAGTACGTCAATGTCACTTACCTGGACACCGGGGAAGAACTCTCGTGGTACTCTCTGGGAGATCCATCTGAGTGGGTTATTCCCGTGAAGCCGAACCAGCTTATACACATCAAGGTCGAGTCGTGGCAGTCCTTCGATGCGAGCATGCCAGCGGGCGAGTGTCTCCGTGTCAAGGGCACCGTCCAGAGCTGGGGGAAGATCACGGGCGCCGTCCACGCCCCCGTCCAGATCCTGCGGGACCCGTCCACGACCAGGTTCCACATCCTCGTCGAGACACCGAGCTTCAATCAGCTACGCACGGTCCTGAACAGCGGGAACATCACCCTCCTTGATTACGGGACCCCCTCTGACGGCATGACCATCACGCTCAACGCCTCCACCCATCACGTCCAGACCTTCCCCATCGAACAGAACGGCTATAATTTCTATGCGGAGTTCTCTACCGATGCGCTCCACTTGAGAGGTCGACACTGATGATGCTCACTACACACCGCAAAGGCCAGTTCTTCATCGTCTCAAGCGTGCTCGTGATCATGTCCCTCCACATGATCGGTATGTACATCACCCAGCGGCATGTGCCCATGGGCGATATCTCCATAGGCCAGCTCAACGAGTTCGAGAACCTCCTATCGGCCGTGGACACGGTGGACACGCTCTCCGACGACTTCTCCCGCGAGCGTAACATGCGAGCACTTGACATCCTCTTCCAGGCCTCCCTGAAGACGGAGGCAGTAGACTGGGAAGGCCAGGTGCGGTACGTCTCGGACTGGAAGGCCGATGGGACGAACTACCGGTACCCTGTGCACCTCACCTCGACGTACGATGTGGAGGACACCGTGGTGAAAGCCCACCTAGAGATCCCCCTCAACTCCTCCCGGGTGATCATCGTGAAGGAGAAGGGCAGCGACGATGCCTTGGACGACGTACAGATGACATTCCAGTTTCATCTCGAACGGCTCTATGCGGACGTGAACTGGACAGCGCTCGGAGAGACGAAGGCCTTCCAGACGCGCACGTTCTACGTCTACCTCGATGTATCCGAGCCGGATGATTGAGGCCCCGTCCACGGGGCACATTTATAGCCCACAAGCGCCACGTACATAGTATCATGCCGCGAATGTACCTGGTCGCGGCCGTCGCCCTCCTGTGCTTGGCCCTCGCCCTCGGTGCACCGACAAGCGGGTTGTTCTCGGGAGGGAACGCCTTCGCCGCCTTCGAGGAGATCGCTGACCAGTGTCGCACCGACAGCGAGGACTCCGACGGATTCGACCTCCTCCAGGGCGGATTCTGCACCGACCACCAGGGTAGCTACCAGGATTTCTGCATACGGTACGACTACCACGACATGTGCATGGGTCCCTGGTTGTACGAGCTCGTGGCACAAGCGAACACCTGCGCGGGAACGTGGGTGGACTGCCGCTCCTTGGACTACACGCTCTGCCATGGGCACGAGCGCTACGCTGTCGGGTACTCATGTGCCACCGATGATGATGGCTCGCGGTGCCGTGCTGGTGCGGCGGTGGCCGTCCAGGACTGTTCGCCGTTCGGGTGCGATGCCGGGGAATGTCGGCGTACGTGTCGGACGGGCTCGGACTGCTCCCCGTCCTTCCACTGCGTGGGCGGTTCGTGCAAGACGGAGTGCACAGGTGCGGACAACGGCGCATGGATCGACACCGATGATGACGAGGAGCACGAGGACGTGTGCTGCACCCGCATCGTGCTCTCCGCCACGCTACACGGTACGTACTTCGTGGAGGGATTCACCGAGGCGCCGGCACTACGCCTGACTAACACCGAGGTCGAGCTTTCGATCCTCCCTCGACTGGATGCCGAGCCGCTTGCGAAGACGGTCACCTCCACCGATCTCGACGGGAGGCTGACCTTCGAGCCCGCGACCTGCATCTCTCCCGGGACCTACCTGCTCCGCATCGCCCTCCCCCGCTCGGGTGTGTCCTCCCTCAAGCGCATGGACGTGATCGTCGAGGGTAAGATGCTCACTGTCCGCATCGTGCCCGGGTAAAAAGGTTTATATCGCATCGCGGACTAGTATAGTATAGTCAGTAGTAGCTGTTATTTACCATCGGAGGTGGTCATAACAGACGTTATAGAGTGAGGAACGACAGGAAAGAAGAGGCATTGGAAGGGAGATGACTTGGTTCATCCTATTCAGTCATCAATAGAGCGAGGAGGCTTTTCTAGAGTTAGTTCTCGCTCTACGCGCGCCGCTGCCTCCCTCGCCACCCTCCTGCTCCTCACAGGCGTTCTCGTGCTTCTAGCGGTCCAGACGGCCATCTCAGAGAGTGCCACGATCAAGATCTACGACTGGCAGAACAACCACATCGATACCAAGAACACCGGTGGCTGCTCATGCTCCTGCCCCGGCGGCACAGGTGCCAATGCACAGCAGGTCTGCGAGTGCACCGTCAGCTACTCCCGGACATGTACGACCCCCGGCCCGGTGAAGGCGAAAGCCACATTCAGCTACGGGAACAAGGAGTGCGATGGCAAGACCACCGGCGGCGGTTCGGCCACGTCCTCGTACTTCGACCTCTACACCTGTAATGATATTGCCGAGATCAAGTACTACAACGGCCTCGGGGGCCATATGAAGACCGTCAACGTTGAATGCACGGCTTCGTGCCCATCCGGTACGGGAGCCAATTCCCAGCGCTACGCCGAGTGCTCCCATACCTACGACTCGTGCAACGCTCCAGGATGGGTCGAGGCCAAGGTGAAAGTGAAGCACGGCGCTAACGAATGCGATGGCAAGACCTCCCAGGGAGCGACCAGCTCCTTCACAAAGAAGCTCTATGAGTGCCCCGAGTTCGGCGAGGTCAAGATCTATCACAAGACGGGGGGGCTCGTCACTACCAAGAGCAATATCGAGTGCACGACAACATGCCCATGCACCTCCGCGAACTGTCAGCGTGAGTCGGCCTGCACCTACACCTACTCCAAAGCGGGATGCAAGATCCCCGGTCAGTACCAGGCTGAGGCCTCCGTCACCCATGGGGATTTAGAGTGCGATGGCAAGACCGGTGGAAGCATCGGTGGGAAGAGCAATATCGGCAGGCACGACCTGTTCACATGCGAAATCACTGACAAGGGCACGTATTACATATACAAGCCCGGGGTCAACTCGCCATCCACGTCCAGCAGCCAGTATGTATGGAAGAAGGACATTGACTGTCCCGCTAATTGCAACTCTGCGAAGGAGTATATCTCCGACTGCCCCGCGGCCACCATTGACAGAACTGCACTGTGCACAAAGGACGGCGGCTACTACTCGATGAACACCCGCATCGATCACAAGGGCAACTCCTGTTCGGACGGCAAGCCCCTCAATATCGGCACAAGCTGGGTGAACGAAGCGAACCAAAAGCTGTTCTCCTGCTCCTTATCGGCCACCGGCAAGGTCTGGTACTATGTGGGCGGCACCTATTTCGTCAACGGCCAGGCGATGGACTGCCCCAAAGCCTACGCTACCAATCCGGGTAAAGACGATGCGGGGCTCCACGAATGCACCTACGCCGGTTACACGCCACCCGCGGGCCAGTTCGTGACCGTGAGCAGCCAGAAGCGCTACTGTCGCATCGAGGGTGATTACTACACGAAGGTGGAGTTCTCGTTCTCGGGGAAGAACTGGGACGGTACGAGCCTGCACTCGCCGGCCTCGCACCGCAAGGAGACGTTGACCGAGAAGAAGTTCAATGTCAACTGGGACGGCGAGGGGGGCGTCTACTGCTCGGCACCCACCTGCTTCAGCGACAAGACCACCGGCAACCACGACTTCGGCGTCGCCTGGAACATCGGCGGGGAAAAGGCCGCTTCGTCCTGCTGCGGCGACGATGGCAGCGAATGGTACCGCAAGTGCGAGACCGACGAGAAGGTGAACCCGAAGTCATGCGATGGCGACAACAGTGCTTGCTGCTCCCACCAGACCGATTGTGTCGCCCACAACAAATGCTATGCCCATGGCTGGACCGGGGACAGCGACACCGATAACGACCAAGAGATTTGTGATAGCGGAGCGTGGAAGGACATCAGCGACAAGGTGACCTACTACGTCTACCACCCCAACGGGGCCGCCGCCCATACCAGCGCCGAGAAGAGCTGCACGATCTCCTGCGACGGCGGCACGTACATGTCCAACTGCGAAAGCTACACCATTGACGAGGCCGGCCTCTGCACGCAGAACGGTTTCTACAGTGTCCGTGCCAAGGTCACCCACTCAGGCAGCTCGTGCGTGACCGATGGTAACGCCCTCCGATTCACGAGCAGCTGGGTAGATGACAGCAAGAAGAAGGTGTTCTCCTGCGGCCTTGACACGACCATGCAGATGTGGTACTGGGTCGGCGGCCATTACTATGTCAACGGTGCGTGGATCGACTGTCCTGCTAACCAGTTCTCACACGATCCCACTGACAACAGCGCAGTCGTCGCGTGCAGCTACTCCGGATGGTCGCCCACTGCCGGCCACTATGTCACCGTCAGTGGGAACAAGCACCAGTGCGACCGTGAGGGCGACCACAAGATAAAGGTCCGTGTCCACTACGGCGGCAAGAACTGGGACGGCACGGCCCTCGAGGACGCCTCACAGGACCTGCAAATCACGGCGTACAACGTCAACTGGGACGGCCACTCCGGTACCTACTGCTCTGCGCCCACTTGTTTCAATGACAAGACGACCGGTGCCCACGACTTCGGCATCGCCTGGAGCATCGGAGGCGAGACCGCATCGACCACCTGTTGCGGTGACGATGGCAGTGAATGGTACCGCAAGTGCGAGACC
>PVBE010531480.1_pt1 | contig 24417 bp, 25 predicted proteins | sample 1631181 | NCBI WGS metagenome assembly PVBE01 (sample SAMN08397723, study PRJNA350692) | Marine metagenome, whole genome shotgun sequencing project. | isolation source: water | place: Pacific Ocean | collected 2012-04 | reverse complement strand
GGGCCGATAGCTCAATTGGTTAGAGCTGCGGACTCATAATCGAGATCTCCTCATTGCCGCAGGAGAATTTTTAGCGCTATCAGAGCAGCGACGCCTCGATGCCGAACATAGCCCTAAGTGAATTTAGCGACGAAGCCGACCGCTGCAGCGCACAACATAAATAAGCCCGCAAAAACAATAAAGCCGACTGTGGAACCCTTCGGTTTGATGTTATTGGCGGAAAAACACTCGGTCAGTCCAGCCACAATCCTTAAAAGGACCTCCTCTTTCCCCGGCTCCTTCGCGTGCACATTTACAATTCCAATTGATTTGCAAGAAATCCGTAGTGTTGTATCCCAAGAGGCCAAATAAATCCCGGACCTCTTTTCTTGGGAGGAAATACCCGCTGTTTCAAGGGTGGACGCAAGGGCTTCCAAAAGAGTGCTCTCTGAGACGCCATAAACAGAATAGCCCTTGAAGGCATCCTTCCACCCACGGCTATTCCAAGTGCCAATCCACAGGCACCCGCCAACAACAACGGGTGCAAAAAGCAACAAGTACTCAAACATCGTATTGGGCGTCTCCAAAACCAGATAGATAATGGGGCAGAAAATATACGGGACAAAAGAGAGATTAAGCACCACAAAGAAATTTCGAGCAGATAGAAGAACTGGCCTTTTCAGTGTCATGAATTTGATGCTTAGTGACAGAAAATACCATGAAAAAGCAAGAGCTTGGAGCAAGAGAGGAATTGTGAGGATTTCGTATGTCTCCATGAAATGCCATTCTAGCTCCATCCAATTGGGAATAGGAAACGCGAGATTGGATCTAAGCTGGGTTTCCGTACCATTTCCGTACCATTGAAATGGATCTCCCTACCTCTCTTTTCAGCCCACATTCCTAACCCCTTCCCATCCGCCCCTTTACAATCCCCGTCAAAGGATGGGCCGATAGCTCAATTGGTTAGAGCTGCGAACTCATAATTCGAAGTCTATTCTTCGTGGCTAGCTTCTTCAGCCAGCGCCAAATGCCCCGTTTCGCTTGCAGGGAGAAGACTTGCGAATCCGGCATTTTTTAACCAGGAATGTAGGACTTGAAGGGGTACTGCCAGGCCCATGTGCGTAACCACCTGAGGTCGGAAGCTTCCGTGGGTGTAAATCTTGGCAAAGATGCCAACGAGTTCGTGGGTTTCCTCAAGGAAAACGCCGCCACCGGAGTTTCCAAAGAAAGCGGGACTTGAAATCATCCAAAGAGGTTCGCCTGAAACTTCCCAGTGGCGCCGAGTGACTTCGCCTCGCGTTGCTTGGGCTGCAGTTCCTAGGGGACATCCAACTGTGTAGATAGGGGAGAAGGATTTGATTTCTCCGGCGCGTTCAAGGGGGGCGAGTTGGGCAACTTGTCCGAGTGACTCGCTTGCTTCAATGCGCATCAAGGCAAGATCGGCTGGAACGTTTTCAGCGACTAAACTAGCTTCTGCCAAAATTTCGCCCGTATTGCGTTCAAAGTAAGCATCGATTACTTCGGCGTAATAGTCTTCAACACCCGGCCGCTCCGAAAGGATGTCACGGACAACATGGTAGGAAGTTAAGGCATAGTAAGAATAGCCGGGGCCTTCTTTGTCCTCGTGAATAAGTACGGCGCTTCCAACTGCATCGGTTCCTGACAGCTGGAATACTGGTCGCAATATGTCGCGACGCAAACTTTCGCGAATTGATTCTGGATCCTTAGCTTTGTGTGCACTGTTCAGGGCAATGCTTTGGGATTTCAGTTGAGCACGGTAAGTGTGAAGTTCAGTGCGAAGTTCATTTTCGACCGCAAGGGCTTCATTAAGGCTGATGCGTAAATCCTCCATCTCGGCGTAGTTCGCAAAGCTCATTCCTTCCTGATCTGCTAGGCGGAAGCCTAGCTCGCCTTGGTTGCTTTGGAGCTCTTCTATTTGGCCGCACAAAGAGGCCAGGGTTTGCTCTTGGGAGAGAGTTTGTGCTTTCCAGGACTGAAAACTGGGAATCGCCGTCGAAGCTAGGGCGGCAGTAGGGACAGCAGCGCCCACCCACCAAGCAAGGCGGAGGAAACCGCGACGTTTTGAGGTCCGAGAAGGATGTTGCAAATGCATCGTACTCTTCTATCGGCCTCTTCTGGGCTCTGGTTAAGCCTGCTGCTGTAAGAGCTTTAAACATAAGGACTTGCGCGCTCTGTCAGGCAGCCTATTTCGATGGTAAAATCCTGGCTTCCCATGTCCTTTACCTCCGTTGAAAACGCTTTAGAAGACATTCGCCAGGGGCGGATGATTATTCTGGTTGATGACCCTCACCGTGAAAACGAGGGTGATTTGGTCTTTGCTGCCGAAAAATGCACCCCCGACGCAGTCAATTTCATGCGCAAAGAAGGTGGAGGGCTCATTTGTCTTGCGATGGCTGGCCAAATGTGTGACCAACTCGGCCTGCGCGCTCAAGTTGCCGAAAACACTTCTCGCATGGGGACCGCTTTTTTGGAATCGATTGAAGCACGTGAGGGTGTGACGACTGGCATCTCTGCTGGTGATCGCTCCCATACGGTTTTAACTGCCGTGGCGGAAAACGCACGGCCCGAAGACCTGTCTCGCCCAGGACACATGTTTCCTTTGCGAGCCCGCAAAGGCGGAGTGTTGGTTCGCCCTGGGCAAACGGAAGGTTCTGTAGATTTAGCTCGTTTGGCTGGTTTAAGGCCCGCTGGGGTCATTTGTGAGATTATGAACGAGGACGGTTCCATGGCCCGCATGCCTGAACTGGAGGTCTTTGCAGAAAAACACGACATAAAAATCCTGACTGTCGAACAACTGATTGAATATCGTCGTAGGCGCGAGAAGTTGATTGAGCGACGGGTGGATGACATTCGACTCCCAACTCACCATGGCGATTTTTACGCCCATCTTTACCATTCCCTTACCGATGGCAAAGAGCATGTTGCTCTGACCTACAACTGGCCGCACTCGCCGGAAGATGCCGGCGAAAAGTTTATGAAGCAAGATGAACCTGTCACTGTGCGTGTGCACAGCGAGTGCATGACCGGAGATATTTTGGGGAGTTTACGTTGCGATTGCGGCCCGCAACTTCACGCTGCCATGGATCAGGTGGTCGAGGCTGGGAAAGGTGTCATCCTTTATATTCGCCAGGAGGGGCGAGGAATTGGGTTGGAGAATAAGCTCAAGGCCTACAAGCTTCAGGACGAGGGCCATGACACCGTTGAGGCCAATGAGCACCTTGGATTCCCACCGGATATGCGGGAATACGGCATTGGAGCCCAGATTTTGAACGATTTAGGGGTTCGGGAAATGCGTCTTCTGACCAATAATCCCAAGAAATTGAGTGGCCTTCACGGCTACGGCCTGGAAATTACCGAGCAAGTGCCCCTTCAAACAGAGCCTCAGGAGCACAATTTGAGGTACCTTCAGGCAAAAAGGGACAAATTAGGTCACATCCTCCCTCACATGGAGTAGCCTTTTCAGTCAAGGAGTCAAATCCTGGCATTCTGAAGGGAATTGGGAAGTTTTAACCTCTTTGAGGGCGTCTTAATTCCCGTGCAACCTGCTTTGTCCATGAACCTCCCCGGCAAAAACCCCTCCGGCGAAAACCGCGCTCCTCGCGTGAGTCAGCTAGATGAGTTGTTTCTGGAGTACGGCCCAAAGGTTTACGGCCTTGCCATCCGTTGTGGCTTGGATTCCCAAGAAGCAGAAGATGGTGTCCAGGAAGTTTTCCTTAAGGTCCAGCGGCGTATGGACACCTTCCGCGGTGAGGCCAAGTTTTCGACTTGGCTTTACCAAGTTGCGCTCAACACACTTTTGGATCACCGCCGCAAGGTTGTGCGCCAAACGCGGCACCATTCGTTGACTATCGTCACGGATGATCGCGGCGAAGTGGGGGCCTCGATTCCCGACGAAAATGGTCCGGACGAAACCGCTTCACTTTCTGAACGCAAGAGACTCGTGCGCGAGTGTTTGGACCGCTTGCCAATCAAGTTTCGCGAAGTATTGATTCTCCGCGAACTGGAGGGCATGCCGTATCGTGACATTTCCCGAATCCTGAAAGTGGCTCAAGGTACTGTGGAGTCTCGCATTTTCCGCGCCCGCGAACGCCTTGCTACTGAACTTCGAAAAATGGAGGAATCCCTGTGATGAACCCCTGTTCTAAATGGTCTCGCCGTGTAAGCGCTTGGTTTGATGGTGAGGTTTCTGAAATGGATGCCGCTGAAGTGCGCGCCCATCTTTTGGATTGTTCTGGGTGCCGCAATGCAGCTTCCGGTTGGGGGAAACAACGCGACATGCTAGCTTTACTTCAACCCGAAGAGCCTGCCCCGGAAGTTATTTCTGCAATGGCGCATCGCTTTGAAGCGGGCCTTGCTGCAGAGGTGCACTCAACTTCTCTTACTTTGAAAGTCTGGACTCGCGTGGCTGCAGCATTGATGGTCGCATCATTGAGCTTTCTCCTTCTGAACCATGCGCCAGTTTCAAGGACCGCCCAAGCACTTGCTCAGACAGAGTTGGACGCTGAGATGGCTCGGATTTCAAAGCAAATCTCAGGAGAGCGTTACCCTACATCGGGTGCCGACTCAAGAGAACAGTAAAGCTAAGTCGTGGGCCGATTCTTTCTGCCGTTTTTGATGACCTTTGTCGCAGGCCTTGGTTTTGGAGTCTTGCTCGGACAAAAGAATGAGCCGCAAGCCAATACTTCAATTCCTCCACATTTATTGGCCTACCACCAAGCTCTTTCCGAGCGCATGGAGATGACAACGGAACAGTCCGGTGATTTACTTACTGTGCTCCAGTGCTATGACCGAGAGCGCAATCAAATCACGTCAAAGCTCCTCTCCGAGTCATCCGAATGGGGGGAGAATTTAGACTCCCGTTATGAGAATCTCATTAAAGAGCACATTTTGACGACTAGCCAAAGGCAGAAATTTAAATTTGCCGAATGGGGAAGGATTGCTCCATTTCCAGATGGCGGTGGAGGCCGTTAGGCTGACCGCTCAACATGTCGCGTTCCCTCGGTATCCATATCCAGCCCAACGGTTGGTCCTTCGTGCTCCTCGACGGAAATTCCCGCAAGTGGTCCGTCCGTGCGCATGACAAAGGCACCGCAGAGCCGGGCGACCGCCCTCGCCGAAATCTGGGCGCTGCCTTAGCCAAAGGACTCAAGCGGTCTGGCGGAAAGGTGGACCAAGTTATTTTGACCCTTCCATCCTCCGGCAGCGTTTTGCGCGAACTAAGCTTGCCCTTCTCTGATAGGGAGAAAATTGAGCAAGTCCTTAAGTTTGAGGTTGAGTCCGATCTCTATCACTTAAGCATTGACGAAGTCGTTTGTGATTTTGTGGAGCTTGCTGATGAGCGGGCCACTTCAACCTTGTTGGTCGCCGCAACCCCTAAGGAATATATCCAAGACTCTTTGGATATCCTCAGTCGTGCTGGAATGGATCCGCAGACAGTTGAGTTGGATTTAGGCGCGCTTTGCACTGCCATCGGCACTTACGAGATGAGCGAAGAAGATGGGGCGCAGGCATTTCTTCATGTCGGAGGCCACACCACCCTCTTGTTGGTGGCTGGCGCCGATGGTGTCCGCTTCGTCCGCTCCCTTCCTTTTGGCTGGCAAGGGTTAGTTCAAGGGGAAAGTGTCGATGTCGTTGACGTAGAGTCCGAAGAGGAAAGTGTCGAAGAAGAATCAGATTCTGATTCCCTTGATGAAGATGGAGAAGATGGAGAAGATGGAGAAGATGGAGAAGATGGAGGGCGAAAATTATTTGGAGCGAAACCAGATATCCGTGCCCACAGTTTCGAAGAGGCTGTTGAAAGTGCGGATGCAGGCACTTACGAAGCATTTATTTCTCGCCTAGTTGGCTCTGTTCGCCGCGGTTTGTCTGCAGCTTCAATTAAACCATCCGCCGTCCATCTTTTAGGAGATGAACTTCCTCTGCTTTGTGAAAAACTTACAGGGCGATTGGGCGTCTCGAGTTCTTCGCTGGCGCTCGGCCTTCCTGCTGAATCGCAAAAGGACGAGGACGCGACTGTCGTTTCCCCTGACCCGGTTTCTTTAGGTGCTGCTCTTCGGGGCTTGGGCCACGGAGGTTCTGAAATGAACTTCCGCCAAGAAGAATTTCGTTTTGCCCGTGGCATGGAGAGAATTGCCGGCGCATTGACTCTAATGCTTGTCGGTTTGATTGCGTGGCTTCTCGTGGACTCAGTCATCCTTTATCGAAAAACCCAATCTTTGCAGCAACGTACCGATGATATTTACGAACGCGCCGCTTTGTTCGTTGAAAAGCTAAACGATGACCTTTCCGAGGAAGCTCCAGATGCGTGGAAAATTCGCACGCGCTTCAGCGAAGACTTTAGTCCTCTCAATCGAATGCCAAACTTGCGAAATCGTTTGATGGCCGCAAAGCGTGATCTTGACGAAATGGTTGGAGAAGCTGGCATTGAGCTCCCACAGTCCTGTTTGAATGCTTGGAATCTTCTCTTTGGAGTTATGGAAAGGGAGCTTGAGGAACGCTTCAATGGCCGATGGATGCTGGAAGGACTTGAATTTCTTTCGATTGACAAAAAAACTAAGAGTCCTGCCCATGTTTTGGCAACGGTGACAGTCACTATTTTCAGTGATGGTCAGGACACAGACCTTCATCGCTTTGAAGCACTCTCAGGTGCTTTGCAGGCCCAACCTTGGTGCATTGGGACAGTAGAAACGCCAGGCGGGTTTAAAGCAACCAAGGACAACGAGCCTGGAACGCGCACTGGAGTCATCAAAGTTAAGATTAATACCACTGGTGCCCGGGAGGGGAAAGCATGAGCGGGAACCGTACCCTTTTATTCTTGATTGCCCTTTGTCTGGCCGCTGCTGGAGCGCGCACGTGGATTGGAGGAGAACACTCCGATTACGAACAAGGCTTCGTGACGCACAAAAAGGCGTATCAAGACATATACAAAACGGTTCAAGATCTTTCCCTCCGTCGGGGACAAGTCATTTTCGGCGAAGCTGAATCGAGTTTTATGGGCTATATTTCCGGACAAGCAAGAGATGCTTATATGGGGACAGTCACCATTAACCCCAACACGAAACCAAAGGGAAACCAGTACTTAGATACAACGATGACAGTTTCTTCTGAAAACAAGGGAGCTGGATTTACTCGCAATGCGCTTGCTGGTTTTTTGTTTAATGTTGAGTCTGTGAAGAAGAGCATGAAATTTCGCACGACTAATTTGAAAATTTCCTCAGCGAACCCAGGTGACAAGCGAGGTCGACCTGTGAAGAAGGGTGCCGAACGCGAAGACATTTGGCGCTTGGATAATTTGGTATTTAAACGTCGTATGCCTACGGAAAAGAAACGCTAAAGAAAGCGACGTAAGACAGATAACGCTCCCTCGCTCCAGGGAACCCGATGTCCTTTTCCTGATTCCGACATTTTTTCGCGGTTTTCCAAATACCAGTCCCAAGTTCGAACGAGAGTTTCTGCATTCGAATATTGGGGTTTCCAGCCCAAGCCTTGCAGTTTGTTGCAGTCAACCCAGGAGTCTTGGTCTGCAGTGCCCCAGACCCATTTGTAGAGTGGGGAAAGGTGGAAGAACCCGAGTATCGCTAAGGCGGATTTTGCAAGCCACGCTGGAGTTGTCATGAGCCGACTTCCGCTTGAAGCGTGCTCGAAAAGAGTACCCATGTCCTCGGCGACCGTGTTGAATTCAAGTGCACCAACATTGAAGGCTTGGTTTGCAGAATCGGAATCTGCTTCAACCAAAATTCGAACCGCTTGGGCGGCGTCAGAAACATCCAGGAGTTGATACCGATTCTGCCCATCACCAATCACGGGGATTCGGCGACCTTCCCGAATCCACTCAAATAAGATTTGGAATACACCAAGGCGCTCTGGGCCAATGAAAGTCTTTGGTCGAAGAACAGGAACGCAGAGTCCAGCCTCTCTCGCTTTCTCGCAGAGGGATTCGGCGGAAACCTTGCTTTCTCCATAAGGACCAACTCCATGCAAGGCATCTTCTTCGTTCAGGGGATGGTGGTCGGGTATTCCGTATACAGCGGTCGAGGAAATATGGACAACTCTTGGGACTCCGACCTCCTTGGCAACTTCAAGGACGGCTCGAGTTCCGTCTAAATTGACCGAACGGATTTCAGTCGCCTTCCAAAGTGGAAGAGCGGCGGCTGCATGAATGATGGCATCGGCGTTGGCAAATGCTTCTCGTAAAGCTGTACGGTTGCGGACATCAGCTTGAACGCGTTCAACTGTTCGTGCCTCCGAGGGCAATTCGGAGTCAGGGATTTCCTCCAAATCCAGCAAAACCAAGTCTGCATTTGGGAAGGCACGCGAAATATGGAAACCAAAAAATCCGGCACCGCCGGTAATCACTAGTTTCATCGCTTAAAGGTAAATCACTTGAGCGACAACTCCTGCGTAACCCGCGAGAGCAATCAGTAGAGGAATATCTGTAAAGAGAAGCCGATTTGGATTTTGGCCACGGTCCTTTTGGTAAACAAGGTGCAAATACCGAAGGATTCCGTAAAAGACAAAGGGCAAAGTCCAAATCATTCCGGGTTGACCAGCGCGCGAATCCATTTGAACTTCTAGCTGAAGCAGAGTGCTTGGCAACAAGGTGTAAAGGGCGTAAGTCACAACAGTGGACGAGGCCACGACCCCAATCATGAGGTCCAAGCCCGAGGTGGCGTATTGGCTCAAGAGTGGGCGAGTAGAAGAGCTTTCCCCCAGTGCAACGATTTCGGCTTTTCGTTTGCAAAGGGCAAGGAAGAGAGCAATCTCAACAGTGCAAACAACAAGCCAGGGCGATAGAGGAACGTCGATGGCCCAAACTCCAGCGAGTACACGCAGAAGGAAACCTGCGGCAATGCAAAAAGCATCAACCAAAACGACATGCTTGAGCCAGAGGCTATAGAGCACCTGTAGAACTAAATAACAAGCGACGGCAGAAATGGAAGAAGGGAGCCAAAAATGAAGAAGAAGGAGGGCGCCAAGAGCAAGGCCAATCGAGAGCGCAAGGGCAGTCGTGGTAGAAACGGCACCCGAGGCAATGGGCCGAGTCTTCTTGATGGGGTGCTTTGAGTCACGGTCACGGTCTTGAAGGTCGTTGAATAGGTAGACCGCCGAAGAAGCGAGACAAAAGCTGAAGAAGGCAAGCAGGGTGTGATGAATGTCAACCCGTGAAGTCGCATGCCCACTAAATGCCAGCCCAGCAAAGACCACCATGTTTTTGGTCCATTGGCGCATCCGCAGGGCTTGGAGGAGTGGGGGCATTGTTTTTAGGATACCCGTTCGGTTGTGTTCGCTCTTTCTGGTTTGATTCCGAGCATCGCGCGACAAACAGAGCTCCATCGAAGAACGGAACTAAGCTCGGGGGCTTTGCGGAACAAATCTTGATTCGGGTTCTCTGCTTGGTCCAGTAGCTTTCGGCTCCGAACAACCACAGCCCGAAGGCCCCGCCGAAGGCGGGCACCTAAGTGCGGCCGAAGACTCAAGCCTTCGTCTAGAAGTTGGCGAGCCCAGCGAGCTTCAGTGGCGATGAATCTTTGGACAGGAGCGGTCTGAACGCCAAGCTTGAGTTCTTCAAGAGTGACTTGGCATTTTTCAAGATCTGAAGTGGGGAGTGGGAAACAACCCGCAGCAAGGTGCTTGGGTAGTTGGACCAAGATTCCCGTTAATGCGAGACCGAGGCCCAGTCTTTCAGCGGGCGGGCGGGCCTCGGGGGTACGACGGCCGCCAATGGCCAGCATCCCGCTGGCTACTGGGGCGACTCTAGGAAGGAGAAAGGCGAGTAATTCGCCACGATTTTTGGGGCAATTTGGAAGGGGCTCTGGAAAAAGGCGGAGGATGTCTCGAATGTCCTTTGCCGGAACTTCACCTGCAGCCATGCTTGACCAAAGAGCAATGAGGAGGGGGCCGTCTGGGCGACCTCGAAGCATGGCTTCGGTTGAGGCAGAAAATCCGTCATTTTTCTCGCGGGCTGGCCCAAGGGCGAAGGCCAAAAAGGGTTCCATTGCCCGAAGAACTGAGTGAGGCATCAAGACAGGGCCTGGATAAAAATCGCCAGCAAGCTCCTTGGCCAAACGGCTGGAGTAACGACGGGCGTGACCAAGGTTCATGATTTGAATTTTAATTGGGGTCGTATTTGGGTTTGGGGTCCTTAAAAGGTTACATTCTCGGAAGCAGAAGCCTTCACTCTGCTTCTCGTCACTTCATGAGCCAACCCAAACCCGACCTTTCGACACCGTCCGTCCAAGACGCTGCTCATTTTGCGCACGACTTGAGAAATTTGCTTTCTTCTGTGCTTGGACATGCGGAACTCCTTTTAAATAAAGCGGATACGGGCTTTTCATCTTCTCAGCAACAGAGTCTCCGAGCTCTCAGTATGGCTTCGAGCCGAGCCGCCGCTCTCTGTGAAGAGATGATGGACTGGGCAAAGGCTGGCGACCAAGTTTATGAGCCGATTTCGCTGTCTATGGTTGTGGATTCGGCTTGCGGTCTTTTTGAATCACAGATTGATCGCACGATTCGTCTCAGTTGGTCAGGTGAGGCTGAGCCTTTGGTCAGGGGGTGCCCACGAAGATTAGAAAGGGCGGTTCTCAATTTACTTTGGAATTCTCGTGATTCTATTCAGGCAACGGGCAGAGGCAATGGAACCATTGAGGTCTCTTGGGGGGAATTTCCCGATGGGGCTTGGTTGGAGGTTTCCGATGATGGTGCGGGCTTGCCGGATGGGGAGCTTGGAGATTGGACTGAAGCCTTTGCAAGCACCCGTGAATCTCTGAATGAAACCCGTGGACTGGGTCTCCATTCGGTCGCTCGCACGATTCAAGCCGGTTCCGGTCGGTTGATAGGGTCGAATAACTCCGAAAAAGGGGGTGCTCGGATGCGTTTGGAGTTCCCAGTTCCTGCCGATTTACTAAAGTCATGAAAAAGGTGCATTGGGGACTGCACTAACGGCTTTGGAGAACCTAAAATGATGCGCCAATTTGGTCGCCCTTCGCGTCCAGCAACGTCTAACCGCAACCACCCCTAGAGGTATGACAATCACTGCCGAAAATGACCCCTCCCTTGAGAGTCTCGAGGAAGTCGTAATCCGATTCGCCGGCGATTCCGGCGACGGAATGCAACTGACTGGAACCCAGTTCACCAACACCTCGGCCGCCCTCGGCAACGACCTCGCAACCTTCCCTGACTATCCCTCGGAAATCCGCGCCCCAGTTGGAACGATGTTTGGAGTTTCGGGTTTCCAGGTTCGATTTTCCGCCAAGGACATCCACACTCCAGGTGATGCCCCCGATGTGCTGATTGCCATGAATCCAGCCGCCTTCAAGGTAAATATTGGCGAGCTCAAGGCTGGTGGTCTATTGATTGTCAATACAGGCAATTTCAGTCCAAAAGATTTAGAAAAGGCGAAATACGAAATTAACCCATTGGAGGACAAAGAGCTCAAGGAGCGTTTTCTCGTTGTGGAGTTAGATCTCAATGAAGCCACCATTCAGGCGACTGCTGATTCTGGTTTAGCCAAGAAAGATGCTCTACGGTCGAAAAACTTGTTGGCTCTGGGCATGCTTTATTGGGTTTATTCTCGACCGCTCGACAATACGGAGAATTGGTTAAAGTCTAAGTTCGGAGGGAAGCCGGAAGTTCTGGCCGCAAACTTGGCCGCTCTTCGCGCTGGCCACACCATTGCTGAGAACTCCGAGCTGTTTCAGAACCAATACCAAGTTGCGCCCGCCCCTCTTCAGCCTGGGACATACCGAAATATTATGGGGAACGCTGCAACAGCTTTGGGCTTGGTCGCGGCTTCCCGTTTGAGCAAGCTACCTCTCTTCCTTGGTACTTACCCAATCACGCCTGCCACGGATATTCTTCACGCCCTATCGCGATACAAAAACTACGGTGTTGTGACTTTTCAGGCGGAAGATGAAATAGCCGGTATCTGTACTGCGATTGGGGCGTCTTTTGCAGGTTCCCTTGCGGTGACGACTACCTCCGGCCCGGGTCTCGCGCTCAAGGGCGAGGCGCTGGGCCTTGCGGTTATGACAGAATTACCACTGGTTGTTATTAATGTGCAACGTGGTGGTCCTTCCACTGGCCTGCCTACCAAAACGGAGCAATCGGACTTGTTGCAAGCGATTTTCGGTCGACACGGTGAGAGCCCTCTCCCTGTAATTGCTGCCCAATCGCCCGCCGATTGTTTTGCAGCTGCAATAGAGGCAAGCCGGATGGCCCTTCAGTACATGACTCCAGTTGTGCTTTTGACCGATGGCTACATTGCAAATGGTGCGGAGCCTTTCCGGATTCCCCGCGAGGATGAACTTGAGCGTTTCCCTGTTACTCACTACACGGACCCTGAAAACTTCAAGCCCTACTCGCGTAACCCTGAAACTCTTGCTCGCCCTTGGGCGATTCCGGGAACGCCGGGCCTTGAACACCGTATCGGCGGATTGGAGAAGTCAGATATCGATGGCGATGTTTGCTACGACCCGGAGAATCACCAAGTGATGATCGAGATTCGAGAGAAGAAGGTCATGGGGGTTGCCGATTCCTATGCCCCGCTTGAAGTGTTTGGTCCCGAAAAAGCCAAGCTACTTGTTCTAGGCTGGGGATCAACTTTTGGTGCAATTCGCGGTGCCGTCGAGAAGTCACTTGATGAAAACAAAGATGTTGCGCAACTTCACTTGCGCAATGTTTGGCCATTGCCCAAGGACTTAGGAGACGTCATGTCTCGCTACGAGCATGTCTTAATTCCTGAAATGAATCGTGGCCAACTCGCTCGACTGATTCGTTCGGAATTCATTCGGGATGTCGAAACCCTTTCTAAAGTTAAGGGTCGCCCCTTCACTACAACCGAAATTAGTGAGAAAATAGAGTCCATTCTGGGCTGAGGAGAAAAAAATGACTGTTGAAGCTCCTGCTTACAAAAAGAAGGATTTCGTCTCCGACCAGGAAGTTCGTTGGTGCCCAGGTTGTGGTGACTACGCAATGCTTTCTAGCATGCAAGGCGTGTTTGCCTCTCTTGGCGTCCGCAAAGAGAACTTTGCCGTGATTTCTGGGATTGGCTGCTCCAGCCGCCTTCCGTACTACATCGACGCCTACGGTTTTCACGGAATCCATGGTCGCGCAGCTGCGATTGCCTCTGGCGTAAAATGTGCCAATCCTGACCTTGATGTATGGATTGGGACCGGTGATGGTGATGCGCTCTCGATTGGAGGCAATCACATGATTCATGCCGCTCGCCGTAACTTGAACATGGTTGTGGTGATGTTCAATAACCGTATCTATGGTTTGACTAAGGGGCAGTATTCTCCGACGACTGAGCGAGATAAGAAAACTATTTCTTCTCCGTTTGGGACATTGGACAACCCCTTCAATCCAATTAGTTTGATGTTGGGGTCAGGCGCTAGCTTCGTTGCCCGCACCGTGGATGTTCAGCCCAAGCACATGAAAGAAGTTTTTGCTGCAGCTCATGCACACCATGGATTCTCCTTTGTTGAAGTTCTCCAGAACTGTGTCATTTTTAATGACAAGGCCTTCGAGCACATCACCGCCAAGAGCATTCGCTCGGATCGTCAAATTGAATTGATAGCCGGCAAGCCCATGGTTTACGGAAAAGAAATGGATAAAGGTATAAAGATGATTCCAGGAAGTATTGAGGTTTGTCCTGCAGAAGAAGCTTCACTTTGGAATCCATCGGGCTCTACTGGGGCAAACGGATACCGCCTTTGTCAGGGTAGCGAGGATGGAGAATTGCCTGTCCCCATCGGCATTTTCCGTCAAGTTGAAGCTCCTGTCCTTGAGGATGATATTTACGCTCAAATCGCTTCCGCCAAAGAAAAATTGGGAGAAGGGACATTAGATTCTCTTCTGCAGGCCGGTGAAACTTGGGATGTGAGCTAAGAGAGGGTCGATAGGGTTCAGCTTTGTACTTCGACTACACTAATGCCCTAGTCTTCCTGCTTGCAGGGATGGCGTTTGTCGTCATCAATCTGATAGTGGGCTCTCTTATTCGTCCCAAACGAAAAGACGAGAAGGGGCTGGAGCCGTATGAGTGTGGCGAGGAACCTATTGGGGGCGCCCAGTTTCGATTTGACATTCGCTACTACACCGTTGCTTTGGTTTATGTGGTATTTGCCGTTGAAATTGCCTTCCTCTTTCCATGGGCCCGCGTGCTTAAAGAGGCTTTTGCAGAGCCAGGAATTGGCGGGGTGGCTTTGCTAGAAGGCTTGCTTTTTATCGCTATCTTGACCCTTGGGCTGGCTTATGTTTGGGTGAAAGGGGATTTGGATTGGGTTCGTAGTTTTCGTGACCTAAAAGGAAAATCTGAAAAGTAAACGATGCCCATACTCGCTGACCAATTCAAAGAAAACGTCCTGACCACTCGGGTGGATTGGCTTCTCAACTGGGCTCGCCTCAGTTCTTTGTGGCCAATGACCTTTGGGCTTGCTTGTTGCGCCATTGAAATGATGGCCGTTGGTGCCGCCCGTTTTGATATTGACCGGTTTGGCGCTGGTGCTTTTCGGGCCACCCCACGACAAGCCGACTTGATGATTGTCGCCGGAACGGTGAACTTCAAAATGGGGGAGCGGGTTAAGCGTTTGTACGATCAAATGCCCGAACCAAAGTATGTGATTGCGATGGGGGCATGCGCTATTGGCGGCGGCCCTTATTACAAGTTTGGCTACACCGTAATGAAAGGTGTGGATCGAATTATTCCAGTTGACGTTTATTTGGCGGGATGTCCGCCTCGGCCCGAAGCTCTTCTTGATGCTCTCATGGCTTTGCAAGACAAGATTCGTCGCCAAAAGGTAGTGAGGACTTCAGAATTTCCCCCTATTCCAGAAACAACTTCTGCATGAACCATTTCAAGCAAGATTCAGGCTGGGGGTCTTCCGCATCGATTCTGGAGGCGGCAGAGAAGACTCTTGCTTCTCTCCAGAGTGCTGGTTTTTCCGTGGAACTGCGCGTGCCGAATCTTCCACTGCTCGCCCCCGATGGGGAAGCAAAGCGTTTGAAAAAAAAGGCAAAGGAAGAAAACCCTGAATACGAATGGCGCGGTGACTCCTACATTGTCCTGAAAGACTCTGCCTCTCTTTTGGATGTGTGCCGTCACCTTCGCGACGAATTGGGTTGGGAGCAACTAATTGACTGCACAGCCATGGATCCGAGCGCCGAATCGGGCGAACTCTTGGGCTGTTATCAGTTTTTGTCCCTTTCTCTGAAGGCACGCCTTTCAATTGAGATTTCTATCTCAAAAGAAAGCCCCGAAGTTCAAAGCGTCACCAGTATCTACCTCACTGCCGATTGGCACGAACGTGAGGCTTCGGAAATGTTCGGCATTACTTATTCTGGCCATCCCGATCCGCGGAACATTCTTTTGCCCGATGACTGGGAAGGCTTCCCTCTTCGTAAGGATTATGAGTTCCCTGAGGAATATCACGGAGTCTCATGCAAGTAACTGGTAGTGAGCGCATCGTCGAGCTTGATGTACGCACTCAAGATGTTGACATCAATATGGGGCCTCAGCATCCAGCTACCCATGGTGTTTTGCGCGTACTTTTGCGTGCTGACGGAGAAATTTTGACGGGTGCTCAATCTCACTTGGGATATTTGCATCGTTGTGCTGAGAAGATTGGCGAGAACGTGGATTGGGTTCAGTATTTGCCCTACACCGACCGTTACGATTATTTGTCAGCGATGAATAACAATTTGGGTTACAGCCTTGCTGTCGAAAAATTGCTCGGGCAAGATGCCCCCGAGCGGGCTCAGTACTTACGCATTATTTTGGTCGAACTGAATCGGATAGCTAGCCATCTTGTCGCCGTCGGCACCTATGGCTTGGATGTCGGCGCATTCACACCCTTCTTCTACGCCTTGCGCGAACGGGAAATGCTCCTAGAAATCTTCGAGCGTATTTGTGGAGCTCGACTGACCTACACCTTTATCCGTCCAGGCGGTGTCATGAATGACGCCCCGGAAGGTTGGTTTGACCAAGTTGCCGCCTTTACGGAGGTATTCGATCAGAAGTGGCCTGACTACTGGAACTTGCTCGTTGAGAACAAGATTTTTATTGAGCGTACAGCTAATGTTGGAGTGCTTTCCGAAGAGGATGCGATTGCTTGGGGGGCAACCGGCCCCATGTTGCGTGGCTCAGGTGTTGATTGGGATATCCGTCGCGACCAGCCTTATCTTCTATACGGAGACCTAGACTTTGATGTGATTGTCGGGAAAGGTTACCGAGGTTCTGTAGGCGACTGCTTCGACCGCAACTATGTACGTATGTTCGAGATGGTGCAGTCCAACCGAATTGTGAGGCAGTGTTTGGACCGCATTCGCGAGGGTGAAGTTCAAAACGAAGAAGTTGGCATGAGCTTTGCTTGCCCTCCTGGTCGTTCTTATGTTGGTATTGAGAATCCACGCGGCGAGCTTGGGCACTGGCTTGTTAGCGATGGAGGCAAAATCGCTCAACGATGCCGCGTGCGCGCTCCATCCTTTGTAAATCTGGCCGTTGTAGAACACATGCTTCCGGGTTGCATGCTTGCTGATGCAGCGGCAATCATTGGTTCTGTTGACATTGTGATTGGGGAAACTGACCGCTAGTCATGGGCATCGTTCAATTCCTTTCTGATTTGTTGCCAGAGACAATCCCGTATTGGGCTTTGGTCTTGTTGGGGGCAGGAATTGCTTTTGCAATCATCATTGCTTTTGTTTCTGTTGTTGCCATTTTTTCTGTTTGGTTAGAGCGCAAAGTCGCAGGACATATTCAATCTCGACTTGGACCCATGTACGTAGGTGGATGGCACGGTTGGGCGCAGTCTATTGCGGATGGCATCAAATTGATTCTGAAGGAGGACGTCATCCTTACCGATGCGGATCGGCCCTTGTTCAAGCTTGCGCCGTGCATTGTGTTGGGAACGGCCTTGGCTGCCTTTGTGGCTGTACCTTTTGCCCCAGGGGTCGTCCCCGCGGACATTAACTTAGGGGTCTTTTTTATTGTTGCAGTTTCGTCTTTGACTACGATTGGTGTTTTGATGGCGGGTTGGGGGTCCAACAACAAATGGAGCCTCTACGGCGCAATGCGAGAAGCAGCCCAGGTTGCTTCTTATGAGATACCACTCGGGCTCTCTTTGATGATGCCCGTTATGTACTTTGGGAGTTTTTCTCTTTCTCAGGCATCAGAAATGCAAGCAGGCTGGGGAGGGCTTCACTGGTACATCTTTAGTGATTCATTTTGGATTGCGATTCCTTCATTTGTTTTATTTTTTACTGCTGCACTTGCTGAAACAAAGCGCGCTCCTTTTGACTTGCCTGAATCCGAATCCGAGCTTGTTGCAGGATTTCATACAGAGTATTCCGGCATTCGTTTTTCCTTCTTCTTTATGGAAGAGTATGCGGCCATGTATCTCATGTCCGCTATTGGTACCGCACTCTGGTTTGGCGGATGGAATTTCCCAGGGCTATATCTTTTAGAGGGGACTGCTCTCTTCACGCCCCTAGCCATTGCCGTTTTTGTAGTGAAGTCGATGTTCCTTGTCTTCGTCATGATGTGGGTCCGCTGGACGGTCCCGCGGATTCGAATCGACCAAGTTATGGCTCTTGGATACAAGTACCTCACGCCCATCGGGCTTTTCCTTGTTCTGGTTGCTTCCGTGTGGGAGTACATCAAGTTTTCCATGATGGGGGTATGAGATGAACCAGCTCCTTCAAGAACCTACCCAAGATGGAAGCCAGCGAACTTGGTTCGGAAATGTTTATTCCGCCATTCGTTCTACCGCCAGCGGTATGGGCGTAACCCTTAGGCACTTGTTCTCTAAGCCCGTCACTCTTCAGTATCCCGAGGAGCGGCCCATTGTGGACGACCGTTATCGCGGGGTTCATTACCTTGAGCAGGACTTGTGTATTTATTGCGATGCCTGTGCGAAGGCCTGCCCGATTGATTGCATCGATATGGAGGCAGTCCGTCATGGGAAAGAGCTGGAATGGAAAACATTCACGGTGGATTACCAGAAGTGCATGCACTGTGAACTTTGTGTCTACCCTTGCCCAAAGGATTGTATTCACTTGGGCCAGGAAATCACCCATCTCGCTGAGGACCGAAGTGACCTTGTGCATGAACTCTTGAGTTACACCGGCTTGACCGAGGAGCAAAAAGTTCGAATCGCTGAAGCTGAAGCCAAAAAAGCTGCGAAGAAGGCGGCCCTAGCTGCGAAGAAGGCTACAGAAGTTAAAGAGCCCACTGAAGCTGAGGATCCTGCTGAGACTCAAGATGCGGTTGAGACTGAAAATCCAGAGGAGGAGCAGAAAGATGGGTGAGATACTTTCTTTTTGGTTTTTCGCAACACTTTCCGTTGGTTGCGCTTTGCTTTCGTTATTCCATAAGAATGTCGTGCACAGCGCGTTCGCCTTGATGGGGACTTTAGTTGGAGTTGCTGGCCTCTTCCTTTTGTTGGGAGCGGACTTTTTGGCCATGACGCAGATTTTGGTTTATGCCGGCGGGATTTTGATCCTGATTCTGTTCGGGCTCATGCTGACCCGCCCGGAACCTGAAGAACGCAAACTCGGTCGCATTTGGGGTGGAATTGGCATCCTCGGTGCTGGCACCCTCCTTTTTGTGGAACGCGTGGGGGACAAGCCTTGGTTTGTCCAAGCGAAGGACCTTGCCTCGCCAGAACCGACAGTACGCGAAATTGGCTTGGAGCTCCTTCGCCGAGATTCATGGCTTTTTGCTTTTGAGTTCGCCTCAATCATTCTCCTAGCGGCTCTTGTCGCCGCCGCTTTCATTGCTCGTCGACGCTTCAATCGAGAGGAAATTGAATGAGTCTCGCCGCTTACCTCACCGTTGCGACTTGTTTGTTCATCATCGGACTTGTGATGGTTGCCGCCCGGCGGAACTTGATCTATGTCTTAATGGGCTTGGAGCTCATCTTGAACGCGGCAAACATAAACTTCGTGGCTTTCAATCGCTTCCAACCCGGAACTGCTCTTGATGGCCAAATCGCTTCCATTTTTGTCATTATCCTGGCTGCTGCCGAAGCTGCAGTTGCCCTAGCCATTGTTCTCAATGCTCATGCGTTGTTCGACACTATTCGGCCCGATGACTACGACACAATGAAAGACTAATGGGCGCCACCGTTCCAACTCAGTTCTATTGGCTTTTAGCCGTCCCTCTTCTGCCCCTTGGTGCATGGGTGCTTCAGGTGTGTTTTGGTCGCTTCCTTCCTCGACAAGGTGATTGGCTACCAACGGGAGCCATGGGAATAGCCGCTGTGATTGCGGTAAGGCATTTCTTCTCCGTGTTAGGCCTTCATGACCCTGACTACCTTCTCGGGGGATTGCCCACATGGAAGTTTTTCTTTAGCGACCCTAATTTAACTCTTGGCCTTGCCGGCTTTGAAGCCAGTTTGCTTTATGACAATCTAAGCGCTGCCCTCTTGGCCATGGTCGCGCTCGTTTCTTTCTTGGTGCACCTCTTTTCCGTGGGGTACATGCAGGGAGATAGTCGCTACAACATTTTCTTTTCCAACCTTTCACTCTTTACCTTTGCAATGCTGGCCTTGGTTTTGAGTGATAATTTAGTTTTCTTCTTCATTTTCTGGGAGATTATGGGGCTCTGCTCTTATCTCCTGATTGGGCATCTGTCTCTGGACAAGAAAGCTCCCAGGATGGAGGCAGCTTGGGCGAGTTTGAAGGCCTTCATGACTACTCGCATTGGAGACATCTGCCTCTTTATCGGAATGATGATGATGTGGAAAGCGTTTGGGACTCTTTCCTTCCACGGTCTTTATGCTGCGATTGATTCCCATGTTGCTGTTCACGGTTGGGAATCCTGGCTGACCGTTGCAGGCATCATGATGTTCTTGGGAGCTGTTGGGAAATCTGCGCAGTTCCCCCTTCATGTTTGGCTTCCTGATGCCATGGAAGGACCGACTCCTGTGAGTGCCATGATTCACGCTGCAACCATGGTTGCAGCAGGCGTTTACCTCACGGGGCGTATCTTTTTGATGATGTCCCCCGAAGCCCAATTGGTCGTGGCTTGTATTGGCGGGTTTACCGCTATTTTTGCTGCCACTATTGGAATCACCCAATTCGACATCAAGAAGGTCCTCGCTTACTCCACGATTTCTCAATTGGGATATATGATTTGCGCAATTGGGGCTGGTGGCGTTGCTGCAGGCCTATTCCATATGCTCACGCACGCCTTCTTTAAGGCTTGTCTCTTTTTGGGCTCTGGTTCTGTGATTCATGGTTGCCATCACGAACAAGACATGAGAAAGATGGGAGGCCTTCGCTCCAAGATGCCCATCACTTGGATTACGATGTTGGTGAGCACCCTTGCTATTTCAGGTGTCCCATTCTTTGCAGGTTTCTATTCCAAAGATGCCATCATTGCCAAAACTTTAGAACGTAGCATGGTTGAAGGGAGCTTGATTTGGTCCCTACCCTTCTACATGTTGGTTGTTGCTGCAGGAATCACGGCCTTCTACATGTTCCGTTTAATGTTTATGACTTTCCACGGGAAAGCTCGTGGCCACGGAGCAGAAGAGGCACATGAATCTCCTTGGACTATGACGGTCCCCTTGATTGTGCTCGGGCTCTTGGCGGTGGTGGGCGGAAAATTCTGGATTTTGGATCCGGCCCACGGTGTTTCCGGCGGCGAGCACCCTTGGTTCTTGCATCTTGTGGAGAACCCAGAAGCCTTTGGCGCAGCAGCTATTCATGTGACTGAAGAGCAAGCTCACCACGCCCATCATTCAGCGATGGTGATTAGTTTGAGCGTTGCTGGACTTGGGATTTTCTTTGCTTGCCTCTTTTACCTTTGGCGTGTGCTCAACCCATCCAAAGTTGCAAACGCTTTGGGAGGTTTTTATCGACTCGTCTTAGACAAATATCGCTTTGATGAGCTTTACCAATCAACCGTAATTCGGGGAACGACAATTTTCTCCGCTTTCCTTGCTTGGTTCGACCGCACCCTCATTGATGGAGTGGTTAATGGAATGGGGGCCACCATGAAAGGCCTCGGCAACCTCAGCGCTGCTCATGACCGAGTTGTCGTTGATGGTTTCGTTGAATTCGTTGCGGAAGCAACGTCTTCTGCAGGACAGCTCATGCGCCGACTTCAGACAGGCCGCATTCAGCAATACGCTTACTTCACTTTCGTCGGCGCGGTTTTCATCGCTGCCGTACTCCTCCTCGAGGTTCTATAAACCGGAATCCTCAAGCAGATGTTAGAAAATCACCTCCTCTCTCTCATCACCCTCCTTCCTCTCGTGGGTACGGCACTCATTCTCGCCATGCCCGGGCGACAGGTTGGTCTCATTCGTTGGACGGCAGTTCTTTTTACTGGCCTTCCTTTAGTCCTCTGCACATGGCTTTGGTTTGGTCCCTTCGATGGAACCATCCCAGGCATGCAGTTCGTTGAGGACGTTGCATGGATTCCAGCGTTTAATATCCACTACAAGCTAGGGCTCGATGGCCTTTCTTTGCCGCTCCTTTTCTTGTCGGCTTTGATTCACTTTATTGCCGTCTTTTCATCATGGACCATTCAGAAGGCACCAAAGGGATACTTCGCGCTTCTCCTTTTGCTTGAAGTCGGGGTTAATGGCGTATTTGTCGCCCAAGACTTCTTCTTGTTCTATGTGTTCTGGGAAATCATGCTCCTTCCGATGTACTTTCTCATTGGGATTTGGGGCGGCCCACGCCGCGAATACGCTGCGATTAAGTTCTTCCTTTACACCCTCTTTGGCTCGGTTTTAATGCTGGTTGCCATGGTCGCAATTTGGCTGAAGTCGGGTGGCTTTGACAGCGGCACCTTTGATCTTGTGACCTTGCAAAGCATGGCGCCTGCCTGGGCCGCGGACATGTCCACTTTCTTGGGGATGAAATTTACAACGTGGATTTTCTGGTTCCTCTTTATTGGTTTCGCCATCAAGATTCCAGTCTTCCCCTTCCACACTTGGCTTCCCGATGCCCACGTTGAAGCACCTACTCCAATTTCGGTCATTCTTGCGGGCATTTTGCTGAAACTGGGAGCGTACGGAATGTTGCGCATCAACTTCCCTCTCGCTCCGGACGCATTCCACAACTTTGCGATGTTCATAGCCGTTCTTGGAGTCATCAATATTGTTTATGGTGCTTATGTTGCGATGGGGCAGACGGACTTTAAGCGGCTTGTCGCCTACTCTTCGGTAAGCCACATGGGTTACTTCCTTTTGGGAGTTGCCGCAATTTCCTTGGCAAGCCGTGGCGCAGGCTTTACGGCCCTCAACGGTGCCGTGTTGCAGTTGTTCACTCACGGAACCTCCTCGGCCATGCTTTTCCTCATCGTGGGCGTTGTTTATGACCGGGCCCATCACCGTAACCTGGACGACTTTGGAGGTTTGGGTCAGCGGATGCCATATTACTTGGGGCTTTCAACAATTGGCATTTTTGCCGGTCTCGGCTTGCCTGGTATGAGCGGATTCATTTCAGAAGCCATGACCCTCATGGGTTCCTACGAGGCTTTCCCTGTATTGGTCATTGTTAGTACCCTTGGAATTTTGATGACCGCGGCTTTCTTGCTGTTCGCCCTTCAGCGCGTTTTCCTTGGCAAGCTCCCCTCTAAGTACGAAGGCTTCTCGGACATTTCCGGACGCGAAGCTTTTTGCATGATTCCTTTTGCTTTCCTTTGTATTGCCATTGGAATCTTCCCAACACTCATCCTGGATAAGATGGCTGCTTCCTTGCAGTTGATTCAGGAAAACCTGCTTTCCTACCTAGGCTAAACCATGGGTGGATCCATCTCCTACTTCGACTCTCTTCAGTACATTTTCCCTGAGCTAGCCTTAACTTTGGGTTTGTGTCTGTTGTTGGTCTGGGAGATGGTCTTAGGGCCCAAGAAGAATGGTGAAAAAGCATCGCTTGCCTTGGGGTTTTTGGGAGTAACAGCTTGGTTGCTCGCTCAGCGGCTCAGTTGGTCCCCCCAAACCGTGTTTGGCATGCTGCGGGTGGATGCCTTTGCCACCATTTTTAAACTATTCATTACGGCCACGACTGCCGTCGTAATCTGGATGGATACCCAAGACCGCAGTCACAACCAAGAGGGGAAAGCGGAAACCTGGTTCCTCTTGCTCACTGCAGCTCTAGGTGGTTTTGTCCTTGTCGGCACGCGGCATTTGCTCATGCTTTACTTAGGGCTTGAAACTTTGGGCATTGCTTCTTACGCGCTTGCAGGAATTCATAAGCGAGATCGATTCGGTGCTGAAGCGGCAGTGAAGTATGTCGTTTACGGCGCCTTGGCTTCTGGTGTCATGCTGTTTGGCATCAGCCTCCTTTATGGGATGACGGGCACCTTAGATGCCGGCCAAATGGTGCGCACTGTTCTGGAATTGTCCGGCCAGGGCCAAATGGCAGCTTTGGCTTTGCCTACCATCCTTTTGTTGGTGGGATTTGGCTTCAAGCTTTCTATTTTCCCCTTCCAGTGGTGGGCACCTGATGTTTATCAAGGTGTTTCTGCTCCTGTTGCGGCATTCTTGGCGGTAGGCTCCAAAGGAGTAGCTTTGGCAGCGTTTTTACGAGTACTCGCCACGCTTTATGCAGGCATTTTGATTGGAGAAGGTTCCACGGTTCAATCTGCCCAAGGTTTTGCTTCATCGCTCATACCTTTGCTCGGAATTTTATCTGGGGCCACGATGGTTTTTGGAAACTTGGCCGCCTTGCGTCAAACCAACCTAAAGCGCCTGCTCGCATACTCTTCTATCGGACATGCAGGCTACATGCTTTTGGGATTGACCCTCATGGGTCGCTTAGGATTTGAGGTCACCATTGTCTATGTCTTTGTCTATTGGTTTATGACCTTGGGAGCTTTTGCTGGGGTTCTTTATTTTGTGAACCAAAGCGGGAGCGAAGAGATTTCTGGCTTGAAGGGCTTGGGATTCAAGCATCCCGTCGCTGGTGTTTCCATGGTGGTGTTTATGGCTGCATTAACGGGGCTTCCCCCGACGGCCGGTTTTTCGGCAAAATGGTATCTGATGGCTGCCGCATGGGATGGGGGGCTTTGGTTCCTGACCTTACTTTTGGCTCTGATGTCTGTCGTCAGCTTGTTCTATTACTTCCGTATTGCGAAAGCTCTATATCTCGAAAAGCCTGAAACAGAGCGAGCAGTTGTTTCCACCCCAAGCTTGTCTGCGCTTCTTTTCTTGCTCGCTGTGGGCTCGATTGCCTTTATCAATTTCGAGCCCCTCGCAGCAGTTGCCCGCGAAAGTGTGCTGCACCTTCTCTATTGGTAAAGAAAGGCTAGCCTTCTTTTCCGCCTAGCGTTTACTTTCAGCGGCGACTTTTCGTTTGGCGTTGGCCCTGCGTGCCACGGCGACTTTTCGTTTGGCGTTGGCCTTGCATGCCACGACGCATTTTCATTTGGCGTTGGCCTTGCATGCCACGACGCATTTTCATTTGGCG
>PVBE010314973.1_pt1 | contig 24419 bp, 23 predicted proteins | sample 1631181 | NCBI WGS metagenome assembly PVBE01 (sample SAMN08397723, study PRJNA350692) | Marine metagenome, whole genome shotgun sequencing project. | isolation source: water | place: Pacific Ocean | collected 2012-04 | reverse complement strand
CTGGTGCTGACAATCATGCCCAGGGAGTCGTCAAGGGCAAGAACAGTGCCTGCCGGATCAGCTCCCGGTTGCCATTGCCCCAGCAGATGCCGGCAATCTTCAGACAATTCATCCTTGAGGCGTTCCACCAGGGGTTCACTCAATCTGATCTTCAATCGTTTATTTTGCCAGCTGGTAAAGGCATTGGGATAAAGCCCCATCACCTGCCGATGCAGATCCAGCGCTGAACGATTCCAATCGAGAAGGTGATCCTGCTTGTTGAGCATGCGGGCATAGCACTGCTCACCAGCAAGCTGCTCCTGAGGGGTCACCCCGAGACGGCGCCAGCGATCCTGCTCAGAGCCGGATCCTGCAGCTTCAATCAAAGGCAGGGCCTCAACCATCAACTCAGCCGTGAGCCCACTCAGGCGGGTGGCGAGGCTTTCTGCAGTGTCCCGCAGACTGATGGCCAGCTCCCGTTGCAACAGAACGGGGCCTGTATCCAGCCCCTCCTCCATCGCCATCACGCCAACCCCTGTGGAGCGATCACCACTGAGAAGGCTCCACTGAATCGGACCGGCTCCCCGCCAGCGGGGCAGCATCGACCCATGGCCGTTCCAACAGCCAAGGGGCGGTTGATCAAGCACAGTTCGCGGCAGGATCTGCCCGAAGGCCACCACCACCGAGATCTCAGCCTCTAGATCGGCAAGCTCCGCCTGCAGCTGTGGTTGGTTGCGGATCCGCTCAGGGGTGATCGCAGGCAGGCCGAGATCCAGGGCCCGTTGCTTCACCGGTGATGGCTGCAAGCTCTTTCCCCTGCCGCGCCTTCTGTCGGGCTGTGTCACCACACCAACCACGCCATGGCCTGCACGGACGAGGGCCTCAAGGGTTGGCACCGCATAGGCAGGTGTGCCCCAGAAGAGAACCTTCATGCCTCGCCGGTGATCGACAGGCCTTCAACCCATGCATGGGGGCTCACACCACGGGGGGTGATCTTCTCTTCGGATTCAAGATGAACAATGCTGTTGAGCAGGGTGCGGATATCGCCTGCGACCGTTGCCGCTTCGATGGAGAGCCGTTCCCCCTGACTCACCAACCAACCATCGAAAGGCAGAGAGAAGGATCCCTGACTGGCTTTGACGCCGGCATGCAGTGCACTGAGATCCTCGATCAAGACAAAGGGATCCTGTGTTGTTTGATGATGCAGATGGGTTGTGCCACTGCTGGATCCCTGCGCGGTGCTCACCTGGAACCAGTCCGGTCCGACGGAGACCTTGGCGCCGAGACCGGCGTGGCCTGTGGGCGCCACCCCGAAGGCTCTTGCGGTTGCCTCGGAATGCAGAAAATTCTGAAGACGTCCGGCATGGACAAGGCTGAGTTTGCTGGTTGGCGTTCCCTCGCCATCAAAGCTGGAGGCGCCGACATTGGCAGGGTGCAGACCATTGTCATCCAGGCTGAAGAATGGAACGGCGATATTGCTACCGATCGAATCCCGTTGACTGAGGCTCACACCGTCGAGAACGGAGCGGGCATTGAACATGCTGCTGAAGGCTCCGATCAGATCGAGGAAGGCTTCCGGGGTGAAGCAAACCAGATAGCGACCTGTATCGATCGGACGGTAGTTGAGATGACTGATCGTCCGTGATGCGGCTTCGTCAATGCAGCCTTTAACGTCGAGATCGGCACTGCCGTGGGCGAGTCTCACGGCTCCACTACTGCGGGGTTTACGCCCCTCCTGTTCAGCACGGGCATAGAGATAAAGACTGGCCTGGCTGCGTTCCAGCGAACGCAGGGCCCCCTCGCTGTTGAGATAGATCCGCTGCGAGGTGGATTCACCAAGGCCGTTGTATGGAACAGTCTGAATCGCCGGATGACGGTCGAGCAGTTCAGCCTCGGCATCCCTGAGGGTCTCGAGAAGTTCTTTGATGCCCTGGAGTGGCTTGAGGGGCCTGTTCAGATCAGGCAGGGGAGCCTTTGCCAGTGGGGAGAAGGCCGGGATGTCATTGGGGTTGCCGAATTCACTGGCCTGGTGGGCGCCGATCAGGGCCTGTTCAAGACCGGATTCCGAGAGGTCTGAGGTGCTGGTGATACCGACCAGACCGGCGGCATTCCAGACCCTCACAGTGATCGAGCTGCGCTGAGATCCCTTCATCTGTTTAGCTTTGCCGCGATCCACCTGCACAGAGCTGTCTGTGCTGCAGGCCGCACCGAGATCCCACTGCGGGATCCCTTCCCTGGTGGCGAGAGTGGAAAGTCTCTCTTTGAGGGAAGCAATGTCTAGGCCGGTTGCTGCTGATTCAGCCTTCATGATCAACGGCCTCCCACGGTGATCGAATCCACCTTGATGTGGGGTTGCCCAACAGTGACGAAGACACTGCCGCTGACGGAGCCACAGAAGCCCGCCGCCAGATCCAGATCATTGGCACACATGGAGATCCGCGGCATCACCTCCTTGGCTTCGCCGATCAGGGTCGCCCCCTTCACCGGCTTGGTGAGTTTGCCGTTTTCAATCAGGTAACCCTCCTCCACAGCGAAGTTGAACTGTCCGGTGGGGCCAACGCTGCCACCACCCATGGACTTGCAGTAAAGCCCTTGCTGGATGGAGCTGATCAGGGCCTCAGGGGTATGGGGGCCGGCATCGATATAGGTGTTGCGCATGCGACTGGCAGCAGCAAAGGTGTGGTTCTGTCTGCGGCCACTGCCGGTGCGTCGGTGACCTGTGCGCAGTTCGCCGGCGCGATCACTGATGAATCGCTTCAGAACACCATTCTCAATCAACACCGTCCGCTGCGCCTCCAGTCCCTCGTCATCCATCGAAAGGGATCCGAAGGCTCCATCACTGAGGCCCTCATCGATGGCTGTAACCGCTTCGTGGGCGATGCTTTCGCCGATCATCTCGGCAAAGGGAGTGGTTCCCCGTTCGATCTGGGTGGTTTCAAGCAGATGGCCACAGGCTTCATGGAAGATCACGCCACCGAACCGATTCGCCAGCACAGCGGGCATCTGCCCGGCCTCGACATAGTCGGCATAGAGCATCGTGCCGGCGCTTTCACAAACCTCACGGGCACTGGCTTCAGCATCCCAATCCCGCAGATCATCAGGGCATCCATAGGTGCCATAACGGCGGCCGATACTCGAACGGTGTTCCCCATCAGCCGCCAGCACATTGAGGCCACTTGACTGATGCAGCCTGATGTCGCGAGCGAAGGTGCCATCACTGGCGGCAACCAGAACCTCCTGCCAGTCACGGGCATAACTGCCCCTTCGCACCTGCAGATGGCGGCCTTGACGCTGCAACTGATCAGTGCCGTTGAGCAGCCGCTCACCGGCTTCCTTCAGGGCTGGGCAGATTTGCAGCCAGCGACTTTTAGCGCCTGTGTAATCCCGTAGTTGCTGGAGCCCAGCAAAGGATGGGGCTGCATGGCCATTGACCTGCAGGCCGAGCATGCCAAGGGCCTGTTCAAGGGCCCGCTCAAGGCCTGAATCGGAAAGATCATTGGTGCTGACAAAGCCATCACGATCCCCCAGAAACACTCTGATGCCAGCGCCACGTCCGAAGGAGGGATTGACGCTTGTGATCGTGTCCTGTTCAGCGAGCACTCCTAGATGGTCTGTGCGTTCAAGAAAAACCTCCACCAGATCTGCCCCTGCGGAGCAGCCTCGGTTGAGCAGGGGTTCCAGCCGCTGTTGCCATCTCTGATCGAGTGGATCAGAAGCCAATTCCTGAAAAGGTCTTGGCGAGATCGTCGAAATCAAACTCCTCTCCTGCTTCCAACATTGATTATGGGAAGCATCGGGCCCCGATTGAAGTGAAGGCTTTCAGTTGTCACCAAGCCATTTCTGACCATTGAGCCTCTGCATGATTCGCGAAACCAGCAGCAGCAGTGTTGTTTTTCGCTCATCGATCAAAAAGGGTTCAAGCAGGCTTGGCTCTGTTCCGGCTTCAGCCAGTGAAAAGGTTTTGCCGGATCCGATCTCATCACGCTGAAAGCAGAGCCAGAAGCGGCGTCCCTCCAGCAGCTCGCCCACAACCATGGAGCACTCTCCACCCACAACAGGGCGCATCCCCTTTGTGAACTCAAGCCTGGCAGAGGGGAATCCCTGCTTGGCAAAGGCCTTGGTCAGAGCTGGAAGCAACTCCTCGTTGATGAACGCTGCAAAGGGTTTGTCCTCAGGCTTGGGTGGCTTGGGAGGGGCTTTCTTCGCTGCTGGTTTGGCCTCTGCTGCAGATTTCTCCGCAGGTGGAGCCGCAGCAACCTTGGCCCCAGCCTGCTTCTGCTCTATGGCAGGTGTGGCCTCAGAGTCGACTTTGATCCCGGGCTGAGCGTTTTCTGAACTCACTTCGGCTGGGGTCTCGCTCACCGAAATCCGGCAACTCGCTGAACTTTAGGCAGAACGCCGGAGGCTTCACCATTCATCGCTGACGCCAGCCCCCCAGTCGCCAGCGTCTGTGGCAGCGACAGCGACAGTGGCAGCGGCAGTGGCAGGGCTGCTGGGGGGGGCGTCATGATTGACCGTCTCTGGGCTGCTGAACTTCTCATCGTTGACCTGATGGGATGTCCCATGGCTGGGGCGAGCTTGTGCCCCGGTTCGGATCACGCGGAACGGCACTGAAACAGTTGGGGAAGGATCACGGATATCTCTCTCCGGTGCTGGTTGAGGTGCAGCAGGCGCTTGGTTCGGAGACTGGCCCTGAGGCTCGTGCTGAGTCTCGTTCAGAGGATGTGTCTGTTGGTGATGCTGCTGTTGATGCCAGTCATCGGAGTGATCATCAGCGACTGAGAAGGAATCGGCGGCGAGGGGATCGTTCGCTTTTCGATGCACCTGGCGACGCAGAGGAACGTTCCGCAGCGAGAGCGAAAATCCAGTGGCAAACGCAACGCCAGCCCCGGCAGTGCCACCGAGAGCCATCCACACCCCGAGAGGCAGTGTTGAAGAACGCCAGGTCAGAACCCTCAGACTCACCGGTTTGTTGAGGTTCAGGCCGGCAACAGCGAGCACAACCAGCAGTGGAGCCAGACAGGGCAACAGCAGCAGGCGATGCAGCAGCTTCATCGAGGTGGTCCTTGCCAGCGGGGGATCTCGGTCAGGGTTTCGCCAAGGGTGTCGAAGAGTCGCATCACCAGGAAATCAATCATCTCCTCAAGATTGGCTGGATTGGTGTACCAGGCCGGGATCGGTGGGGCAATTCTGGCTCCCGCCTCTGCCAGAGCCGTGAGATTGCGCAGATGGATCAGATTCCATGGCATCTCCCTTGGCGCAATCACCAGCGGGCGGCCTTCCTTGAGATGCACATCAGCGCAGCGCTCGATCAGATCCGTTGCGATTCCCGCCGCGATCCGACCCACTGCACCCATGCTGCAAGGAACAATCAGCATGCCAGCGGTTGGGTGGCTGCCACTGGCGATCGCGGCCGCCTGGTTATTCCAGCGATGGCAGGTCAACGTGCCGGTGGAGACCTTCAGCCTTTGTCTCCAGAAGCTCTCCTGCTGGGTTGGATCCGTTGGCACGCCAATGCTTCTTTCCACTTGCCACACCTCATAGGCAGCACGGCTGAGGATCAGATTCAGATCATGGTTGTTGCTCAGCAACAGCTGAATCGAGCGTTCTGCCAGTTGCAGGGCTGAAGCTCCGGAAACCGCCAGAACGTAGGAACTCACCTTTAATCCTCAGAGATGTCAACAGCTCGGGGTGTGGACTCCTGCTCATTGCCATCAACCTGATCTTGATGAGCTGAAGGATCTTGATCTTGATCCTTGCTGCTGGCCACGTCCACCTCCAGATCAATCTGATTGCGAAGAACATCCACCTTGATGATCTTCACCTTGACGGCATCACCGAGCTGGTAAACCCTGCGGTTCTTACGGCCAACCAGTCGATTCTGACGGGAGCGGTATTCATACCAGTCGTCATTCAGGGAACTGACATGAACCAATCCTTCCACCATCGATGGTGGAATCTCCACAAAGAAGCCATAGCTCTGCACCCCACTGATGACTCCATCCATTAACTGACCAAGAAGGGGTTCGGCATAGCGAGCCTGAGACATCGCCACCAGATCCTCACGGAGATCAAGGGATTGCCGGCGACGGGTGTTGATGCGATGCACAAGATTTTCAGTGCATAGCCCCCGGAGTTTTTCATCCTGGCTGGCACTGAACAGAGGCCAATTGATCTGCTCCCAGCAACCACGTAAGCCAAGCTTCGCTTTGCCCTTATGACGCACAGTTGGCCTGTCCTTGGCATCAATCAAAAGGGCCACAATGATCTGCTGATTGACAAGATCGGCGTAGTGAAGACCCGGGCAGCACCATGGGGCCATCCATTCCGGCTTCTGGTCCTCCTCAGCCGCTTCAGCAATTGCCTGGGATTGGATCAGCTCCGTGGGAGCAACAGCCTGTTTCACCTGGGGATCAGGCAACCCATGACTGAGTTGCAGTTCAAGCATGCGTCGACTGGGGGAATCGCGAATGACCCTGGCCAGCTCTGCGGCTGAGGGAGACCCCTCCTCATCAAGCTCCATCGGCACATCTAGAGCCAGCGCTGATTTGGCCACGTCGTTGAGAGCACCAGGATCAGCCGCTGCAGCCCCGAGCATCAACCCTGGCAGACCAAGGTTGTTGAGATGCTCCAGCCAGGCTCTGCCTGAGGCCCGCAGCATCGGCGAGAGCAGGGATTGGGGATCGCAGACGTTGAGAGGGGGAAACCATTGATGCCGGCCTGAATCCGGCTCGCAGCAGATGATGTCGCCAAGACGTTCGACGCTGGGAATCGGCAGATCCAGTTCAATCGCCCCCCGCTGCTGCTCTCCGGCCTGCAGGGTTTTTGCACAGAAAATCAGGGTTTCCAGTTGATTGAGCTGATCCTTCAGTGGTTTCAGGGCCGCGGGCAGGGTGCGCGCTTTTGGTTTTCTTGCAGCAAGAGCATCCAACGCCGCTGGATTGATCTCAGCAACCGGTTGGATTGTGCTCAGGCAGAACTGCCAGTCCGTCAGTTCACCTTCGGCACTGATATCAAGACGCACGCTCACGGCTTCATTGATTTCACCAGTGGTGAAGGCCGAGGCCTTGGTCAATGAAGGATTGAACAGGGGATGCCATACATCGCCGAGGCAGAGGGCTTCCCCCCGCTCCCGCAACCAGAGGTCGAGGCTGTTGCCGATGCCGAGCCGTTCAGCCACGGCTGGGGCATGAACCCAGAGCCGGCAACCTCCGGAATGGGCTTCCACATGAACAGCTGGCAGGGGTGGGGCATCACTGACCTTCCAGCTGCGCAGCAACAGGGCGGGTTGGCTTGTCAGATCTTCCCGATGTTTTGAGGTGGGAGCCTTGAGGCTGCCTCTCGGTGCTGCAGCCCGCTCCTGCAGGTTCACCTTGGTGAGCACAAGATCTCGATCGGCAGAGGGGCTGCCATTGAGGGGTAGCTGTCTGGCCACATGGCCTTCAGCGGCAAACTGGGCAATGGGATAGCGGTCGATCTTCACCTCCACCAGGCTGGTCACCTCGGCCTCTTTGAGATGGCAGGCATCGGCTTCGGGAAGGTGGATTGTCGCCAGCAACCGGTCATCAAGGGGCAGGGCCTGCAGCGCTTCGTCCTGGCGTTCCACCTGGGCGAGCAGGCTTGTGGTGGAGCGCTCGAGAATGCATTGCACGCCCCCTTCAGGAGAGCGGCGGCGGCCACCATCCCGGGTGACCTTGACCAGCACCCGGTCACCGTTCCAGGCATGGTTCAGTTGATGATCACGGATATAGATGTCTTCGCCGCCGTCTTCCCTGAGGGCGAAGCAGAAGCCCTTGCTGCTGCATCTCAGCCTTGCCTCAACAACAGATTCATCCAGTTGGCGTTCAATGTTGCCGCCTTCGTCTCTGACGACGATTCCAAGTCTGTCGAGGGCCTGCAGGGCCAGGGCGAGACTATGCCGATCTGTTTTGGTGGTGAGCTTGAGGATCTTCTCAAGCTTGCTGGTCTCGAGTGAGCCCGGCGAAGGGAGGTGGTCGAGCAGATCGGCGACCGTGAACTTCATCTGATGAAAAAGGGAATAATCCGGTCTTCAAGACCGAGGGGAGATCACCACGAAGGCATCCGAAGACAGCGAAGAGTCAACTTCCGGTGAGTGTCAACTTTAGGCATGCATGGGTCTCCTTATAGGCCCGAATGGCTGGATCGGAATTTCTGAACAAGGTTTAATTGTTCTCGCTGCTGATGGTCTCAACGGAGAGAAGCGGCCAGAGAAGCCGCAGACCGATGATCAGAAATCCCAGTGAGGCACCGAGTTGGAGCAGGTCACGGGGAATCAGGGTCGCCATCGAGCCACCGGTCAGGGCTCCGATCAGGCTTGCCAGCACCAGGGCTGATGAGGAACCGAGAAACACCGCCAACGGACGATTTGTGGTGCCACTGATGGCGACCGTGGCCAGTTGTGTCTTGTCGCCTAGTTCCGCCAGAAAGATGGTGACAGAGGTGGAGATCAGCAGTGCACTATCCATGGTTTCAGCCCTGTTGCGTGGAGATAAGCAGTGACTGGGTGGCCTGCAGGCCAAGCCACAGGCCAAGGCCCACCATCAGGATTCCAGCCATTCGCTCCAACCTCTCGGCCGGCAGAATCCTGGCCAGCCAGCGCCCCACCAGAACACCGACGAGGCTTGAACTGATCAGGGCCAGAGCAGCAGCGGCAAAGACAAGCCAGGGTTGGCCCGATTGAGCCGAAAGCAGCAATGTCGCTAGCTGGGTCTTGTCCCCCAGCTCAGCCAGAAAAACCGTGGTGAAGGTACTGACAAGTACCGGCAGAAATCCCAGCTCCCGGGATTCATCCTCGCCGCTGCTTGCCGCGTCTGTTTCAACAGCATCAACCATTGATCGGGGCAGGGCAGCGCAGCATGCGTTCGAACTTACGCAGTTCAGGGCTCCGCCCACCGAAAACAGAGCGGATCTGCTGACGACAACAGCAGATTGCAAAGGCGTCGATCTGGCCAGGGCCGACATCGAACATGGTGCCGAGTTCACTGACGCGGCAGAAGTCAGGACGCTGGTCATAGATCCGGCAGCGTCGTCCACCGCTGTCGAAGTGTTTGCACCAGCCGTCCGCGGCGACCATGTCGAGGTAAAGCTCTCGCTGGGAGGGATTCAGTGCTTGCAGGGCTTCCGGGCGTTCCTCGGGTGCAAGCCGGCAACAGGCACCGCACTGCTTCATGCATCTCCACTGCGCTGAGGTTCGCTTCATGGCTGCTGCTGTGACAAGCCATCACAGAGATCTGGTTGCATTAGGATCGCAAGTGCATGTGCCCCGTAGGCTGTGGGGGGCATCGAAAAGGACCTGCATTCATTCTCATGGGACTTGACTTCAACCTGATCACAACTTTTGCAGCCCTGGCAATGATCACCCTGGTTGGTCCAGCCGTGGTCTTCATTCTTTTCTACAGGCGAGCCTTGTAAAGCTCGGCGAGGGCGTGATACACGGGCTTCCGTGCAATCAGCCTTCCCACATAGGACCCCAGGACAGCAGCGAGAATCACGCCTGCAAAAAGCTGTTGATCGCCGACCATGCGCCAGGCGAACACCATCGAAACGAGGGGAAGCTGAGTCGCCCCTGCAAGTCCGGCTGCGAGCCCGAGCCCGATGCCGAGATGTGTACTCACGCCAAGCAGTGCGCAGATCGAATGACCAAGCACTCCGCCGAAGGCAAGGGAGGGGTCGATCAATCCACCGGGTATTCCAGGTGCCAAGGCCAGAATCGGCCCAAGCACTCGCACCACGGTGATCCAGAGGTACATCCCACCCTGTGAGAGCCGATCAAGCTCTCCATCTGGTGTTGAGATTCCGTCATTGATGATCTGCGAGAGCAGAGCCTCCCCGTCCCCTGTGCTCATTCCCCAGCTGGCCAGGGAGAGCACACTCAGGCAAGCGCCCAGGATCAGACCCACTGCAATCGGCCGATCCTGCACGATCCTGCTCATCCGACCTGTTGACCAGACAAGAGTGCGGTTGAAGAAGCCACCCGCCAGACCACCGGCAAGGCCGATCGGCAAGGCCATCAACAACAGTTCCGGCTCGGAGACAATCACGTTGAACACGCCGAGGCTGAACATCGGCTGCCCGAACAAGTTGCTCATCCCAGCCGCACCAACCCCGATCACCAGCGCAGGCCAGATCACCGTCACCGAATACTCAGCGGTGAGTTCCTCAATCGTGAACAGGATTCCCAGCAGCGGTGTATTGAATCCACCAGCAAGGCCGGCACCACCACCGATCGCGACCATCTGTTCCTCTTTCATGGCTGGCAACCATCGCTGCCAGCGTTGATAGGCGGCACGTGCAATCGCTGCGCCCACATGCACAACAGGGCCCTCCCGGCCCAGGGGGAGGAGGGCCAGGGTCGCAACCGACCAGAGCACTGCACGCTTGATCGTTCCCTTGGTTCCCAGAGCAGTGGAGAGCTGGGAGGGGTCCTCAAGACCAGACATGGTCTGGGGAATGCCTGAACCGGCCCCTTCTTTCCATGGCCCTCGCTGCAGCAGCAGCAACACAGGCATCACTGGAATCGGCAGGAGAATCAACAGCAGACCCAAGCCGCTCCAGGAGGCGAACATCCCTGTTGGCAGATAATCCGCCATCGAGACCTGCAGGCGGTCCACCACCCCCAGAGGCCAGCAGGCCAGGCCGATCAGCAGACCGATCGCAGTGAGGACGAGAAGGTGCTGCAGCAGGTGCATCGCCTGTGAGCCCTTGCTGGTGAAGACCCCAGGAATCAGCTGATTAAAGCGCCGATGGTCTTTGCTCATGTGCTCAATCCAAGGCCCAGAGCTGCCTCTGCCAACAAGCTCACAACGTAGGGATGGTCAGCGCCTTTGTCCTTGCTTTTCAGCCTGCCCTTGGCATTGACCCTGGCCTTGATTCGCTGGCCCTCAGGGTTGGTCAGCACCACCTCCTGATTGTCGCCTCTCTGAGCGGCATAGACCCTGCCATTGCAGTGGAGGTTGAGCTGGGAACAATGCCTGCGCAGTGCCTTCATTTCCAGCTGCAGGCGTTCCTCACCCTGCCAGCGATTGCGCTTGAGCTCAAAGGCCACGTCAACGCGATCAGGCAGGGGCGCTTCACTCTGCCAACGCCAGGCGATCGCCCGGTGCTGGCACTCCCCCTGAGCCAGCTTCAGCTGCAGATGGCCGCCCCGGAGCCGTCGCTTCTCAACAACAACACAATCACGGGCCCAGAACAGGGGCGGCGGGTTGCCGATGCCGAAGGGTTCCAGTTTCTGCATCGCCTTGAGCAGAGTCCAGTTCACGTCCTTGAAATTAAGGAGGGCTTCCGGGGCCACGGCCATGGCCTGACCATCTCTGGCGAGCCAGGCTTCTGCCAGGGCATTGAGCCGCTCTTGCAGCAGGTTGACATTGCTGGCATTCACCGTGAAACCACCAGCTGCCGGGTGGCCACCAAAGCGTTCAAGGATGTCGCCGCAGGTTTCAAGGGCTTGATCAACCGCAAAACCCTGGGGTGCACGCACGGACGCACGGAAGTGACCATCACCCTCCCCGGCAAGCAGGGCGGTGGGACGCTGATAACGCTCCATCAGCCGAGCTGCAACGATGCCGATCACACCGTGATGCCAATGGTTCTGAGCCAGGAGCAGAAAGGCGGAAGGTTCAACACGATCGGCCTCGATCAAAGCAATGGCCTCGGCTTCGATGGCATCACAGAGATCCCGGCGCTGCCGGTTCAACTCATCACATTGCCGCGCCAATTCCATCGCCCGCTGATCAGAGTCTGCAGTCAGCAGCTCCACCACCAGATCCGGCTCCCCCAGCCTGCCCACCGCATTGATTCTCGGTGCCAGTTGAAAGCCGATGTCTTCAGCCAACAGTGGACGATCTCCAAGTCCGGCAAGCATCTGCAACGCATGCAAGCCCTTGCAGCGGGTTTGATGCAGATGTTGAAGCCCCTGCTTGAGCCAGGCCCGATTCGCTCCCGTCAGCGGTGCCATATCGGCAACGGTGCCGACGCAGAAGAGATCTCTGGAGGCACCGATGGCATCGAGACGATCCATGCTCCTGGCAAGTTCGGCCGCGAGCACGAAAGCCAGTCCAACCCCCGCCAGGCATCGATAGGGGGAATCCTCCGGCGTTATGGCTGGATGCAGCAGGGCAAGAACTGCCGGTGGCGGCTCGGGAATCCTGTGATGGTCAGTGATGATCACCTCCATCTTCAATTCGGCGGCAAGCTCCAGGGCCTCTTGTGCCGAAACGCCGTTATCAACAGTGACCAACAGGCGCGTGCCCTGATCATGCAATCGCTTCACCATGGTGGTATTGAGTCCGTAGCCTTCATCCATGCGACTCGGGATGGCGGCAATCGGTTGCGCACCAAGGCTCTGCAAGGCAGACATCAGCAGGGCTGCACTGGTCATGCCATCAGCGTCATAGTCGCCACAGATCGCAACAGACTCCGAAGTTCTGCAGGCGGATTGCAAGCGTCCGATCGCAATGCCCAGATCCGGGAAATGCCTTGAGGCCTCTGGTGGTGCAGGGGGATCGAGAAGCTCAGCGGCAGCGGCTTGATCGACAACACCTCTGCGAGCGATCACGGCCCGGAGCGGCAGCGGCAGATCCAACCCTTCAAGGGGGTTGGCAGCAATGGGATCGGGCAACTGCCAGGTCCGATTGATGGTGTCAGAAGACGGCAACAGCAGGGGCGGGCGAGCTCTCGCATTTTGCGCCTTCCGACAAGCTGGCGGGTGTTGTCTGTTCAGATTCGATGGCCAAATTACGGGCCGTGTTCTGGGATGTGGATGGAACCCTTGCAGATACGGAGATGGAGGGCCATCGCGTCGCCTTCAATGAAGCCTTCGCCGCCTGTGGTTTCCCCTGGCAATGGGACCGGCAGACCTATGGCGATCTGCTCAGTATTCCCGGTGGAGGTGCGCGGATCAAAGCCTTTGCCAGCCAACAGGGCCGGGAGTTGGACGATCAGGTTCTCAGCCGATTGAAGGCTATGAAACATGCCAGTTACAAGCAAAGGATCCGCTCAGGTCAGGTGAGCTGGCGGCCCGGCGTCAGGCGCTTGCTCAGGGAACTGACGGCAGCGGGCCTGCAGCAGTGGATTGTCACCACCAGTGGCCATGATTCCGTGCAGGAACTTCTCAGTAACGCCTTTCCCGATGGAGATGCACCCTTCAAGGGCTGGATCACCGCCGAGGATGTGAGCCGCCGCAAACCTGATCCCGAGGCCTATCAACAGGCCCTTGCCGCCAGTGGCGTCAGCGCCTCCGAGGGGCTTGCCTTTGAAGATTCCAAGGCGGGGCTGGCGTCGGCAACAGCGGCAGGCTTGGCTTGTCTGCTGACGCCAGCCCCCTGGGATCTGGATCTCGCCGGCCAGTTGGATCAAGCCGTTGCCGTGGTGGATCACCTCGGGGACCCAGATCAACCCTGCACCCTGATCAGTGGCCCCCCTTGTGCTGAGGCAAAGATCACGCTGGAGTATCTGCAGAATCTTAAGAGGTGATGGCTCAGCCATGAGCCAGCAATCCACCCGCTACGAGGCATTCCAACGTCAGGTCGGCAAGCATCTGGTGCTGTCCTGGCGTGGGCCCTGGCGGCGGCGAAGTGTCTCCCTGATCAGCCTTCTTGTGGGCTTTTTTCTGGGCAGCAACCTCACGGCCTACTACCTGCAGCGCACCGGGGAGCGCACCGTGGTTGTGCTGGTGATGGTTCTGATGATTGAAGCCCTGGTGCGCATCCGCAGCCGGGTGAAGGCCGATCCCTGGCCCCTGGGTTGGCAGGCCATCGATAACCTGCGGCTGGGAACGGTCTATGCCGTGGTGCTCGAGGCCTTCAAAGTTGGCTCCTGAGCCAATTGCAATTCAACAGTGCACACCCTGGACGGATCCAGCTGATCCAGAGGTTCATTTCCCCTTGGCGCCCTTTGAGGAGCTGCTCGCAGCTTTTGGTTGGGCTGATCCTCAGCAATGGCTCCATCACTGGCAGGGTCGGGGAGGCGTTGGGCTCGCGCAAAGCCACTGGAGTTCTGGCACGCGCCGCGACTGGATCTGGGGACTTGGCCTCCCCCTGCTCACCCAGATTGAGCATTGTCTCGGCAGCGGGCAGCGTCGCCTGATCGGCGTGAGTGGGCTTCCAGGCAGCGGCAAGACCAGCCTCGGCCGCTGGCTCGAGGCTGCCGCGGCTCAACTGGGCTGGCCTGTGGCGGTGATCTCTCTCGACGATTTTTACTTCGCGGCCGCTGAACTTGATCGGGCGATGGCCGGCAACCCCTGGGGAGTGCCGCGGGCCTTGCCCGGCAGCCATGATCTGGCCTTGATGGAGCGGGTCCTGAGTGGATGGCAGCGAGGCGAAGCACTGCATGCACCACGGTTTGATAAAGCCCTCAGGGCTGGGCGCGGCGATCGCTGCGGCTGGCATTCCAGAACGGCAGAGCTGCTGTTGATCGAGGGCTGGTTTCTGGGCTGCAGCGCATCGGGCTTCGCTGGCGGATTTTCCCAGGATTCGAGGCTGCCGTTCTTAACAGCGAAGGAGCGCGCCTATCGCCCTGTTGTCGAGGCTGCGTTGAAGACCTACGAGCCAATCTGGCAACGATTGGATTTCCTCTGGCATCTGAAGGCCTTGGAGTTCAACGCCACCGCCACATGGAAATCAGAACAGGAGCAGACGATGCTCGCCCAGCGTGGCGTTTCTCTACCGCCAACGGAGCTGAATCAATTTGTGCGCATGATTCTCAGCGCTCTCCCCCAGGCTTGCCTGGAGGCCATCCACTCAGATGCTCAGGTGGATCTGACGATGGCAAGACAGCTGAATCGGATCACACTGGCGAAGTCGACTTGCTGGCTTGATCAAATGAATTGACCAATGCAGCTCTGAGCAATGCCGTTATCAGCAATGCAGTTGCAAGGGAAGCCGTTCTGAGCAATGCAGTGCTTAGGGATGCAGGATTGACCGCAGCGGCCTAACCAATCAATCCTCTGAATTCTCAGCTTCGTTCATCGGATAGACAAAGCCCTGTGCGCGGCCACTGAGCACTGATTTACCAAGGGACAACGCCTGCTGGGCAGCTGTTGCAGCCTTCGCCTTCCAGACAGCATGACGCTGATTGCGCTTGCCTTTAGAGGTCTTCTTCTTCGGAACTGCCATCTCAGGCCCATCTTGCCAATCGCTGATCATCTCTCTTCATGAGTCCCTGCGTCAAATCGCTAGGCTCTTGTCAATGCATTACAGATAGTGAGTTCAGGCCCAGCCGCAACGAAGGCGTCCTCCCCAGACCCTGTGCCATCTCCAAGGCCACGGGCAGGGGAGGGTTTCTTCCCACGGCAACAAGCATCGCCTCCGCCCAGCTATAGCGAGCTGCTCAAACAGATCAGTTCAGGGGAGGTTGTTTCCCTTGAGCTGATCCCGGCAAGACGTGAAGTACTGGTGCGATACCCCGATGATCGCAAGGCCACCGTTGCTGTGTTCGCCAATGATCAGAAGCTGCTTCGGGCGGCAGAAGCAGCGGGCACTCCCCTGGATGTCAAGGACATCCGCCAGGAGCAGGCCCTCGCCGGCCTAGCCGGCAATATCGCCCTGATCGCTCTGATCATCGTTGGCCTGACCCTGCTGCTGCGCCGATCAGCCAAGGTGGCCAACCGGGCGATGGGGTTTGCCCGTGCTCAGCCGCGGATCAAGCCTCAGGAAGACCTTGAGGTGCGCTTTGAGGATGTGGCCGGCATCAATGAAGCCAAGGAGGAGTTGCAGGAAGTTGTGACCTTTCTGCGCCAACCCGAAAGCTTCATTCAGCTCGGTGCACGGATACCTAAAGGTGTGCTTCTCGTCGGTCCGCCGGGCACCGGCAAGACCCTGCTTGCCAAGGCGATTGCCGGAGAGGCTGGTGTTCCCTTCTTCTCGATCGCCGCTTCCGAATTCGTTGAGCTCTTTGTCGGTGTCGGCGCCAGTCGCGTCAGGGACCTATTCAGCAAGGCCAAGGAGAACTCTCCCTGCATTGTCTTCATCGATGAGATCGACGCGGTGGGGCGGCAGCGGGGGGCTGGTATCGGCGGAGGCAATGACGAGCGGGAACAGACCCTTAATCAATTACTGACGGAGATGGATGGATTCGCGGATAATTCCGGGATCATCCTGCTGGCAGCCACCAACAGGGCGGATGTCCTCGATGCAGCCCTGTTGCGGCCGGGGCGGTTTGATCGCAGGATCGAGGTTTCACTGCCGGATCGCCGCGGGCGCAAGGCCATTCTCTCTGTTCATTCCCGCACCCGTCCTCTGGACGAAGACGTGTCCCTAGAGGACTGGGCAAGACGTACGCCAGGGTTCTCCGGTGCAGACCTTGCCAACCTGCTCAATGAAGCCGCCATCCTCACGGCAAGGCATGAGCGCAAAACCATCGGCAGTGATCAGATCGAAGCCGCCCTCGAGCGAATCACGATGGGGCTCACGGCAGCACCGCTGCAGGATTCAGCCAAGAAGCGGCTGATCGCATATCACGAAATCGGCCATGCCCTGGTGGCAGCACTCACCGCCAACGCCGATCGTGTCGACAAGGTCACCCTGCTGCCCAGGAGCGGTGGGGTCGGTGGTTTCACACGCTTCTGGCCCGATGATGAAATTCTCGATTCAGGCCTTGTGACCAAGGCCTACCTGCAGGCACGTCTGGTGGTTGCACTCGGCGGCCGCGCTGCTGAACTTGTGGTATTTGGCCCTGATGAGGTGACCCAGGGTGCCAGCGGTGATCTGCAGAGCGTGACCAAGCTTGCACGGGAGATGGTGACCCGTTTCGGCTTTTCGAGCCTCGGACCTGTCGCCCTTGAAGCCGCCGGGTCAGAGGTTTTTCTTGGCCGTGATCTTGTTCATACCAGGCCGAACTATGCCGAATCCACAGGTAAGGCCATTGATGAGCAGATCCGTGAGCTGGCGATGGCTGCCCTCAACCAGGCTGTTGAGCTGTTGCGGAGTCGCAGGGAGGAGATGGATCGGCTTGTGGAGGCTCTGATGGAAGAGGAGACACTCAATAGCGAAAGATTTCTGGCCCTTGCCGGGCTCAGCGATCAGGTTGAAACGGTCGCGGCTCAACCTGGAGATCAGAGCGGTGATCTGAGCGGCGAGGCATCGAAACCATCCGTTGCGGCGGTGGCGTTGCAACGCCACCCCTAGTTTCCGCCGCCAATCGCCCTAATCTTGTGCAGCTGTTTGATTCGGCTTGAGAGGATTCAGCCGAAACCATCGGGATCTCATCCGCCTCGGGCCATGGCTGCTGCTCGCTGCAGCTCTCGCATGGATCCTCCTGAGGATGCAGGTGGAGTGGGCCTGGTTCAGCCAATTTGATTGGCAGCAGGTCCTCTTACGTCGCTGGCTACTGCAGGGCGCAGGCCTGATCGTGGCCCTGTTCATTGTTTTGCCCTGCCAGCGATGGCAACGGCGCTGGCAGACCCTGCAACGCTCTCCTGGGAATGGGGCGTTGCCCTATGGCCTGATTGGCTGGGGCTACAGCGCAGCCCTGTTAGGCAGTGCAGCCCTTGTCCTCAGTGATGTTGCCCTGTTGCTGCGGCTGGCCTGGCTTGCTGTGCTGAGACCGTTCACGCTCGGCCACTGGTGGGCTGAATCCATCAGCAACAACTCGGCTCTGCTCGTCAGCTTCTCAACCCTGATCTTTGCGCTGCTGCTGTTGATCGGCCCCCGTCGTGGCCTGAAGGTTCTGCAGCTGATCGGTTCTGCCTGTTTCAGCATCACCGTTGCCAGAGCCTGGGGACTCTGGGCTCTGGCTATCGCCCTGCCGCCGATGGGCCGCATCGAGCCTCTGCTGGGGGCAGATGTGACCTTCGGGATGGGGCGTTTCCCGGCTGTCGCCCTGATTCTGGTGCTGCTTTGTCTGTTGTTGCTGCTCAATCTCAGCACGGCCCTGTTGAGAAGCTTCTGTCAGCCGAAGGTGCTCACAGACTGGGCCCATCCTGCATTTTCAACAGCCCAGAAACGTCATCTTCAACCTCTGATCGCCCTGATCCTGCTCGGAACGGCCGGATTGCTGTGGCTGTCCCGTCATCAACTGCTTTGGACAGAGAGCGGGCCCGTCGCCGGTGCTGGTTGGTTGGATGCCCATTTTGTGCTGCCCCTGCGAGCAACTGCGGCGATCGCTACGGCACTGCTGGCCCTGATGATCTGGCCGCTTCCCCAGGTTCAGAAGCGATGGCCCCTGAGACTGCTGGCCAGCATGGTGGCCCTGGTAAGCCTGTTGCTGGAGATCCTGCTGACACCACTGCTGCAATGGTTTGTGGTGAAACCAAGGGAGCTTCACCTCGAGTCTGCCTATCTCAGCCATGCGATCAAGGCCACACGCCACTCTTTTCAGCTGGATGCGATCTCTTCCAGCACCTTCAAGCCACGGCAAAGACTAACCAAGGCGGATCTGGCAAAAGCCACCAGCACGATTCCAAACATCAGGCTCTGGGATAGCCAACCATTGCTGGCAACCAATCGTCAGTTGCAGCAATTAAGGGTCTATTACCAATTTACGAACGCTGCTGTTGATCGTTATCGACTTGAACCAGGACGCAAGGTACGCCAACAGGTGATTATTGCGGCCAGGGAGCTTGATCAAGCCAAACTGCCTAAAGGTTCGAAAACCTGGCTGAATCGTCATTTCGTCTTCACTCATGGGTACGGGTTCACCCTTAGCCCAGTGAATACAAGGTCAGCGGATGGATTACCGGATTACTTCATCAGCAACCTCGGCGAGGCAACGAAGATTCGTGGCAGCAAAGTTCTCGGCATCACAAAGCAAAATGTGAAAGCAGCTGTACCGATTGGTCGGGCAGCCTTGTATTTCGGAATGCTGAACAGCCCCTATGCAGTAGCCCCTTCACGCGTTGAGGAATTTGATTACCCAGAGGGTGATGACAATCGCTACAATCATTACAAAGGATCCGGCGGTGTACCTCTCGAAAACAGCCTGCAAAGACTGGCGGCTTCAGTTTATCTTTCAGACCCAAGGCTTCTGAATACTGGCGCACTAAAGAAAAATTCGAAGCTGTTGTTACGGCGTGAGGTTCGTCAACGTGTAAAGGTGATTGCTCCTTTCCTGGACATGCTGGCTGACCCCTATCTTGTCTCACTACCTCTTGGCAAGGGCGCTGATGGTTATGAGAGAAATCAACATCAATACTGGGTTGTTGATGGATTCACCAGTACACGAACCTATCCCTATGCCTCCAGCCTCCCTGATGGCCGGCCGCTGCGATACCTAAGGAATTCAGTTAAGGCTATTGTTGATGCATACAATGGCTCTGTTCATCTTTATATCAGTGAGCCAGATGACCCCTTGATCAAGGGTTGGCAACGCGTCTTCCCTGAACTGTTCAAGCCTCTTGAGTCAATGCCTCAGATCCTGAGAGATCACATGATGGTATCGAGCCCCATGTTTGACATTCAGGTACAGCAACTGCTTCGCTATCACGTTACAAATCCCCGAGTTTTCTATAGCGGTGATGATGTTTGGGAGGTGCCAAAAGAGTTGTATGGAAGGCGCCAGGTGCCGATTCATCCATATCATATAACTGCTCAGTTACGCCCGAATGAGCCATCAGAATTCCTACTTCTTCAGCCGTTAACGCCCCTATCAAGGCCTAATCTTGCTGCCTGGCTTGCTGCTCGTAATGATGGTTCCAGATATGGTGAAATGGTCCTGCTGCGTTTCCCCAGCCAGGAATCTATTTTCGGACCAGAACAGATCCAGGCCTTGATCAATCAAAATCCAGTGATCAGTCAGAAATTCGGCCTCTGGGATCGAGCTGGCTCAGAAGTTGTGCAGGGGAATCTGCTTGTTGTGCCGATTGGAGATGCACTGCTTTATGTGGAACCTGTCTATCTAAGGGCCAGCATGGGGGGCCTACCAACCCTGACCCGTGTTGTGGTGACAGATGGCTATCGGATGGCCATGGCAGAATCCTTAAGGAAGGCAATCATGGCATTGATGGATGAGAACAATAACGGCATGATTGTTCTTGACACTCAAAAGCCCTTCAACGCGGAGCTGAAGGGCATGCTTGAGTTACCGAAATAACAGCCTGATCAGAATCAATCCAATGTTGAGAAGTATTCCTTGCTGCCCTCTGGATCAGGCTTCATGGTCTTATCACCTGGTGTCCAGTTAGCTGGACAAACCTCATCAGGATGAGCCTGAACATATTGGAAGGCCTGCAGGACACGCAAGGTTTCATCGACATTGCGACCGACGGGGAGATTATTGATCGTGGCATGCATAATCACGCCATCAGGATCAATAATGAACAAGCCTCTGAGGGCAACTCCTTCATCTTCATCAAGCACATTATAAGCAGTGGAGATCTCTTTTTTCAGATCCGCGACGAGTGGATAGGAAATATCTCCGAGGCCACCCTGCTTTCGGGGCGTTTGAATCCAGGCAAGATGGCTGAACTGGCTATCAACGGATACGCCTAGAACTTCTGTGTTTTTGCTTGAGAAGTCTGAATAGCGATCACTGAAGGCGGTGATTTCTGTTGGACAAACAAAGGTGAAGTCGAGAGGATAGAAAAACAGAACGACGTACTTGCCGCGATATTCGGAAAGACGAATATCCTTGAATTCCTGGTCTATAACGGCGGTTGCGGTGAAATCGGGGGCCTGTTGCCCCACGCGCAGGCAGCTCATGGTGTTGAAGCGGTGGTTCAGTACTGGGACTGCACCGACTCGCACGAAGCCAAGGTCGGAAAGCCAGACAGTTACTGGTGACAAGCTATCACGACCAGGCCTTCACTGGAGTGGTTGATCTGGACGCCATGGATGTCTGCAGGCGTTTAGGATCGAGTGATGCAGAATTCAGTCATTCCCTGGGATCCAGCCCTGCTGCGAAAGTTCAGCAGCACTGGCCATTTCCGGCTGCTCAATCAGGTCCGCAGCGAGCTGAAGGCACAGCCACTCAAGCGTGATCCCGATACCAGAACACTCAACCTCCAGGCCAGGCCAATCCGCGGTGCCAGCCCGAAGTCGAACCGGCGGCCGAATGCACTTGAAAACCAGGATGCAAACAAACAGCCGATTGTTGATTTCCAAGAGGAAAGTCCAAAAACGTTCCGCCAACGTCTTAATGCCATCGAGATGCGTTAATAGGGCGATCTAGATGCGTTGATAGGGAGAAGAGCCAAGCAGTGAATTTCCAAGCCAATCATTAACCCATCTCGGCAATTAAAAAGCTCTCAGGTGAGCCGATGAAGAGGTTTTGAGCGAAGCAAATGGCCGAGAGGGTGCTAGCAGATAAAACCTGGATTTCAGGACTAATCAAGCCCGGATTTGGCCTTTCTGGCAATCCATAGCTAGTAATCAGAGGCAGATGGGTTTAGAACATGACCAGCAATGAGCAACAGGTTCTGGGTGGAGACAAAAGGCGAACTGCATGCGCCTACCTGGTGCTTGCGGCATTGAGCACAGTGAGCTTGATTGTCATGGCAGGATCACTTGTCCCTGTCGGCAAAGAATCAAGGAAATGGGCTCAATGCTATGAGCACAATATTTCGTTTAACAAAGCATATTTTGCAGATGCAAACATGTCAAAACCAGAAGCCAAGGCCTGGGCTACAAGATTCTGCAATGGCGGCGGAGGAAGCGCCATGCCCAGGGCAACGCAATAGACAAGATTCGAGATAATCCACAGGCGAGAAGTGGGCCTGCCAGATATTTAATCAATGAACGCTATATTTTCCCTATAATTGCGTCATAATTGCGCGGCAACTGACTTACTGGTGTCTCAACTAATATCAGCAGTTCGACCGCTACAGGGTGCAACGGCCAATACAGATTGCGAAGACACGAACAATCCCCCTAAAGATAAGGTCCAGGCCCACTGGCTTGAATTCAAGGTGAGCTTCAAGCCTAAGATGAGCAGTATCAAAAAAACATCGACGCCATCGACGCTGAGCCCGACCAGCAGGGCCTCTTAGCCGAAGCCTGCGTCAACCTCAGGCCCAAAAGCAATCCGTCAGACCCTGTCTGAGGCCAGAATCGATGGGCTGATTCTGGAAGGCCTCTGCAGTGGCTGCATCTGTAGCTTGACCTCAGGCGAAGCTGTGGGCAGGAAGAAGAGTTGAAGAAACATGCAGATTAAATCCGTAGAAACCATGAAATCATTGCTGGTTAGTGAAATCAAAATAGAATAGACTTTAAAAAACCAAGGAGCTACAAGCTCCAGCCATGAAGCAGCTACAATTCAAATGGTTTTACATCAATACTATTGCCGTAGCCAGGGACTCTCATTAGCATAAAACATGAGAGCGACTGGCATGATGTGACCTTTACAAACGAATCAAGACAACTCATCAGATCCTAAGTCACTCCAAGAAGAGGAACGATAATAAGAATAAAGAGACTAAGGGGCCAAACTAACTGAACAAAGCCAAAGTGATCGATCGATGCTTGCACATAAAGAGGCGATCCCATGTAAACATCTAGGTGTGATCACTAATGGCAATAGTCTTTAAATTATTCTCGTTAATAGATTACGCAAATGGACTCCGAATCTCCGATTTTTTCCAGGCGCAGCCTACTTACGGCAGGGGCGCTGCTGCCACTCGTTGTCACACAATCAGGCAAGCTTCAAGCGAGACAAGACCCTACAAAAGCAAGATCACCAAATGGCTCACTGCCGATGGCCCCGCGGCCAGAGTACAGACTGAAGATCGCTTCACAATCAGTTTTCCCGCTTGGTAAAGCAGTCGACGCGACGCTTGTCAACGGCGTGCTTCCCGGTCCAGAGATTCGTTATCGAGAGGGGGATACTTTACGCGTAGTTTTACAAAACAACCTTCAGAAATCAACCTTTCCGGATGGAACAACCAGTGTGCATTGGCATGGTCTGATTTGTCCGAACTGGCTGGATGGTGTCCTGGGGATCACCCAGCTGCCAATCGACTCGAATGAGTCTTTTTATGTGGAGTTCCCTATACGTCAGACCGGGACTTACTGGTATCACTCCCATGCTGGTCTCCAGGAACAGTTGGGTCTATACGGGCCACTGATTGTCGAGGAACGTTATCCCGCCTATAACTACGACCATGATGTGACCTGTATGGCCAACGACTGGCTGAACCAGTCTCCCTATGGAATCGTGCCCCAGATTCGCGGTGAGGAAGTCAAAACTGCAGCAGTTCGAACACCTTCTGGAGATCTCTATAACCTACCTGGCTCGAAGTCAGCCTTTGAAATCGATGTCAATTACCCGGGGTTCATGCTCAATGGTGCTGCCAATGACAATCCCTGGACATTTAGATGTCGTCGGGGCGACCGTCTTCGCCTTCGCCTGATTAATGCCGGCACATCCACAAGCTTCCGGGTGGCCCTGGATGACCACGAGATGACCGTGATTGCCTGTGATGGAAATCCCTGTGTGCCCTTTGTGGTCGACAGCCTGGTGATGGCAGTGGCGGAACGCTATGACGTGCTGGTAACCATCAAGGGGTCTGGAACATTCACAATGCACTGGTGTGGCTTGGGACAGGCAAATCAGGTTGTAGGAGTCATTGTTGCAGGGGCTAGTTCAGAGAAAGCGAACCTCGGCCGTCCGGATTTTGGTAAACGCATCGGAGGCATGGGGTATTACGACAAGATCAAGGCACCTGGCGATTCGCTATGGCCTGAGGGTCCGCCCCATGAGATAGAGATCGAATTAGGTGGCCTGATGGAAAAGTATCTCTGGTCAATGCAAGGTCGCTATTTTCCCGAGGCGTTCGTTCCCAAAGAGATGGCCGATTCCAGAATGATTGGGATTGAATCCGGGCAGCGTGTACGCCTTCGCCTGATCAATAAGACGAAAATGTGGCATCCGATGCATCTTCATGGGCACTCATTTCGGGTGTTGGCGCGTCAAGGGCAGTGGATGCAAAAGAATGCTCCAATCAAAGACACTATTGGTGTAGGCCCATTCGAGGAAGTTGATATTGAATTCTATGCAGATAACCCGGGTCGCTGGTTTTTTCACTGCCATAATCTATACCACTTTGCAACCGGAATGGCTGCAGTGTTCCAATACGGGGCGCAGCCAAATCCACCCTTCAGCGAAATCTGAATGTTCTCCAGAGGCCCTGTATTTTAATCAGCCCAGGAAGGCAAAGGCATCAAAACTATAAAACTGACAAATCAAGAAGTTGATCGCGCCATAGAAATTCGCAATCAGTTGATAAATAACCAAGGCAAATAGCAAAGGACAGGCTCCAGGCCTTAACAGTAGCGATGACCGTCAAAATTGGCCGTGCACGTCAATTGCGATCGAAAGCAAAGAGAATAGTTGTAGTGAGCTCAAGCCTATACCGAGAAGCAAGCAAGTCTAATTACATTATTTGTGAATTCGTGCTACTTGTTTAATAAAACTGTATGATGGTTGTACAGCCCTGTCTGTCGATTGTCAGATGCATATCCTCGAGCATAATATTATAGATAGATCTTATGATG
>PVBE011111037.1_pt1 | contig 24426 bp, 28 predicted proteins | sample 1631181 | NCBI WGS metagenome assembly PVBE01 (sample SAMN08397723, study PRJNA350692) | Marine metagenome, whole genome shotgun sequencing project. | isolation source: water | place: Pacific Ocean | collected 2012-04 | reverse complement strand
CGTTGAGGGACAGCCCACGGGCACGAGAATAGGCTAGGTTTGTTATGCAGTTCAACTCACGAGGTGATGCAAACGGGTCTCCTCCCCCCACCGCGGGGGGCGAAGGGCCAGCCCTACCATTCGAGCCAGGCAAGATGGTGAAGTGGGTACTGCTCATCGGCGGCCTGATCGTCCTATTCGTCATCCTCAACCTACTGGTCGATATCGTCTATTCGCTGTTGGACCCCCGGGTGCGAATACAGGACGCCAAGCCATGACGGCAGAAGTCGAAAACATCGCCGTTCGCCAGGCGGCACCGGCAAGTATCAAGGTCGAGACGCCGTTCCGTCGCTTCGTCTCCGATTTCACCGACAGCCGGCTGGCGACGGCGGCCTTTTGCTTCTTTGTGGTGATCGCCTTCATCGCTCTTTTCGCGCCCTGGCTGGCGCCCACCGACCCCTACGATCTGGCCCAGGTCACGATCCTCAATTCGCACCTGCCACCGGGCGCCGAGAGCATGGATGGCCAGGTCTTCTGGCTCGGCACCGATGGCGCCGGCCGCGACCTCCTCAGCTCGATCTTCTATGGCCTCAGGATCAGCCTCGGCGTCGGTGTCATGAGCGGCCTGATCGCCATGACGATCGGCTGCGCGGTCGGCCTGACGGCGGCCTATTTTGGCGGCCGCACGGAAACCCTGATCATGCGTGTCGTCGACATCCAGCTCAGCTTCCCGGCGATCCTGGTAGCACTGATCCTGCTCGCCATTCTGGGCAAGGGGGTCGACAAGATTCTGATCGCGCTGGTCACCGTGCAATGGGCCTATTACGCCCGCACCGTCCGGGCCAGCGCGCTGGTCGAGCGGAACAAGGAATATGTCGAGGCGGCGACCTGCCTGGCGCTCGGCCACGGCCGCATCCTCTTCCACCACCTGTTGCCGAACTGCCTGCCGCCGCTGATCGTGGTGGGGACGGTGCAGACGGCGCACGCCATCTCGTTGGAAGCGACGTTGAGCTTCCTCGGCGTCGGCCTGCCGATCACCGAGCCCTCGCTTGGCCTGTTGATCGCCAACGGCTTCGAATACATGCTGAGCCTGAAATACTGGATCAGCTTCTATCCGGGGATCGCACTGCTCGTCACCATCGTCACGATCAACCTCGTCGGCGACCAGTTGCGCGACGTCCTCAATCCCCGCCTGCAGAAATAAGACCGGCGATGGGCGATGCCGGCAAGACGCTGATCGTTCGCGATCTGAAGACCCACTTCTTCACCAAGGCGGGTGTGGTTCGGGCGGTCGACGGTGTCGGCTTCGAGGTCGGACGGGGCGAGATCATGGGCCTGGTGGGCGAGTCCGGTTCCGGCAAGTCGGTCACCGGTTTTTCGATCATCGGCCTCGTCGACCCGCCTGGCCGCGTCGTCGAGGGTGAGATCCGCTTCAACGGCGAGGACTTGGCCCAGGCCGCCGAGGAACGGATGCGGCGGCTGCGCGGCAACCGCGTCGCCATGATCTTCCAGGACCCGATGATGACGCTGAACCCGGTGCTCAGGATCGACACGCAGATGATCGAGACCGTGCTGGCGCACAACAAAATCGACAAGGCGACGGCCCGGCAAATGGCCCGGGACGCACTGGGCCAGGTCGGGATTCCCTCGGCGGAGGAACGGCTGAAGGCCTATCCGCACCAGTTCTCGGGCGGCATGCGCCAGCGCGTCGCCATCGCCATCGCGCTGATCAACAAGCCCGACCTGATCATCGCAGACGAGCCCACCACCGCCCTCGACGTCACCATTCAGGGCCAGATCCTCTACGAGGCGCAGAAGCTCTGCCGCGAGACCGGCACGGCGATGATCTGGATCACCCACGACCTGGCCGTGGTCGCCGGCCTCGCCGAAAAGATCTGCGTCATGTATGCGGGCCGGATCGTCGAGAAGGGGGCGCTCGACGACGTCCTGGACCGTCCCGTCCATCCCTATACGCATGGGCTGATCGGCTCGGTGCCGAGCCACAATGTGCGTGGCGAGCGACTGACCCAGATTCCGGGCATGACGCCTTCGTTGTTGGGCCTGGCCGACGGCTGCGCCTTTCGCGAGCGCTGCGACCATGCCGACGAGGTCTGCAGGGCCGAGCCCGAGATCACCACGCCGCTCGCCGGCCGCGAGATCCGCTGCTTCCACCCCCGCCTGGAAGCGGCCGAATGACCAGCGCCGAAGTACCGATGATCGAAACCCGGGGCGTCTCCAAACGCTTCGTCAAGAGCCTGGACCTGGCCGCCAAGATCGCCCGAAAGCTCGGCGCCGACGTTCGCGAGGAGGTGGTGCATGCGGTCGACGGCTTCGACATCGCCATCGCCCGGGGCGAGGTCGTCGGCCTGGTCGGTGAATCGGGCTGTGGCAAGTCGACGCTCGGCCGCATGGTCGCCGGCATCCTGAAGCCGAGCGAGGGCCGGATCTTCTTCAAGGGCGAGGACGTTGCCGGGCTCGGCCCACGCGAAGCCAAGGCGGCGGCCCTCGATGTCCAGATGATCTTTCAGGATCCCTTCGCGTCGCTCAATCCGAGGATGCGGGTCGAGGATATCGTCATGGAAGCGCCCTTGACGCACGGTGTCGCGGCCAAGGACGAGGCCCAGGACTATCTCGACCAAGTGCTGCTTCGGGTCGGCCTCGATCCGGCCTTCAAGCGGCGCTATCCGCACCAGTTCTCGGGCGGCCAGCGCCAGCGCGTCGGGATCGCCCGGGCGCTCGCGGTGAGGCCCGAATTCCTGGTCTGCGACGAGGCGATCGCGGCGCTGGACGTCTCGATCCAGGCCCAGGTGCTGAACCTCTTCATGGACCTGCGCCAGGACCTCGACCTCACCTACCTCTTCATCAGCCACGATTTGAGCGTCGTCGAGCATATCTCGGACAGGGTCGTGATCATGTATCTCGGCCGCATCGTCGAGGTGGCGGAGACCGATGCCTTGTTCGACACGCCGAACCATCCCTACACCCGGGCGCTGCTGGGCGAGGTGCCCAGGCTCGACATCCGCAAGCGCCGCTACGAGCCGGTCAAGGGCGAGATCCCCTCGCCGCTCGACCCGCCGTCCGGCTGTCATTTCCATCCCCGTTGCCCGCACGCCGTCGCGCGCTGCCAGGCCGAGGTACCGGCGTTGCGCCAGTTCGCGCCGGAGCGCTGGTCGGCTTGTCATCTGAATGAGAATGGGTGAGGGCCGGCCCCGGCGGCGTCAGATCCCGAAGATCGAGACGAGGCCGGTGCGATCCGCATGCCGCGCCATTGCCGTCTCGTCCGGCGTCAGGATCGGCTCCGAGGCCGCCCGCAGCACCGCCGGCAGCAGGTCGACGTCGCCGACCGAGTTCAAGAACAGATCCCGCTGGGCCAACAACCAGTGCACCGCCATGCGGATATCGTCCTCGTCCTCCAGCGGCTCGTACCAGGTCGTCCGCGCCCGCGTCTGACCGGCCGCCCAGGGACCGCGGGCGAGCGATTTGATGGTCTGTACCGCGACATTGCGTTCCCGACAAATCTCGCGCACCGCCTCGAAATCGCGGGCGTAGACCTCGCGGGAGGCGCAAATCCAGTTCCACGGCATCAGCACCGCATCGAAGTCGAAGCGCTGCAGCGAGCGGCGGTGCATGGCGGCGACGTTCCAGCCGTGTCCGGTGACGCCGATGAAGCGCACCAGGCCTTGCTCGCGGGCCTCGATCGCCGCCTCCAACGCGCCGCCGGGGCCCATCGCCTGGTCCCATTCGTCGGGATGGATCAGCGCGTGCAGCTGGAAAAGGTCGACACGGTCGGTCCGAAGCCGCTCCAGCGATCGGTTCAGGCCTTCTCGGGCGCCTTTGTAATCGCGCTCTCGGGTCTTGGTGGCGAGGAAGAAGTCGTCCCGGTGGCGCGCCATCCAGGGCCCGATACGAAGCTCGGAATCGCCATAGCCCGCGGCCGTGTCGATGTGGTTGACGCCGAATTCCAACAACAGATCCAGGACCCGGTCGGCGGTTCCCTGGTCGACCTTGCCAAGGGCCGCGGCACCGAACAGGATGGCGGAGCTATCGTGTCCGGTGCGCCCGAAGGCTCGTTTCTCGATCGTCATGGCGGCTTCCTCGTTTGTCGTCACTGGCGACCCGCCCCGGCCCCGCGCAAGCCGGCCCATGGTACCGAAACCAGGTGGCGCGCGGAAGCGACGAGAGGCGCCGGCGAAACAACGGGAGATCTTTTGTGGAAGACCTGGAACAGCGAATAGTAGGCCTCTTGGAAGCCTCGGGCCTCGCCTACGAGATCGTCGCCTGCGATCCGGAACTCGCCGACACGGCGGTGTTCTGTGCCCATTACGGCCATTCGCTGGCGCACTCGGCCAACACCATCGTCGTCAGATCGAAGACCGGCGAGGCGAAGTTCGCCGCCTGCCTGGTGCTGGCGACGACCCGGCTCGACGTCAACCAGGCGGTGCGCCGGAAGCTGGAGGCGCGAAAGGCCTCCTTCGCCTCGCCCGAGGAGACGGAAGCGGTGACCGGCATGACATTGGGCGGGGTGACGCCGCTTTCGTTGCCGGCCGAGCTGCCGCTCTGGGTCGATGGCCGGATCATGGCGCTCGACCGGGTAATTTTGGGCGGCGGCAACCGCGCGTCCAAGATCATCGTCGATCCGGCGCTTTTCAATACCCTGGCGAACACCGAAATCGTCGCCGACCTCGCCAAGGAGTCGTCCTGAGCGGAGCGCGCTAACGTTGGCGCCAGTCCCAGGGCGTCTCGAAGCCGCCTTTCCAAATTCCTTCCGGCACCGCGCTGGCCGCCATCTCGGCGCGACGATAGTCCCCACCGGTGACCGGATCGGCCAAGGCCCAGCCCATCTGCACCATCTGCATGGCGATATCGAAGCGGCCGAAGCGGCAGACCGCCCGGACCGTACCGTCGCTGGCGCGTTCGCGCTCGACGCAGGCGATTTGCTGCCCGCCGACGATGAGGGCGAGGGTGCGGATCGCGTTGGCGCCGCAGTCGTAGGGCTTGCCGTGCTTGTTGCGGCAGACCTGGTCGACCTCTGGCGCATCGATGCCCCAGAGGCGGACCCGTTGGCCGGCGATATCGAGGGTGTCGCCGTCGACGACCACGGCCTTGCCGGTAACGTCGGCCGACGCCACTGGCGGCAACAGCAGGCAGAACGGAAGACAGAGCAGGAGAAGACGTCGCACGGCTGGCCTCATGAAAAGGCGGCGAAGATCTCTTGGAAGGCGGTGAGTTGGTTGCCGGCGGCGGACGACGGCACCAGGATCGGGGTCTTGATGCCGGCATCGTACCAGGCCTCCAGGCCGTCGCGGACCTTCGCGACCGAGCCGAAGAGGGTGGTGTCGGCGAGCCAGCGGTCGCTTAGGCATTCCGTTATTCGCTCCGGCTCGCCGGCCCCGACCAGGGCTTCCACGGCCTCCATCTCCTCGACGTAGCCGGCCTCCTTCCAATAATTGCGATAATTCGGCAGCAACGCGTAATGGCTCAAGGTGCGCCGGTTGACCGCCATCGCCGCTGCCACGTCGTCGGCGATGCAGGTCGGAATCATGTTGCCGATATAGAAATCATCGTCGTCGCGCACGGCCGCCGGCAGCTCGGCGAGCGAGGTTGCCATGTGCGAGCGGGCGCCGTTGGCGAAGACCATGCCGTCGGCGATCTCGGCCGCGAGGCGGATCATCCGTTGGCGCAAGGCGGCCAGCACGATCGGCGGTTTCTCGCCGACCCGCTCGGCGCCCCGGAAGGCCTCGACGAAAGCCCGGGTATCGGCCAACGGCTTGCCCGGTCGGATGCCGAGGCGGTCATGCGTCGGCCCATGGCTGATCCCGACCCCGAAGCTGAAGCGCCCGCCCGAGACCTCATGGATGAAGGCGGCGGTCTGGGTGTAGTCGAGCGCGTGGCGCGAATAGATCGGCGCGATCGAGGTGCCGAACTTGATCTCGCTAGTGGCGAAGGCGAGCGCCTCGCAGAGGGCCATGCAGTCGCCGAGACTGGGGCAATAGATGCCGGTAAAGCCCCGGCGCTCGATCTCGGAGGCGAGCTCGAGGATGGTGGCGCGGCGCCCCGGCACGGCGGCCAGGCTGAGGGCGGGCAACGGCGTCGACATCGGCGGCATACTCCTCTCGGGCGGTGGCTCGGGCCGGCTCGGCCGGCGGACGATAGCATGGTTTTGCATCGCGAACGGTAGGGATAGACTTGCCGGTCATGGTGCCCCCCTATCGCAGTGCCGGTCGTGGGATGAGAAAAATCGGCAGCTTCCGCCCACCCTTCGCGGCCTTGCTCGCGTTGCTGGTGGCGGCGCTCACCGGTCTGGCGGCGGCTGTCTTCGCGGCGGTGGTCTTCTGGTCGGCCTATGAGAGTACGCTCCGCCAGCTCCGCGAGCAGGGGGAGGTGACGGTGGTGCTGATGGCACGGCTGGCCGAGCCGGGAGCGGCACCCGAGGTGCTGTCGCGCCAGCTCGACGGGGCGGCGTTGCTGGTCGGCGGCGTCGGCTTCGCCGTCGACGACGAGGGCCGGTTCCGGGCCCATCCCCATATCGCCAGCGGGCTCTTCGCCGCCGGGGTCGACGCCGCCCGGCACGATGCGGTGATCGCCGGCCTGGACGATCCGAATACGGTGGCGGCCGGCCTCTCCGCCGGTGAAGTCGAAGGCTACCTGGTTCACCTGCGCGGCGACGACTACGGCGTCTTCCTGAAACGGCTGGCGCGACCCGCCGGTTGACGTATCGGTCTCTATCTAGTGCGCCCATCGCTCTGGCAGTTCGTCGGATCGCTTCGGCGCCTCGCGCTCGCCGCTCTCGCCTCGGTCCTGCTGGCGGCGTTGCTCGGCTTTGTCGTCGCCCGCCGCGCGATCCGGCCGCTGGCGCGCCTGACCGAGGCGGCGAGGCGGGCGGCGGCGTTCGAAACCGCGCAGATAGCGCCCCTGCCCGAAGGCGGGCTGGCTGAGACCGCGGATGCCACCCGTGCCGTCAATCGCCTGATCGAAAGCCACCGCCTGGCCGATGCCCTGGTGCCGCGGCGCCTGGCCCTGGCGCTTGCCCGAGACCCGACCGGGGCGGCGCCACGCCGGGTCGTGGTGACGGCGATGGCGACGGGCCTGGCCGGTTTCGCCGACGCGGCGGGGTGGCTCGGCGACGACGCGGCTGTGGCGCTGCTGCGGCGCCGGCTGACCCTCCTCGCCGGCCGCATCGAGAAAACCGAGGGGGTCGTGCGCGGCATCGCCGGCGACGGCTTGGTGGCGATTTGGGGCGCGCCGGAGGCGCAAACCGATCACGCGGCGCGGGCCATCGAGACGGTGCGCCAAATCGGCCGCTTCGTGGCCGAGGACGAGGCCCTGCGCGAGGTGTCGGAAGCGCCCTCGCCCGGCCTTCGTATCGGCATCGCCACGGGCGAGGCTATCGTCGGCGATCTGGGCCCGGCCGGCCGGACCACCTTCGCCGCCCTCGGCCCCGTCGTTCCCCTGGCCCAACGGTTGGAGTGGCTGGCCCACGCCTTGGACGAGGCGCCGCCGGTCGTCGTGCTGGCCGACGCGGCGAGCGCCGCCGCGGCCGACCAGGCGACCAGCTTGGGTCGCCACGCCATCGGCGAAGACAAGAGCGAGATTGAAGTCTTTCGGCTATAGGCGTCCGCGTTCACGCCCCCGGATGCATTAAGCGTAACCGGGGCAGTGTCGGATTGAGTTTACAAGCAATCTGTGGTTCTTATGCCGGCGCGCCGTCGGGGCGGCAGGAAAAATCGGGATTCGATAAGATCATGGCGTTCAAGAGCGGTAAGAACTTCCTTCACACACCAGGGCCCACCAACGTGCCGGAACGTGTCCTCGCCGCCATGATGCGGCCCGCCGTCGACCTTTCCGACCCGGACTATCTCGAGATGGCGAAGAGCTGCTTCGACGACCTCCAGCGGGTCTTCAAGACCGACAGCAAGGTCTTCATCTACGCCTGCAACGGCCATGGGGCCTGGGAGGCGGCGCTGGTCAACGTGTTGTCGCCGGGCGATCGTATTCTGGTGCCGGAGGCGGGTCAGTTCGCGCGCGGCTGGGGCGCGATGGCCGAGACGCTCGGCATCGAGGTCGAGTACATCCCCGGCGATTGGCGTAGCGCCGTCGATCCCGCCCGGATCGAAGCGCGGCTAAAAGAAGACAAGGAACACGCCTTCAAGGCTGTTCTGGCGATCCACACCGACACCGCTACCGCCATTACCAGCGACATCGCCGCCATACGCGGTGCGATCGACGGCGCCGGGCACCCGGCACTGCTGATGGTCGACACCATCGCGGCGCTGGCGACGGTCGACTTCCGGATGGACGAATGGGGCGTCGACGTCGCCGTCGCCTCCGGCCAGAAGGGGCTGATGCAGCCGCCGGGCCTCGGCTTCACGGCGGCCAGCGAGAAGGCGCTCCGGGTCAACGAGACGGCGGGGCTGCCGCGCAATTATTGGGACTGGCGGCTGCGCCAGGCCAAGGAATATTACCGTGCCTTCTGCGGCACCTCGCCGGAGCATCTGCTGTTTGCCATGCGCGAGGCGCTGGACATGCTGTTCGAGGAGGGGCTGGACGAGGTCTTTGCCCGCCACCAGCGCTTGGCCGAGGCGGTGCGTGCCGCGATCACGGTCTGGAGCCGGGGCAACGCTTTGTCGTTCAACGCCGCCGACCCGGCCGAACGCTCCAACGGCGTCACCACCATCCGGGTCGCCGAGCCCTTCAACGGCGACGATATCCGGCTGACCTGCCGCGATCATTTCGACCTATCGCTGGGCGCAGTCCTCGGCGATCTTTCGGGCCAGGCCTTCCGCATCGGTCATATGGGCTATCTGAACGAGCCGATGGTGCTGGGGGCGCTGGCCTCGGTCGAGGCGGCGCTGGCGGTCTGCGGCGTGCCCTACGAGAAGGGTGGCGTCGATGCCGCCGCGCAATCGCTGACGGCGGAGATCGAGAAAGCCCCTTACGCCGGGGTCTGGGACGCTTCGAGACGCACCGCCTGAGTCGATTCGCCACCGCCGCTTTGTCGTCACCGGCAAGCCCGCTATCCTAACCGCTGAACGTCGGGACGGGAGGGGTGTCGCGTGAAGGCGGCCGAGTTCGATTACCTGAAAGCCAAAAGCCTGGACGAGGTTTGCGCCGCGTTGGCCCGGGGCGACCGCGAAGCCCGGATCATTGCCGGCGGCCAGACCCTGGCGCCGCTGATGGCGATGCGGCTGGCCCGGCCCGAGCTTTTGGTCGACATCAACGGCATCGCGGAGTTGCAAGGCATCGCCCTCGAGGGCGACGAGGTGGTGATCAAGGCGGCGACGCGCCAGCGCACGGCCGAGCGTTCCGCCCTCGTCGCCGAGCGGTTGCCGCTGTTGGCCCAGGCGTTGCCTTGGGTCGGCCATCTCCAGACCCGCAACCGCGGCACCGTCGGCGGCAGCCTCGCCAACGCCGATCCCAGCGCCGAGATCCCGCTGGTGGCGGTGGCCTTGGAGGCAAAGGTGGTCCTCCGCTCCGCCGCCGGCCGGCGCCAGTTGCCGGTCGCCGAGTTCTTGCTGGCGCCGATGGAGACGGCGATCCGGGCCGACGAGCTGTTGTCGGAGCTTCGCTTTCCGCTTCGGGACGAGGGCCACGTCGGCATCGGCTTCGAGGAGGTCGGCGTCCGCGCCGGCGACTTCGCCATTCTGGCGGTGGCGGCCGAGGTGGTGTTGGACGCGGACGGCGTCTGCCGGCGCGCCCGCTTCGCCGTCGGTGGTGCCGCGCCGGTGCCGTTCCGAGCCCAGGCGGTTGAGGCGGCCCTGGTCGGCGGCAGCCTCGACGACGTGGCTGTCGGGGAGGCGGTGGTCCTGGTCGACGCGCTGTTGCAGCCGAGCTCGGACCCCCATGCCAGCGCCGCCTATCGCCGCCGTCTGGCACCGGCCCTGCTGGCACGCGCCATTCTTGCGGCCCGCGACGACGCCCGAGCGACGACGCTATGAGCCGGCATTCGATCAGCCTTACCGTCAACGGACGATCGATCGCCCGCGAGGTGCCGGCCCGCCTCAGCCTGGTCGATTTCCTGCGTGACGCCTTGGACCTGACCGGGACCCACGTCGGCTGCGAACACGGCTCGTGCGGCGCCTGCTCGGTGCTGTTGGACGGCGAGGCGGTCCGCACCTGCCTGCTGTTCGCGGTGCAGGCCGACGGCCATGAGGTCACCACGGTGGAAGGTCTCGGCGACGAGAACGGCGCCTTGAGCCCCTTGCAGGACGCCTTTTGGGAGACCCATGCGCTGCAGTGCGGCTATTGCACGCCCGGCATGTTGATCGCGGCCGAGGCGCTGCTGGCCGAGACGCCGGCGCCGACGGACGCGGAGATCCGCGAAGCGATCGGCGGCAATCTTTGTCGCTGCACCGGCTACGGCCAGATCGTCGAGGCGATCCGCCTGGCGGCGGCCAGACTTAGCCAGACGGCGGTGGCGAGCGATGACTGAAGCGAGCCCACATCGCTGGATCTCCCGCAAACGCCGCACCAAGGAGGACGGCCGCTTCATCACCGGACAAGGCACCTATGTCGCCGACGTGCGCTTATCCGGCATGCGCCACGTGGCGCTCGTCGCCAGCCCCTATCCGAGCGCCCGGATCGTCGCCATTCGGGCCGAGGCGGCGCTGGCCCTGCCGGGCGTCGATGCGGTGCTGACCGGGGCCGAACTTGCGGCCGCCACCAAGCCACTGGCCAACCCGCTCGACACCCCCGGCGTCAAATGCTATCCGCTCGCCGCTGGTGTTACCCGCTATGTCGGCGAATGGGTGGTGGCGGTGGTGGCCGAATCTCGCCATCTCGCCGAGGACGCGGCGGAATTGGTCGAGGTCGATTACGAGCTGCTGCCCTTCGTCATCGACGCAGAAGCGGCACTCGACCCCGCCTCGCCGGTGGTTCACGCCGAGCACGGCTCGAACGTGCTCTATCATCGCAAGTTCGTCTGGGGCCCGGTCGAGGAGGACTTCGAGGCGGCGGCGCATCGGCTCGACTTTCGCGCCCGCTGGGGCCGCAGCGCCACGGTGCCGATCGAAACCTTCGGCGTCCTCGCCCAGTGGAACGCCGGCCAGGGGTTGCTGGAGGTCTGGGCCTCTATCCAGATGCCCTCCTACCCCGAGCAAATCGCCGCCGCCATGGGCCTCGCCGCGAACGATATCCGGGTCCACTACGAGGTCGACGTCGGCGGCAGCTACGGCGTCAAGCGCGGCATCAAGCATACCGTGCTGGTCGGCTATCTGGCGCGCCAGCTGGGCCGGCCGGTGCGCTTTCTGGAGGACCGGCTGGAGAACATGTCGGGCGGCGACATGCACGGGCCGGACCGGGTTTTCGATGTCGCCGTCGCCTTCGACGATTCCGGCCGGATCGGCTCGATGAAGTTGCGGACGATCGACGACGTCGGTGCCCATACCGGCCGGGCGCCGCTGCAACTCGGCAAGCCGATCGGCGCCATCGTCGGCCCCTACACAATCGAAAGCGTCGAATACGAGGCGATCAGCGTCGCCACCAACAAGACCGGACAGATCGCGGTGCGCGGCTTCGGGCAATCGCCGACCAACTTCGCGATCGAGGCGGCGGTCGACAAGGTGGCCCGCCATCTCGGCCTCGACCGGGCCGAGATCCGACGGCGGAACTTCATCCAGCCGGAGCAGTTTCCCTATCCGATCCCCAGCGGCTCGGAATACGACAGCGGCGACTATCCGGCGGTATTGGAAAAAGCGCTCCGGCTGGCGCCGCTGGCCGACTTCGAGGCCCGGCGGACGGCACTGCGCGAGAGCGGCCGGCTCGCCGGCATCGGCATCGCCACCTGTCTCGAGCCTGGTGGCGGCAACTCGGCGTTCGAGCCGCTGCTGAACCCGAAGAACCCGACCACGACCTGGCCGGAATCCTGTGTCGTCAAGGTCGACCGCTCGGGCAACGTCACCGTCATGATCACGACCTCGACCTCGGGCCAGGGGCACCAGACGCTGGCCGCCACCATCGTCGGCGAGGAGCTGGCGATCGACCCCGACCTGATCCGCGTCGTGCACCTGGATTCGCTGACCGGCCTACCCGCCAACAGCCCGGTGGCGAGCCGAATGGCGATCATGCTGGGTGGTGCCGCGGCCGGCGCGGCGCGGCTGATCCGCGAACGAGCGATCGCCATCGCCGCCCACGCCCTGGCGCGCCCGGCCGACGATTTGGAACTTTGCGACGGCACGATTCGGGCCAAGAACGATGCCTCCGCGCAAATTGCCTGGGCCGAAGTCGCCCAGATCGCGCATCGGCGTTGGCATGATATGCCGCCGGGGCTGGAGCCCGGCCTGCAGGCGACCTACGTCTGGGAAGTGCCGAAGGGCGGCGCGCTGCCCGGCGAGGACGGGCGGGTCAGGATGTATCCCTGCTACTCCTTCGCCGCGCATCTTTGTCTGTTGGAGATCGACCCCGTCACCGGCAAGGTGGCGATCCTGGATTATGCCATCGCGCACGACTGCGGCACCATCATCAACCCGGATATCGTCCGCGGCATGGTGCTGGGCGGCGTCGCGCACGGCATCGGCGCGGCGCTTTACGAGGAATTCGCCTACGACGGCGAGGGCCAGCTCTTGGCCGGCAGTCTGATGGACTACCACATGCCCTCGGCGGCCGAGGTGCCGGAGATCAGGCTGGCCGAGCACTGCACCCCCTCGCCGCTGACCTCGCATGGCCAGAAGGGGGTCGGCGAGGGTGGCTATCTGGGTGCCCCGGCGGCCATCGCCAACGCCGTCAACGACGCCTTGGCGCCGCGCGGCCTCGAGCTTTGGCGGCTGCCGATGCGGGCCTCCGATATCGCCGAGCTGTTGGCGACGGCTCAGCCGTAGCGGTGCAGGTCCGGGCCACTGGTCTTCAGCCAGTGCCGGGCGCCGGCGACGTCGTCGTGCAAGCGATCGACCAGGGCCCAGAAGGCGGCACCGTGGTTCGCCTCGGCCAGATGTGCGACCTCGTGCGCGACGACGTAGTCGAGCACCGCTTCTGGTGCCAGCACCAGCCGCCAGGAGAACGAAAGCGCGCCGCTGGCGGAACAGCTGCCCCATCGGGTTCGGGGGTCGCGGACGGTAATCCGCGCGATTTCCCCACCGATCGCCGCCGCCTTGGCCGGTGCCTGCTCGGCGATCAGCCGCTTGGCTTCCCGGCGGAGCCAGTCGCCGACCCGGCGGGCGGTGTGTTCCGGCCGGCCGGCGACGCGGATCTCGTCCGCCTCCCGCCAGACGCCGCCCCGGCCGTCGATGCGGCGAATATCGTGCGGGTGGCCGAGATAGGGAATCCGGGCGCCGTCCTCGAAGGCGATGCGGGGCGCGAGCTTGGCCAATTCCGCCAGAATCCAGGCGCCGTGGCCCCGGGCGAAGTCGAGACCCTGGCGCCGGGCCTGCTTGGACGGCAGCACCAGAACGACGCCACCCAACGCGGGGTCGACCTTGAGGCTGAGCCGCCGGGCCTTCGGATTGACCCGGACGGTGAGATCGACGGTGGCGTCGCCGAGGCAGAGCTGCTCGCCGTCGAGCCGCGAGGCTGCCTTCACGCGGCCTCCCGCAGGCTGAAGCCGATCGCTTCCAGGTCGCGGAAGAGGGCGTCCCGCGCCGCGGCCGAGAGCGGGACCATGGGCGGCCTGGCGTTGCGCCAGCCGGCGCGGCCCGTGTGCGCCGCCATGTCTCCTTCAGCGACGGTACCGCCGGATAGGCTTCCAGCGCCAGGCGCACTTCGCTCACCCGCTCCTGCAAGGCGTCGGCATTCTCGCCCTCCCAGGCGGCGTAAAGCTCGGCCGCGAGGGCAGAGGTGACGTTGGCGGTGGCCGAAATGCAGCCGGCGCCGCCAGCGCGCAGCACCGGCAACAAATAACGCTCGGTACCGGCGAAGGTGCCGAAGCCCGGTATCCGCTCCGCCACCTCTTTCATGTCGGGCCAGCTGCCGGAGGAATCCTTGACCCCGACGATGCTGCCAGGAAAAGCCTCGTGCAGCCGGACCAACAGGTCGGCGCCGATCTCGAGCCCGGTCATCTTGGGGAAATCGTAAACGTAGATACCCATGGCATCGTCGCCCACCTGCTCGATCACCTGGGCGAAAGCACGGAACAGGCCCTCGTCGGAGACCCCCTTATAATAGAAGGGCGGCAGCATCAGGATGTTGGCGTAACCGGCGGCCAGCGCCGCACGGGTCAGCTCCACGGTGTCGGGGATGGCACAGCAGCCGGTGCCGATCATGATCTGGCCCGCCTCGAAGCCGGCCTCGCCCACCCGCTCGATCAGGGCCCGGCGCTCGGCCACCGAGAAGGAGTTCGCCTCCCCCGTCGTGCCCAGCACCGCGATGCCGTCGGAGCCGTTCGCCAGGAGCCATCGGTAATGTGCCACCAAGGCACCTAAATCGACCGAAAGGTCCGCGTTCTGTGGGGTCAGGGCGGCGGTCCAAACGCCGTGCAAGCTGTTCGACATTTCGATCTGGCTCCTAGATTTCGAGGCGCGGCCAGTCTACTTCAATGGCGCCGGCGCGGGGAGTCGTCGACGCCGACTAGAACTCCCAATCGACGACGTAATCCTCCAACGGTCCGGTAATACGGCGCTCGCTGACGACCCGGCCCCGGACCGAGATGCCGGCCTCGTGCACGCTTTCGGGATCGCCGGAAACCAATGGATGCCACCAGGCCAGGTCCTTGCCTTCGGCGATCAAGCGATAAGCACAGGTCCGCGGCATCCAGGGAATTCGGTCCACGTTGGCCGGCGAGATGGCGACGCAGTCCGATACCAGGCGCCGGCGATGCTCGTAGCCCGTGCAACGGCAACTGTCGAGATCCAACAGCCGGCAGGCGACCCGGGTAGCGGTGATCTCTCCGGTCTCGATGTCGTCGATTTTGTTGAGGCAGCAGCGCCCGCAGCCATCGCACAAGGCCTCCCACTCGGCCTCGGTCATCTCCTCGAGGCGCTTTGCCTTCCAATAAGGCGCCGCCGCCGCGCCACTTGTCGCCGCCTCGCTCATCGCCGCCGGTTCTCGGCGATGAAGGCCTTGATGCGGGGTTGGATATGGCTCTTCCAGCGGCGCCCGTTGAAGACGCCGTAATGGCCGACGTCCGGCTGCAGGTAATGTTGCCGCTTCGCCGCCGGGACGGCGGGACAGAGATCGTGCGCGGCCCGGGTCTGGCCGGGCGACGAGATGTCGTCCTTCTCGCCCTCCACCGTCATCAGGCCGATGTCGCGAATCGCTTCCAGCGGCACTCGCTCGCCCCGATAGCAAAAGCGGCCCAAGGGCAGGTCGTGGTTCTGGAAAACCCTGGCCACGGTCTCGAGGTAGTACTCGGCCGGCAGGTCCATGACGGCGCGATATTCGTCGTGGAAGGCGCGATGCGCCCGGGCACCGTCGCCGTCGCCTCTGACCAGATTGTCGAAAAGCCGCATATGGGCACCCAGATGGCGCTCCAGGTTCATCGTCATGAAACCGCCGAGTTGCAGGAAGCCCGGATAGACGCGGCGCAGAAAACCGGGATAAAGGGCCGGCACCCGCTGGATCACGGTGCGTTCGAACCACTCGATGGAGCGCGAGGTGGCGAGCTGGTTGGGCACCGTCGGATTGATCCGGGTGTCGATCGGACCCCCCATCAGCGTCAACGAAGCGGGCCTCGCGGGATCGTCTTCGGCGGCCAGCAACGCGGCCGCCGCCAGCACCGGCACCGAGGGCTGGCAGACCGCCAGGACATGGCTGTCGGGGCCCATCAGCCGCAGGAAATCGACGATGTAGTCGATGTAGTCGTCGAGGTGGAAGGCACCTTCGACGACTGGCACGGCGCGCGCGTCGTGCCAGTCGGTGACATGGACGTCGTGCTCGGGCAGCATCGCCGCCACGGTGCCGCGCAGCAGGGTCGCGAAATGGCCGGACAGGGGTGCCACGATCAGCAGCTTGGGATCCCCCGGGTGGCCCTCGCGCTCGAATCGCTTCAGCTGTCCGAAGGGCCGTCTGGCCACGATGCGCTCGGTGACCGGCACCGCTTCGCCGTCGATCTCGGTCTCGTCGAGGCCGAAGGCCGGCTTGCCGTAACGCCGGAGCGTCGCCTCGACCAGTTCCGATGCCGCCGCCGCGGCGCGGCCGCCGCTGGTATAGGCGAGCGGGTTCATCGGATGGCGAAAGAGCCGCATATTGGCCTTCGCCGCCAGCCGCGCCGGCGCCAGGCCGGCCCGTTGCCATTCGTGAAACTGATAAAGCAAATTCTCGTCCTCTCTGAACGCTACGCTACGGCTCGCCGGCCGGGAGGTCGGGGCGAGTCTATGGGTTGAGGCTCGAATTCCGCAAGCGTCGTTATCTTGTGGTTGCTCACAAGGCCTCCCGAAGGCCCGCCGCCATTTCCTCGGGCCCGACCTCGGGGCCGAAGTTCTTGACGTAACGGCCGCTCGGATCCATCAAGAAGACCAACGAGGTATGGTCCATCAGATAGTCGTCGCCATCGTCGCCCGGCGTCTTGGCGAACCGGACCCGATAGGCCCTGGCGGCCTTGGCGACTTCCGCCGGTGAGCCGGTCAGCGCTACCAGCGAGGCGTGAAAATGCCGGCGATAGTCGGCCAGCACCTCGGGCGTGTCGCGTTCGGGATCGACGGTGATGAAGACCGGCTGGATCCCCGCCGCCGCCTCGCCCAGCTGATCGAGGGCCTCGCTGACGACCAGCAGTTGGCTCGGACAGACGTCCGGGCAGGAAGTGTAACCGAAAAAAACCAGCATATGACGGCCCCGAAAGTCGGCCGGGCGGGTCTCGCGTCCCTGGTGGTCGACGAGACTGAACGCACCGCCGACCTCGCGCCCGCCCCAGCCCGCGCGCATCAGCGACCAGCCGCTCATGGCAACGGCGACGACGATCGCCACGCCGCCGAACAAAAGTGTCAGTCTGCGGACGTCCATGGGCCCTCGAAAGCCGGTTCTGGGCCTATGTATCCGCTTCCCCCGGCAGACGCCAGAGTAGCGGCCGCCGCCAGGGTGGGCTTGTCGGCTGCCCGGAGCCGGGCTAATTGTTGGTGATGAAGTTCGATGCCGCTAGATTTTCAGCGCTGTTGCTGCTGGTCGCCGTCTTCGCACTACCGCTGGAGGCGCCGGCGCAACAGCTGACCGCCGAAAACAAGATCATCACCGCCGCCAAGGAGGGTGACCTGCCGGCGCTGCGCAAGGCGATCATCCATCAAGGCAACGTCAACAGCCGCGACAGACGCGGCCGAACGCCCCTGATCCTCGCCGTGCTCAACTCCGACTTGGACATGGTCGAGGTGCTGATCGGCGAGCGCGCGCTGCTCGATCTCGTCGACAAGGAAGGTGCCGCGGCACTGCATCGCGCCATCGACAAGAAACTCGTCGAAATCGCCGGAGCACTGCTCGATGCCGGTGCCGACGCCGATGTCGAGCGACGAGAGGGCGAAACAGCGCTGATGCGGGCGGCGGCGCTCGGCGACCTCGAGCTGGTGGGTCTGTTGCTGGCGGCGAAGGCGGATCTGGAGCGTACAGACTACACCGGACGCACCGCCCTCGATCATGCCCGCGACAATCGTCAGAGCAAAGTCGCCGAGAGTTTGGTGCGCGCCGGCGCGCGATAGGCCCCGGGGCCAGGGCCGATGTCCGACAAAGCGCCGGGCGAGCGTCCCTACCACCATCTGGCGGACGGCCGTTTTCGCAATCCCCCGGGCAGCCCCGTGCGCAGTGTCACCTTCGGCTATATGGCGCGCTTCATGTGGCGCCAATGGCGCCAGCGCAAGCCAGACGTGGTGGTGCCGGAAGGCCACGTCCTGGCGCCGGACGAGGTCGTACGAGGGCTCGCCCGACAGGCGGGCTCCGACAGCATCACCTGGCTCGGCCATGCCTGCTTTCTGATCCGGATCGCCGGCAAGTGGGTGTTGACCGATCCCTACCTCGGCACCGTCGCCGGACCGAGAGGACTCGGCCCGAAACGCTACGTGCCGGCGGCGCTCGGCGTCGAGGCGCTGCCGGCGATCGATATCCTGCTGCTCAGCCACAACCATTACGACCACCTCGACCTGCCGACCTTGGCCACGCTCGGCGGCAAGCAGCGGATCGATGTCGTCGTGCCGCTTCGTCTCGGCGACATGTTCCGCAGTCTCGGCTATGGCCGCGTGCACGAACTCGACTGGTACGACGAGCGCAGCTTCGACGGCATTCGGGTGACGGCGTTGCCGGCGGTGCATTTCTCGCGCCGCGGCCCTTTCGATCGAAACCGCTCGCTCTGGGTCGGTTTCGCTGTCCAAGGGGGCGATCGACGGATCTATTTCGCTGGCGATACCGCCTATGGCGAGGTTTTTTCGGAGATCGGCGCGCGCGCCGGCCCTTTCGATCTCGCCATCGTACCGATCAGCGCCTATCTGCCACGGCGCATCATGCAGGCCTCGCACACGACGCCCGAGGAGGCCTTGCTGGTCGCCCGGGACGTCCGCGCCGATACCGCGCTCGCCATGCATTGGGGCACGGTGGTGCTGACCGAGGAGGCGCAATTCGAGCCGCCGGAGCGCTTTCGAGCCGCCGCCGAAGCGCAGGACCTGGAACCGGAGCGAGCCTGGTTGATGGCGATCGGCGAAACCCGGGCCCTGCCCCGCGCCTGGCCCCGAAATTGAGCCGTGAACATCAGAATCGGGGCACTAGCCGGATTTGGCCACCGCCTTCAGCACCGCGTTGGGCAGGGTCAGGAAGCGGCAGCAGACTTCGCCATCCTCGGTAATGCGCGTGATATCGGCTTCGAACGGCTCGCGAAGCAGTCCGGCCATCTGGTCGATGGTGCCGGTCAGGGTCTCCCTGGGCCCGAGCGGCCGGTGAAACGGGCCGATCCGAAAGCCGCCCATGGACCAATCGAGGGTGCGGTACTTTTGTTCCTCGATCCGCAACACCAGCCTCGGCGTCTTGTATCTCTCGTGCTGGCGGCGCTCGGGCCCGCCGTCTCGCCGTACTTTGCCGTCGTTGCTCACCGTCGCCGTCTCGTCCTGTCGCGCACCGGAACCGGATGGTTTACGTTAACCCAGCACCGAAACCAGCGAAAGACGATGCGCGGAGACGTTTGGTTCTGTTCGAACGAACATGAGGGAGACAGCGAAATGGGACGGGTAGAGGGCAAGATCGTCGTCGTCACGGGCGCCGGCAACGGCATCGGCCGCGCCACCGCGGCGCGTCTGGCGGAGGAGGGCGCCACGGTTTGCGTCACCGACCTGAACGAGGAAGCCGGCGCCGCCGTCGCCCGGGAGCTCGGCGGCGAGGCCGCTTTCCTGGCCCAGGACGTGCGCCGGGAAGAAGACTGGCAGCGGGTGATCGACGAAGTGGTGGGCCGCCATGGCCGGCTCGACATCCTGGTCAACAACGCCGGTATCCTGGCCACCGAAAACAGTCAGGTGATCGAGGACACGGAGCTGGAGCAGTGGCGCGCGGTGCAGCAGGTCAACGTCGAGGGGGTTTTTCTCGGCTGCCGCCAGGCGGTCCGGGCGATGCGGGAGAGCGGTGGCGCCATCGTCAATTTGTCCTCGGTCGCCGGCCTGATCGGAACGCCGCATTTGGCCGCCTACGGCGCTTCCAAGGGTGCGGTCCGGCAACTGACCAAGTCGGTGGCGATCTATTGCGGGCGCAAGGGTTATGGCATCCGCTGCAATTCCGTCCATCCCGGCATCATCCGGACCGACATGGGCGATCAGGTGATGGGGCTCGGCGGCGGCGACGCCGAGGCGAACTGGCGGACCCGGGTCGAGCAGATCCCGATCGGCGAGCCGGGCCAGGCGGTCGACGTCGCCAACTGCATCCTGTTCCTGGCCTCGGAGGAGGCGCGCCACGTCACCGGCGCCGAATTGGTTGTCGACGGCGGCATGACCGCGATCTGAGACGGCGCTGAGCCGAATTCGGCGCCTATCGGTATTAACCGGTCGTTCACTCCTAGGGGCCTAGGATTTCCATCGGCTCGAAGGGAGCGGAACGATGGAAACGCAGCAGCCTCGGATAGGTATCGCGGATAGCGCGGCAACAGTCGGCAAGCTGATCGTCAAGCTGCGCGGCGAAGGCCTGCTGGCGGGCGAGGACGTGGACCGGATCCTGCATACCGCGATCGCCACCGCCACCGCCCAGGCACGTCCCGGCAGCCGGCGCGTCGCCGCCTTCCTCGATGCCATGCACGACGGCTACGTCGACGCCGAGCTGGACTTCGCCTACTAACCGCCCCGGCCCACATTACCGACGAATTCCACGCGACCGAGTAATGCGATAGGCTTCACCGATCGGGGGGTGAGCCATGGCGGACCCCAACACCATTCAAGGTTTCTGCGCGCCGGGGTTCGAGCCGGTTCGGGTCGCGCTGGCGGTGAACCTGACCGATTGCGACGAGATCGGCGAGGCCGTCTCCGTCAGCATCGAAGGCGAGACCGTCGTCGACCTCTGGGGTGGCTGGTCGGACCGGGCGCGGGCGACCCCCTGGGCCGCCGACACCGCCGTCTGCGTCTTCTCTGTCGGCAAGCCGATCGCCGCCCTGCCGCTGTTGATCCTGCTCGACCGGGGCGAACTCGCCCTCGACGATTTGGTCGTCGACTATTGGCCGGAATACGGTCAGGCCGGCAAAGCGGCGACGACGATCGACCACGTTCTTTCCCGTCAGGCGGGCGTTCCGGGAATCTTCGATGCAGCACCCGGCAGCGCTTACGACTGGGACGCCATGGTGGCGGCCCTGGCGGCCCAGGCGCCGCTCTGGCCGCCGGGCGAGACCGGTTGTTATCACACCTTCAGCTATGGCTATCTGGTCGGCGAGATCGTCTGCCGGGTCTCCGGCCGCAGCCTCGGCGAGGCGGTGCGGGAAGAAATCGCCCGGCCCTTCGGGATCGAGGTGGGCTTCGGCCTGGATGCCGCGGCCCAGGCCCGCGTGGCCGAGGTGGTATGGACGCCGGGCGACCCGCTGTTGGCCCAGATCACCGATCCCGAGACTTTGATCGGCCGCTGCTGGTCGCCGCTGCCGCTCGGGCCCGGCGAAGAGGATTTCAACAGCGCCGCCTTCCGCGCCGCCGAGATGCCGGTCTTCAATTGCCACGCCACCGCCCGGGGCGTGGCGGCTCTCTTCGGACTGCTGGCGAACGGCGGCGAGCGGGCAGGCAAGCGACTCTGGAGCGAGGCCATGGGCCGCACCGCGACCACCGAGCGCTGGCGGGGCGTCGACGCGCTGGGCCTGGACAGCCGGATGGCGCGGGGTTTTCGGCTGTCGAACGACTACGCGCCGATGAGCGGCAATGTTCGTGCCTTTGGCCATACGGGAATCGGTGGCGCCCTCGGTTTCGCCGATCCCGACCGCCGGCTCGGCTTCGCCTTCACGCCGAACCGCCTGGCCCCCGGCCCCGGCACCAGCCCCTACGGCAAACGCCTGGTCGACGCCCTGATGGACTGCCTGTCCTAGCCGGCTCGAGACCGAACGATAGCGGGGGTCGGTTCGCCGGAACATAAATGGACACCGACACCGCTGTGATGGTCGAAACCTATGTTCATTCGGGGAATACCAGTTTAGTCTCGTCATGAATTAAACCATAAGGGGAAAATTCTGAGATCACGGTTGCATAATGAATGTTCCCAATCCAGACAGGAGAGCATGTCATGTCAGACCAGTGGATGATCAAGAGCCAGACTTTCGCCAACTGCAACTGCGCGGCCAACTGCGGATGCCAGTTTAATTTGCCGTCGACCAACGGATTCTGCCAGTTCGTGGAGGCGGGCCATCTCGAAGAGGGTTATTTCAACGATGTATCTTTGGTGGGCCTGAACTGGGCCTTCATGATCTTCTGGCCCGGCGAGATTGCCGAAGGCAACGGTCGCGAAATGATAATCATCGACGAGCGCGCCGATGACGCACAGCGGGAGGCGCTCCGCAAAATCATACTTGGCGAGGTCGGGGAGCCTGGAAGCAACCACTTTTTCGTTTTCAACAGCACCTGCAGCGAGGTGCTCGATCCTGTGTATGCCCCCATCATCTACGAAATCGACATCGAGAATAGAACGGCTAGCTTGGAAATACCAGGAAGGATCAAGGCAACCGGTGAGCCGATAATCAACGTATTTAACGGCGATCCTTTTCATATAGCCCTTAGCCGGCCTACCGGAAGTTTCGAGTTTACCTATGCGGAAATCGGCGCGGGTACCGCTTCCACCAAGGAGCCGCTAGTTATGGAAACGGATGCCAGCTACGCGCAGTTCTGCATCCATCATTACAATCAGGATGGGTTAGTCAACGCGTGATCGTTCGCCGTTGCCGTTAACGGTGGGGAAAAACGAGTTGCAAGGACGGAGCTATATTATCTACTTGATGTGATGCCATACGCGGTGTTGCGGTTCGTCTTTGTAGTTCATGGCACAAGTCATAAATGGACTCCGGTAAATGGACTCCGACACCATTTATTGATGCCACGGCTTGTCTCGGCGGGTTTGAGCGGGAACCATCGACGGCGGCGGAAGCCGACGGCTTCGCTCACCCGCGATGTCGCCCGGCGCCGTCGCTCGCCCGAAGCCTCAGGTGCCGACCTTGAGTGGGCTGGTGAGGCCGCGCAGCGTGGCGATCACGCTCAACGGGGTCAGCTTGCCGGTGGCCGGGTTTTCCTCGGTCGGGATGCCCTCGATCCTGAGTTCGAAGCGCGAGGCGTCGCCCTCGACCTGGATCCGATGCGTGTTGCGGCTGACCGTCGGGTCGGCCCAGATCTCGATCTCGGTCCGGTCGGGACCGACGCCGGCCAGGCTCAAGGCGGCGCCGACGTTGAGGTTGGCGGGAAAGCCCCGGGCCGCCTCCCGGGCCGTGCCCTGGAAAACCAGCGTCGGCTCGACCACGGCGTCGAGGTCGATGCCCTCGGCCTCGATATGCGGCGCGCCCTTGAGACCTCGGGGCGGTTTTCGCGTGATCATCGTGACCGAGGCGATTTCGCCCTCGGCGGCGGCCCGAACCGCGTCCAGGCCCAGAAGCGCGCCCGTCGGCACCAGAATCCGGGCCCCGGTCTCACGGGCCCGTTCCACCAAATCCATCCGGGTCAGCAGGACGCCGACGCTCAACGGCATGAAGATCCGGCCCTGCTCGACGGCCGGCTCCGCCACTTCGGCGAAATGAGCGGCGGGGATCGATTCCACTACCACGTCGGCGGCCTCGGCCAGTGCCGCCAGGCCCATTACCGGCGGTGGCGCTTGCAGCAGGCTCAGCTTTTCCGCCGCCGCCTCGCGATTTCGCGCCGAGACCGCGACCAACCGCAGCCCCTCGATGCCGGCGTCGAGGGCACGGACCACCGGCAGGCCGATGGCGCCGAGCCCGGCGATCGCCACCCGTAACGGTTCGCGCCCCGCCATGGCCTAGCCGCTCGGCTCGACGTCGAGGCGGACGACGACGCCGTCCAAATCGGCGTTGGGCGCCGGATAGCGGTCCATCACCATCGGATCGTGTCCGGGGACGATGTGCTTCGCCGACGCCGCGACGCCCCGCATCTTCTTGTAGCCGGCCAGCATGTCGGCGACCGAGTAGACGATCGGGAAGGGCGAGGGCTTCTCCATGTTCTCGTAGAAGTGCGCCGCGTCGGCGGCCAGCACGACCCAGCCGCGCCGGGTCAGGACGGAGATGCATTGCAAGCCCATGGTATGGCCGCCGATGTGGTGCACGACGACGCCGGGCGCCACTTCGCCGTCGCCGTCGTGGAAGGCGACCCGGCCCTCGAAGAGGCCACGGACCAGGCTGATCACGTGGTTCCCGGTATAGGGGTGGGCGAAGGTCGGCTCGCACATGTGCCGGCCGGTGGCGTACGACATCTCCAGCTCTTGCACGTGAAAAGTGGCGGCGGGAAAGTCGTCCAGCGTCCCGGCATGGTCGAAATGCATGTGCGAGACGATGACGTTCTCGACCTTGGCCGCCTCGATGCCGAGCATCTCCAGCCCCTCGCGCGGCAGCCGGGTGAGGACGCGGCCGCGCTTGGCGCCCTCTTCGTGGTCGAAGCCGGTGTCGACGACGATGGTGCGGTTCTGGTTGCGGATCACCCAGACGTAGAAGTGGATCGGCATTAGGCCGTCGTGGGGATCGGCGATGATGAAGTTCTGATGGCGCTGGCGCTCCTCGATCTGGGCGTAGCGGATAGCGAAAACCTCGTAGACTTCCGAGTCGGCCATGACGTTCTGCTCCTGCGTCTTCCTCGCCTCAGCATGCGATGCTTTCGAGGCGAGATCAAATCCGACGCCTCCGACCCGGCGCTGGCAACTACGGCCGGGTAAATGAACATTTTGTGCTATATTGTGCACAAATTGACACAAAGGGTCGACGACGATGGCGAAGAATTCAACGATCACGGTGCGCCTGGACGACGAGTTGAAGCGCCGTCTCGAGACGTTGGCCGAGAGCACCAAGCGCAGCAAATCGTACCTCGCGGCGGAGGCGATCCAGGCTTACGTCGACCTCAAAGCCTGGCAGGTGAAGGCGATCGAAGACGGCCTGGCCGCGGCCGACCGCGGCGAATTGAT
>PVBE010582282.1_pt1 | contig 24426 bp, 17 predicted proteins | sample 1631181 | NCBI WGS metagenome assembly PVBE01 (sample SAMN08397723, study PRJNA350692) | Marine metagenome, whole genome shotgun sequencing project. | isolation source: water | place: Pacific Ocean | collected 2012-04 | reverse complement strand
CGTTCGGCCCGCCGCACAATCCGTACAAAGCGCCTAAGCAGTATCTGGCGAAATATGCCGACAAGAAGCTGAGCAATCGTCCCAATGTGCCGAATGACAAGACCCAGTCATTGCTTAACTACTACGCGATGGTCACGAGCCTCGACGATTGTATCGGTCGATTATCCGCCGCCCTGCACGCGGCCGGGATCACCGAAGACACCGTGCTGTGTTTCTCGTCGGATCACGGCGATATGCTCGGCTCACAGGGACACGTGCTCAAGCAGCGTCCCTGGGAAGAGTCGATTAATATCCCGTTCATTCTGCGATATCCGCGCAAGGTCAAACCGGCTCAGAAGCGCGACTGGCTAGTTTCATCTGTCGACATTATGCCCACACTGCTGGGCCTGGCCGGGGCGAAAATACCGAAGAAGGTCCAGGGTATGGATCTATCAGCGACGTTCTGCGGCGAGAGCAAAACCGAGCGCGACGCTGCGTTCCTGTTCAACGTTCATCGCGGCGGGGGCCCGAAGTGCGACTGGCGGGGTATTCGAACGAAAAAATGGGTCTATGCATTCCACAAGTTCGGCGACTGGATCATGTACGATCTGGTAAACGATCCGTATCAACTCAAGAACCTGATCGACGACCCCAAATACGCCGCGCAGAAAAAGCTGCTGCAAAAGCAGCTTGCCCAAATGCGGAAAGACCTCGGCGAGAACATTCCGCTCGGCGGGAATGTTCCGGCGCCGATTCGCCTGCCGGAGTGATTATTTACCGTCGGCGGGTTTGAGTTCTACGATCTCGACGTCCTTGTACCACGATTCGCTCTGTCCGCCTCCGTGAATCTGCAGGCCGATGATTCCGGTCGCGGGGATCTTCGGGTCCTGCTCAGTGTAGTCGACTGTCTTCAGACCATTGATGAACAGTTGGATTCTCGGCCCGCCGCAGCGGATGACGTATTCGTTCCATCCGTCGCGTTTGAGGACCTTGGCCAGAGCCGCCTTGTCCGCTCTGGCCAGCACTTTGCGGCGGCGCGATTCGTCGTACAGGCAACCCCACCAGTTCATGCCCATGTCGGCCTGGTAACCGCTTACCTCGTGGTGATTCGGGATTCGCTTTGTGCGGAACTGGATTCCCGCGTTGCCCTTGCCGTCGGCGAGTTTGACCTTCAAACGCAGTTCGAAATTCGTGTACTGTTTCTTCGTGCAGAGGAATTCGTTGCGGGGGATCTTGGCTTTGAGCGTTCCGCCGACGACCGCGCCGTCTTCTATCCGGAACGATTTGAGATTCCCTTCCCACCCGTCGAACGTCTTGCCGTCGAAGATTCGCACGGGTTTGCCCGCCGGTGCGTATTTGACGATTTTGGCTGGCGGCGCCAGCGCTGGCGTCGCGCCCGCGGGGAGTCTCCAGTCGCCTTCGTGCATGTGATCAGTTCGGACGCCGGAGACCGGTTCGCCCTTGCCATTACGCGTGGTGATCCGTACGCAGAACTCCCAGGGAATCTGGTTCTGGGTGATTTTCAGCAGTAGCGGGTTCCATCCGGCTTTCAGCTTGATCTGGACCTTGTCGGTATACGGTATCGCTGCGCGAGGGGCGTTCTTGGCGTGAACCAGTTTTCCGTTGAGCCAGGCCTTGATTCCGTCATCACTGCCCATGTCGAGTCTGGCGTCTGTCGCCTTTTCGCTGTGAATCCATGTAAGTGCGTACGCAACTCGCTGATCTCCTCCGATGGCCTTTTTCAGGTCGACAATCGGGGGGCGCTTAGGGTCGGTCCCCGCCGAGAGCGTTCGCCAGACAACGCCTTTGGCCTCTGGCGTTTCCGGGGCGAACGGGATATTGAACAGCACCCGGTAGTCGGCTCCTTTCTTCATGTACGGACCGGAAACGCGCCATGCGGCGATGCAGTTGCCCAGCGCGTCGATCTGGCCGATTATGCGGCGTGCTTCTCTAGCTACCGGTTTGCCTTTCGATACGGCCAGGACTTTTTCCATCGCCGAACGTACGGCCGGGCGGTCGGAGCCCATCGTGGCGCCGGCGATGGCAACCGCGGCTAGAGCGGCCTCGCCTTGGACCGCCTTGTCGTCGAGCAGGGGGATCACAAGTTTCAGCGCGTCGACGTTGGCTACGCCTGCGATACCGCTGAGGACGAGTTTCTTCGTATCCGACTGCTTTGCGAGTTCTAGTACTTCAGCGTATTCTGCAACAGGCGTGTTTGGATCGAGTCCGAGCAGGCGGACGTATCCGCGCAACGCCAGGATGCGATGTGTCTTGTTGCCGGTGCTCTTTACGATCTCCAGCAGCGGGGCGGCGGCTTTGGCGTCGGGCCAACCCGCCAGAGCGCGGACGGCGGCGTCTTTGCTGTCTGACTTGACGACGGCGTCCAGAGCCTTGTCGCCTCCGATCTTGCCGAGTATGCGAATCATCGCCGCCTGCTTGTCGCCTTTCTTGGCTGACCCAAGGGCCGCCAATACCGGATCGACGCGTTTGGACGGGTCGGAAGTTTTCGCCGCCAGTGCTACGATTGACGCTTCGGCCTGGGCGGAGTCAGCGGGCATGATGTTGATTATCGCCGGTATATCGCCGGGGGTCCCAAGTACGCCGATGGCCTTGCAGGCCGCGCGGGACACGGATGCATTGGTGCTGGCGGCTTCGGCCAGGACGGCTTTGGCGGCCGGGGCGTATCGACGATCGGACAGGACGGAAATCAGTGACGCCTTCAGGTCGCCTTTGGCGTTCGTCATGCCTTTAAGAATCGCCGCGTCGACTCCGTTGCCGTTGATTGAGCGAAGCGCCGACAGTGCGGCCGCAGACTCCGGGCCTTCGGCTCCGGCGGATTTCAGAAGGACTGGCGCAGATGTCGCGTCGCCAATCTTCCCGAGGGCTTTGAGTGCTTCGATGCGAACCGCCGGGTCCTTATTCGCCGCCAGGTCAACAACGGCTTTGCAGGCCCCTGGATCGCCGCGGTCGGCCAGAGTCTTGATCAGGAACGTGAGGAATTTCGGCTGCTTGCCCAGCTCTTCGGCGAGTTTGGCCGAGACCTCCGCCCCGGGCAATTTATTTGACGCACGAAGTGCAACGGCTACCTTTGCCGGATCATCGCTCCTGAGCAGTTGGGCCAGTTGGGGAAGGCCTTTGACGCCTCGGGCGACAAGTGCGCCGTAGACCGCCGCGGTCTGCACGTAAGCCGGAACGGCGGACTTGCCGACGGTGTCGTAGATCTTCGCGGACGCTTCGGTCTGTTTCGCGTCAAGCATGATTCTCGCCGCGGCCAGTGCTGCGTCGGCGGCGTCCGTCCGCAGTTCCGCACGCCCCTTGTCGAGTGTCTGCATGACCGCGGCGACTGATTCGTCGCTAGCGATTCGCCCGAGAGCGAACAGCGCCGAACGAGCAATAGTGTTGTTCTTATCGCTGGCAAGGCTCTTTAGAGTTGCGATTGCTTTTGCGTCACGGCGCACGCCTATCGAAGTGATCACCCCGGCAAGCAGTCGCCCTTTGAGTTTGCCGGCGGCGCTGCGGAATGCTTCATCGACGCCGGGGTGTTTCATCGGCTCCAGAGCTATCCGCGCATAGTCGCCGAGAGCCTTGTCGCCGAGGAGTCCGGCCAGCGCTGGCACGGACTTTTTACTTCCGAAAACCGCCAGCTTCTGACACGCCTGGGTCTTGTCGTAGAGCGGGGCTCCTGACTTCAGGACGGCGATGAGCTTCTGTTCGTTTACGTTCTGGAAGTTCGGGTCGTTTGCGTATGCCGGCGTTATCGCCGCCAATATGATAAAAACGCTTATGCATTGTTTGATTGTCATGGTGTCGCCTTTCGGGCGGGTATGTTTGAGATTATGCCTTCCACGGAGCGCGTTTGGCGCGGGTTCGTATGCGGTTGGCCTCTTCGTCGCCAACGAACGCTTCGGTCTTCGGGTCGAACGTGACTTTTCGACCGAGCATCCAGGCGATGGCGGCCGCGTGGCACGTCAGGTGCGAGTGTCGCATAACGTCTGCGTTACACGCCGTCAAAGCCCGCGATCTGACGCAATCGAAGAAGTTGCTCGAATGCCCGGCCGGGTCGGTGCCCCGTCGCAGATAACGCTGGCGCTCGCCCATAAGCGATTCGGGATACATTTTGATCGCGCCGCTGTCGCCGGTTTCGACCCAGCCCTCATCGCCCTCGAACCGCACGGGGCATGTCCCAAGACCGAGCCATTTCCCCTCGCGGCTGAATCCTCCCCGACGCATGACCAACTTCACGCCGTTCGCATATTTGCAGATGATCGATCCGCCTTCAACCGGTTCGTACGTCAGCGGAGTAGTGTTGTCGGAGTCGTTTGCCCACTGGCAGAGGTCCGCGGTATGGGCGCCCCAGTCCAGCAGCGTGGCGCCGGAGTCGAAGTCGTGATAACCGCGCCATCCGCCGCGGACGTATCGTGCGTTGTAAGGGCGCCACGGCGCCGGTCCCAGCCAGCGGTCCCAGTCGCAGACCTCCTTGTCCGGCTCGGGCTGGGCAGGAAGCCAACTGTGGCTATTCCGCAGCTTGTATATCGATGCATGTACGGTGTGAAGCTTGCCCAGCTTCCCGCTGCGGGCCAGGTGAACGGCGAACTGGAAGTTGCCTACGCTCCGTCTCTGCGTGCCGGCCTGGAAGACGCGGGAGTAGCGGTTCATCGTGTCGGCCAGTTCCTGGCAATCGCCGATCGTAATCCCGCACGGTTTTTCGCTGTAGACGTCCTTGCCGGCCTTAGCCGCCAGTATCGACGCCAGCGCGTGCCAGTGATCGCCTGTGGCCACGAGCACGGTGTCGACATCTTTCCGCCCGAGCAGTTCGAACATGTCGCTGTACATCACGCAGTCTTTATTGCCGTACTTCCCGTCGGCCATCTGCTTGACGTACTCGCGTCGCGATTTCTGCACGTCGGCGATGGCGACGAACTGCACGCCTTTTTCGTTGAGCATGCGCCCCAGCACGTATCGTCCGCGCGGGCCGATGCCGATCGCGCCGAGCACGATCCTGTCGCTGGCGGGAGTCGCTCCGTCTTTGCCCAGGGCGGTTGACGGAATGATAGTTGGAACGCTCGCCGCCGCCAGGCCCAGAGCCGAGCCTTTCAGAAACGTTCGTCTTCGGATAGGTGCTTTGAGTTTCATAGTTTACTCCATTATCTCAGTCTGTTTTATGTCATGCATGCCACGGAGCGCGTTTGGCTCGAGTGCACATGCGATTGGCCTGTTCGTCGTTGACGAATACCTCCTTGACCGGATCGAACGTGAGCTTTCGCCCAAGCTGCCAGGCGATCGCCGCTGCATGACAAGCCAGGTGCGAATACCGCATGACGTCGGCATTGGCTGCGGTTCTGGCGCGAGATCTCATACAGTCGAAGAAATTGCTCGCGTGACTTGCCGGGTCCGTTCCCCTCCGCAGATAACGCTTTCGCTCGCCCATAAGCGACGCCGGGTGCAGTTTGATCCCGCCAGTGTCGCCGGTTTCGATCCAGCCCTCGTCGCCCTCAAAGCGAACGGGACAGGTCCCAAGACCGAGCCATTTATCGGGCCGTATCACCAGCTTGACGCCGTTGGCGTATACGGCGTTGACCGTGCCGCCGTCGGGTTCGTATGTTGTCGGCGTGGTCTCATCGGCGTCATTGGCCCACTGGCAGAGGTCCACGGTGTGAGAGCCCCAGTCCAGCAGTCTGGCTCCGGCATTGAGGTCGGCGTAACCGTGCCATTGGCCCTGGACATAACGTTTGTTGTAAGGCCGCCAGGGCGCCGGACCCAGCCAGCGGTTCCAGTCGACCACGTCCTTGTCCGGCTCGGGTTGTCCCGGCAGCCAGGCATGACTGACACTCAGCCGGTTAATCGATGCGTGGACGGTGTGGAGCTTGCCCAGCTTCCCGCTACGGGCCAGATGAACTGCGAACTGGAAATTGCCTATGGAACGTCTCTGCGTACCGGCCTGAAACACGCGGGAGTATCGATTCATCGTATCGGCCAGGTCCTGGCAGTCGCCCAGCATCATACCGCAGGGCTTCTCGCAGTAGACGTCCTTGCCCGCCTTGGCCGCCAGTATCGACGCCAGCGCGTGCCAGTTGTCGCCGGTGGTTATCAAAGCCGCATCGATGTCCTTGCGGCCGAGCAGTTCGAACATGTCGCGATACATCACGCAGTCCTTATTGCCGTACTTCCCGTCGACCATGTCCTTGACGTATTGGCGGCGGGAGGCCTGCACATCGCAGGCGGCTACGAATTGCACGCCTTTCTCGGCGAGCATGCGTCCAAGGACATATCGGCCCCGCCGACCGACACCGATGCCGCCGAGCACAATCCTGTCGCTTGGCGCCGTGGCTCCGTCTTTGCCCATGGCGGTCGATGGGATGATAATTGGAACGCTCGCAGCCAGGAGGCCAAGGGCTGAGCCTTTCAGGAACGTCCGCCGGGGAAGTTGTCTACCGGTTTCCATCGTTGACTCCTTGATCTTTCTTGAGTGAATTATCAACGTGTTGTTGCTCTGGTTTCATCGAAGCCTCGTGAAACGTCTGGCCGGGATGCTCAAACAGGAATCGAACGCTCCGGCCATCCAGCGCACGACTGTAGAACTGGATGTCATCAATCTTGCCGGCCAGGAACTGTTTGCTATTGGCATGATTGGCGATCAGTTGGCCGATATAGGCGTGTGTTGGACGATCGATGTCGGCCGGTACTCGGGTGCGTGTGTTGATCTTTACTCCTCGCCCGCGCGGTGAGTTAAGCGGCCGCCCGTCGCGATAGATCGTCACGGCTCCGCCGCTGACCGAAACGGCAATGTGATACCATCGTTCGCGTTCCCATCCGGAGACTCTACCCGTAATCTGGTCGAATTGCGCCCCCTTCTGCCATCCATAGAGCAGTTGATTGCCATGTAACTCGAATTGAACTCGATCCCGTTTTGTTCCGTCCGACACCGAGAAAACCATGTCACGAGCGTCTCGAACCCAAGCGGCAAACGTGAAGGTGCTGGTGGCTGTGATGGGCGCTATGTGCTCACTGAGGTCTATATATCCGCGCGGCGAGAGGTCAAGAGCTTGACCGATCTTGCCGGGCAGCGAATTCGCATCGGTGTTGTGGTTAAGTCTGCCGTGCAGCCCATTGCCAGACGCGTCGGTGACGTGGTTGTTGGCTGCGATGTCATCCAGGCGCCAGTGAGCCAGCAAGCTGGAAGCCGACCGGTACTTCGGGTCAATCGCCTCACCGGCGATCTTGACCACTTTGCCGGTTGCATCCACGAAGGCGGACTGCCCGGCCGGGAGTGGTTGAATGCGCTGCCGCATCTGTTCGTCGCCGATATGCAGATCGACGAGGCCTTCAGTTACTTCCACCGCTACGGCCCTGGTATCCTGATCCACCGTCATCTCGAAGCGCGTGCCCAGATCGACGACCTCCATCGCCGAAGTACCCACAACAAAGTCGCGCGCCTCCTCAGGCGCATGCACGGTAATGGCGCCATACTCCAGGAATCCACGCAGCGGAGAATCGATCCCGAACAACGCGGGGCCCTCGACACGCACTGTTGCGCCCGTGCGGAATGTGACTTCGATAACACCGGCGTCGAGTTGCATCCAGCCTTTATCAAGCCCTTGGCCCTGCGTTCGAGAAGACCCGTGGGCCTCACTCCACACAACGTCGTCACTAACCATGGTTAGCGTGGCGATGGTTTCGGCTTTCCCTGAGGAGGCCTGTGGGGGATCGGTGATTCCTTCACTGCCCGGCTTGGGGCTCTTCCAAAGCAAGAAGCCTAACCCCAGGCACAATAACAGCAACGCGGCGACCGCGGCATGCTCGATCCTCCCCAATCGCTGACGCCAGGATAATACGACCTCGCTTTCATGCGCTGTCTGCCGGCTCGGCTCCGACTGCAACGTTTCATCTTGAAGGGAGTCTTCTTCCAAATTGCCAATCAGGTTCTGGAAATCCAAGAATCGTTTCCGTAAAGCGGCGTCTTCACCGATCAATCGCTCTAGTTGAGCAAACTGCTCGTCGGAGATGGTTTGATTCGCTAGTGCGTCAAGCAACACTTGAAATGGATCGGTCATATCAAGCTCCTTTCGCCAATTGACATTTTACGCAGTCCAGCAACGCTCCCCGCAATCCGGACACCCTGCGATAAAGCCGTTTTGCCGACTGATTGGTTTCTTCGGCGATACGCTGGACAGAGGCGCCCGGCGTGTGGACCGCCATGACAAGCGTCCGTTCCGCGTTTGACAACTTCTGCAGGCACCCGGCCAACGCCGAGCGTTCCTGCTGGCGCCTGTCGACATTCTCCAGTTCGTCGGCAGCAAGTAGTTCCAACGTATGTTCGGAGAAGACCAGGCGATCCCTGGCCAGTTTCCTTCGCCACTTCATCACCTCAAAACGAGCGATCACGCAGGCCCACAGACCGAAATCCTCCTCTTCCTTCAAATCCGTGAATTTTCGCCAAGCTACTGTGGCTACTTCCTGAATGACATCATCCACCGCTGCGTCAGAAGTCATCATTGTTCGCACGAAAGCTCGGACTTTTCGCTCGTGACGGAGAAAAGCTCGCGTAAATGACTCATATAGGCGGTGATTATCGCTGTCTGTCGTCATACCATCTTCCTGAATTAGCCTTTAAGAATGGGCTCTTTTAATAATAACTCCCGCCCACAGGACAATTCCCGGCAAAAACTCAGATTCTTTTTCGACCGTCAGATTTGCGCATTTGCGTTCTGCAGACCATGGTGACGACCTCTTTTCGTCGCGAGCTTTGTTTCATGAGTTGGATATCGTGGTTGACTCCATTATCTCGGATTGTGGTGATTGTATCCGAAGCGGTGCTGCGATACACTCACCTTTCACAAGCACATTTAAGTTGTTCCGGCGAACTTGCAGGAGAATACTTATGGTGAAACGATCTGGATATTGGATGATTGTGGGATTGGTTATTGCCGCCGTTTACGCAGGTGAACTTCAAGGCGCCGAACCCCAGAAGGCTCCGGCCGCTGCGAGGAAATACAAACCCAACTGGGAGTCGATCGATTCGCGCCCGCTGCCCGGATGGTTCAACGAGGCGAAATTCGGGATCTTCGTGGTCTGGGGCCCGTACTCGGTTCCGTCATGGGTCGATCGCGGATACGCCGAATGGTACTGGAACCGTTCGAAACGAAAAGGTTCGGCCACCCAGAAGTTCCACGCCAAGATGTACGGTAAGGATTACCCGTACGAGAAGTTCGCCGAACAGCTGACCGCCAAACTCTACAAGCCTGAATACTGGTGCGAGATATTCGCCCGCAGCGGCGCCAAATACGTGGTGACGACGGCGAACTATCACGATGGCTTCTGCCTGTGGGATTCGCCGTACTCGAAAACGAAGAGCACCGACAAGTGGAACGCCACAGTCGTCGGGCCCAAACGAAACGTGCTGAAGGAACTGTTCGAGGCCGGCGAGAAACGCGGTTTGAAGATGGGAATATACTACTCGCTGTACGAATGGTATCACCCGCTTTATCTCACCGATCGCGATCGGTACGTTAAAGAGCATTTGCATCCGCAGTTCAAGGATGTCGTCACGAAATTCAAACCGTGGTTCATATTCCTCGACGGCGAATGGGCCGCCGATTACAAGGTCTGGAAGTCGCTGGAGCTGGCGACATGGCTCTACAACGAATCGCCTTGCAAGGATTACGTCGTGGCCAACGATCGCTGGGGCAAGACGCGACGCAAGCACGGAGACGTCTACTCCAGCGAGTACGGCGGCGGGAAGTTCTCGCCCAAGCATCCCTGGCAGGAGGACCGCGGGATCGGACACAGCTACGGTTACAATCGCAACGAGGGAATCGACGCGTACGATTCGGAGTACACGCTGATAAAGATGCTCTCGCAAGTCTGCGGTAATGGCGGGAATTTCCTGCTTGACGTAGGTCCGACCGCCGACGGGCGAATCCCCGTGATTATGCAGGACCGTCTGATCCGGATCGGCAAATGGCTCAAGGTCAACGGGCCGGCGATCTACGAGACGACGCACAGCCCGTTCTGGCCGACGAAGTTTAAGTGGGGGACCTGCACCGCCAAGGGCAGGAAGCTGTATCTGCACATCTGGGGCAAGCATACCGGCGAAATCGCTCTGCCCGGCCTGAAGAACAAGATACTTTCCGCTTCGGCGCTGGCCGACGTTCGCAATACGCCGCTGAAACGCCGTATCGACAACGGCGTCCACACGATCACCCTTCCTTCGGGCCTGCGAGCCGAGGAAGTTACGGTTATCGTGCTCCATCTGGACGGGGCGCCGAAAGTTGATGTCCCGAAAGCAAAGCCCGAGAAACCGTCCAAGTAAACGCCGCTGCGGAGACACTATCGATGACAGTTAAGCTGCATTACGAAACATCAGGCCAGGGCGATCCGCTCGTTCTGATTATGGGCCTCGGCGCCGACAACAGCCTCTGGGAGCTTCACGCCAAGGCGTACAGTCAGCATTTCCGCTGCATTATGCCCGACAACCGCGGAGCCGGGAGCTCTCCCAAGCCCGACGGACCGTACTCGGCGGAAATGATGGCCGAAGACACGTTGGCTTTGATGGATGAACTCCAGATCGATTCAGCGCGAGTGGCTGGGATTTCCATGGGCAGCGCCATCGCCCAGCATATGGCGCTTCTGGCGCCGGATCGCGTGCGATCGATGGTGCTGGTCAGCTCCTGGGCTCGCTGCGATCAGTACATGAAGGATGTATTCGAGAATTTCATGCGGATTCGCCCGCTGGTTCCGCCGGCCGACTTCATGCAACTGCTGCAGTTGTGGATTTTCGCACCGGACCATTTCTCGTCAAACTACGCCGACCTGCTCGTCGGCAGGAAAGATGCGGCCGACAATCCGATGGCCGATCACGCCTTCGACGCCCAGTGTGCGGCGTGCAGTAACCACGACACGCTCGATCGTCTCGGCGAGATTCAGACCCCGTGCCTGTTAACCGTCGGCGACGAAGACATCTTCACCCCGCTGCGCTGCAGCCGCGAGATGGACGATCGCCTGACCAACTCGGAACTGGCGATATTCCCGTCACAGGGGCACTGTCATCATTGGGAAGACCTTAAGACATTCAACGAAACGACAACGAAATTCCTTCTGAAAAACTAAGGAGATGACAATGTCCGCAATTCAATACGGATGCCAAACCTATACCTGGCAGATGTCATATGAGAAATATTCCCAGCGGCTCGATCACATAATAAGCGTCGTCGCCGGATCGGGCTTCGCCGGAATCGAGGCCGAGATATGCATGCTTGGCCCGTACAACGAAGACCCGGCAAGACTAGCGGGGGACCTTCAGGCAAAGGAACTTCAGCTCGGGGCGCTGTGTCTGGTGTGCGATTGGCTCAGCGGTCAGGAAACCGATGAGGAGCTGACCGAAGCCGATAGGGTGATCGCAATGCTGCAGGCGCATTTTCCCGGAACGCTTTTGGCGCTCTGCCAGATGCCGCAGGCCGACCGCAGCGATCTGGCCGAGCGCCAGAACAACTGCATCGCCTGCTGCAACGCGATAGGCAGGCGTGCGGCCGACAGCGGAGTGGCGACGGTCATGCATCCCAATTCGCCTCCCGGCTCGGTCTTCCGAATCGCCGAGGATTACAGGATTCTCATGGACGGTCTGGATAGTTCCGTAGTCGGGTATGCTCCGGATGCAGGCCACATCGCCAAAGGCGGCATGGATCCCGTCGCGATTTGTCAGGAGTACGGATCCGTGATTCAGCACGTGCATTTCAAGGACATGACTCGCGACGGAACGTGGGCCGAGATGGGCGCCGGAGCGATCGATTTCGCCGCAATCGTCAGCGGGCTTGAAGCCGCCGACTTCCAGGGCTGGATCATGGTCGAAGACGAATCACCACGAGCCGAGACCGACCCCGACGCGGTGACCGTCGCCAACGGTGAGTACCTGAAAGACAACTTTATTTAGGCGAGAGACTTTACCGCAGAAGTCCGCCGGCGGACTTCTGGGGCTAAGGCGCCTCCGGCGGCTTGGGGGGCTTGTCTGTATTGCCTTTGCCCTGATCCCACAGTTCGCGCGACGCCCCGTGGGCGATCAGCATCTCAGCGATCGGCTTGTATCCCGCCCGCAGCAGTTCGATCGGCGTCACTCCGGCGCCGCTCTTGGCGTTTACGTTCGCCTTGTGTGCGAGAAGCACTTCGATCAGCGCCTTGTTGGGAGGGCTTTCTCTGCACGCATGATGCAACGGGGTGAATCGACTCCAGCCGCCATGTGCGTTGACATCGGCGCCTTTTTCGAGAAGCCTGGCGGCAATGATGTGATCGTTTTCCCGGCTATGAGGAGCTGGTGTCTCGCACAACCAGAGTAGCGGTGTCAAGGAATACTCCTCCTTCGTTGTCGCGTCGACCGATGCGCCGCGTGCTAACAGCAGTTCGACTGTCTCCAGATGACGATTCTTCGCCGCCCTATGCAGCGATGTCATCGCAGGCTGTTCTGTTCTCGCGTCGATCGCCGCGCCGTTGTCCAGCAGCCATGCGACGACCTTGACACGATTGTTCGCCGCCGCGTGATGAATCGCTCGCCAGGAGGTATTATGTTGGGTTTTGGCGTTGAGGTCGGCGCCGCGTTCTTTCAGCAATTTCAGGACCTCGACATGACCCTCTTCGGCGGCGATGTGCACGAGCTGTTTGCCCGTATTGGATGAAAACGGAGATCGCCCGCGCGGCGGCTGGCGATAAACTTCGGTAAGAAGTGAGGGGTCTTCATCGAGATACTTTCGAACCTGGTCAACGTCGCCCTCTGCGGCCGCGTTGAAGACCGGGTGGTCGCGCCCTTGGCCCCAACCGTCGCAACCTCCGCCAGCCAACACCCCGGTCAGCACAAGGATCCACCAGAAACGATACGTCTTTACGCAGGATATCATGGCGACGTTTCTCCCTTCACGGGGTATTATCCGCATGAAACTGCGCCCACTGTCATCGCGGGCCTTATCGGTGATCTATATGTTTTTGAACATCATCAGGTGTTTTTCCGGTGCGGCGGCTACTTCCAATCTTTCATCTTTGCGTGCTGTTTGGCGATGTCGGCGTTTCTGTGCAGCAGGAGGCGGTATCGCAGGATGATGGGTTTGTCCTTGGGTATCGTTACGGCGTGGCGGCCGGGCCATACTGCGTTCTGGGCGCTGCCTTTGGCTCGCAGGATCCACGGTGTGGGGTAGCCGGGATTCTTGGGGTGGACCAGGATCGCGATCGCAGACTTGCCGGCGCCGAAAGTTCCTGTGAAGTTCAGCCACTCGCCAGCGGGGACCGGCGTTCGGATCGGCGTGACCTTTCCCTTCGGTCCGTTCATCGCCAGGTCTTTGGGCATTACGATGCGAGTGGAGAAGCCGCCGTATCCTTTGTCGTTTTCGGCTCCGCCGAGTTTCAGCTCCGCATCGGCCAGCGAGCTCAACTCGATGGTGAAATCGATCGCTCGGGCCTGTGCTTTGATTCCGTGTGCGCGAATGGTCACGGTTTCGCTCAGGAACGCTTCTTTGCCGCCCTTGTACTCCTGTGACTTCCAGTGGACTGTCGCCTTGACCGCGGCGCCGTCGAGGATTTCGCTCTTTACCGCTTCCCAGACGATGCCCTGGCACGCCCAGGGATCGCCTACGGATTTGCCGCCGACAGTGGCCTGGTGCCAGGTCCAGAATATCCCGCGATGGTGCAGGTGATCGCCAGGGAAGTCTTCTGTGAGCGTTTCGCCGGCGAGGCTCGTCAGCGGGTGCACGTAGTTGGCTCGCGCGTGCTTGCCTTTGAAGGAGTTGGTCCCTGTGTGATAGAACAGCACCGGCCTGTCGCGATTGTAGAACTGGTAACCGTCGACGGCTTTGACTACGTGCATCGTCTGCTTCGGCGCGGCGGTCCAGACCTCGATCCAGTCCACGCGCGAGCAGGCCTTCGATCCGCCGCCGGGCTTGAGATCAGTCACGCCGATTTCGCTTACCTGCTTTAAGTCCGCTTTGGTTACCCGGGCGCCGCGCGTCACGGTCTTGATATCCAGCTTGGACCAGGACATGTCCTCCAGCAGCAGATTAATCCGCTGCCAGTCTTTTGACGGTCCGGCGCCCTGATTGCTGACCAGCCAGCCGCCTGGAGTCTTCAGGATTACATAGATCGTTCGCGAGTAGTTCTTGGTCCGCATGCTGATCCGGGCGCCGGGTCCGCTGAGATCGGCGATCGCATTCTTCTTTGCAAACGCAAAGGCCCAGAGGCCTTTGCACTGGCCGGACCAGATGTAGTGCGGATCGTTCTTCGACGTCTCGTGATAGCTCTTTTTGATCCCGGTCTTGCCCGGCCCGTAGAGGCCCAGCGTCAGTTCGGGATTGGAGACGTGGGCTTGGGTGATCGGCAGCGCCGGCGGGGTGTCGCGCGTGTCTTCGCGGAAGAACAGCGCGTCGCCTGCATCGGCGGCTGCGGCCAGGGCGAGAATCGACAGGCATCCTAAAGCGATAAGTTTCATTTCGATGCTCCAAGCATGACCGGCGGTGAAAGGGGCGGTAGTTCGCGGCATTTGCCTTCTACGATTACGGCGCCCGGCATGTCGACTCGCGGGGTCTTCAGCGCCGCGGCGCGTGCGTTTGTGATGATCTTCAGTATCGCCTGGTAGGTTGCGTTGCTGGTGTCTGCGAAAGTCGTGACGGGTTTTCCTTCAGCGTTGGGCGCCGGCGTTTTCCGCGGTCGGAAGACGTCCGGCGGCTGGTGTCCCCTTACAAACGACATCGACAGTTTGGCGGCCTTGCGATCGCGACACCAGGCCAGGCCCAGCGATTTGTCGCCCTTGGCCAGCGCGGCCCGGAGTATGCGGCTGCGAGCGGGGTTCTTGAGATTCACCCAATCGTTTCCGATCTCCGACGCGTGGCACTTCAGGCAGCCGCCGGCTTTCATCTGTGCAAGCAGGGGACCCTTGGTCGATCCAAGCAAATTGCAGACGGCGGTTTGCGAGTAGTTCCAGGTTCCGTAGTAGTTGCAGTTTCCGTCCATCCAGGCCAGCAGCAGGTCGATTTCCTTCCGCGGCATGTCCTTGAGGCGTTTCTTGTGTCCGCTCAGCAGCAGCTTGGTAAGCGGCGCCGGGCCCGATCCGTGGGTCATAGGGTCGAGAATTTTCGTGCCTGCGACGGCTCCGTTGTGGCAGTTCAGGAATCCGGTCAGCGTGTTCTTGAGCAGCGTTTCGTAACTGATGTTGAACGCCCAGGTCCACCCGCCGCTAAGATCGACACCGCCTTTGATCCCTTTCTCGCCGCCGTGACAGCTAACGCATCGCTTGTCGAGAATGGGTTGGACCATCGTCGGATAGTCCACAAACCCGTCGCCCCATGATTCGGGCTTGAGCTGGGCGGGGGCTTTTCTGGCGGCCATCGGTCTGGCCGACGCTACTGCCGGAGCGGCGTTGTCTTCTTTGATGTGGCAGCCGGTGCAGGAACGCGCCACGCCGGGCACCGCTTGGACGAACGTACGCTGTGACTGGACCATCTTCCCCTCTGCGTCGAGCGCCTGGAAGTAGAGGGCCTTTCCCGGCGGGGCGATGAAATACGCCGAACCGTCTTCTTCCACCGGGACGGTGCCGAGGAAATACTTGATGTCGTACGACCCCTGCCACGAGGCCAGGAAAGCCTGGTTCCACCAGCGTCCGCCGCGCGGGATGCCGCTTACGCGAGCTGTTGTCTCGAGCACTCGCAGCTTCTTCACTCGTCCGCGCTCGATGCCGGTCATACCTTTATATATGTCGTGCACGACGAACGTGGCGGGCTTGCCCGGCTGGATCGTCGATATGACCTGACGCGGTTTGGGTCGCGGTTTAACGAGCATCGGTGCGTAACATGAGATGGTCGGGTCGCGATGGACCACGGTGCGGATCCCGTATCTGTCGATCAGTTCGATAACTCCGTGGGCGCCGTGCGAGCGTGCGTTGTTTGCGATGAGCACGACGTCTTTCGACAGCGGCCAGGGGTCGCACGGGCCTTGTCGCAGGCCCTGGTCCATCTCCTTGCGGTACTCTGGGGTGAAGTTGGTTATCGCGTCGAGGTTGTTCTTGCCGACTTTGGCGTCGATCATTGCGATCGCGCCTACGGCCTGGCCGTTGTGCGGCGTGAGCGATGCGACGATCAGATCGGTTCCCGGCACGGCTCGCGCGTCTAGGACAGCAGTCGGCTTGGCCAGGTTGTTTGCGAAGAACGCCGTCTCGTTGCTGCCGTCGGGATTGACGGTCCAGAGGCTCTGCATGTAGAGGGCTGACTTGTCGACATACTCCCAGCGGCCGTAGATGATCCGCCCGTCGGGGAGGACCGACGGGTCGAACTCGTTCTGGTTGTTGGCCGAGATGCACCTGATGTCGCTGCCGTCGGAGTTCATTGTGTGCAGCACGTCGATATAGCTGCTGAAGCACATCACGTGTGCGCCGGTCCTGGTCGAGGTGAATGCGATTCGCCCGCTGGACAGGTAGCACGGTGTGATGTCGTGCTGGCCTCGACCGACGAGGCCCTGGGAGGGCTTTCTGTCGCGACAGTCCGTCGCCGGGTTCGTCAGGCGTTTGAGGCCTTTGCCGTTAACGCCGATTGTGTAAATGCTCGTGTCGCCTTCTGGGCCCTTGAAGGCGAAGACGATGACCTTAGCGTCGAACGACAGGTCCGGGTCGCGATAAACTCCCTTGCCGAGGGTCTCCGGCGTGTCGGGGTCGATAATCGCGCGGACTTTCTGTTCGGCGATCGGGGCGGTAGGGTTTTCGATAACGTATATCCCGCCGCCGGGACGGTAGGGCAGGTAGTCGTCGTAGATGTGCCCGGCGTGGAAGGGGTTTCGCTTCACGAACAGCAGCGGGGCGTCGAGCTCGCCGATGCGGACCTTTCGTACGCTGGCCCACAACGCCTGGACGCGTTTGATCGCCTCGGCGTCCTGGGAGTCGACGGCCTTGCGGATGTCGGCGAACGACTTGGCGACCGCCTGTATTTCGGCCAGTGCCTTTTTCGCAGCGGCCGTGTCGCCGGAGCCGTTGGCGATCAGTTTTGCGATGCCCTTTTCCAGAGCAGCCAGTGTTGCGGCGTTGAAATTGCCCTCTACGACCAGCGGTTTGGCGCGGCCGCGTCCGGCGGGGCGGGGCGACTGGTTGATGGTCTTGTCCAGTTTCGAGCCCTTGAACGCTTTCCCGTCGAACACCCTGAACAGCACGCTGCCTTTTGTGCTCGCGGTGCGGTTGATTCCGACCTGGGCTTCGAATCGCACGTACTTGCCGGCCAGCTTGTAGACCACCGCGCTGTTTGCGTGTGCGAACAGGCCATGAGCCATTTTCACTCCGCCGACCGACAGGGGGCTGTTGTCAGGTCCCTTGTTCAACGAGAAATCGCCCCAGCCGACTCTGACCGAGACCGGCTTGAGGTCGACCAGTTTTGTCTTGGCGCCCTTGGCGTCGATCAGCACGGCGTTTCCCCAGACGGCCTGGCCCCATGAGTATCCCATGGCGGTCAGGGCCATCGAATCGAATCCGGCGACGCTGGCGGTCAACTGCTCGGGTTTCTGTCCGCCAATTTTGATCTTGCTGGTCGCCGCGGGGCTGGCGGTCCTGGTCTTGGGCGCGGCCTGAAGGTTCGTTACCCAGCTCAACAGTATCGCCAGTATGCAGGTGGAAAGTCCGATTCGACACGTGAAGTTCATAACCGTCTCCTTGTCGCTGTATTCCTTAAGACACCATCTTACGCTCTTCAGGCGTCGCGCGGCAACCTCCATACCAGGTTGGCGGTTCTCCGGCGGCCTGTGTGTACCTTACCAACGTTCACATAATAGGTAATATCCGACATAATCATTCGTTATTCCGATCATCCCGGCGGTATACGCAGGGAGTTGCGGTGCTGTAGTACTCACAGGGGTACTCGTAAGCGACGTATGATAGTGGTCGAGATGAAACGAATTACGAGAATCACAAGCTGTTTCCTGCTGGTGGCGCTGGTCCTGGTAGGGCTGGGCGAGACCGAGTCTCTGGTTCTGTGCATCGGGCATGATGGTCATATTGCCCTGGAGAACGTCAAGCTTGGCGTGTGCAATCATACGCTTGAGAAACTGGCTGACGAATTGGGCCTTTCACCCTGGAGCCAGGAAGTTCGCAGCAAAGCTAAGTGTTGTCCGTGTGCGGACATGGACCTTCCGGGAAGATCTCTGGACTATCCGGAGGTTATTGGCCCGGAAGTTGTTCTTATTGCCGAGCCGGCTGATACACCCACACCGCTGTTCGAGCCCGATTCATCCGAATCGATTTATGTTCCGTGCAGCGAAGTCATACCACGGAGCCCCCCGCCAGACCCTCACGACACCGTCGCGCTAATCTCACTGAGGAGCGTGGTTATCCTGGCCTGAAATGCAGGAAGCTGTCGGGACCTGTATAGGACCCGGCCGGTCCGGACTTGGCCCGATAGCCCGCGCGGGCTGTTTTGGTCAAGAAACACGCCGTTTTCGATTACTTTACGATTGTATTTTTGAGGAAAACATGGATCAGCTTGCCTCCTACAACACAGAGTCAGCCCAGGGCCAGGATTCGCTCATGGACATTCATACGCTTGTCCGCCCGGGATTGACTGAGATGTTTGTCACCGCCGGTTCGCAGAACGGAAACCCGTACGGTATATTCGCCGACGCACTCAAGGTTATCCAGGAAAACAACGCGACAGTCGTTTCGCAGCACGTTTTTGCTCCGATAGGAACAAACGACGCCGGAAGGTCCGCATTGGCCCAGGCCGCCGAGAATTGCGATTGGCCCGTGACCTGGATCGACAGCGGACACAAGCAGGGTTCGCATCTGGCGGGAACTCAGTTCTACGCGGTGATCGGAACCGACGTGGACCGGATCGAGGACGGCGGGCGAATTGTCGCCAGCACCTTCGAAGACGCCGACGCCAGATACTGCCATCTCGGCGACATGCGAGCGACGGACACCTCCGAGACCCGCTCGGACCAGACACAGCGAACGTTCGACCTGATGGAGACGGCACTGGACAAGACCGGCATGGATTTCTCCAACGTTATTCGAACGTGGATCTATCTTGACGAGCTGCTTGACTGGTACGATCCTTTCAACGTCGTGCGGACCAAGTTTTTCGATGCTCGCGGGGTGTTCGATCGGTTGGTCCCGGCCAGCACCGGAATCAGCGGAGCCAATCCGTACGGCGCGGCGATGATGGCCAGCGCCCTGGCTGTGGCGCCCAAGAGCGGCGAGTTCAGCGTCCAGACCGTAGACTCACCGTTGCAGTGCCCGGCCCCTGCGTACGGAAGCTCGTTCAGCCGCGGCGTGGAGTTCGGGACCCCCGACTGCCGACGACTGTCGATCTCGGGAACCGCCAGCATCGCACCCGGCGGCGAAACGGTCTATCTCGACGATATCGACGCCCAGATCAAGCTGACGTTCGAAGTCGTCAAGGCGATACTCGATTCACGCAAGATGGACTGGGGCAATGTGTCCAAGGCCATGGCGTACCTTAAAGACGCCGACTACATAACCGCGTTGCAGCAGTATTGCTCGGCCAACGATGTCGAGCAGATACCGTTCGTGATCACCGAGAACCACGTCTGCCGACACGACCTCCTGTTCGAAATGGAGCTCGACGCTGTGGCGGTCGATACGCCGATGGACTAACGATCCGAGCTCCAATGCGGGCGCTCAGGCGGGCTAGTAACAAAGTATTCTAATAGCAGACAGACGATCGGGAGACAGGAGTGTTACGCAAACTTCTGTCTCTTGTCGTTCTATGAGGCTAAACGCCAGTGATACGCCGACCGCCTCTTGCGTTATCCAGACAGGGACGGTAGAGTTGGACGCCGACGGTTCGACGCGGGCCGAATCGTAATTTATATAGTCATAACATCCGAGTAGTTACAATGAACACCGATAACGGTTTACTTAAGGAAGCGGATCCCGAAATTGCCGAGGTTATCGCCGCTGAGCGGGAACGCCAGAGCGACACCCTTGAACTTATAGCTTCCGAGAACCATGTATCGGGTCCCGTGCTCGAAGCGCTGGGCACCGTGCTCACCGACAAGTACGCCGAGGGTTATCCCGGCAAGCGATGGTATCGCGGGTGCGACAATGTCGACAACGTCGAGCAGATCGCCATCGATCGGGCCAAGAAACTCTTCGGCGCCGAACACGCAAACGTACAACCTCACTCGGGCACCAGCGCGAACATTGCGGTCTACATGGCCGCCCTCCAGCCCGGACAGAAGATAATGGGCATGGACCTGGCGCACGGCGGGCACTTGTCGCACGGGCGTGGAAACAACCTCTCGGGCACGCACTACCAGGCCGTTCACTACTGCGTGCAGGAAGACACGGAAATGCTGGACATGGACCAGGTGCGCCAGCAGGCCCTGGCCGAACGTCCGGACATACTGGTCTGCGGAGCTTCGGCGTATCCGCGGACTATCGACTTCGAGGCGTTCGGGTCGATCGCAAAAGAGGTCGGCTGCCTGCTGCTCAGCGACATTGCGCACATCGCAGGGTTGGTAGTGGCCGGTCTGCATCCGGACCCCGTGCCGCACAGCGATTTCGTAACGACCACCAACCACAAAACGCTCCGCGGACCGCGCGGCGGAATTATCCTCTGCAAAGAACAGTGGGCCTCAAAGATCGACACGGCCGTCTTCCCCGGAATTCAGGGCGGACCGCTGATGCACGTTATCGCCGCAAAGGCCGTCGCATTCGCCGAGGCGATGCACCCGGCGTTCAAGGACTACGCACAGGCGATTCTCGACAATGCAGCCGCACTGGCCGACGAACTCAGAGCTCTCGGTTGGAGGCTGGTCACAGGCGGGACAGACAATCACCTGATGCTTGTCGACCTGAGAAGCCGCATGCCTGACCTTACCGGGCACCAGGCGGCGATCTGGCTGTCCGAGGCGCACCTGGTCACCAACAAGAATGCAATACCGTTCGACCCAAGATCTCCGTTCCAGGGCTCGGGCGTAAGACTCGGAACCCCTGCGATCACCAGCCGGGGACTGAACGCCGAACACATGAAACTTATCGCCGGATGGTTCGACGGCATCTTGACCTCCGGCGGAGACGAGCAGAAAATAGCCCAGGTACGGACCGAAACCCGCGAACTGTGCAGTCAGTATCCCGTACCAAACAGCAGTTACTAAACGGCTGATTGTTGACGCCGTTAAGGTTTTCGCCAACTGCCAAAACCCAACTGCCAACTGCCATGCCGTTATGGAGTACAGGGAAATGAAAGAGATCTATCGTATCCTGGACGCCAATTTTAATCGAGCCCGAGAAGCCCTTCGCGTGGCTGAGGATTGCGGGAGGTTCGTTCTGAACGATCCGGCCGTCACCGCCATGGCCAAGAACATGCGATCGGATCTCAGAGAGGTCCTCGACGCGATGCCCGTTCAGGAGTTGGTGGTCTCGCGCGACGCCCCTGGTGACGTGGGCACCGAGTTGTCCAGCCCTACAGAACTTAGCCGCAAGGATATCACCGACGTTGTCACCGCCGCGTGCAAGCGGCTGACCGAAGCGTTGCGAACGCTGGAGGAATACAGCAAATTCGTGTCGCCCGAGCAGACCAGACGATTCGAGAGAATGCGTTACGATTCCTATACTCTCGAACAGCGTCTGTTGGGGCGGTTGTGGGGCGGCAGGAGGTTCTCCGACGTGAGCCTCTATCTGCTGGTGTCCAGCAAGATCGTAGCCGCCCGACACGGAAGCGTTCGCGACATGGTTCGCGCGGCGATTGCAGGCGGCGCCCAGGCCGTTCAGCTTCGCGAAAAGCCCGAAGACACCAAAGATGCTGTGTTTCTGGCGCTTGCGGCCGAGCTCAGGGAACTTACCGACGAGATGGGCAAGATACTGATCATTAACGATCGGCCCGACATCGCAGCTATAGTTGGCGCCGACGGAGTGCATCTCGGCCAGCACGACCTGCCTCTTGCCGAATCCAGAAGACTGCTGCGCCCCGGAGCGATCGTCGGCAGGAGTACGCACAATATCTCCCAAGCTCGGGCCGCCGTGCAGGAAGGCGCCGACTATGTGGCTCTGGGTCCGGTCTTTGACACCCAAACGAAAGACGCCGGTCCGGTCGCTGGTCTGGATTTCCTGAAACAGGCGGTCGCCGATCCCATTGTCAGCACCGCGCCGCTGGTGGCGATCGGGGGCGTTAACCCATCCAACGCATCGCAGGTTTTCGAGGCGGGTGTCGGATGCGTAGCCGTTTGCAGCGCCATATGCGGATCGGACAACCCCAAAGCAACCGCCAGGGAGATAAAGAATCTGATCCCCACCGATTAGCGGTTCGCCGACGACAAGCAGGGGACGCCGCCAATAGTGTTTGGCGCCCGGATCGAACTCAGGTGCGGCCAGGGCCTGGAGCTTATGCGAAGTATTGGAATTACGCTAAATGAATGAGAATAACGCTGCTGACCTGTCTGCCGGACAACCGGCCAATCACGTCTCGACCGCCGTTACCGTAGTTGCCTGGCTGATCCTGGCGGTGCTGGCCGGATTGCTCGTTTTAAGCGAGATCCAGGGCGGCCAGCCGTTCAACTTCACCGACGAAGACGGGCTGGTGGAGTGGGGGACGGTAATCGCCTTTACGCTGTGCGCCGTGCTGGGTCTGATCGCCGCTTTTGGCAAGCGGCCGGGCTTGTGCCGCCGACAGCGGGGCTTCATGATCGTATTCGCCATTGTCGCCCTAATCGCCGTCGGCGAGGAAGTATCCTGGGGTCAACGGATGTTCGGCTTCACTCCGCCGGAGGGGATGACGCGGCATTCCGACAGCGTGCTGCGTTTCGGGCATGACGATGTGACGTGGCACAACCTGACGATCGATTTGGGCTTCATGAAGTTTTCGCTGGGAGGGGTTCTGTTCAGTCTGCCGTTGCTGGTCGGCACTATATTCCACGGGCTGCTCCTGCCGCGGTCTCTGGGCCGGAAGAAACGCTGGGCCGAACGTTTCGTCGCGAAAACCGGAATGTTCGTTCCATCAATCCGGCTGGGTGCGGTACTGATTGCAGGCACGGTCTTCCTGCACTTCCGCCGTCTATGGGAACACGCCCAGGCTGGCGAGTGCAAAGAGTTCTACGTCGCGGCGGTCTACGCGCTAATACTCATAGAGTGCCTCTGGGCCCGACCAAACCCCAACGAGTTCGGGAAGAACAGGGAAACAGAGAAATAGAGGTCTCGCCGCCGGGGTTTATTCCATTCCTACCGAATTGGTCAGTTGGCCTATTCCGCCTATTGATACTGTTAGCGTATCGCCATTTCTCAGGAAGACTTTCGGGTCCCGTCCTTCGCCTACGCCTGGTGGCGTTCCGGTCATTATGATGCTGCCGGCAAACAAGGTCATGCATCGCGAGACGTAGCTTACCAGGTATCGCGGACCGAACATCATTTCAGATGTGTTGGAGTCCTGCATGATCTCACCGTTAAGCTCCAGGCGGACCGTCGCGTTGTCGGGGTCCAGGTTGGTCTGGATCCACGGCCCCAGCGGGGCGAACGTGTCGAAACACTTTCCACGAGCCCACTGCTTGTCCTTGCGGAGTTGGCAGTCGCGGGCCGAAATGTCGTTGGCGCAGGTGTATCCGAGAATGTAATCGTCAACGTCTGCCGGCGATACGTTCTTTGCATCCTTGCCGATAACGATCGCAAGCTCAGCCTCGTAGTCGACCTCGCCGGGCGCCATCTTGGGAAGCAGGATCGTTTCGCCCGGATCGGCGATCGTATTGAGCGTTTTTATGAAGACCAGCGGGGCGTCAGGTACTTCCGATTGCGTCTCTGCGGCGTGTTCGGCGTAGTTGCGGCCGATCGCCACGATCTGAGGCGGGTCCACCGGGGCCAGCAGCGCTGCGTCGGCTTCGGAGACAAATTCGTCAGTGGCGTGGAACTTGCCGAAAATGTCGCCTTCAATAATATGGAAGCCCCCGTTGGCGGTGGCTGCGTAGTCGAGTCTCTCGCCGTGCTCGATTCGTGCGATCTTCATGTCCTGATAATCTCCAAAAAGTTTAGTGGAATACTGTTACATGACATCGGCGGAATATGCCTGGTACATCGGTTTTCTTTTTAAAGCACATAGTCAATTGTCTTGACAGAGTTCAGAAATGGAACGTCCGAAGCGCGAAGTTGTCCGTCAACGAAAATATCCGCCTGCTTCCTGTCGATGTCAGCGACGATTCTTACGCCGTATGTGACGCCCTTCTTATAGGGTTGAAGCGTTTTCAAACTGCCATCGTCGGCCTGGTAGCAGAGGTTGCGGCCCTTGGTAACCACGGTCACTGCCGGGCGGTTCATGTCACGAAGTTGCCAGGAGATTCCGTCCATTGCCTTCGACCGCAGGCCAAAACGATACTCCAGTGTAATCGTGCCGCTGTTCTGTCGTGCGATCTGGTGTTTGATTGTTACAGCATGCTCAGCACTGGTGTCATGCAGACGGAACCACTCCACATGAAACCCGAACTGGTTCTTCTCGAACAATCCCG
>PVBE011947053.1_pt1 | contig 24435 bp, 10 predicted proteins | sample 1631181 | NCBI WGS metagenome assembly PVBE01 (sample SAMN08397723, study PRJNA350692) | Marine metagenome, whole genome shotgun sequencing project. | isolation source: water | place: Pacific Ocean | collected 2012-04 | reverse complement strand
GCCGCTCCGGTTGGGCCAGTAGGTCCCTGTGAACCGGTTGGTCCCACAGGTCCGGCTGAACCAGCTGCACCTGTCGGGCCTTGAGAACCGGTTGGCCCCATAGCTCCATTTGTACCGGCAGAACCTGTAGCTCCTTGTGGGCCGGTGGCGCCATTCCCACCTGCCGCACCAGTCGAACCTGTCGCTCCCGTAGCACCCATCGCTCCATTTGCCCCGGCTGGGCCAGTTGCTCCTGTTGGACCAACTGAAGTTGGCAATGTAACGGTATTACCCCCTGAGATTGACAAATCGGTACCAGCAATGCCAAGTGTCTGGGCATCCGTATTATCAAGATAAATGCTCAGGTCTGCCACACTTGCAGAACCGGTAAGGCCCATTTGATTTCCGAACAGAACTACATTTTGAATCTCATTGGTTGGGTCGTTATCAGCATCATCCACATTAAAGGTTGTTCCGGTTCCACCCGAAATATCTACCGTAACATCGGTTCCAACCGCTGATGAGCTTAACGATTGACTATCGGTATTGGCTGAAGCGATTCCTGACAGATCGATGGTTGAAGCGCTGTTGGAAAGTGAAATCACGGTTCCAGTTAAAGACAAATCTTGAAGTTCGTTTGTTGGGTCACTGTCAGCATCGGCCGTAGCGGTGAGTGAAAGCCATGATGAACCATCGAAACCCTGAAAGTCTGATCCATCCCAACGCATGTTACCAGCATTGGCAGATGAACTATTCCCAATTTGCATTCCTCCTGCCAACCACCCATCGCCATTGTTGGCATGGAAATAAGCAATCGGTGAAGCGTTGCTTGTCCTTAATTCATACCTAGTATCGGTGAGGTTAAAAAACATCCCATAATTTGGATTACTGCGATACTGGAAAGCATAGCGATCTCCATCAACCTGGTAGTTTCCAGTGGAAGGAAAACGTAAATCACCTTTAATATCAACGGAACCTTCAAAGGTTCCTTTGCCTGTATTATGGTGTATGCTGAACAGTGGAAGATTCGTTGCGTCCCTGAAGGAGTAGCCCTCTGCACCGCTAAACAACAGTCCGTAGAGTGGGTTACCATCAAACTTAAAAGCGTACTCATCAACATTCACCAGGTATTGTGCAGCGCCATTGAATCGAAGATTTCCAGTTGTGTCAAAATCCGCATAATCTGCTGTGCCTGCATCACCAATGTAAGCCGAACCACGAACGTCTAATTTGCCAGAAGGTGTAGGTGTTCCTATCCCCAAATCTCCATGAACATGAACTCGTCCCGTATTTGCATCCAATTCATAAATGGATGCTCCACCGGCAGTGGTAAATCGATATTCACTGATGGTAGAACCATTCGTAAAAAACATCTGCCCCAGGTCTTCATCGAATTGATATCTCCAAATCCAATCTGCCGGGCCAACTAGGTAGTCACCGGTTCCTTTGAATGAAAGATCGCCTGTGGCTGAAACATTGGAGTAATTGGATCCATCCCCCGAGCGGAAATCCCCAAAAATCTCAAGTGAGGTTGAAGGAGAGTTGGTGCTAATTCCAATTTGGCCTTGCGCTTTAATCCTCATCCTCTCTACCCCGTCAGTCTTTAGCACCACGTCCTCGAAATCGGAAGTTCCGATATAGTCCACAAATGAACTAGTTCCTGTGTTTCCGCCCAACAACCACACGCTATCGGATAATGCTCGGTGATTTCCTCCCGAAAACGAAACATCTGCGGTTCCTGCATGCAGCGCATAAGGAACGCTCAATAACTCAGATGAACCCAAGTCAACAAAATGACCTGAACCATTTGCATCAATGGAAATATTCAGCCATTTGGAAGCTTTGCTCCAATCAATGGTGGAGAAGCCTGAGCTGTTTCGCTGTGTGCCCTTACCAATTCCGAGTTGGAATAACCCAAACTTGTTGGTAGTAACTGAATGTGTTTCGGAAAAAACTTCAGCCCCATTTTGCCCATCGGTAATGGTGATTAAAACAACAATTGATTGATCCACTAAATGGTTACCAATTGCATCGTGTGCTACGGCCTGATAATTAATAGTTTGTGGAGTTTGTGCCTCAGCAATAAGTGCAAGGCATACCAAAATCATGGAAAAAAAACGTTTCATCTTAATTGGGATTTTAATTGGGATTTTAAGTAAAACAGAACCTGCAAGTTACAGCGATTTTTAAAAATTCCGGTTACTGCAAGGCTGCATTTTCTTCAAAAAAAATTGTTACTGGGGCTTCAAATACGGTTGCATACATTACGAAAGTCACAGTATTCGCATTTTTTCACGTCTGCCGTTTGGACAAATGAGACTTGGGGATTAAAGATTTCAGCAATCTTTTCTGTTAAGGCTTTTTGAAATTCATTCAAATCATCCGTTTCAAGCGGTTCATCGGTTAGATAACTTACACCCGATTGCAGTTTGCGCATGGCATACAAACCAACCTTCACTTTTTTTTCTGGAAACCGGCCAAGAAACAACCAAGCATATAAATAAGCCTGTAACCTGGCTTTAAATTTATCATCCGAAAAAACTACTTCCATTGTTCTCTGGGTCAAATCAACAATTCCAGTTTTATAATCGACTACCCGACTGACACCACCAATTTCATCCAACCGGTCTATTTTTCCACTGATTCTAACACTTGTTTTCTCATCAATTTGGAGGTCGCAAATGAAAGCGTCCGATTCAACCTCAACCAGCTTCAATCCATCATTTTCCGCTTCCTGAGCATCGTTTCTTAAGATTTCCAGAATCACCTTTTTCACTAACTCAAACATCACCAGGTTATGCCCTTTAATTTCCCCTGCTTGTTTCATCTCATCCCAGAACTTCTCCTTCACAACCTCATCGAGATTGGTGGCTAACTTTTTCAATTCCCGGGGATCGAGTATTTGACCTTCAAATGGCTTATACAAGTCCTCCAACGAATCATGCACAATGTTGCCCAGGCGCAGAGCATCCACTTGTTCAACCAATTCATCCGACTCTCTGATTCTCATCACATTTCGCAGATAGAATTTCAAGGGGCAAGTGATATAATTGACCAAGGCAGAGGGTGAAATATAGTGATCTGATTTTCCATCCTGAACCACAAACCTTTGAAGCGCATGCATTACAGCTTCAGTCATATGAACTTCAATTACTTGCTGATGACCAAAGGCGAATGGCACAGAAAGCAATTGTTCCGAAAAAATATCTGAATTGACCAAAGGCAACTCAAATTTCAATTGTTGAAGGAACCGGCTCTTTTCCCTGGCATTTCCATCGCCAACAACGGTATCATAAAGCAGGAAAACCCGGCTGGCCCGTTGGATACAACGATAAAAAACATAAGCCCAGATGGCATCCTGATCTTCATAAGTCGGCAGACCATAAGCTTTCCTCACATTGTAAGGAATGTAGGAACTGTGTTTGCTACTTGCAGGAAGGATCGATTCATTCACCGAAAGCATAATGATATTATCGAAATCAATATTCCGGGTTTCCAAAAGACCCATGATCTGTAAACCCTGAAGTGGCTCACCTTCGAAGGCGATGGTTTGCTGACTCATCAGCCTTTTTAAAAGCAAATGGCCAGATTTCCAGGATGGTTTTGCCCCCATTTCAGCCAGCAAATCCATCAGTTTGTTAAAAATTTGGTGGGTTTGAAGTACTGATTCCTTTTCCAGGGGATTGATTACCATGTTATCATGGGTCACCAAACCGAAAAGGCCATCTTTGAACTTAGCAAGCCAATCAGTAAACTCAACGCCCGGTTTCATCAAATCCCGAATTGCCGGAATCGTGATATTTTCCAACAGCCATTTGCACTCCACCTGCACACGGTTTTGCGAAACAATTAATCTTTGAATTTCACGGGCATTCTCTTTCAATAAAGCACCAATCCAGGGATGAGCTAAGACCTCTCTTACTGTTTCATGTTTGAAGTAGTTCTTTCCTTTTTTGACATGGAGACTTTGGTGCAAGGCCATCATAATCTCCAACAAGCCGTGAACCTGGCTTTTGGCAGCCGGATAACCCATGGTAACATTGGTGACATCGAGATTTTCCGGCAAACTTTGAAGAACCGGAATCAACAAGTTTTCGTCTGCTAAAACGATGGCGGTTTGTTGGGAATCAAATCCCTCTTCTGCCTGCAATTTTTCAATCAACTGTCCGGCCAACCTTGCTTGCCCTACATTCAATGGAACGCCAATTGCCTTGATCTCTTTTTCCTGTGATTGCAGAGTCCGACCAATCCATTTTCGACCTGGAAAAGGAAAAGCTTTTTTAAACTGATGTCTGAAAAAACGCCCCGCTTCCTGTTGTGGATTCTCCAGGTAATAGGCGTCCACATCCCACAAAAATTCCGCTATTCCATCGTTCAGGAGTTTGCTGAAAATCTGAATTTCGGCTTTGCTCAATGCATTAAATCCGCAGAGATAAACCTTGGTTCCCTTTAATGAATCATAACCAGCCTTACCCTCCACAACCTGGCGATAAACCATGCCGGGATAAGCCAAGTTCTTTTCCCTCAACGATAACTTAAAGGCAAAATAAATTTGTCCTAATTGTTCCCATATTTCAAGAAATTCCTGTTGTAGCGACCCCAAGGGTTGATTGGAAAAAGAACGCCAGAAAAGCTTGAAGGCTTCATCATCAGTTAATTCAGAAGCGAAGAACTCATCGATTTCCTTCAGGTCTTTTATGGTCTTGTAAACCTTTCTTGCATCCAGCAGGTTTTTGTCAATCTCGTTGAAATCGCTCAACAGCAAGGTTCCCCAACGAAAGAAATCCTCGAATTCTACCGGGCCTAATTCCCGGGTTTGCACCCTGTACAATTCGAAGATGGGGGTTAACGGATCAGCGGGAATGCTGGAAGTTGAAAGATCGACAACAAACTCTTCCACACTTAAAATTTGCGGTGCCCAAAACGGTTGATCTGCGAGTTTGGCCAGTTCGTTTTTCAGAAACAGTCCGGCCCGTTTTCCTGGAAAAACCACTTTCACATTTTGAAAATCGAAACCGTGATTCTCGACAAGATGTTCCGCAATATGTTGAACGAAACTTTTCACACCACTTGTTCAACTTTTAGTTCAGAAATGTATAAGAGATAACAACCCAAAACTTCATATCCCATGCTCTTTAGTATCTCTCCATAAAGCTGCACCTGCTTCCGATCTTTGTTTCGAGGTTCACCCGTTTTGTAATCAACCACCACCGCTTCATTGTCTTTCACAATCACCCTATCAGGTCGGTAGTTTGTGCCATCGGGCAACAGAATTTCTCGTTCTGCAAGGACAGTCCATTTCGGTTGAAACCAGGGTTTCACTTCCTCGAGTTCGAAAACCTCAAGTAGCTTTGTTTTGAGGTGAGCGACTTCTGACTCAATCAACAAACCTGAAAATTTTAAAGTGGTGATGGCTGAATCGAGGTCGTCCAAAGTTTCAATATGCTCCAATGCTGCATGTACCAGGCTGCCCCAAGCCAGGGCGGTTCTCTGCCCATCTTTATTCGACATGGAAGAAAAGCCCTCGGAACTTTGCCGAACCTTCACTTTCTCGCGCCAGGGATTCGAAACCATTTTCGACAAACCAAGCGCAGGGTCCGTTTCTTCGGTTTCAACCATATTTCGTTCAGGTTCTTCGCCAATTGAAAACCGAAATCCATCCTTTTGCAATTCAATTGTTGGTTCCGAAGTTTGGCTCAATCCAGTAAGACTCTGGTACAGCAAATCGCTGATATCTGCGGGCTCTGAAATGCCTTTCTCAAACTTGCCTTTCCATTCCGTATGAACAAAAAGTTTCTGCTCCGCTCGGGTTAACGCCACATACAACAAATTGAAATTGTCGAGCGCAGAAAGAACCGTTTCTTTCTGAAAGTCCTCTTCAAAAACGGAATCTTCTTTTGGCTTTTGAAAATGGACGGGCAACCGCTGAATATCGGAGAATGGTTTTACATCACTTTCTGCCCACAAAATAGTTGGAGGCTTGACTGGGACCAGGCTCCAATCGGCAAATGGAACTATCACTATTGGAAATTCGAGGCCCTTGGATTTATGAATGGAGGTTACTCGAATCGCATCAGGGTCGGTTGGGCTTTCCACGTTTTTATCCTGGCCACGTTCATCCCAAAAATTCAGAAATGCCGGAATGCTCTGACCCTGTTTCTCTTCAAACTGCAAAACCAGGTCCTGGAAACGAAGTATGAAAATGTCGGGTTCAAACAGTAAACCAAAATCTTTCAGCAATTGATCGGTCAATTCATAGAGTGTAAGGCCGGAAAGTTGGTTTTTGTTTTCATCCGCTAATTCGGGAAGCATGGCCTCAAACTCTTCTGATCCTCCCACTGCTGCAACCACTCTTTCGTGCATGCTTTTAGTTGCATTCATTAAGTTCAATCTGGCATGCAAAACTTCGGTTCGGGCAACTGAGTCCAAAGGATTCTGCAAGTATTTCAATACCAGGATAATGAACTTCACCTTGTTAGATGACCCCAATTTCAGTGCTTCACCCGAGACAATTTTATAGGCATTTACATGTCCCGACAGAAAATCAGCTACTTCCCTGCCCTCTTTGTTTTTTCTCACCAGGATCGCGATATCGTTGGGACGATAGCCTTGTTCTTTCGCATTTTCGATCATCGAGGGAAGCCTTTCCATTGATTTCTGCTTCCAGTTTTTAGGGTCTTCACTTTCTTTTAGATCGGAATTCAGGAACGTTACTTCAACATAGCCCTTGCCTGGCTTTTGGGTTTGAACTTCTTGTTTTACATCAGCATACACGCCTTCGAATAGTGCATCGCCCATAAGTCCGGGAACACTTTTCAGATGCTCAAATGCAGATTGGAATAGTGCATTATTGAATTTCACCACGTTGGGCAGACTGCGCCAGTTTTGATTGAGTGGCGGAGTGGGGAATTGATTAAAGTGGGCTAACTCTGCACTAATGCGATTTTGCAACAAATCGAGATTTCCGTTTCGCCATCGATAAATAGACTGCTTCACATCGCCCACCACCAGTACCGAATTGCCTTCACTCAACGCATTTTCAACCAAAGGCTTGAAATTGTGCCATTGATAATCCGAGGTGTCTTGCACCTCATCTATCATAAGATGTTTAAACCAGGTGCCAATCTTTTCAAAAACAAATGGAGTGTCTGTTTCTGCTGTGAGAGAGCGCAACATTTTGGTGATGTCGGAGATCAGGAGCACTTCATTTTCTTCACGGTATTCGGCAATTTTTTTTGAAAGCTCCTGCACCAAACCCAGCATGTGGATTTGGTTGAGTACCAATTGTGCGCTTTTGTATTTAGGAAATTCCGCATCACACAGACCTACAGTTTTCACCAGCAAATCTTCAAGACCCGCTTCACGAGCAGCATCAATTCGATCGGCTGCTTCAGCATCTTTTTTGTACCAGGCTCCGCCATCCAAAGTTGCTCGAATCGTTTTTCCAATTTCAAACTGTTTCGATTTCACCTTAGCCCCATCCTTTTGAATCTTTCGGAATAACCCTGAAACCTGTCCCCGGAAAAATTCGTGATCTTCAATATTGAACGTGGTCATAAGCTGGCAGGCCTCTTTTCCGAGCATATCCATTTCATCCTCGAACCTCTTCCTGATCAATATCAACTCGTACTTTAGTTTTGGAATTTTGGCTTCCTGTTTAAAAAGCCCTTCCTGCACATCATTCTCATCATCTTCCACAACATCGGCAAACGATTCCTTGAACATTTCCTGTCCAAAATCTACAAGATCCTTTCGAATTTGCCAGCTTTTGCCCTCCTCCAATTTGCCGAGTGTAAAATCCGTCAACCATTGTTGTAATTGCCGATTGTCATCTATTTCTTCCAAAAGCCGTTCAACAGATTCTTCCAACACCATTTTCTGCTCCAACTCCACCCCGAAATTCATGGGCAAATGCAGCTCTTTCGAAAAACCGCGAATCAGTCTTTGAAAGAAACTATCTATAGTTGAAACAGAAAAATTGGAGTAGTCGTGCAAGAGGAAAGTCAATACATGGCCGGCTTGTTGGGCAACGTTGAGCCTGGGCATGTTCAATTCCTTTTCAAGAACCTGTTGTAAATCCGGGTAATCGTTTCGGGCCAAACGATCGAGAGCTGAAATGATGCGTGTTTTCATTTCAGCTGCTGCTTTATTCGTAAATGTAACAGCCAGAATCTCTTTGTAGCAAGAAGGACTTTCAAGCACCAGTTTCAGGTATTCCTTCACCAATGTGTAGGTTTTTCCCGAACCGGCCGATGAGCGATATATTTTAAGACCTCCGTCCATTTCTCCTCAAATCAACAAAAAAAGAAAGGCAGAACGTAACCTATCTGCGCATAATCAAAACAACCTTCGATTTGCGTTTGAATAGGCACAAACATTTCGTAGAATTGTACAGCCATGCCTCGAAACAAGGAAGCCTTTATTCGTTACAGAATCATAGATAAATGCCTGCGAAACAGGCAGCATAAATTTCCATCGCTCGACTATATTGTTGGAAAATGCGAAGACACGCTGGGAACGGAATTTTCGGTCTCAACCATTCAGAAGGATATTTACGCCATGCGTTTCGATGAAGCGTTGGCCTACAATGCTCCCATCAAATACAGTAAAATTCACAAAGGCTATTGCTACGAAGACGAGAATTACACCATTGCCTCCGTTTCTCTGAATTCAGACGAAATTGAAGCGTTGGAATTTGCTGCAGCCATTTTGGATCAGTTTAAGGGAGTTGGAATACTGGAAAAATACGATCATGCTATCGACAAGATATTTGATGCCGTGCAACTGAGGCGAGTAGCAGACGAAGTAGAGCTGGACGAAATGATTCAGATTGAAAAGCCACATTATTTCCAGGGAAGCGAATTGTTGAGCGTTTTGGTTGAATTAGTGAAGGCCAGGAGTCCGGTTGAATTTGAATATCGCGCCTTCGATAACGATGAAGAGAAAACCAGGTTGGTGCATCCATATTTATTGAAAGAATACAGAAATCGCTGGTATTTGGTGGGTTTGGATGAATCGTCCAACAAGATTCAAACGTTTGGCTTCGATCGGATTCGGTCTTTGCGCAAAGGCAATTTGAAATTCCGACACTTCCCTTCTTTCGATCCGAAATTGTATTTCAAACATTCATTTGGGATTACTTCCTTTTTAGGAAAGCCGGAAAAGGTAGTATTGCGTTTTAACGCCTTACAAGGGAAATATGTTAAAACCCAACCTTTGCATCCCACTCAAAAAATCGTGAATGACGAGGCAAATGAATTGGTGGTTGAGTTAAAAGTTGGAATCACGATAGAACTGGTGATGCAAATTCTGAGCTACGGTCAGCAAGTGGAAGTGATAGAACCTACTTCATTAAGGAATGAAATCAAAAACAAACTTCAACAAACCCTCAATCAATATTAACGATGGCAGATTTACAAAAAGCGCATTTCGCGCTTCAACAGTTTTTTGGGTATTCCAGTTTTCGACCACTACAAGAAGATATTATCGAAACTGTATTGAACAAACAGGATTGCCTGGTGCTGATGCCTACCGGTGGCGGAAAGTCCATTTGCTACCAGATTCCAGCGATTTTAATGGAAGGTTTGTGCGTTGTGGTTTCTCCACTTATTGCTTTAATGAAAGACCAGGTGGAAGGGCTAAAAGCCAATGGTGTGCGGGCAGCTTTCTTGAACAGTTCACAGGACTTTGGTCTCCAACAAACCGTTGAAAACCAAGCAAGAAATGGAGAGCTCGACCTTCTTTATGTTTCACCTGAAAAACTTCTTACTGAAAACTTCCTTTCGTTTCTTTCATCACTGAATCTTAGATTTTTTGCTATCGATGAGGCACATTGCATTTCACAATGGGGGCACGATTTCAGGCCTGAATATACCCAGTTGAATACGCTGAAAGAACGATTTCCAGGCACCTCAATCATCGCTTTAACAGCCACTGCTGATAGAGTGACCCGGGGAGATATTGGTGAGCAACTAAGTCTTCAAAATCCCAAAAATTACATTGCCTCGTTTGACCGACCGAACTTGAGCCTTAACGTACAACCAGGTCAAAAAAAGTTCGAAGCCATTCTACAATTTCTTAAAGGCCGACAAAATCAATCGGGCATAATTTATTGCCTCAGCAGAAAGAACACCGAAGACCTGGCCACCAAACTGAATTCTTATGGTTTAAAAGCTGGTTTTTATCATGCCGGCATGGATCCACGAGTGCGATCGAAAGCCCAGGAAGATTTTATTAATGATAATGTGAACATTGTGTGTGCCACCATCGCTTTTGGAATGGGAATAGATAAATCGAACGTTCGTTTCGTGGTGCACTACAATCTTCCTAAAAACATAGAAAGCTATTACCAGGAAATTGGACGTGCAGGCCGAGATGGTCTTCCTAGCGATACACTTCTGTTCTACAGCTACAGGGATGTGATGGTTTTGCGAGATTTCATCAATGAGTCAGACCACAAGGAAATTCAGATCAACAAGTTGGAGCGGATGCAGCAATATGCCGAGGCTTTCAATTGCAGAAGGAAAATGCTGCTTAGCTATTTTAGTGAAAGCATGCCCGACAACTGCGGCAACTGCGATGTCTGCAATAACCCTCCCCGATATTTCGATGGAACCTTGTTGGCCCAAAAAGCACTTTCGGCTGTAGCGCGCACCAATGAAAAAGTCAGCTCTGGAATCCTGATCGACATTCTACGTGGTAGTTCTCGACAGGAAATCACACAAAACGGTTTTCACCACATAAAAACCTATGGAGCAGGAAAGGAGGTGAACTACTGGGACTGGCAACAATACCTCAAACAGATGGTGAATCAGGGCTTGTTGGAAATTGCTTACGAGGAAAAGCAGGCACTGAAACTGACCGAGTTGAGCAAACCAGTTTTGTTTGAAGGCAAGAAAGTAGAGATGATCAATTCGCTGACACAGAAAGAACTCCAGGAAGCCCGACAAAAAGCTGCCAAACCCAAAACGCAAAAACAACAATACAACGAAGCCTTATTTGAAACCCTGCGAGAATTGCGGAAGCAAATCGCAACGCAACAGGGCATGGCACCTTACCTGGTTTTTCACGATGCGGCCCTCCAGGAAATGGCAGCTACAAGACCCGTTACGGAATTCGATTTTAAAAATATTTCAGGAGTAAGCGACCGAAAGTTCCAGCTTTTCGGGCACCAATTCATCAACAAAATCCTTGAATTTGTTCAACAAAAGGAGGCAGCAGGCAAAAAAGCACAAGGCGCAACCTACCTGGTTACATTAAGTTATTGGAAACATGGACTTTCAATTGACGAAATCGCAAATAAAAGGGGCCTCAGCCCAAGCACAATTGGCGGACATTTCATCAAGCTGAAAGAAGAAGGGCACGAGGTAGATTTTAACCAGTTTCTCTCAGAAAACGAAAAGGATAGAATCAGGAAAAGTATGGCCAAACTAGGAAAAGTTGAAGGGCTGAAGTCTATTTTTATTGACCTGAAACAGGAAGTGGAATACTTCAAGATCAGAATGTTTATGGAGTTGGAAGGGATCGAAAATTTAACCACACATACACCGTAATACTTCAAGCTAAAACGAAGGTTACCTTCACACTAGAAAGTGGACAAGATTAAATTTCATTCAAATCTCGGTTGCTCTGAAACTATTTGACAACGAACTGCATCAAATTACCCGACCATCCCAATCACCACACACCAAATCGACCTCGATAATCGTGAATTCCAGAATTGCTGGGATTTGATTGAAAACACGCGTCAACACGTTTTTCTGACGGGAAAAGCCGGCACCGGAAAATCAACTTTTTTAAAACACATCTGTCAACACACTCATAAAAAACATGTAGTGGTAGCCCCAACCGGCATTGCCGCCATAAATGCCCGAGGAACAACAATCCACAGCATGTTCCAACTACCCTTCGGACCATTTCTTCCGAGCGATCATCGAATAAAGGAATTCAAATACACGAAGGAAAAGCGCAAAATTTTTGAAGAAATGGAATTGCTCATCATCGATGAAATTTCGATGGTTCGTGCCGACCTGATGGATGCCATCGACTTTGTGCTCAGGATTTTTGGAGGCAATAGGAGGTTACCCTTTGGCGGGAAACAGCTGTTATTGGTGGGCGATGTTTTCCAACTCGAACCGGTTACTACCAAGGATGATTGGGAAATTCTTCAGAATTTCCATGAAAACAGTTTCTTCTTTTCGGCAAATGCATTCAAATCGGTTGAACTGGTAACCATTGAACTCAGAAAAGTTTACCGCCAAACCGATAGTGGTTTCATTCAAATGCTCGATAATATCAGAACCGGTGAAGCCAACAACAACGACCTGGAAATGTTCAATGAAAGATTCCGACCGGACTACCAGCCAGGCATCAACGAATTTTTCATCATACTGGCCAGCAGAAGATTCATAGTAGATTCCACAAATGAAGTGAATTTGAAAAGCCTAGGGGGAAAACCGGAAATCTTCAAAGGCGAAATTGAAGGAAACTTCCCGGAAAACAGTTTACCAACTGACATACTATTGAGTTTGAAACCGGGCGCACAAGTGATGTTCATCAAAAACGACCCGGAAAGAAAGTGGGTAAACGGAACCATCGCTAGAGTTGACAAAATTGAAGAAGGGCAGATTTATGTGCGCATGGAAAATGGCAAGGTGTTAAACATTGATCGCGAAACCTGGGATAACACCGTTTATCGATATGATTACGAGAAAAAGCAGATTACACAAGAGGTGGTCGGCACCTACAAGCAATTTCCTCTAAAACTTGCGTGGGCTATCACCATACATAAAAGTCAGGGGTTGACTTTCGAAAAAGTGATACTCGACCTGGGCAGAGGCGCATTTGCAGCCGGTCAGCTATATGTTGCACTAAGCAGGTGCACTTCACTTGAAGGAATTTTCCTGAAAACGCAGATTTCTCCCCGCGACATGATCGTTCGTCAAGAGGTGATTGACATGGTTTTGAAAGCCAACAATGAGCGGCAGATAGAGATCAAACTAAAAAATGCACAGGCAGATCAATTGTACGGTGCGGCATTTTCAGCATTCAGGCTAAAGAACTTTGAGGCTGCTTTCGACTATTTTAGAACGGCCATGAAATTGCGGAACGAATTAAACCATCCTGTGGTCAGACGACTATTATTGGAAGCCTTGGCTTCATCAAAACAAACCGTGAAAAAAGCAGAACTTTCAACAAAGAAACCAGCCAAACCATCCAAGACTAAAAAGAGCAAAACAAAAAAGGTTCATCATAAAAGGAGTTGAACAGCAATGGCTAAAGATCTTTTTCTAATCATCGACACAAAAACCAACGGACTGCCCATCAGTTGGGTTGAGCCACCAACCAACACACTAAATTGGCCAAGGCTAATTCAGATAGCCTGGATTGTTTGCGACCCAATGGGTCAGCCGCTCGAGAAGCAAGCTTATACCATAAAACCAATGGGATTTGATATTCCTAAAAGCGTTGAGGAGCATTTGGGCATATCCACTGAAAAGGCCATCGAAACCGGAACAGACCCAATAATAGTGCTTTGGGGCTTGGCTGACATAATAGAAAAGTGCACAGAGGTTGTGGGTCATAACATGATTTTACATCGAAATGTAATTGCAGCTGAGATGGTCAGGTTTGAAATAAAGCACAAATTGAATGAACGCCAAAAAACCTGCACCAAAGAAAGAACCACATCGTTTTGCAACCTTGCAGGAAACAACGGTCTCAGATGGCCAAAACTTTACGAATTGTACGAAATGCTTTTCTACGAACCCATGCCCGAGGATCTGGATATTTTGGGTGAAACGGAGGCATTGGCCAATTGCTATTTCGAATTAAAAAAAGCCAAAGTGCTTTAACAGAAAGCAATTCACTTTCCAGTCTATTCTTCTGAATTTGTAATTCTAACCCAAACGGTTTTATCAATATTAATTCTCAGAACGCAAATAGGGTGCGTTCTGCCCATCTAATCTTGTATCAGATTTCATTATTCAAAATCAAAAAAACAAGAAAGATGAACCAATCAATCGACTACTCAGGCGACTTTATTCAATTTCAAAATGATGTTCAACGCAAACATGGCCTTTCCTTCGGGCAACAGGCATCTGTATTTTTCAAACGCGCTCTTTTTGAATACAACAAGGGTATGAAAAACAGTGCGTTAGAAACCGCTAAACTGGCTCTTACACAGGCGGAATTCAGTGGAGAGTATATCACCGTTTACATCAATGGTTTCCTGGCTCAACTTTATAGTGAGTTAGAACAGTACGAAACCGCTCTGGGTTTTTGCAGCCAGGCTTTGGAAGATTTGAAATCAGCAGACGCAGACTACGATGAAGATTTGCAGTATTTTACAGCTCTTAAAGAAAGTATTGTTGCCGAAGAAGTAAAGTGATGCCACAATGGCTATTCACTCCTGATGGTTCCGATCAGTCGGGTTGAGCGCTCAGAATATCGAGCCTCAACAGCCATAACAGACTTGCCATTTGAAGTTCCGAGCGTTATTACGAACCCGGAATTGGCATTCACTGCATCTGCAATTGCCCCACTGAGTTTATTGGCATCCACCTGCGTTAGAAGTTTAATGAACTCGGAAAATGCCAGATCTATGGAATCCTCATCAATGCCAAACAAGGTGCAAGCTTTTCTGGATAAAGAAAAAGCTTTGTTCGATGGCGTATAGGTCCAGGTACCACATTCAACAAGATCTTCAAGCATGTCACAAACTTCGTGGGCATTTTCACAATTTCGCCTGGCATTTGAAATGGTGCGGTCTATATGAAAACGTTCAACGGCATAGCGAATAGAAGAATTCAATACCTTGCCATCAAATTGCCCTTTAACTAAAAAATCCTGAGCGCCAAGTTTTACCGTTTCAATACCCAACTCTTCATCGGTAATACCTGTCAGTACAATCACCACGGCATTCCCACTTTCTTTCAACACATTTTGTACAGTACTTATTCCATTGCTATCAGGTAAATTCAAATCGAGGAGTATGACATCACATTTTTCATCCCGAAGCATTTGTAGCCCTTCAGATAACTGCTCTGCATGAAAGTATTGGTGATTTAATCCACCGGTTTCTTCCAAATAAAATTTTATAAGGAAGGCATCACCAGGATTGTCTTCAATCAGTAAAATTTTAACTGGATTATCCATTTCTTCCTACTCTGTTGGCAATTTGGGCACGTTAAACCAAAATTTTTCAATGCTTTTTATAACTGCGGAAAAATGTTCAAAATCCACTGGTTTCGATATATAGCAATTGGCATAAGCAGCATAGCTTTCAAAAATATCATGTTCGGCTTCCGAAGAGGTTAATACTACCACAGGAATATGTTGAATTCTAGCGTTGGTTTTAATTTCATGCAACACTTCCAGGCCATTCTTTTTAGGAAGGTTTAAATCCAAAAGAATCAGATCAGGAGGCAGGTTATTTGAGAAAGGTTCTTTTCCCAACAAGTAGCGCATGGCTTCATCGCCATCTACCACAACATCCATCTTATTTATCACTTCGCTATCGTGCAAAGCTTCCTGGGTTAACCTGATATCCCCGGGATTATCTTCGATCAATAAGACATTAAAACCTCCTCCGTTTTGTGGTTCAATCATTCAATAATTTGCTTCGAAATGGTAAAACAAAAAGTGGTTCCTTTTCCTGGCTCCGAATCTGCCCAAATATTTCCATTATGTTGCTCAATAATCTTTTTACACATAGCCAGCCCAATTCCGGTTCCAGGGTAATCACTGCGGCTGTGGAGTCTTTGGAAGACAACAAATATACGGTCTAAAAACTCTTTTTCAATACCTATTCCTTCATCCTTAACCTTAAACATCCAATTATCATTGTTTTCAGAAAAATCGATTGTTATAGTTGGTTTTTCAGGTCCATGAAATCGTAATGAATTGGAGATTAGGTTTTGAAAAAGACTAACGATCTGCCTGGAGTCAGCATGAATTTTGGGAAGTACAGACCACCGTATTTCGGCCTCGGTTTCGTTGATGATTGATTCCAGATTTTTTAAGGCTACAGCCAGGCACATTTCGGAATCAATATCTTTTCGTTGCATTTTTCTCTGATCGACCCGGGCATAAGCCAGCAAATCATCGATGAGTGATTGCATGCGTCCGACTCCATCTAATACAAATTCCATAAACTCTCCAACCTCGTTGCTCTTATGTTCCGCAAGGTAACGATCAATCAGGTCAACATAATTTGAAATCATCCGTAACGGTTCGCGCAAATCATGCGAAGCAGCGTAAGCAAACATTTCCAGATCCTGGTTCGATCTTTTTAACTCCATGGCCTGGGTTTTCAAAGTGGCTTCAAACTGTTTGAGTTCGGTAATATCGAACGACATAAACATACCTGCAAAAATGTGGCCCTTGTCGTTACGGACAGGCAAAATATCAATTTTGAAATGTCTGTCACCAAACTGTTTCTCCATGCGTGAAGCTTCTCCATTGAACACTTTATTATATAGTGGTTCAAAAACCGGAAGGTTAACTTCATCCATCACTTCGTAGATGGTTTTATTTTCCAACGAATCCCTTGAATAACCCTGTTGCTCCAAACCTGCTCCTTCCACAACAAGATATGTTAGATCGCGATCGAAAAGTAAAACTGATGACTCTGGAATGTTATCCGCGAGCGTCCGGTACAATTCACGACTCTCTTCCAATCGCCTTTCGTAGCGCAGATTGTCAATGGTATTCGAAAAAATCTTCGACAGCGTTCGCAATAAAGAGATGGTATCAGGCTCAAAAACACGTTTCGATTTTGAAACAAAAGCCAGGCAACATGTTTCATTGGGATTAATCCAAACCGGGCAAAGCAGCAATTCTGTCATTTCCAACGAATTGAGGGCCAACTTTACCTTTCGGTGTTTGTTCCCTTTGTCTTTTAGCGAGATTAACAATGGGCCATTCGCTTTTTTGATAGACCCAATGGTTGAGCCCAGCAACTGATCTACCTCCTGAGAAAATGAGTTCTCGCCCGTTTGAATTGTTTTTTGTGCGGAAGCTACAAGCCTGATCATATCAGAACCAGCATCAACCATAAACAACCAGGCATCCTCAATTTCAAGGGATTGCCTCACTTTCTTCAGCGCTTTTCTAAATTCGACCGAAATAGATTTCTTGTGAATATTGATAAACCTGGTAGAAATTTTCGTTACAATCTGCTCTAGCTTAAATCGATTTGCAAGGCGAATTTCATCCTGTCTTTGTTGAATGCCGTTGGCAAAAATCTGGCTGGCAATTAAGTACAAGGCAATTTGATCTCTTTCAAAAGCTCGTTGATTATCTACCTGGTTAAGTATCATGTAACCCAGGGATTGTCCCTTGGTCTTTAAGGGCAGGATTAATGAACTCTGGATGTCAAGTTCCGAGAATGCCTTACGCTCGTTTTTGGCTGAGGCCGGTAAAGCATTGAGCGAGGGCATGTAAAAATATCCTTGCTTCTCTACCTGCTTCAGCAACCACTTGAAGTCTTTGAGAGAAAACTCCAATTCCAAATTTCGGGTAGAATCTTCCGGGTTGTTAAACCAACCGAATTTTTTACGAATTACCCCGTCATTTTCAATGTAGATTGTGGCTCTGTCCACTTCAGCTACCGAACCCATCAACTCCAACGATTCCTGTATGGTTTTATCGATTTTCGAGCGCGAAACATTAATGAAACTCGCAGAAATGGAGGCTATGAGATTTTCGAGTTTCAGTTGCTGATGCAAGCTCTGTTCGGTTTCTATCCGCTCTGTAATATCCTCTGAAATGCCCAACAAGTACAATGGTTTTCCATCGATACTGTAAATCGGAACTTTTTTGGTGTGAAGCCAACGTTCGCCTTTCTTATTGGTTGATATTTTCTCAACCGGTATATCAACTATTCCACCATCCTGAATTACTTCCCGGTCTTTTTGTGTAAAAAATTCAGCTTCTGTCTTGGGGAAAAAATCAAAATCGGATTTCCCCAACAACTCACTTTCCTTTAACCCAATCAACTCCTCACCTGCCTTGTTCATTCTGACAAACGAAAGATTTTTAGCTTCTTTCACAAAAACCATGTTTGGTAAATGTTGGATGATGGTGTCAAGAAAATGTTCAGTATTACTGTATTGATCAAGAGTTTCAATTGGCTGCCGAACCTCCTGGCAAATTGCTGCAAAACCAGCAGGCGAATTCAATTCATCAACCACCTGTACCAACCTGATTTGCAATTTCAGTTTTTCAGATTCCCGGAAATCAGTGTCTTTTAATGGAGACGTTGAATTTTGCAGCTTAAGCTCAATCAAAATCTTTGCTAAATGTTTCAACGCCTCTTTCCCCGATGTCGCAAGACTGACCAAAGTGCAATCGGTGAAATCCTCTTGAGCAGCCCCCACCATTTTAATCAAAGCTGGATTAACGTAACTCACATCATCCTCATGATTAACATAAATAATTCCATTGAACAAACCATCGAGCAATGGGTTGGCGGAATTGAAAGACGATGCAACTAAAAAAGAAGTGGTCTCACCTTTTGGAATAAGAGAAGAATCTAAGCTCATGGAATTAGATCAGTTCACTACAAATTACGTAATAATTGCAATAATGTAACAATAGTGTCCTGTCAAGCATAAGATTAATGGTTAAGTAGAAGTTATTTTGAATTTGGGTAAGTTGATAAAAGAGAGCATAGCTACAGCTACGAGAGCTATTCTTTAAGCAGGCCAAGATTAAAAGTACAAGACTTGGGCCGCAATATTAAGCTTGACATGACACTAACCATGCAATTCCGTTCAGAAAGCAATTCTAACCTTTTTATTCTGGATGCGTATATGTAAGTAGTTTTTAACCAAACTATTTCAATCATGAGAAGTTTCAACTACTTGAAACAGCTGGTGATTTGCCTTTTCTTGATACACGCAGGCCAACAGGCAAACGCCCAGCTTTCAGCTGATTTTACGACCACAGGTCCAACAACAGGATGCGGGTTCATTTCAATTGATTTTGTGGACCAATCTATTGGAGCACCCAACAGTTGGAATTGGATTTTCAATAACGGAAATACTTCTGTTCTGCAGAATCCACACATGGCATTTACTGATCCGGGTACGTACGATATTATATTGGTTGTATCAAACGGAAGTTCATCAGACACATTGGTGATGCCGGATTTTATCACAGTTCTTGAACTACCCACACCTCAATTTACGGCCAATGTTACACGGGGATGTGTTCCGCTGACAGTTGATTTCACGGACTTTTCGATTTCCAACTCATCGTTCATAGTGAGCCACACCTGGGATTTTGGCGATGGTAATACAGCCAACCAACAGAACCCAACCCATACGTTTAACACTGCAGGCATTTACACCATCACTTTGCACGTGGAAGACTTCGAGGGATGCTCGAATAGTGAAATGAAAATGGGCTATATCGAAGTCATCGATTTGCCAAACATCAATTTTTTAGGTTCACCTCAACAAGCCTGTTCGCCACCACATGCAGTAACATTTACTAACAATTCAACCGGAAACAGCAATCTTATCTACCAGTGGCAATTTGGCGATGGAGGAATAACAAGCAATCCAACTCCACAACATACCTATACCCAAACAGGGCAGTTTGATGTTACATTGATTGCCCAGGATGTTGACGGATGCCGTGACTCGCTGAGGCTAGATGATCACATTTTTATCGATCAATTAGAAGCCAATTTTGGAGCTAATCAAACCATTGGATGTGGACAATTTAGTTCCACTTTAATCGACTCCAGCACAGGACCGATAGTTTCATGGCTATGGGATTTTGGGGACAATACTTTTTCCAGCAGCACAAATCCCAACGGGCATTTATATTCAACCGTTGGCACTTATGATGTTACTTTGATCGTTTCAGACGGACAAAATTGCGCGGACACATTAGTGAGGCCAGGATACGTAACTGTATTGCCCGCACCAGAAGTTTCGTTTACTACAACAGACACTGCAGCTTGCGCACCGCCTTTCCACGTACAATTCCAGAATACTTCACAAGGCGCAACTCTTTGGTCGTGGGATTTTGGTGACGGAAGCTCTTCCTCTGCCGCAAATCCATCGCACACCTATAATGGTTATGGAAACTTTACTGTTTCCCTTACCGGATCGACAATAGTGGGTTGCCCAACTACCGAGACCGTAATAGATTACATTACCATTTCACCACCAAGCACCGCGTTTACAGCCAACCCCAGTATTGGCTGCGCTCCTTTGGAGGTAACCTTTTCAGATAATACTGTTTCGTTTGACAGTATTGTGAGCTGGAATTGGTGGTTCAGTGATAATACAACAGACAGTATTCAGCACCCCATCCATACATTTCAAAACCCGGGAGAGTATGATGTCACGCTCATCGTAACTACTCACAATGGTTGCAGCGATACTCTCTTCAAATACCAGGAAATCAAAGTAGGGACTGAACCCATTGCGGCTTTCTATGCCAACGACACCGTTGTGTGTTTGAGCGAAGCTGTGGAGTTTTTCGACTTGTCGCAGAATGCAAATCAATGGGCCTGGGAATTTGGCGATGGAGGATTTTCAAGTGACCAGAATCCGATATACCAGTTTACGGATACAGGTTATTTCAGCGTTTCACTGACTGCCATGTTCAATGGCTGCCCGGACACACTGGCGGTGGATAATTACATCTACATCGCCCCACCAAAAGCGGAGTTCGAAATGGCATACAATTGCGCCAATCCATATAGCGTAACCTTCACGGATTTATCCCTGGCACCAGATACTTATTTGTGGGAATTTGGTGATGGTTCCACATCCGTGAATCCAAACCCGGTGCATGTTTACAGTTTCACGGGATCAGACAGTGTTTACCTAACCGTTACACACAACGGCACGGGCTGCCAGGATCAATTCGGTTTACCGGTGGTCATCACCGATGTTGCCGCAGATTTCGTGGCGTTTCCAACTTCAGGTTGCCATCCTTTGCAAGTGCAATTGACCGACACTTCAACTGATGCCATTCAATGGGAATGGCAAGCCGGATCGGCAACTTCAACGATGCAGTATCCCCTTTTAACACTAACAGAGCCGGGCAATTATGATGTTGGCCTGAAAGTGACGGACATTCACGGCTGCTCAGACTCTATTCTTCAACCTGGAATAATTACTGTTTATGGACCAGTAGCCGATTTTGACGGAACGCCTCAAAACGGTTGTGCACCCTTGACCACACAATTCTTCGACAGCTCTTTTACCCTAACAGGAAATATTACTGGCTGGATGTGGGATTTTGGAGATGGTGATAGCAGTACGCTTCAGAGTCCCGTTCACACGTATCTTACTACTGGATATAAAACGGTGTCGTTAACGGTTTGGGATGATCAGGGTTGTTCTCACACAGAATCAAAAGTGAATTTCATTTTTCCAACTTTTCCTGTTGCTGATTTCACGGTAGATTCCGCTTCGTGCAGCATGGCCCCGGTATTTTTTAATGCCAACAATTCTTCAGGTTCATTCCTAACCTACTCATGGAACTTTGGTGACAGCATCACCAGCACCATTAAAAACCCGATACATCAATATGCACAACCAGGTATCTACACCGTTTCGCTCACCGTAACTGATATAAATGGCTGCGACAGCATTTTGGTAATGCCTGACCTGATCACTGTTTCCGATCCGGTTGCACAGTTTGTAGCAGATACAACATTTTCACCGTGCCCACCGCTGTTGGTGAATTTTGAAAACCAAACCAACCAGGATGTTGCCCAGTGGTTGTGGGATTTTGGAGATGGCATTATGAGTACAGACTCCACCCCATCGCACCTTTATGTTTCACCAGGCAACTACGATGTTACACTCGTTGTCACCAGCCCATATGGTTGTAAAGACACAATGAGCATCAGCAATTTCACCGTTATTCTCGGACCAAATGGAACTTTCAACTTTACACCCGACCAGGGATGTATTGACCTGAGCGTAAACTTTACAGCAACCACAACCAACACTCAATCAAGACAATGGTTCTTTGGTGATGGATTTTCAACTCAATCTGGCGACACCGTTCTCCACACCTATGTAACCCCTGGAACATACTACCCCGTTGTGGTTCTTGATGATGGCCTTGGTTGTCAATATGCCATCACTTCGCCCGATTCGATTCAAATAGGGGAATTGATATCCAACTTTTCAACCGACACCACCTATTTGTGTCATAACGGAACCGTACAATTTACCAACCTGACTTACAGTCTGCCCAGCGCGAATAACGTAACCTGGGATTTTGGAGACGGCAATTACAGCTCAGATTCAAATCCAACGCATTTTTATTCAACTCCTGGCATTTACACCGTATCCCTGACAGTCGAAAATGACTTCTGCATGGATTCTGTGGTGCAACAAAACGTGGTGCAGGTAGATCCGGGGCCAACGGCTGAATTCTTCCCATCGTTGGGTTTTGGATGTGTTCCACTTACCGTAGCATTCAATGAAGCTGTTGTATCAGACAGTATGATTTCAGCCTATTTCTGGGATTTTGGTGATAGTACTACCAGCACCGACCAAAATCCACAACACGTTTACACCATTGCCGGAACCTATACTGCGACATTAATTGTTTGGTCGAATACCGGTTGTTCTGATACCATTTCAAAACAAATTGTGGTTCATCCTCTGCCAATAGCAAATGCCGGTATGGATGACACCATTTGTGCAGGCGACTTCATTACGTTACAAGCAACAGGCGGAACCTTGTATTCCTGGAATCCCGGTGCATCTTTATCAGATTCAACCATCGCCAATCCAGTCGCAAACCCTTTGACAAATACAACCTATGTAGTGGAAGTTACAGATGGATACAACTGTGTGAGTTATAGCTCCGTAACCATTGTTGTGAATCCCTTACCGGTGGTTACAGTTAGTCCTGACCAGGTAATTTGTTTAAATGATACTATCAGTTTGGCTGCTTCCGGGGCACCAGGATTCAGTTGGACTCCAGGCATTGGGCTGTCTGATCCAAATGTTGCAAATCCCCAGGCATATCCTTCAATAACAACAGTTTACGAAGTAACCGGAACAGATCAGAACCAATGTTCGAAAACCGAACAGGTAACAATAACGGTTAATCCATTACCACCAGCAGACGCTGGCGTGGATGTAGCGATATGTTTCGGACTAAACACAACCTTGCAAGCATCCGGAGGCAGCAGTTTCCAATGGACTCCTTCAAACGGTTTAAGTGCAACCAACTTATCAAACCCAGTGGCCGGGCCATTGGCAACACGAACCTACACGGTGCTGGTTACAGATTCTAACACCTGCCAGGCAAGTGATTCGGTTCAGGTGATTGTGAACCCGAATCCCACGGCTGTTTCAAGTGGTGACACATCGATTTGCCTGAATGATGTTATCCAGATTTCAGCAACAGGTGCCAATGGTTTCAACTGGCAACCCACTGCCGGATTAAACCAGAATAATGTGAGTAGCCCGTTAGCTTCACCTGATTCTACCACTCAATACACAATAATCATCACAGACAATAATGGATGTGAAGACACCACTAATCTCACCATTGAAGTGTTCAGTCTTCCAATTGCCGATGCCGGTTCTGACCTGGAAATCTGTTTTGGTGATAGCGCTCAACTCAGTGCTACTGGCGGTGTTCAATATGATTGGTGGCCATCTGGCAGTCTTTCTTGCAGCGATTGCGCAGATCCGATAGCATTCCCTCAACAAACCACGATGTATCAGCTGACCGTAACCGACCAAAACGGATGCATAGATACGGACACGATTGAGATAACAGTTCATGAATTACCCACTGGCATATTGAACAGCAATACCACCATTTGCCAGGAAGAACAGGTTCAACTTGTCGCGCAGGGTGGTATTTCATATCAATGGTCGCCCTCAACAGGATTGGATTGTACTACTTGTGCAGGTCCAGTAGCAAATCCGATGGACACAACCACTTATACTGTTGTGATCACGAATCAACATGGCTGTGTATTGGAAGACCAGATTACCATAACAGTGAATTCGATGCCAGTTATTTCAGTAGGAAATGATACGGCCATTTGCCTGGGAGGTGCTGCAACGCTAACGGCAACCGGAGGAGATATTTACTCCTGGTCGCCATTGACAGGCCTGAGTTGCCCATCATGCGCCAGTACAACAGCCAGTCCTGCGGTAAACACAACTTACACGGTAGAAATTTCAACCATGGCCGGGTGTTCAAGAGCAGCAGAAACAATTGTGGAAGTAAACAGCTTGCCGGTTCTCACTGCTGGCACGGATATCACTGTTTGTCTTGGAGACGGAGTCAGCATTCAAGCTGAAAGCCTGGATGCCACAACTTTCACATGGACACCAGCATCGAGTCTTTCCGATTCTTCGTTACTGAATCCCATTGCGATGCCGGAAGAAAGCACGGTTTATACACTTGTTGCTGCCAACCAGCACGGTTGTGAGAATACCGATT
>PVBE012392650.1_pt1 | contig 24441 bp, 18 predicted proteins | sample 1631181 | NCBI WGS metagenome assembly PVBE01 (sample SAMN08397723, study PRJNA350692) | Marine metagenome, whole genome shotgun sequencing project. | isolation source: water | place: Pacific Ocean | collected 2012-04 | reverse complement strand
ATTTTAAGGGTTATTTTCTAATTATTAAATCAATAAATGTTCACTGACTTAATTTTTACAATTGCGTGACCCTAGAATAGCCTTAATACAGCTCAATTAATAATTACTGCCAATCAACGAAAATCCAAAATAATGTTTAAATATATCGATTATTTACTCCGTTTAGTCCACCTGATAATTCATTTCCATTTTTTTCTGAAACACCCCCAACAAATGATTAAACTCCTTCCACCTCCCCTTCGCGGCCATCGTGATATCTCTGGTGCTGGTCCACGTCATCGGCACCTTCGTGCTGTCCTACCAGGGGTTCTTTTCCTGATGAGCCCGTCACTGGAGCAGATCCTGGTCCCGACGCTCATGGCGCTGTTCGCTGGCGTGGTGATCCTGCTCTTCTTTCGCCTCAGGCGCGAAAAGTCCGACGAGACCCGCGGCAAGCTGGAGAGGGCCCGCGCCGACGGCCTGCATGAGCCGCTCACGCTGCACCCGGTCAGCGACCGGTCCTGCTGCATCGGGTGCGGCTCCTGTGCCCTGGCCTGTCCGGAGCATGATGTGCTGGGAGTGGTGGACGGAAAGTCGCAGCTGATCTACGCCTCGCGCTGCGTGGGGCACGGCGCCTGTTCGCGAGCCTGTCCCCAGGGGGCGATATCGCTGGTCATCGGCACCGAGACTCGGGGCGTCGAGCTGCCGCACGTCGATCAGCGCTTCGAGACCAACGTGGAGGGTATCTATATCGCAGGAGAGCTGGGAGGGATGGGCCTGATCAAAAACGCCGTCGAGCAGGGTAAGCAAGCGGTGGAGAACATCGTCGAGAGCCTCGCCGCGAAGCCAGCCGCGGAGTACGACTTGATCATCGTCGGCGCTGGACCGGCAGGGATCGCGGCCTCCCTGGCGGCGCGGGATAACGACATCAACTTTCTTACCCTGGAGCAGGGGACCGTCGGCGGCGCCGTCTTTTCTTATCCGCGACAAAAGATCGTCATGACGTCTCCCATGAACCTGCCGCTCAAGGGCAAGGTGAAGCTGACGGAGACCAACAAGGAGGAGCTGCTCTCGCTGTGGAACGAGGTGCTGCAGCACAACGAGATCTCCATCCGCGAAAATGAAAAGGTCACAGAGATGCATCGGCGTGAGCGCATCGAGGTGGTGACTCCGGAGGGCAGCTATTCCACCAACTTCGTCCTGCTCGCCATCGGCAGAGGGGGGTCGCCGCGGAAGCTGGCCGTGCCCGGAGAGGGGCTCCCCAAGGTGGCGCACCGATTACTCGATCCGGAGCTGATCAAGCAGAAACGTGTGTTGGTCGTCGGAGGAGGAGACTCGGCAGTCGAGGCGGCCCTCCTGCTCGCGAACGAGGGCAACCAGGTGACGCTGTCGTATCGGCGGGCCTCCTTCAACCGGCTGAAGCCCAAAAACCTCGAGCAGATCAAGGCCGCCGCGAGCGATGATGTGGTGGAGGTCCTGTTTCAGTCCAACGTGCAAGTCATAGGTGAGCGTGCGGTGGAGCTGTCCGTGGGCGAGCAGGAGCAACCCCGGGAGCTGCCCAACGACCTGGTCTACATCTTCATCGGCGGTGAGCTGCCGAGCGATTTTTTGCGCAGCGCCGGTGTCGAGGTGGAGAAAAAGCATGGGGAGGTCGTCCTGTGATTCGACGGGTGATTCTTCCATGTCTGTTTTTGCAGTGCGTCGCCTGCTCCTATTTTTCTCCAGGAGAGCTCACCCGAGCTCACGCGGCCCTGGAGGGGTCCGATAACTGCACCAGGTGTCATACCCCTGGAGAGCGCATGGGTGACGCGAAATGCCTCACCTGCCACGCGGTCGTGGCCGACCTGATCAAGGCCGATCGTGGCTTTCATTCGTCAGCGGTGGCAAAAAAGCAGAGGTGCCTCCAGTGCCACAACGAGCATCACGGGCGGGACTTCGAGCTCGTGCGCTTCAACCCCACGGGGTTCGATCACGCGCAGGCCAAATACAGCCTGTCTGGCAAACACCGCGGCCTGAGCTGCGGCAGCTGCCACCGGGCGAAGTTCATCCGCGATGAAACGTTGAAGAGCAAAAAGGGCACCTATCTCGGGCTGAGCAAAAAATGCCTCGGCTGTCACGACAGGTACCACGAGGACGACACCGGCGAGGACTGCGGGCAGTGTCACAGCTTCAAGACGTTCAGCATGTAGGCCCTTGAGGACGCCGGCCAGCGCCCCATGCGCGCAGGACCAGGTTCTTCAATCTTCCGCTTTGGTGGGTGACGGGTGGACGAAGACCTCGGCGTCGGGCACGTGCTGCTGGATGTGCTCGTCGAGGTGCTGCACCACGTCCTGCACCTGCTCCACGGTGGTGGAGTTGGGCAGCCGCACACGAAAGATGACGTGGATGCGGCCCTCATCCTCGGTGACGTGCACGTCGCCGAAGTCGTCGAACAGATCCCGGTGCCCCTCGAGGATCAGGGTCACCTGGCGCCCGGCGGGGGCGGTGCGATCCAGCTCCACGTCGGGCTCGGGGTGGATCAGCACCTGGGCTCCGGGCAGCGCCTCTTGCACCTCCCGCTCCACGCGATCGCACAGCTCGTGCACCTGCTCGGCGGTGGCCTTGGGGCTCACGTCCAGGTGCAGGTCGATCTTGCGCGTGGCGCCCGACTTGCGCGAGCGCAGGGAGTGGTACCTCAGGCCGGCGCGCTGGATGATCTCCTCGATGACGCGGCGCTCGTCGGCGGGCAGGCTGCGGTCCAGCAGCTCGCCCACCGAGCGCTGCGTGATCTTCCAGGCCTCCAGGGAGATGAGCAGGCTCACCGACAGGGCGGCCACCGGGTCGATGAGCTGCACGCCGGTGAAGTGCACCGCGGCCAGGCCTACCAGCACGCCGAGGGAGGTGTAGACGTCGGTGCGCAGGTGCGCCGCGTCGGCCAGCAGCGCCATGGACTCGGTGCGCTGGCCCACCCGCTGCAGGTACCACGACACGGCCACGTTCACCGCGCTGGAGATGGCCATGACGATGACGCCGAGGTGGATCTGCTCCACGTGGGCCCCGACCACCAGCTTGTTGATCGCCTCGTAGCCGATGTAGGCCACGGCGCCAAAGATCAGCAGCGCCTCCGCCGCGCCGGACAGGTCCTCGATCTTGCCGTGGCCGTGGGGGTGGTCCTCGTCGGGCGGCCGCCCCGACAGCGTCACGGCGGCGTAGGCGATGATGGCCGCCACCAGGTCCATGGCCGAGTGCACGGCCTCGCTGATCACCGCCACCGAGCTCGTGAGCAGCCCCACCACCAGCTTGCCGACCACCAGCGTGATGTTGGACAGCACGGACAGCCCCGCGGCCCGCTGCTTTTCGCGGGTGGTCGGGTCGGGGGCTGTGCTCGCGGCGGCCACGGGCGGATCTTACCGCGGCGGCGGCCCTCCCCCAACTTTCAGGGGGTGTGGGTCTGCCAGTGGCATACCTCCAGCGCCGCGCGCATGATCGCCACCTGCCACGGCAGGAGGCTGCTGCCGCCGAGGTAGTACATCAGGTTGGAGCCGCTGGGCAGGCTGCCGCCCTGCCCCATGCACTTGGTGGCGTAGTCGGCGCGCTGCAGGTCGGCCTGCTCCACGTGCGTGCCGTCGGTGAGCAGGTCGTGGAGCCGCCGGCCCCGCCGGCGCAGGTCCCGGCTGCGCGGCCCCTCGATGTCGATACCGAGGTGGCCCAGCTTGGCGTACACCGTGTTGCGCAGGCCGCGCTCGCCGGCGATGAATGACTGTCCCTTGCCGAAGGTGTCCAACAGCACGTGGCCCAGCTCGTGCTGCAGCTGCCAGCCGTCGGTGTTGCCGCGGGGGGGATCGGTGACGAGGAAGATCAGGCCGTAGTCGTCCGGCGGGGTGAAGGAGGCCGTGGCGTGCCGTGCGTTGGGCAGCAGCCGCACCAGGGGGCGCGCGGCGCCGGGGACCGTCGAGCCGCGCCGCCGCTGGCCCTGGGCCGCCGGGAGGCTGCCGATGGAGCGCACGTAGAGGCAGGGGATGTAGTTGCGCGCCCGCCCGGTGGGCCCCCACTCGCCGGCGCGCATGTCCCACGTCGCGGGGGGGATGCTGGTGCCGGCGAAGTAAGCCATGCTCATGTTGGGATCGCTGCGTTGGCGATCGAGGTACCAGCCCTCCTGCCAGGTGTCCGGCCGCCAGTTGCGCCTGCGCCGGACCAGGCGGATGCGCAGCTGGTCGTACAGCGGCGACGCGCCCGTGACGTCGTTGGCCATGATGGTGCTCACCAAAGGCGGGTCTCCGCGGCGGCGCCGTGTGCCCCGCGGCGGGGGCTCGTAGGCCAGGTTGATCATCCAGAGGTAGAGCGGCTTGGTGCCGGGCAGCACGAGGTGCTTCTGGGTCGTGAAGCGGGCGGGCACGGGGAAGTGGTCGCCGGCCAGCCGGAACCCGCTCTCGGCGTCGGACATGGCGCTGTCGCCCCAGTTGCACCAGTAGGTGCCGTACCGTTGGGGCGAGGAGGCGTTGGTTATCCGCAGCGTGGGCGAGGGCAGGCAGACCTCGCCGCCGCCCGGCACGCCGAGCCGGTGATCCGCGCGCACCTGAAAGTGGTTGAAGCGGAACCCCTCCATGGCGCAGCCCTGGTCGTACTTGCCCGCCACGGTGAGGTAGACGTGGGTGTTGGCCGGCGCCCTGGCCGTGGACGCGTTGGGCTCCTCACCCTCGACCACCACGTGGACCCGGTCCAGCCGCGGCGTGGCGCGCATGGAGCGGGGCTCGCGCGGCTCCTGCTGGTCTGGCATGCGCAGCCCCTTCCAGACCATCACCTCCTGGCCGGCGTTGTAATAGAGCCGGAAGACCCCGGGGCTGCCGCGGCGGAACTTGAACAGCAGGTAGGCCGCCCCGCGCTCGGCGTCGGCCAGCTGCACGGTCTCGTTGTAGCCCTGGCCTTCCAGCCGCAGGGACTGCAGGCCCACGGCGCCGCGCTCCACCTCCACGATCCAGAACTGCCGGCAGAGCTGGCGCACGCGCACCTCGCGGTTCGAAAAATCCACCGCCGGCGCCGGCGTGCCCTCACCCTGCTGGCCCTGGTCGTCCTGGCCGTCACACATCCTTCACTCCTTTGGCAAAGGTCAGCCGCACGTGGTCCGCCAGGGCGCGCTCGGTGTGCAGCTCGCGGCGGAAGCCCTCGACGACGGCGTGACGGATCCGCTGCTGCACCCGGGCCTCGCCCATGCGCGCGCAGGTCTCGGGGTGGTGCTGCTGCAGGTGCTGGTGCAGGCGCTCGAGGAAGTCACCCTCGGCGGCCAGCAGCATGGCGTCGACCTGCTCGGGCCTCAGGCGCAGCCTGCCCGCGGCGGGGTCCCCCGGGCCCTCCCTGCCGAAGACCAGCAGCTCCGCGGCGGTCTCCGACTCCACCATCAGGCGCTCCACCGGGCCGAAGAAGCGGTCCAGCTCCGGGCCGCGGCAGGTGGGCAGAAAGAGCGGCAGCACCCGCGGATCGTGGAAGCGGAAGATGTCGGCCACGCCGCATTCGTCCTCCACGAGCACCAGGCTCGCCAGGTGGCTGACCAGCTCCTCGAAGGGGGCCCTGCTGGTCAGCAGCAAGCCGCAGCTGTCTCCCCAGGCCGAGGTGGTGAGCCAGCGGCAGGCGGCGGCCTGCGCGCGATAACGCACGAGGAAGGGCGACACCGACATGTAGCGCTGCAGCGCCGGGCCCTGGTAGAGCGAGGCGAAGGGCGCGTCGCCTTGCGCCAGCAGCGCCAGGACCTCCCCGGCCCGGGCCGCGTCCACCACCGCGTACAGCGAGCCGTCCTGCTGCTCCATGCTGCGCAACTGGTCGGCCAGGACAGGGGCGTCATCCTCCGACGGGGCCAAAGGGTGCCGCTTTGACGTGAGGGTCGTCATGCCCTGAACGGATCAGCTCTTTCGTCGTCTGAAGCGGACGAAGATGCAGACAAGGATGAACAGCAGCAGGTTGTACCCCCCGAGGACGAAGAACCCGATGTTGGACTTGGTCGCGTCCCGCGCCTTCCCCTTGCCGTGGGCCGACGGCGGCGTGTAGAGGCCGTCCTCCACCACCCGCAGGTGCTCGGGGTATTCGCTGACGCAATGCTCCATGGGCAGGATGGAGCGACACCAGGTGTCCTGTAGCTCCGAGTCGGTCTCAACCAGGCGCCGCTTGAACGGGTCCAGGGCGTGGAGGCAGGTGGTGCAGCCGGTCTTACCCTTCTCCTCCTTTGGATCACACATGGCGATGCGCTTGGCCTGGTCCAGGGACCAGTTGAGGCTCATGGCGTAGCCCACGCCGCGCTTGACGTACTCGTCGGCCTGGGGCACGCCGAAGCTGCCGGAGAAGAGCACCTGGGGAATGAGCACCAGGGGCACGATGCTCATGGCCTTGTCGCTGTTGCCAGCGAGGGCCGAGATCAGCAGCCCAAGGCCGATGCCGTTGAGCGCGGTGAGGTAGAGGTTGAGCAGGTGGGGCAAAAAGCCGCCGGGCACGCCGTCGAGGATCAGCATGGCGCAGGCCTGGATGCCGGCGTCCACGCAGTCCTTGGGCGGCGACTCGAGGGTATAGCCCGATCGGGCGAGGTAGACGATGCCCAGCATGGTGCTCACCTGGACCAGGCCCATGAACTGCAGCACGAAGAACTTGGAGGCGACGTAGGGTAAGATCTTGAGGTTCACCATGCGCTCGCGCGCGAAGATCGACCCCTCCTTGGTGATCTCGCGGGCCGCGTTGGAGCAGCCGAACCACAGCGCCGACAGCGACATGATGAGGAACATGGTCGACGTGGGGCCGCGCTCGGCCATGTCGGTCTTGACGGCGAGCAGGATGAACAGCGCCACCAGCGGCGCCTGGATCAGCAGGATGGCCGTGTTGCGCAGGTCGCGGGTGATGATCTCGGCGTAGCGGCTGGTGAGGATGAAGAACTGCTTGATGGTGCCCGGGCCGATCTTTTTGCCCTTGGGGGCGCGGGCGGACTGCGCCTCGGCGCCGGTGCGGGGGCTGAGCTGAGTCGCCACGTGTTGCTGGAAGATGGGCGACGCCTTGTACTCATCGCGCAGGTTGTCCAGGTCGCCGCGCCGCTCCTCGAAGCGCTTGTAGACCTCCGGCATGCGGTCCACCTGGAAGTAGCCCGCCGCCTCCTGTTGGGTGCCGAAGAAGGCCAGCTTGCCGTCCACGAGGAAGGTGATCTTGTCCGCCAGGTGGATATTGTCCAGGGTGTGGGTCACCGTGGCCACGGTCTTGCCGCGCAGGGTCATCTCCCGGAAGAGCAGCATCATCTTCTCTTCCAGGTTCGGGTCCAGGCCGCTGGTCGGCTCGTCGAGGTAGATGATGGCCGGGTCGGTGAGCAGCTCGACGCCGATGCTGACACGCTTGCGCTGGCCGCCGGAGAGCTTGTGGATCGGCTTGTGGCGGTGGTCGTACAGCTCGAGCACCGACAGCACGTCCTTGATCCTTTCTTCGCGCTCGGCGCGCCCGGTGCCGGGGGGCAGCCGCAGGCGCGCGGCGTAGACCAGCGTGCGCCAGATGCTCAGCTGGGGGTGGATGATGTCGTCCTGGGGGACGTAGCCCACCTGGTGCTTCAGCTGCTCGTAGTTGGCGTAAAAATCGATATTGTTGAGCATCACCGCGCCGGAGCTGGCGCGGGCGCAGCCGTTGAGCCCCTTGAGCAGCGTGGACTTGCCGCAGCCCGACGGGCCCATGATGCAGATGAACTCGCCCGGCTGGATCTTGAGCGAGATGTGGTCCAGGTAGTCGCGACCGCTGCGCGCGTCGGTGAAGGTCAGGTCGAAGGCGTCGACCCAGGTGGAGGTGCGCGTGTCGAAGACCAGCACCGCGGCGCCGGTGAACTTGAGCACATACGGGCCGACGACGAACTCGGTGCCCGGCACCAGCTGGGAGTCCTTGACCAGCTCGCCGTTGAGGTAGACGCCGTTGGCGCTGCCGGCGTCTCGCAAAAACACCCCCTGGCCGCGGCGCTCGATGAAGGCGTGGCGGCTGGAGACGAACATGGAGTCCAGCACGATTGTGTTGCTCTGGTCGCGGCCGATGAGGATGCTGTCGGTGATTGGGTACTCGCCGAGCAGCTCGGCCTCGCCCAGGCTCAGGTCGTTGATCTGGGGCGCCGCGCCGCCGAAGACGGTGTCGCCGCCGGCCACCTGGCGGCCGGCCACCGTGGCCGGGGTCGCCACCTCCTGCGCGGTGACGGAGACCACCCGCAGGCGCGGACCGCCCTGGCCGAACTCGATCTCCTCGCCGGGCTGCAGGTCGTGGCGCACGATGCGCTGGTTGTTGATGAAGGTGCCGTTGGTGGACTCGGAGTCGAAGAGGACCGCCTTGCCCTCCAGCATCATGATCTTGGCGTGGGCGTAGGACACGAGCAGATCGGTCTGCACGTCGAAGGGCACGTCCGCCGAGGCGTCGCGGCCGATGCGCAGCACCGGCTTGTCGAAGGTCAGCTGCTGGCCGCCCGGCACACGCTCCAGCACGATGGAGACCTTGAAGCTGGCCATGGGCGAGATGGTCATCGGGGACATGGTGCCAGCGGGCGGCGCGGGCTGGGCGGCCGGCTGGGCCACCGTGGGCGGCTGGGCGGCCGGCTGGGCCACCGTTGGTGGCTGCTGCGCGGCGGGCTGGGCCACAGTGGGCGGCTGCTGCGCGCCGGGCTGCGGCGCCATGGCCAGCTGACCAGCGGGCATGGGCGCGGTGGGGCTCACGGGCTGGCCGGCCACGCCCGGTTGGGCAGGGGCCGCCACCGGGGCCTGGGCCGCCAGGGTGAACTGGAGCCGCGGCCCCCCCGGACCCAGCTCCATGACGTCCCCCTCGGACAGCGCCGCCTCCCCCGCGATCTGTTGGCCGTTGAGGAAGGTGCCGTTGGTGCTGGAGTCGATGATGTAGTAGCTGCCCGCCTTGTGCACGATCTGGGCGTGCCGACCGGAGATGGTCAGGTTGCGCTGGGGGTCGAAGGCCAGCTCACAGCGAGGGTCCCTGCCGCACCACACGGGCGTCTGAGTAATGGGGAAGGCGGTCCCCGCACGCTCCCCGGTGAGAAAGACCAGCTGACAGGTCATCGTGGCGCAGCTCCTTTTTACGCTGTCCTCGCGATGATAACTCTTCGGACAGCGATCGTGATATACATTCTGCAGGCCATGACCGATCCGCAAAAGTGCGCCGCGCCCCTGCCCGTGGTGCTGTTGTACGCCTGCTTCTTCGCCTCCGGGCTGACCAGCCTGGTCTACGAGCTGCTCTGGGTCCGGCGGCTGAACCTGGTCTTCGGCTCCACCACCTACTCCATCACCACGGTGCTGGCCGCGTTCATGGGGGGCCTCGGCCTGGGCAGCTACCTGCTGGGACGCCGGGTGCGAGCCGGCCGCGGCGGCGCCCGGGCCTACGCCTACCTCGAGCTGGGCATCGCGGCCTACGCCCTGGTGTCGCTGCCGCTGCTCGGCGCGGTGGAGTGGGCCTTCGCCGCCATCCAGGGCGCGCTGGAGCTGGGTCAGGGCGCCGGGGTGCTGCTCAAGTTCGCCCTGGCCTTCCCGGTGCTCGCGCTGCCCGCTGGGCTGATGGGCGGCACGCTGCCGGCCCTGGCCCGGGCGGTGGTCCTCAACCGCGCGACCCTTCATCGGGGCATGGGCCGCCTCTACGGCGTCAACACCGTGGGCGCCGCCGCCGGAACCCTGCTCACCGGGCTGGTGCTCATCGAGCGGCTCGGCCTCTGGCGCTCCATCATCGCCGCCGCCCTGGTCAACGCCAGCCTCGGCGCCGCGGTGCTGCTGGCCCTGCGGCGCGGGGGCGAGGACGACGGCGAGGACGCGGGGACCGACGAACAGACCGCGCTGCGCGGGCACCTGCGCGTGCCGGCCGTGGCCTACAGCGTGGCGGCGGTCATCACCTGCGGCGGGCTGTCCATGGCCTACGAGGTGATCTGGACCCGGCTGCTGTCGCTGACCATGGGTAGCTCGACCTACTCCTTCACCATCATCCTCGGCATCTTCCTGCTCGGCATCTCGGGCGGGTCGCTGATCTTCGCCGCCGCGGCCCGCCGCCAGCCGCCGGCCGCCCTGACCCTGGCCCTCGTCATGGCCACCCTGGCGGTGTGGGTCACCCTCACCGTCATGGCCGTGCCGCACCTGCCCGGTGCCTGGCTGCATGTGGCGCCGATGATGCAGGGCTCCCTGAACCGCGTGCTCGCGGGCCAGGCCCTGCTGGCCGCCGTGCTGCTGCTGCCCCCCACCATGCTCTTCGGCGCGGCGCTGCCCCTGGCCATGGGGGTGGCCGCCAGGGAGCTGGGCCATGTGGGGCGCGACGTGGGCGGCATATATCTGTGCAACACCACCGGAGCCATCGCCGGCAGCGTGCTGGCCGGCTTCGCGCTGGTGCCGCTGCTCGGCACGCGGACCAGCCTGCTGGTCTGCCTGGCGCTCAACCTGATCCTGGCCGGCGCCGGGCTGGTGCTCTTCTCCAGCACCACCGGGCGGCGCGTGGCCGGCCTCGTGCTGGTGGCGCTCATGGGCGCGGCGGCGCTGACGCAGCCTCCCTGGCCCGCGGCGGTGTTCGACGCCGGGCTGGGCCATCGCCTGAGCCAGTCCGTCCCCACCAGCCCCTACGCCCGCGCGGTAAAGCTCAACTGGGTACCGAGCCGCGTGCTGTTCCAGCAAGAAGGCGTCAACGCCACGGTGTCGGTGCGGCAGTTCCCCGAGGGGGTGACCCTGCTGGTCAACGGCAAGCCCGACGCCTCCACCCACTGGGACATGGGCACCCAGGCCCTGCTCGGGCTGATCCCGATGCTGGCCCACCCGCGCCCGCGGGACGTGGCCGTGGTGGGCTGGGGCTCCGGCGTCACGGTGCACGTCACCACGTTCTTCAAGTCTGTGCAGCGGGTGGACGCCATGGAGCTGGAGCGCGCGGTGCTAAACGCCTCGTCCTGCTTCCACCGGGTCAACGGCGCGGCGGAGCGGCACCGCCTGGTGCACGTGCACCACGACGACGCCCGCGCCCACCTGCTGTCCACCCGGCGCACCTACGACGTGCTCATCTCCGAACCGTCCAACCCGTGGATGGCCGGCGTGAGCAGCCTGTTTTCCGCCGACTTCTATACGCTGGTGCAGCGGCGCCTCAAGCCCGGCGGCGTCTTCGGCCAGTGGCTGCAGCTGTACACCCTCGACAGCCGCTCGGTGGCGCTGGTGCTGCGCACGGTGCTCAGGTCCTTCAAGCACGTGCAGCTGTGGCACACCGACGCCAGCAACCTGCTGCTGCTGGCCTCCAACCGCCCCCTGCGCCTTTCGCTCAAGGGCGTACGCGCCGCCTACAAGGCGGACAAGCGGGTGGGCCAGTACATGGGCGCCTACGGCCCGGGTCCCCTGCCCGAGCAGTACTTCGGCTGCTACCTCCTGGACCGCAACGCCCTGGAGCGGGTCGCCGCGCGGTTCCCCCACGAGCTGATGACCGACGACCACCCCGTGCTGGAGTACCACGCGGTGCGCGCCCTCTACCAGCCGGTGCGCAAGCACATCGAGGTGCTGTGGAAGCTCAAGCTGGAGCAGCCGAAGCTGCTGCCCCCGCTGCTGGGCAAGGGGCCGCCGCCGAGCGCGGTGCTGGCCGGCGCCTCCCGGGTCATGCGCTTCAACCGCCGGGTGGCGGATCGCATCACAGCCCACGCGATGAAGCGCTACCCGAAGAAGCCCTTCGCCTGGCTGGCCCGCGCCTGGCACCTGCTGGATATGGGCCGCCACAACGACGCCCGCCGCCTGATGGCCCGGCTCCCCGAGACCGCGGGCTGGCAGGCCCGGCGGCAGCTGGCGCTCTGCCGCTCGCACAATCAGACCCGCAATCACCGGCAGGCGCTCTCCGCGCTCCAGATCAAGGACTACCGACCCACGGCCCAGCGCCTCTGCCGGCTGGACGCCTATATCGGCCTCAACGACAGCAAGCGCGCCTGGACCGAGGTGGAGGGCCTGCTCAAGCTCATGGGCCAGACCGGCAGCGTGGACCGCGACGTGATCTCGCTCAAGCGGGAGCAGGTTTACCGCGCCATCGGACGCCTGGCGCGCACCAGCAAGGACCACGAGCGTGCCATCGTGGTGACGAGCTCCCGCCAGGAGCGCGACGGCGGCGAGACCGATCGGCTCAAGGTGCTGCTGGAGGCCCAGAAGGCGGCCAAGCGCCCCGCGGCCGAGGTGGCGGCGACGGTGAGCCGGCTGATGGACTTCGGGCTCATCACCCGGGCCTACCTCGAGGCCTGCGCCGATGTGCTGGGCAAGGCAGGCCAGACCGGGCAGGCGCGCCGCTGCAGCCAACGCCTCGAGGAGCTGTTCCCCAAGCCCCAAGACGTGCCGCTGTGGAAGTGAGCCGCGCCCTCGGGCTCCTCTGCGTCCTGACCTGCTGCAGCCCCCAGGACGTGTCCCGGCTCTCTCAGCTGGACGAAAGCGGCGGCGGCGATCGCCCGGACAGCGGCGCTGCCGTGGCCCCCCTGGCCGGCCCCACTGCCCCCTTCTCCTTCGTCGTCTTCGGCGATACGCAGCCCTACTTCAACCGCTGCGTGGCCGAGCTGTCGGCCTTCCCCGCCGCGATCATCGACCTCGCGCCGCGCTTCGCCCTCCACATGGGCGACGTGATGGACCTCGGGCGCGATCCCCGGGCCTACCACCGCTTCGAGAAGTGCTACCGGCAGCTGCTGGACAAGGTGCCGCTGTTCCCCACCATCGGAAACCACGACCTGGACTGGGGCCATGGCGGCACGAACTACAAGGCCTACCTCGAGCGGCAGCTGTTCACCACCAACCCGAAGGTCTACGGCGCAGGGTACAAGGCCGACTTCAAGCTCTCCTACAACGACGATCCGCGCACCTACTCCACCGACTACGACCGGCCGGCGGACAAGCACATCGTACCGAGCGGCGTGTCGTTCAAGACCTTCTACGCCTTCCGGCACCAGGCCGCCTACTTCATCTCCTTCGAGCAGGGCGCGGAGCTGGAGATCAACACTCCCCTGCCCTGGGTGGAGAAGCACCTCAAGGCCGCCCGGGCGGATCCGCAGGTGCGCTTCGTCATCGTCTACATGCACCACCCGATGTACGCCACCTTCCTGCACGAGGGCTACCTCACCACCCTGCGCGCTGCCTACGAGGCGCTGTTCCGCAAGTACGACGTGACGCTGGTGCTCTCCGGCCATGTCCACGCCTACGACCGGTTCCACGTACCGGATGACAAGACCCAGACCTATACCAAGGCGCCGCCCGGGCGCTACCGACTGGGGGGCCGCGCGGTGCACTACATCGTCAGCGGCCCCGCGGGCGCCAGCTTCCTGCCTGGCGGCTGCGATCCGGTGCCCAAGCCCTACCCTCACCTGAGCATCTATTACTCCCAGGCCAGGGGGTGCGGCCACCACATGCTGCAGATCGTCGTGGGCCAGGAGCACCTCGAGGTGAAGGTCATCGGCGTCTCCGGGGACAGGTACAACTACAAGACACGCCTCTGGGACGCCTTCATCATCGCGCCGGGCATGGGGCCCTGAGCCTTGCCGCGCCCGCGCCCGATCATATGGTGTTATTTCATCTTCGCTCTGGCTGCCTGCGATCCGCCGCCGTCATGGCGACCGGGACCGCCGCCAGACGCCGGGGCTGATAAGACCATAACCCCCAAAGCGGACCTCGAGGTCGCGGCCCGTGACGTCGCCCCCCCCGGACGCGCCGACAGCCATCACCTGCAAGCTACCGCACAAGGTGCTGACGCTCTCGGGCGGCGCGGCCGTCGTGTCGAGCAAGGTAGAGCCCACTGAGCACACCTCCGAGATCAACTTCACCAGCTGTACCAAGCGCCACGTCTACGGCGTGGATCACATCTACGCCGTGCGCGTGCAGCTGGGCGCGACCTACCGCGTGACCCTGACGCCGGGCGAGGGATACGACGTCTCGGTCTACGTCTTCACCGACTGCGACCAGGCCGCCAAGTCCTGCGTGGCCGGCGCGGACGACAACTTCGGCGCCGTGGCCGAGTCCACGACCTTCAGGGCCATCAAGCCGGTGTACTTCATCGCCGTGGACAGCCTCTACCCCGCGGGGTACATCCTCTCCAGCGGCAGCTACACGCTCTCCCTCAGGCGCCTGGCTGCACCGACCAACGACGCCTGCTCCAAGGCGACTCAGCTGACCCTCAAGGCTGGCAAGGCCGAGGCCAGCGGCGACACGGCCCTGGCGGCGGATGACGTCTCGCTCGGCGCCGCCGGCTGTACGGGCTATAGCTCACCGGGGCCCGACGTCTTCTACTCCGTGGCCCTCGACGGCGGCAAGGAGTACGCCGTGACGCTGTCGCCCGGCCCGAGCTTCGACTCCATGCTCTACACCTTCGCTGGGTGCGGCACGGCCCAGGCCACGTGCGCAGGGGGATACGACAACCTCGGCACCGGCGAGGCGGAGACCATCCGGATCAAGCCGAAGGTCAGCGCCACCTACACCATCGCCGTGGACTCCTTCGACGCCGAGGCCAGCGGCGCCTTCAAGCTGCTGGTCAGAGAGACAAGGCCGCCAATCAACGACACCTGCGCCAGCGCCACGACGCTTTCGCTGCCCGTCGACGCGGCCATCGTCACCGGCGACACCTCCTTCGCGGGGCACAGCGTCGCCCTGCCCGCCACGGGCTGCACCGGGGCGCAGACCAGGGGGCCCGACGCGTTTCACGCCGTCAAGCTCACCGCGGGCAAGCACTACCTGATCAACCTCGTGCCGGGCCCGGGCTACAACGCGGCGCTCTACCTGATCAACGGCTGCGGTGGCGCCTGCGCGGCCGGCGCTGACGCCGCCCTGCTCGGGCTCAGCGAGCAGATATCGTTTACGCCGCCGGCCACCGGCACCTATGTCATCGGCGTGGGCAGCCGGTACCCCGTCTCCGACCCCCTCGGCTCCGGCAAGTACACCCTGATAGTGCAGCAGTGGATGCCGCTGCCCCACGACACCTGCCACGCGCCGAAGAAGCTGTCCTGGAGCAAGGGCGTGGCCGCGGCCTCGGGCGATACCTTCGTCGCCACCAACCAGGTCAGCTTCTCTTCGGCCAAGGGGTGCAGCGCCACGCGGGGTGCGGGCCCCGATCTTTTCTACAGCGTGGACCTGACCGCCGGCAAGAGCTACCGGGTGACCGTCACGCCAAAGCTAAAGGTCGACCTGGCGGCCTACGTCTTCACCAGCTGCGGTGCAGAAGACCTGCGTCGGCGGGGCAGACGCCGCCGGCGAGGGCGGCGCCGAGACATTGCTGGTCAAGCCGGTGACCTCCGGCCCCCACGTCATCGGCGTTGACGCCTACACCTTCGGCCAGTGGGGCGCCTTCGACGTGCGGGTGACCGAGGCCGCGGGGCCGAACAACGACACCTGCGCCTCGGCCATGACGCTGAGCTGGTCCAAGGGCCAGGCCAGCGCCGCGGGCAGCACCGCCCTGGCCAGCAACACCGTCCAGCTCTCGCCCACGCTCGGCTGCACGGGGGCGGCGTTCAAGGGCGGCGACCTCTTCTTCGCCGTGCCGCTCAACGCGGGCAAGACCTACCGCGTGGCCGCGCAGCCGGACAAGGGGTTCGACCTGTCGCTGCTGTTGCTCTCCGGCTGTGGCGGCTCGGCGGCCTGCGTCAAGGGCGCGGACCGCGAGCTCGCCGGCGGCGAGGAGGTGCTCTACTTCACCCCATCGGCCAGCGGCACCTACAGGGTGGTCCTCGGGTCGCGGCGCGCGCCCGGGACCTACGGCTCCAGCGGGTCCTTCGCCCTGGACATCACGGAGGCCAGCAAGCCGGCCAACGACACCTGCGGCAAGGCGGCCCCGCTGTCCATGGCTGGCGGCGTGGCCAAGGTGGTGGGCGACACCGGCCTGGCCACCAACGCGTTGAAGCTCGACAGCAAGGCGTGCACCTCCTTCGCCTCTCCCGGGCCGGACCTCTTCTACTCGGTGACCCTGACCGGCGGCAAGACCTACAAGGTCACGCTGTTTTCCACCACCACCTTCGACCCGATGCTCTACGCGCTAACGGGGTGTGGCGTGACGGCCTGCGTCGCAGGCAGCGACAATCCGGGCGACGGCAAGGTCGAGACGCTGACGCTGTCACCCAAGGTCACGACCACCTACACCATAGCGGTGGACGCCCACGACGCCCAGGACGTGGGCGCCTTTACGCTATACATACAATAGCGCGCTATGACAGCTTGCTGATCGCCTCTCGCGCGAACTGCGCCTCGTGCTCCTTGACCTCCCGCTGGGGGTCGCCGCCGGTCAGCGGCTCCAACAGCGATATGGCGCCATGGAACTGCGCCACGGCCTCTTCCGCCTGGCCCAGGGCCGCGTGGGCTCGCCCGACCCTGTTGTGGGCCACGCCGCGGTCCAGCAGCAGGTCGGCCCTCGCCGGGTCCTGCAGGTGCACCGCCTCCCGGATCTGAAGGCAGCGCTCATAGTGCGCCAGCGCGCCCGGCAGGTCGCCCGTGATGCGGAGCATGTCGCCCGAGCGCTGCAGCGAGTAGGACAGCTCCTTGGCCACGTCGGCGCGGTGAGGCTCGGCCTCCCACACCGGACCGGCAAGGCCCTGCACCTGATCGAAGTAGTCCAGGGCGGCCGGCGCGTCGCCCAGCTTGGTCTGGATGTCGCCCAGCCGGTTGACGGTCACCGTGAGGTTGAGCGCCAGGTCGGTGCGCGCCGGCTCCATGAGGTACTGCCGGTGCGCGATCTCCTTGGCCTCCTGGTAGTACTCCACCGCCTGGTGCGGATCGGCCAGGGCGGCGTAGACGTCGCCCAGCCGCTGGTTGGCGAACGACAGCTCGTGGCCTACCTCGGTGCGGTGGGCCTGTGCCTGGCTGATCGGCTCCGCCACGCGGACGGTCTTTTCGTAGTGCTCGATGGCCTCCTCGCCGCGGCCCAGGTGCATCAGCAGGTCACCCACGCGGTTATAGGAGACGGTCAGGTCCCGGGCCAGGTCCGCCCGCTGAGGCTCGGCCAGTGAGAGCTGCTCCACGGCCTCGACAGCCAGGTCGTAAAACTCGCCGGCCCGGTCCGGTTCGCCCAGAGCCAGGTAGAGGTCGCCCATGCGCACGCCGGAGACCGACAGGTCGCTGGCCAGGTCCACCCGCTCCGGCTGGGCCGCGTGCAGCCGCTCGGCCATGCCCTGGCCCACGAGGTAGAAGACCAGGGCCCGGCGGTTGCGGCCGCGCTCCATGTTGATATCGCCCGTGCGCTGGAAGGCGAAGGAGACCTCCCGCGCCAGGTCGGCGTCGTCCATCTGCGCGGAGAAGCGGGCCTCGGCCAGGCCGATGGTCTCGCCGTACTGCGCCAGGGCGCGGTCCAGCTGCCCCAACTCGGAGAGCACGTCGCCCAGGCGGTTGCGCGCGTTGACCAGATCCTGGCCCAGGTCCAGCCGCTCGCGGTCCTGCTCGTGCAGCCCCTGGCGCAGGTCAGCGGCCTCGCTGTAGAGGTCCAGGGCCGCCTCCTTGTCCCCCGCCAGCAAGGCCAGGTCGCCCCGTCGCAGAAAGCTGTAGGCGTGCTCGCGGCCCAGGGCCACGGCCCCCGGTACCAGCGCCGCGACGGCGACCCGCTCCGTGCGCGCGAAGAGCTGCCGGGCCAGCTGCGCCTCGCCCGCGGCCACGGCCTCGTCGCCCAGCCGGTTGTTGCACACCGCCAGCTCCATGGCCATGTCGTCCAGGGGTGGAGCCGACGGCGCCGCGTCCAGGTCTGCTGCCGTGCGCCGCCAGCGCCCCGCCTGGTCCTCGTGGCCCAGTCGCGCGCTGGCCTCGGCGAGCCTGTTGTACTGTGTAACCGCGTCGAGCATGGCTCAAGGTTACCCGATGGGGTGGCCGGTGAACAACCGCATCACCACCCACCATAGAGGGCGTGGGTGGCCCAGAAGCGGGGATTGGGCGGCTTGAGCCGCTTCACGCTGCGGCGCTGCGCCCGGGCCAGCGCCTCCGCCGGGCCGTGCTGGTTCAGGAGCGTGTAGAAGGCTTCCATCTGGCCGGCGGTGAAGCGGTCCTTGGCCAGCCAGGAGGCGGCCACCACCTGCCTGGCGCCCGCGGCCAGCAGGGCCTCGGCGAGGCTGATCCGCGTCATCAGCCGCTTGCCGTCGCGGAATCGCGCGGCGTGCGCCGTGGTGCAGCTGGACAGCACCACGAGGGGCGCCTCCACTTTCAGCCCGCCCGCGCTGCGCACGTTCACCGACCGGCCTCCGCCGAAGACCAGCTCCGGCAACTTCCCCGCGGCCAGGGAGACCAGCCCGTGGCCGGAGAAGTGTACCGGCGCCCTGGCGGTCAGGGCCTGCTGCAGGGCCGCGGGCGTGGCGGCGGCGCCCTCGAGCCGGCGCGCCCTGGGCATCAGGCGAGCGATGGCTGACACCTCCGCTTCGCTGCCCGGCAGCGGGCGCGCCGGCGATCCGTAGGCCGGGATAACCATGGTCGGCGCGGCTGGCCGCCACGGTCGGCGGGAGGCGAGGGCCAGGCAGGGCGCGTAGCTCACGGTGACATCCCGGGAGACGAAGACCGGCGCTCCCGTGGCGTCGCGGCGCGAAACGAGGGCGTGGACGGGCACGAAGCGCGCCATGCCGTGGGGCAGCACCAGCAGACGAGTCGTTCGCCTGCCCAGGCCGCGCACGCTGCCCAGGAGCATACGGTGCAGCGCCTGCAGCTCGCCCCACAGCTTGTTGCCCTGCGGGTCGCCGTGCTCCAGGCGATCCCTGGCCATGATGATCCGCCGCTCCAATATCTTCATCGGCACGGCAGGCAGCTCGCGCACCCCGCCGCGTGTGGCCCAAAAGAGCCGCAGGCGGTCGCCGGAGACGTACATCGTCAGCGCGGCTTCATGGGTGTGGAAGCTGGGCAGCGCCACGGCGCGGTCCACGATGCGGAGTCGGCGGGGGACCGCGCCGGCCGCCTCGAGCCGCAGGCGCAGGCGACGGCACTTGATCGCCTCGGCCGTCTCCATTGCCCGGGCCGCGTCGGTCTGCCTGGCGAAGCTGGCCTCCAGCTTGGCCAGGGGCAGGGGTTTGGCGCGTGTGCAAGGTGACTGCGTGCAGGCGGCTGGCGCCAGCGACAGCAGGAGGGTCCCACCGAGGAACCGAGGAAGCCAGGCAGGGCCGTGGCGGTGGAGGTTGACCATCCAGTTCACGATACTACACATCGTGCCTTGACAAACACTTCGATAGTTATCAAATTGTAAAACCATCTCACAGACACCAAACCACGGAGAGTGACGTGCAGCCAGAAACCCAGTTCCCCATTTCCCCCGAGCCCGGGCGCCTTTCCCTCTTTGATCAGCCCGTCGTCGAGGTCATCAAGCAGCGCACCTCCTGGCGCAGCTACGAGCCGCGCCCCCTGAGCGATCCTGACCGCCAACAGCTGGAGACCTTCATCCAGCAGCAGGGGCAGGGCCCCATGGGTGGGCGCCAGCGTTTCCGGCTGCTGGCCGCGGCCGAGGGCAGCAGCGAGGAGCTGCGGGGGTTGGGCACGTACGGCTTCATCCGCAACCCCGCGGGGTTCGTGGTGGGCGCCCTGGAGCAGACCCCCGGCGGCCTGGTGGACTTCGGCTTCGTCATGGAGCGGTTCATCCTGCGGGCCACGGACCTGGGCCTGGGCACCTGCTGGCTCGGGGGCAGCTTCAGCCGCAGCACCTTCGCCGCGCGAATGGAGCCCCGGGAGGGAGAGATAGTCCCTGCGGTCTTCTCGGTGGGCCACCCGAGCGCCAGGCGGGGTGCCCTGGACCGGGTGGTGCGCTGGGGCGCAGGCTCGCGCCGCCGCAAGCCGTGGAGCGACCTGTTCTTTGTCGGCGATCTGTCCACGCCCCTGACCGTGGAGCGGGCCGGCGCCATGGCCGAGGCTCTGGAGATGGTGCGCCTCGCCCCGTCGGCCTCCAACCGTCAGCCCTGGCGGGTGATCATGGAGCCGGGCGCCGAGGTCTTCCACTTCCTGCTCCACCGCGAGGCCGGCTACGGCCGCAACCTGCGCCTGCTCAAGCTGGCCGACCTGCCCCTGGTGGATCTCGGCATCGCCATGTGCCACATGGACGTCACCACCCGGGAGACGGGGCTGGCCGGCACCTGGTCCACAAAGGGCGCTGACATGGACCTGGAGCCGACCACGGAGTACGTGGCCACCTGGACCCGCGGCTCCTGATTCCGTCTACCTGTCCGGTATTCGAAGGGCACCTCGCCGCCAAGTAGTTGATATCAGGAGGCCACCTCACGGCATGACATGTGCAATGCCTTGATGCGTGGAAAAACGACTAGCCATCGCCATTGCCGTCCTCTGGGCGCTGATGATGACCCTGGCCACCGCACCCGCGGCGGCGCAGCAACGCCTCAACGCCTACCTTTCGCAGTCCGCCAGGGACAACATCACCCAGGCCCGCGCCCAGAAGCGGGTCAACACGGCCCTGCGCAAGCTGGAGCACAGCAACATCCCACGGCCCATGCTGGCCCAGCTCATGGCATCGGAGAAGGCGGCGCCCTTTTTGCCTCGCGCCCTGCCCCAACTGGCCAGCCTCAAGGACGCCCACGGCATCGGGGATGTGGTCAAACGCCTGACCCGTGGCGGCCAGAGCGGCGCCTACGAGCTGGCCGTGGCTCACGCCTTCCGCAGGAGCATCAAGTCGGTGAGCACCTTCGTCGCGGGCAACGAGGTGGACGGCCTGCTGCGCTCCGGCACCATCATCGAGTCCAAGTCGGGGCGGCCCAGCCGGCCCGAGCACATCCTGGTCCAGGCCCGCCGCCGGGCGGCTGGCGGCAACAAGGTGGTGCTGGCCCTCAACTACAAGCCCCGCAAGAAGGTGATGCGCAAGCTGCAGAAGCTCAACCGGGAGCTCAACGGGCGCCTTGAGGTGCAGTACCTGCCGCTCAACGGCAGCGGCTACAAGGTGCTGGTCAATGGCCGCCGGGTGGAGGACCCGACAAATCGCCGCAACATGGACGGACCGACGAAGTTCAAACCCGTGAAGGTGCCCCTCTCGAGAGCGAAGCCGCAAAACCGCGCCCGCAAGCAGCCCAGGGGACGCTGGGGTCACTGGTTCAAGGGGAAGCACCGCGCCCGCAGCGGCAAGCGCGGTCGGTGAGCCGGCTCAGTCCTCGATCTGCCGTAGGATCCACCACAGTAAAATGCCCGCACCGGCCACCATGCCGAGGCCCTGAGCCGGTTTGCCCAGCAACAGGTTGCCCAGGCCGAAGCAGAGCCCGAAGAGCACCCCACAGCCGGCCAGCCAGCGCAGCACGCCCGGGCCGAGGAAGGGCTCCAGCTCCACGCCGTGTCGGCGGGCCAGGGCGGCCCAGCCGGGTGAGCCGGGCCGCACCCGCTTGACGAACTCCAGCAGGCGCGACTCGTCCACCGGCTGCGTGGCCAGGGTCACGGCGAGCCAGACGCAGGTGGAGATGCTGACGATGATGATCAGCCGCCAGGAGTAGAGCATCTCGGGCCAGCCGAACTGCAGCACGGTGGCCGTGGCCGCCGAGGCCAGCATGCCCGACAGCTCGGTCCAGGCGTTGGCGCGCCACCAGAACCAGCGCACGATGTAGGTCAGGCCGGCGCCGCTGGAGAAGGCGAGGACGAACTTCCACGCCGCGCCCACCGACTCGATCTGCCAGCCGATGACGCAGGCCACGGCCATGTTCAGCACCATGCTCACCCGGGAGGCCACGACGTAGTGCGCCTCGGAGGCGTCCTTGACCAGAAACCGCCGGTAGAGGTCGTTGACCATGTACGAGGCGCCGAGGTTGAGGTGGGTGTCGATGGTGGACATGAAGGCGCCGAGCAGGGCCACCACCGCCAGGCCGAGCAGGCCGTGGGGCAGGTGCGCCATCATCATCCGCGGGTAGAGCACCTCGGGATCGGCCAGGCGCCCGAAGGTGGCCAGCCCGGCCAGGCCGGTGATGATCCAGGGCCAGACCTGCAGGGCGTAGTTGGCCAGGGCGAACCAGAGGGTGGCCAGCACCGCCTGGCGCTCGTTTTTGGTCGAGGACATGCGCTGGATGGTCTTGCCGCCGCCGTCCGAGTACTTGTGGGCCCACCACTGCATGCCGACGTAGACCAGAAACACCGACAGCGGCATCATGCTCTTTTCGTCGGTGAAGCTGGGCCAAAAATCGGTCATGCGGTGCAGGGTTACGCAGTCCGGGCCCCAGAGGTTGGTCAGGCAGCGGTGGATGGAGACGCTCTGCTGCGCCTTGGTGATCATGGCGTCCACGCCGCCGGCGGCGCGCACGGAGTAGACGGCAACGGCGATGGAGCCCGCCAGGGCGATGACGTACTGCACCAGGTCGGTGACCACCACGCCCCAGAACCCCGACAGCAGCGTGTAGGCCAGGGCGATGACGACGAAGATGATCAGGATCGTCAGCCGGTCCAGGGAGGTGACCTCTTTCATCACCTTGAGCAGGGCGGTCATGACCCAGCCCATGACGAAGCAGTTGATCAGCACGCCGAAGTAGAGCCCCTTGAACACGCGCAGGGCCGAGGCCTCCTTGCCGTTGTAGCGCAGCTCGATGATCTCGGCGTCGGTGATCACCTCGGCGCGGCGCCAGAGGCGGGCGAAGAGGAACGTGGCCAGCATGGCGGCGATGCCGCTGGCCCAGAAGAACCACACCCCGGCCACGCCCTCCTTGGCCACGTAGCCGCTGATGGCCAGGGGCGTGTCGATGGAAAAGTTCGTGGCGGCCATTGAGGTGCCGGCCAGCCACCAGGGCAGGCTGCGCCCGGAGACGAAGAACTGCTCCACCGACGAGCTGGCCTTCTTGAGGAAGTAGACCCCCACGGCCAGGGCGAACAGCACGTAGCCGACGACGATGGCCCAGTCCACCATGTGAAGCTGCCTCATTGGCTCATCATACCAACGATCGCGGTTGGCTGTTGACTGTTAGCGGGATGCCTCTACTCTTACGGCCAATTTTTACGAGGTAGTCTCATGCCCCCATACAAGCGCAAAGAACCCCACGCGGCCTGTCCTTTTTGCGAAGCCAAGATCCCCCGACCGGCGCCGCGTGAATCTGTGACCACCGACGACAAGTTCGACGGCGGCAGCTGCGCATGTGGGGCCATCTTCATCCTCGACGTCACCGGCAAGGCCGGCGGCGTGGCGCTGCTGGAGACTCTGGCCACCCTGGCCGACGGCGACCTGGACGCCGGCATGGCCATGGCCGCCGACACGGACTACAAGCTCGAGCGGGTACCGTACAACCCGCGCACCCACAGCCTGGACCCCAAGCGCGGCCAGCGGATTCGCTTCGCCCAGCCGCTGCTCTATTTCGCCAAGCGGCTCACCGCTTGATCGGCGACGCCGCGAGCCGGGGGGGCCGCCCGCGGGTGGTGGTGGCCATGAGCGGCGGCGTGGACTCCAGCGTCACCGCGGCCCTGCTGTTGGAGCAGGGCTACGACGTCACGGGCGCCACCCTGCGCTTCTGGCTCTGCGCCGACGGCGACGAGGAGCAGCCCAAGTCGTGCTGCGGCCTGGACGCGGTGGGCGAGGCGCGGTCCGCGGCCGGCGTCCTCGGCATCCAGCACCAGGTCATCGACTGTCGCGAGCGGTTCGAGGACCAGGTGCTGCGCCCGTGCTGGGAGGCTTACGACGGGGGCCGCACGCCGAACCCCTGCGTGCTGTGCAACCCACGCATCAAGCTGTTGGAGCTGCTGCGCCGGGCCGAGCTGCTGGGCGCCGACCTGGTGGCCACGGGGCACCACGCCCGGGTGGAGCAAGGGCCGCCGCCGCGGTTGCTGCGCGGCATGGACCGCAACAAGGACCAGTCCTACTTTCTCTTCGGCCTCGACCAGCGGCAGCTGGCTTCGCTGCTGCTGCCGGTGGGGGAGCTGACCAAGGACGAGGTGCGGCGCCGGGCGCGGGACATGGGCCTGGACAACGCCGACCGCCCCGAGAGCCAGGACGCCTGCCTCGGCGGCGGCGACGAGCCCTTCGCCGAGGCCCTGCGCGGGCGCTTCGCGGCGGCGGCGCGGCCTGGCAACCTGGTGGATATGGAGGGCAAGGTGGTGGGCCGGCACGCCGGCGTGCATCTCTTCACGGTGGGCCAGCGCAGAGGGCTGGGCGTGGCGCTGGGCCGGCCGGCCTACGTGGTGCAGCTCCGCGCCGAGACCGACGAGGTGGTGGTGAGCACCGACGCGGACGACCTGATGTCCGCGGAGCTGCAGGCCCGGCAGGTGCGCTGGCTGGTGCCGCCCGAGGAGCGCATGCAGGCCGAGGTGCAGATCCGCTACCGGCACCGGGCGCAACCGGCCACCGTGGAGCTGGCGGGCGAGGACGCGGTGCGGGTGTGCTTCGAGCGCCCCCAGCGGGCGGTGACGCCAGGCCAGGCCGTGGTGTTCTACCGCAAAAAGAACCGCAACAAAGTTTAGCCCCACAAGTAAAAGGCATAGTCTCAAATGTAATTTATCTCCTTCTATTTTCTTATTATTTTCAATCCATATTTCATTTTTAGAAGAACTATTACTTTGGCTTATAATATTATCATAACTATATGCTAATCCTGCCATGTCTTGGTATACTCTTAAAATATTT
>PVBE010001018.1_pt1 | contig 24442 bp, 18 predicted proteins | sample 1631181 | NCBI WGS metagenome assembly PVBE01 (sample SAMN08397723, study PRJNA350692) | Marine metagenome, whole genome shotgun sequencing project. | isolation source: water | place: Pacific Ocean | collected 2012-04 | reverse complement strand
CGCTGGAGTCGTCGTCATCGGAGGAGGAGTCGTCGTCGTCCCCGGGCGGGAACGTGCCGTCGTCGTCGGGGCAGCCGGCCAGCAGGAGAGCGAGGGCGACGAACCAGACCACGACGAAACGCATGCTCAACCTCCTGCGGATTCCTCACTGGCGGAGCCCTGCCGGCGCCGGCGAGCCTCCGCGGCGGAGATCGCCTGACGCTTCGTGCGTCCGGCTCGGCCCCGCTGCTGCTTGCTGGGATCTTCCAGCGCTTCGGACGAGCCCCCCGCCAGCATCGCTGGACGCAGGGCCTGCACCTCTCGACCGAGCTTCTCGTACTCGCGCCGCACGGCGTGGCGGAGGAGATCGCGGGTGATCGCCTTGCCGCTGCTGCCGGCCGCCGCCACCGACGCCGCCACCGCGACGTTCCAGATGTTGGCGCCCGCCAGCTTGAACTCCGCCGCAAGGTCCTCGATCGAGAGGCCCTTCTCCAAGGGATAGGCCTCCGGGAGCACGCGGCGCCAGATTTCCTCGCGCTGGGCCCGCTCCGGGAAGGGGAAGTCGACGACGAAGGTGAACCGCCGCAGGAACGCCTCGTCGACGTTGCGCTTGAGGTTCGTGGTGAGGATGGCGACGCCGTCGAAGGACTCGAGCCGCTGCAGGAGGTAGCTGACCTCCAGGTTGGCGAAGCGGTCCTGGGCGCCCTTGACCTCGGCGCGCTTGCCGAAGAGCGCGTCGGCTTCGTCGAACAGGAGCACGCAGGGCGACTCCTCGGTCGCGACGAAGAGGCGGCTGAGGTGCTTCTCGGTCTCACCCACGTACTTGCTGACGATCGAGCTCAGGTCGACCCGGAACAGCGGGTACCCGAGGGCGTGCGCGAGCACCTCCGCGGCGAGCGTTTTGCCGGTGCCTGGAGGGCCGCTAAACAGCGCCTTCGTACCCCGTTCACCGTGGCGCACGCGGGAGGCTCCGAGGGCCTCCAGGACCTCTTCCCGACGCTCCACCTGGGAGACCATCTCGATGAGCATGGCGCGGGTGTCGACGGGGAGGATGAGGTCGGCCCAGCCGCGTCGGACTTCGGCCCGCTCGGCCAGCGGTCCGGGGTCGGGGAGGAAGGTCTCGGCGCAGGCGGCGAACACATCGTCGGCGCTGGGCCAGGGGCGGCCGGCGACGGCGGCGCGGTCGGTGGCGGCGTCGATGACCTGGGCGATCTGCCCCGGCGAGTACCGGAACCGTCGGGCGAGCACGTCCGCGTCCAGGGCGGCGAGCGCTTCCTTGGCCTTCTTGGAGCGGCCCGCGCGCCTGCGCAGGCTGGCGATCGCTTCGGTCCAGGCGGAGCTGCGCTCGGACAGGGCCATGCCCGGGAGGTCGAGCTTGAGGTGGCGACGTCCCTGGGACAGCGGTCGTGTGTCGACACCATTCTCGCCGTGCACGACCAACGGCTGACCGGAGCCTTCGGTGGCGACGAGCAGGGGAGCGAGGGGATCGCCCAGGGGGTCCGCTTCGGGGGCGCCGACCACGAGGCAGACAGCGCCCTGGAGGCGGGCCTCGCGGGCGATGGGGCGCGCGAGCGGTTCGGCCGGGATGCCGAGGCGGGCGGCGGCGCCCAGGTCGGCGGTCAGGAGCGGTGCGCCGATGTTCAACGCGAGGTGGCGGGCCGCTTCGAGCACGTCGCGGCGGCTGCGCGCGGTGAGGCGGATGACGGGGGAGCCGGCGGCGGAGGGAATCGCCTTGAGGAGGCCGTCGACGGCGTGGGCGACGGCGGCGCGGGCGGGGTGCGCATCGGCCGGATCGGTGAGCGTCGCCCAGGGCTCCAGATCGGGGTCCCAGGCCTCGCCCTGGAGCAGCCAGCGGGCGATGCGGGGAGCGACCGTGACCGGGCGGGCGGGCAGCGGCGTGGGTCGATCGGTGGGCGCCAGGGCGAGCAGGCCGCCGGCCAGCAGGGGCGCGTCGGGGGCGAGCCGGGCGGAGAGGTCGAGCCGCTCGGCGCGCTCGTCGGTCAGCAGGCGGAGCGCCAGCGCCGGAGTCAGGTGCTGGGCCCCCAGGTCGTCTTGGAGGTAGGCGAACAGCCGCAGGTAGCGGGCGTTGACCTCGGGGGCGAGGGCGAGCAGCAAGAGTTGCACGTCGTGGCGGTTGAGCCCGAACGCACGCTCCAGTTTGGTCAGGGGATCGTCGCCGCCGGCCTCGGCGCGGGCCAGGTCGAGGGCGTCTTCGCGCTCCTCCAGCAGCCCGCGGAGGCGGTCCGATGTCTCCGCTTCCACGCGGAACGGGCCGATCTCCAGGAGATCGCCGAGGATCTCGTCGACTTCGCCTTCGCCGATGTACGCACCCCAGGGAGCGTCCTTGCCGAGGGCTCGTCCTCGCGCCCGCACGCGCTGCACCTCGCAGAAGATGGCGAGGTCGACCCAGGAGAGGGCCGTCAGGAGCAGGGGCGAATGCACACCCCATGCTACCCGACAGCCGATGCGTGGCGGAGAGGGTGGCTCTGCTAAAGCATCTCCATGGCCCGTGCGCGATCCGTCCTCTTCGCTGCGATCGTCACGCTCTCGGGGTGTGCCGGCGGCCCGGACCCGGAGCCGCCGCTTCCGCCGCCCGACCTGCCCGCCGCCGCCTGCGGCATGCCCGGCTACGACCTGCTTCCGGCCCTCGGTGAGCCGATCAGCTTCGACAGGATCGACGCCTTCGACCTGCCGGCGAGCGAGCTCGACATCATGGTCTCGTTGTCCGGCTTCGCCTCGCTGACGCCGGTCCCCCACGGGGTGCAGCTGTTCCGCTTCCGCTACACGACCCAGGACCGAGGCGACCGGGATGATCGGACTGCCGAAGCCCGAAGCGGGGGCGCCCGACGAACCCTGGCCGGCGGCCCTGGCGTTGCACGGCTTCGCCGGCGCCTCCGATCCCTGCGCCCCGTCGGAGTCCTCCCTGATCGGGCCGATGCAGATCGCCCTCCTCGCAGCCAACGGGTTCGTCACCATCGCGCCCGACTTCATCGGCATGAACGGCCGCGGCGGCGCCTCCACCGCCCCGCACGCACCGCTGCTGGGGGAACAGGTCGCGATCGGAGCCTGGGACGCGATGCGCGCCGGGCGCAGCCTGCTGGCCGGCGAGCTCGGCCTGCGACTCCAGGGAGAGCCCCGCGACGACCTGGTGATCTGGGGCGCCTCGCAGGGCGGCCACGCCGCGTTCTCCGTCGGTGCACGCGGGGAACCTGATGACGTTCCACTGCGCCTGGATGCTGGAGCAGGGGCTGGACAAGGAGGCGCGGCCGTACAGCTCGATGTGCAAGCACGACGTGGCGCAGGCGCTCTGCCAGATCCTGGATGACTGCATCCAACTGCACGGGGCGAAGGGCTACAGCACCGACCTGCCGTTCGCCGAGTGGTACCGCCACACCCGGGCCGCGCGCATCGCCGACGGACCCGATGAGGTCCACACCATGGTCATCGCGCGCGACTTCATGAAAAGACGGCTCAATTTGTTGGTCTGACGGATCTGGGGAACCGAACGTTCCGGAGGGGTGTCATTGCCAAGCACCGACGCCCCACACCGCCGGAGCAACCATGTCGTCCCAGCCCGCTCGCTCGACCCGTTCCGCCCGCCTTCGTGCGCTTGCCCTGTTCGCCGCCGTGGCGATCCCGTCCGCCGCCGTCGGCGCGATGGGGAACAACCTCGTCACCGAGGTCCAGGCCTTCTTCGGCGGGGACACCGACGCCTCCGCCTCGCCCGCGACGCTGATCACGCCGACCGTGCGCATCGACACCGCGCAGCCGATGGACTTCCCCCGGTCGGCCGACGCCATCCGCCGGTCGTTGGACGCCGGCCCCGCCGCGGGCGCCGAGGCTGAGCTGATCGCCCGGCTCGGGATCGTCGGAAACCGCTCGGACATCCCCCGCCTGCTGGAGCTCAGCGAGCACCCCAACGCGCGCATCTCGATGGCCGCGTTCCAGTCGCTGGGGCGCATCGGCGGGGACAAGGCGATCCGCCGGCTCGCCACCATCGCCCGCTCCGAGGACAGCGCCGTCAACGGCAACGCCGTCGCCGCGCTCGGGCTCGCCTCGGACGACCGCGCCGTCGACGTGCTCGAGGAGCTCGCCGGCCACCAGGACACATGGCGACGCCAGCAGGCCCTCGACTCCCTCGCCCTGCGCGGCGGCACCCAGGCCCGACTCGCCATCCACCGCGCCTTCGGCAAGGCCACCTCCAGCGATGCGTGGGCCTCCGCCAACGCCGTCGCCACCCTCGGCGGCCCCGCCGACAAGCGCCTCCTCATCCGCGCCGCGATGAACCCGCACGACCCCCGCACCGACGCCGCGATGTGGGCGATCGCGACCATCCCGGGGCCGGAGACGGACGAGTTCCTCATCCAGATGGCCCAGAGCGCCTCCAGCGCCCGTCGCTCGACGGCGATCTCCGCCCTCGCATCCGTGACGGACCCGCGCGCCATCGAGGTGTTGCTCGACCTCTGGGATCGAGCGCCGATGAACCGCTACGACATCATCTCCGCGCTCGGCTCGAGCAAGGCCGACGGCGCGCTCGATGCGCTCCTGACCATCCTCGCCGACGCCCGCCCCGACCAGGCGTCGTGGTTCGTCGAGGCGCTCGCGGCCCGCCCCGAGCCGACCGCGCGCGAGGTCCTCCGGGTGCTCGCCACCGAGACCGGCCCGCTGGCCGACGCGGCGCTGGGCCGCTTGACCAACCTGGGCGACGACGCGGCCATCGAGCAGCTCGTGGCGCGCTTCGACGCCACCGGAAAGCTGCCGCCGGCGGAGACCCTGACCTTCCTCGCCGTCAGCGGCGGCGACGTTGGGTGGGAGCTGATCGAAGAGGTGCTCGCCGAAGGCACCCAGAACGACCGCAGCAACGTGGTGTGGGCGCTCCAGGCGCGAGGCGACGAGGACGCGGCGGCACGGCTGCTGGACCTCGTGAAGACCTCGGACTCGTGGACCGCAAGCTCGGCCATGGGGGCGCTGGAAGGCATGGGCGAGCACGCTCGGGACGGCCTCCGCGGACTCTTGATGGAGCGGCTGGAAGACGGCACCGACTTCGCCACCGTGTCGGCGACGCTGGCCCGGCTGGGCGGCGACGAGGTGCGGGTCGCGCTGACGAAGCGGCTGGACGACGGCACCGACGCGGAGCGCTGGTCAACCATCTCGGCGCTGGGCCAGATGGACGACCCCGAGGCGCGGGGCGCGCTGGAGGCGCTGATCGGCGACGAGGACCCGACGGTCCGCAGCACCGCGCTGTCGACCCTGCTGTGGAGCGGCAACCAGGACGTCTCGTCGGAGCTGCTGGAGAAGGCGCTGGCGGACGAGGACGTCTCGGTTCGGACCACGGCGATGGCGGCGCTGGTGAACCAGCCCGGCGACGAGGGCGTCGATCGGCTGCTCACGTTCGTCGACGACGAGGACCTGACGGTCCGCAGCACCGCGATCCAGACCCTCGGCAGCACGGGCGACCCGCGAGCCGAAGAGGCCCTCATCGTCGCCCTGGAGGACCCGGAGTTGGCGCAGACCGCGATGTGGGGCCTGCAGTCGATGGGCACCGACGACGGCCGCGCCGCCATCCGGAACCTCGCCGCCAACGCGGACGACCTGGACCGGCGGGTGAGCGCCATCGGCATGCTCGGCCAGGACTCCTCGGCGGAGGCGCTCGAGGTGCTCAGCACGTCGCTCATGGCGGACGATCCGACGGAGGCGAGCTCGGCCCTGTACGCGCTGCAGTCGCGCGGCAACAGCCAGGCGGCGGAGGCGATCGCCACGTTGCTGGACGAGATCGACCCCGACGACGACGAGATGGGGCTGCTCTGGCAGGCCGCTTCGGCGCTCCAGCAGATCGGCGGCCGGGTGGCGCGGGACCGGGCCGACGAGCTCGAGGACATCCTCGGTCACAGCGACCAGGGGCTCATGGACATGAGCGACTGGGGCTGCGGCGGCGGCTACTACGGCGGCCTCGGCGGGTTGATCCGCTAGTTAGATCGACACCGTCAACGGCGACTCCGCCGGAATGTCGTTCGGCGCGATGACATCGAACGTGTGCTCCCCGGACGTCAGCGCTCCGTTGTCCGTGATGCGGATGAGCCACGGGCCCACCCGGTTCCACGTGAGCCCGGCGTCGTCGAAGGTCTGACCGTCGATGACGGGGACCGCGCCGCTGGCGAAGCCGCTGCCACGCAGCTCGAACACCGGCGTCTCGTTGCCGCCGTCGTCGACCAGGACCACCGCGGCGATCTCGGTCAATCGCGGGATCGTGGCGGTGGGGAGCAGGCGCATCGAGGCGACGCCGTCCTCCATCACGATCGGTTCGCTGTTGAGCAGATCGCCGTGGGGACCGACGAAGTCGACCTCCAGGTCCATGTCGCGCACGCGGTTGCCGTACTGGTCCGTGGCCCACGCCTTGGGGCGGACCTCGTCGCCGGCCTGGGCGACGCCGGGGACCGCGATGCCGAACCAGTAGAAGGCGTTCGGCTCGACCGCGATGCGGCGGAAGTCGAACAGCAGCGCGCGGCCTTCGAGCCCCTCGGGCAGGGGGGCGGCGGTCGTGCCGGGATCCAACCGCACCGTCATCACCAGCTCCTGCGCCTCCTCCGAGGTGTACTCCACGTGCACCTCGCCATCGACGATCGGGAAGCTGACCGCCTCGACCCGGGGGAACGAGGCGAAGCTGACCGAGGCGCCTTCGAGCATGGCCCCCGTGAGCTCGGGGTAGCGGGCGATCAGCTCGTCCACCGACACGTCGATCGCCACCGGCTCACCCGCCACGCCGGGCAGGTCCACCAACTGGGGCTCGGGGGTGCCGGGGAAGTCGCGACGGAGGATGCGCAGCGTCTCGGCGGCGGCGAACAGGTCCGCACCTCCCTGGGCCACGCGCACCTGCTCCCGCAGCGCCGTGTCGTCTGGGGCGTGCTGGGTCCAGTCGTTCCGCAGCGCCATCGTCGCGCCGAGCGCGCCTCCGACCGTGCCGAGGTTCGCGTTCGCCAGCGTGTTGATGCCGTCGATCAGCCACGCCTCCAGCGACGTGTCCGGCAGGTTCGGGGTCGCCCCCACCGGCTCCCGGCTGTCCAGGAAGTGACCCAGGAAGTCGCCGTTGCCCCGCGCGGGGATTCCGTCGGCGGGCTCACGCCCCTCGCGGAACGACATCGCCTCCATCGCGTCCGCCAGCGTCGAGGCGCCAGCCGAGGCGAGCACCGCTTCGACCGAGCCGGCCGGGCGGCTGGAGGAGTAGGTGCGCAGCGCGTTCGCGGTCAGCGCCCAGGGGTCGTCGCCGAAGCCGTAGGTGTCCGAGTACGGGGGCAGCGGATCGCCGTTCTCGTCCAGCGGCGTGGCCCACTCGTCCTCCTCCTCGCCGTCGCCCGCCATCTCGGCCTCGGGGGCGGGCGGAGGCACGTTGCGCAGCGCCTGGCAGGTCGCCTCGTCGAACGGCTCGCTCATCATGAAGCCGCCGATGGTGCCGCTGCTCATGTCGAGGGAGAGGCCGATGTTGTTCACCAGCGGCAGGCCCATCGTGAGCATGCCGACGGCCAGGGAGATCCCCTCGCCGACCTGGTAGCCGCGGGCCAGCACTTCGCCCTGCCCGTCGTCGTCGTCGTCACGCAGGAACATGCCCAGCGAGGTGACCCCGAAGGCGACCGTGACGTCGAAGCTGACGCCGAGCAGGTCGTCGAAGTCCTTGGTGTGGGCGGCCCAGTCGTCGCGGGGCGAGACGCAGCCGGAGACGAAGATGATGCCGGCGTGGCCCCAGTCCCAGTTGGGGACGTAGACGGACTCGGCCTCCATCACGTGGACGAAGATGCCCTCCGGCGCGTACCGGTACAGCAGCCACATCGAGTACTCGTAGCCGAGCAAGCCCGAGGCCACGCCGAAGCCGGTCCAGCAGGACTGCCCGCCGATGGTGCCGATGGTGTCGACCAGATCGCCCTCGGACAGCCCGCGGCAGCCGGGATCGGTGGTCCAGAGCCCCTCGTCGGGGTCGAGGATGCCGTCACCGTCGCAGTCCGGGGTCAGCGCGCAGATCGTGCCGTCGCCGCCTGACATCGCCTGGTTCCAGTTCAGCTCGTCGCCGTCGTTGAGCCCGTCGTCGTCGCTGTCGGGATCCAGGGGGTCCGAACCGTAGTTCAGCTCTTCGAGGTCGTTGATGCCGTCGCCGTCGCTGTCCGGGTTGGTCGGATCGGTGCCGTGGTCGAGCCACTCCTCGTCGTCGTAGAGGCCGTCGTTGTCGGTGTCGTCGTCCTGGGGGTCGAACCCCTCCGTCACCTCGAGGCCGTCCAGCAGGGTGTCGCCGTCCATGTCGTCGTCCAGCGGGTCCCAGCCCGCCTGGGTCTCTTCCCAGTCCAGGAGGCCGTCATCGTCGGTGTCCTCGTCCAGCGGATCGGTGCCGAAGCTGGCCTCTTCGCCGTCCAGGAGGCCGTCGTCGTCGCTGTCGTTGTCCGCGGGGTCGGTGCCCTGGGACTGCTCGACGTTGTCGTCGATCCCGTCGTTGTCGGTGTCGGCGTTGGGCGGATCCAGGCCCCAGTTCACCTCGTCGCCGTCGATGATCGTGTCGCCGTCCATGTCGTCGTTCAGCGGGTCCCAGCCGGCGTCGTACTCCTCCCAGTCGGTGAGGCCGTCGGCGTCGGTGTCCTCCATCAGGGGGTCCGTGCCGAGCGCCCACTCCTCGTCGTTGGTGAGGCCGTCGCCGTCGTCGTCGTCGGCACCGCTGGCCCAGCCGATCGCGGGCATCGCGACCGCAAACCCGAGTGCCAGGAGCGCGTGCCCGAAGCCCTTCATCGGATCTGCCCGTTGAGCTGAAGCTGCGCGGCGCCCAGGCGTGACTTCATGATCGCCTCGACCTCGCCCATCCGTTCGACCTGCTGGGGGGTCAGCTCACCGAACGCGGGCAGCTCGTCGGGCATCTCCAGGGGCATGCCGAGGTTCGGCGCGTTGAGCTGAATCTCCTGCGCCGGGGTGTGCACGTAGCCGTCGTTCCAGGCGACCCGGGCCCGCAGGCCGGTCATCACGCCCGGGACTCCGGGGGCCGAATCACCGGGGGACATCCCGATCTCTTCCTCGGACGGCGTCGGATCCTCCTCGGGGGTCGCGTCATCGTCGTCGCTGCCGGTCGAGTCGAACGCGATCTCTTCCGGCGTGCCCTCGATCAGATCGGGGTCGGCCAGGCCGTCCGGCGCGGGCCCCGAGGGGTCCGAGGTTCGGGGGTCGGCGGCGCACCCGGCGACGAGCAGCGCGGCGAACAGACAGAGGGCGAGTCGGGTCATGAACCCACCCTAAGAACCGGCCTCGCGACAATTGTCGCAAGACGGTCGCAGCCGCCCTCAGTCGCGCGAGGCAGCCACCAGGCGGGCGATGCGGAGGTCGCTGGAGCGGCCCGCCGCGGACTCCAGGGCGGTGGGGTCGACCGGCGCCCCCCGGAGCACGTCCACGAGCATCAGCCCGTCCACGTCCCCCAGTTGGGTCAACGCCTCGATCGCGGGCTCGAAGTCGCCCCGGAACGCCGCGAGGTAGGCCGCCGGACGCGGGTCGCTCGCCCCTCGGCAGCAGTCCGCGCCCCGGGCGAGCAGATCGGCGGCTTCGTCGGTGCGCCCTTGAAGCAGCCGGAGGATGCCGAGGTTGCCCAGCGCGACCCCCTCCTGCGCCCGGTCAGCGATGCGGCGGGCCAGCTCCACCGCTTCCTCCTGCCACCGTTCCGCGCTCTCCAGGGAGCCTTCCTCCAGGTCGAGCACGCCCAGGTTGGCGGCGGCGGCGGCGTGCGCGGCGGCATCCACGACCTCGTGGGCCCGCCCTCGGACCGCCTCGAACCGGCGGCGCGCCTCGTCCCGTCGCCCCAGCTCCATCAGGAGGTTGCCCAGGTAGGTGTCCGCGAGCGCGATGAGGCGCGGATCGCCTTCGGCGGTGCCCACCGCGAGGGCGTCGCGGTAGTGGCGCTCGGCCCCCGGAAGATCGGCCTGCATCCAGCGCACGTGGCCGAGGTTGGCGAGGGCGAGGTACTCGTCCCGGCGCCGACCGTGACGCCGCGCCAGCGAGACCCCGTGCTCCAGCTCCGCCATCGCCTCGTCCACCGCGCCCGCGGCCAGCCGGGTGACTCCGCGGGTCATCGCGAGCCCCGGCTCCTCCGCCGTGCCGGTCAGCAGGGGGGCCGCCTCGGCGACCCGGGCGAGCGCCTCATCCCACCGACCGAGGGCGCGGAGGGCGTCTCCATGAAACCGCATCGCCACCCCCCGAAGGGTGTCGGGGCAATCCGTCGCCGCCTCCGCGGTGCGCGACCAGACCTCCAGGCGGCGGCGGGTGGAGCGGCGCGCCAGCAGCCAGGGATCCAGGGCCCGGGCCAGCCGCACGGCCCCCTCCGGCCACCGGGTCAGCGCGCGCTCCCAGGCGAGCATCGCGTTGGCCGCCTCGTCCGCGGCCCGGCCCGACTCCGCGAGGGCGAGGTAGTGATCGATGTGGCGCCGCTCGCAGGCCGCGCGTTCGTCGTCTTGAAGCAGCGTCGCGGCGAACGCGGCGATGCTCTCCAGCATCCCGAAGCGTCGGTGGCGCAGCGTCAGCAGCGACTTGGAGCGCAGCCCCCCGAGCACATCCACGACGAACGGGACGTCCAGGGCGAGCACGACCTCGGCCGCGGTGGCGTCGAACTCGCCCGAGAAGACCCCACAGCGGGCCAGCGCGGTGCGCTCGGTGGGCTGCAGAAGCTCCCAGGACCACCGCAAGGCCGTTTCGATCGTGCGGCCGGCGCCTCCGAGCAGGCCCAGCCGCTCGTCCAGCATCGCGAGCATGCGCTCCGGGGGCACCAACTCGGCGCGGGCGGCGGCCAGCTCGACGGCCAGGGGGAGCCGATCCAGGCGACGCACCAGCTCGGCGATGTCGGCCTGGGACCAGTCGGCGAGGCCGTCGGGACCGGCGCGCACGCGGAACAGCTCCGCGGCCTCGGAGTGGGCCATGGGAGTCAGCTCGATCGCGACCTCGTCTTCGCAGCCCAGCGCCTGCCGGGTCGTGCCCAGGACCTGCAGCTGGGGGGCGCGGCGGATCCAGCCTTCGACGACCGCCCCCGCCTCGTCCGCCACTTGCTCGAGGTTGACGAGGATGAGGAGGTGGGGGCCCCGGGCCGTCAACGAACGGGCGATGCGGGCCTCGTCGGCCTCGCGGGGGAGCCCGAGCTGATCGGCGACGGTGCGGATCAGGCCGGCGGCGGTTCGAGCCTCGCGCACGGAGCACCAGATCGACGGGACGGCGGACCGGTCCGCGGCCTGCCGGGCGAGCGTGGTCTTGCCGACGCCGCCCATGCCGACGAGCGTGACGACGCGGTGCTCCGCCAGCGCCTGGCGCACGGCGAACAGCTCGCGCCGACGCCCCACGAAGGCGGGATCGGGGGTGTGCACGCCATCGAGCCGGTAGCCGCCCCCGTAGACCGACAGCAGATGCACCGGCGCCTTAGGGTCGGGTTCGAGCTTGGCCCGCAGGCGGCGAACGGTGTTGTCCACGGCGCGGGAGACCACGCCGTCGCCGTACTTCCAGACTTCGCGGAGCAGCTCGTCGCGGGGGACCACCCGGCCCTCGGAGGCGGCGAGGTAGCGGACGAGCTCGGCCTCCAGCGCGGTCAGCTCTTCGCTGCCTCCGTCGAAGACCACCACGCGCCGGTCCAGATCGACCAGACGCCCGCCCAATTCCAGCACCGCCACGGGCGGAGCGTACTCCCTCAGCCCTGCGCGAGCGTGCGCAACTGGCGGGCCAGGCGGGCGGGGTCGGACGGTCGGGCGCGCGGCTCCTTGGCCATCAAGTCGAGCACCAGGGTCTCCACCATCGGGGCGACGGGGGCGAGCGACGACGGCGGCGCGGGCTGCTCCTGCAGGATCTTCATCATCAACGCCCCCACCTGGGTGCCGTCGAAGGGGCGGAACCCCGTGATCCCCTCGTACAGGACCACCCCGAGGGCATACAGGTCGATGGCGGGGGTGAGACGATCGACCCCCCGGATGACCTCCGGGGCCATGTACGCGGGCGTGCCGAGGGCGAGGCCGGCGTCGCTCAGCGAGGACCGAAGCTGGGTGATGCGCGCGCTCCCGAAGTCCAACAGACGGGCGCGCCGATCCTCCCGCCCGATGAGGATGTTGCTGGGCTTCACGTCCCGGTGCATCACCCCCTGGGCATGCGCCGCGGCGAGCCCGTCGAGCACATCCGCGGCCCAGCCGAGCATCTGGGACGGAGGCAGGCTCCCCAGCCGACGCTGGATCACCGACAGGGTCTGACCGTCGACGAACTCCATCGAGTACCAGGGCCGGTCGCGGAAGGTGCCGACCTCCAGCAGGCGCACGATGTGGGGGTGCTGAAGGTCCGTGAGGATCCCCACCTCGCGCTCGAACCGCTGGGCGTCCGTCGCGTCGCACGCCTGATGCAGCAGCTTCATCGCCACCCGCTGGCCCGACAGCACGTCGATCGCCTCGAAGACCGTCGCCTGGCCCCCGCGTCCGAGCATGCGGCGCAGCTCGAAGCGCCCCTCCATGAGCAGGCCCCCGAGCTCCTCGGCCGTCTGGCCCATCTTGCTCGGCTTGGCGCGGACCTCGACGTTGTCCTCGTCCTCGTCCTCGATCACGAGCGAGAACGTCTTGCTCAGGTCGCGCAGAACCTCGACCGTGTCGTCATCGACGAAGTAGTCCGCGAGGTCGTTCTTTCCGCCCACAGCAGCCATTGTGACACCATGCGGCGGTGAACCGCCTCGCTGCTTTGGTCGCCCTCGTCCTCCTGACCGGCTGCCCGTTGCTCTTCCCCAACGCCTACCCGACCCCCGAGCAGGGGCCCGAGGGGCTGGGCACGGACCGCCCTCACGCCATCGTGATCGGGGTCTCGGGGCACCCGCTCAGCGTGAGCCAAAACCCCAACACCGAGAACCTCATGCACCGAGGCACGCTCGGCACGATGGTCGAGGTGCTGTCCGAAGGAAACACGCGGCTCGTCTACGCCTGGGACCACGCCGACGCCTTCTACTCGATGGACAGCCAGGGCAACTTCCTGACCCCCTTCGACAGCGCGGACTTCGTCAGCTTCGGCTTCCTCCACCTGGTCTCCGACATGCAGTTCATCCGCGACGAGTGGGTCGACGGGGTCGAGGAGCCGACACGCGTCATCGTCGTCGGCCACAGCCACGGCGTCGTCTGGGCTCACATCGCCGCGATGCTGGTGCCGGACCTGCCGATCGAATTGATGATCGACATCGACGGCACGGTCGAGTCCTGGGACGGCTTCGGACCGACCGGGCTGAGCGTGGACGGCTTCGACCAGGTGATCCTCGACTACTCCTACACCGTGAACGCGGGCTGGCCCTTCGAGGTCTGGATGGCGCGCGACGCGTGGGAGATCCCGGGCCAGAGCGAGCTCGCCGACATCGAGGACGTGGTCCCCGCCAACGTGATCACCAACCTGGAGATCCGGACGGAGGGGCTGCTGCTGAACGACCCCGATCCGAACGTCCGCATCGACGGGACGAGCGACGGGATCGAAGTCTTCTTGTCCGGCGAAGGGCACGACGAGTCGGCCAACCCCAGCTCCGATGCGATGACCTGGGTGCTCAACTACCTCGTGTATCAACAGTCGCGGTAATCTCTGCAAATGGCGGAGATCGTCATTGCCATTCCACACGCCGGTGTCGCCCTCCCGGATGACCTCGCGCCGACGCCGCTGCCGCACGTCACGCCCGAGTTCCTGCGCACGCAGTCGGACGCGTTCACCGACCGCGTCTACTCGCTCCCGGGGGTCCGCACGGTCAAGTACCCGTGGAGCCGGTTCGTCGCCGATCCGAACCGATCGCCGCGCCAGACCACCGAGGGCGGAGTCGTCCCCGTGACGGACTTCGCCGAGCAGCCGATGTATCCGCCCGGAGGCAAGCCGACGCAGGAGCAGCGGGAGGAGCGGATCGAGAAGTACCACCGGCCGTACCACGCGGAACTGACGCGGGCGGTCAACGATCCGCGGACCCGCTTCTTCATCGACGGTCACTCGATGTGCGGGACGCCGCCGGTGCGGTCGCCCGACCACGGGCTTCAGCGGCCCGACGCGGTGATCAGCAACCTGGGCGACAGCCACGGCTACCCCGCCCCCGGCGCCCCCTACCTGACCTGCCCCACGCCGCTGACCCAGTGGCTGACGGACCGGCTGAGCCACTGGATGCTCGCGATCCACGCCCCCGACGCGGGCGCCCGCGCGGCGGTGCGCGGAAGCGTCTGGATCAACAACCCCTTCCTCGGCGGCTACGGCGTGCGCAACCACGCCTCGCTCAGCCACGATCGCCCCGGCGTGCAGCTGGAGCTGAACCAGCGGCTCTGGACGGACGAAGAGCTGTGGGTCCCGCTGGAGCGGCGGATCCCGTGGATGCGGGAGGTGCTCCGGCGGTGGTGCGAAGAGATCGTCGACCGCATCAAGATCGAGCCGAAGTTCGCCAGCCGCGCGGGCTGATCCTGTCGTTCTTTCTTGCCCCCCCGTTTGTGTGATCGAGAGCTCGAACCTGGCCGAGGGGACTAGGTCACACACGGCTACGATAGCGAACGACGATAGCGAGAGCGATCACGAAGGTGGCCACTGTCACGGACCACGAACACGAGATCCCGGTCGTGTTCGCTCTCGCTCATCGCTTTCGTGAATCGCTCATCGTTGCCGTGATCCTGTTCGTGATCCCTCCCGTGAACCACGCATCTCGGCCCGCGTCACAGCGCCTCCCGCGGCCCTCCGTAAACGACGTAGACAGCCCCTGCCATGAACCCGCCCTCATCATCGGTCGGATCGCCCAGGATCACGTCGTCGAAGCTGTCGCCATTGAGATCAGCGGCGGCGGCGTCCGTGCCAGCGCTGCCGTCTCGGATCTCACCCACGACCGGGATGCCTCGATTCGGCAGCGTGTCCACCCCGGCGGCTAGCGGTCCAAGCATGACGTACCCACCGCCGGCGGACTCCTCGGTCCACACCCGGCTGGGCACGCCCACCACCAGATCGTCCGCGGAGTCCCCATCGACATCGCCGACCGCCAGGCTCTCTCCAACCCGCGCGCTTCCGAAGATCCCGTGGGTCAGAATCGCCTCGGCGTCGATGGATCGAATCGACCCCGACGCGAGTCCGGAGAAGAGGAAGATCTCGCCCGCCGAGTGGCTCAGGGGTTGGTGCGGGAACGGGAGACAGCAGACGCAGCTTCGAGGTCACGAACAGGCACCCGGCGTCACTGTTTCGAGGCCGACGACGGAGTGACACGGCCCCTTGACGCTGCCGGCGCGCCAGCTACACCGGGCACAAAGACGGCGGGGGGTGGTCGCCGGGGGTGAGTCCCGGGGTTGGAGGCGGGCGGGAGAGGTCTGGGGGCGGCCGGGGCCACGAGCGCGAGCACGGATCACGGATCACGGATCACGGCTACGAAAGCGAACTACGAGAGCGAGAACGATCACGAAGGCGGCCACGAACCACGAACACGAGATCTCAGTCGTGTTCGCTCTCGCTCATCACTTTCGTGAATCGCTCATCGTTGCCGTGATCCTGTTCGTGATCGTGATCGTGATCCCGATCACGATCACGATCACCAGCATCCCCGCGCGGGTTGAGCCCTAGCTGAGCCCCCGAATCGTCCCATCCGCCTCAACACTCATCCGCGTCGCGCCGGGCACCCGCGGAAGCCCCGGCATCCTCAGAATGTCGCCGCAGATCGGGATCAAGAACCCGGCCCCCGAAGCGATCTCGATCTCCCGCACGTGGATGTCGAAGTCGTAGGGCAGGCCGCCCCCCTTGGGGTCGTCCGACAGGCTGGAGGCGGTCTTGGCGATGCAGACCGGCAGGCCTTCCAACCCGAGCCGCTTGATGCGCTTGAGGTGCCGCTCCGCGAGCCGGCCGTAGGACACGCTCTGGGCGCCGTAGATGGTGTGGCAGACGGCCTCGATCTTGTCGGTGACGGGGTCGGACCAGTCGTACAGCGGCTTGAAGTCGGCCTTGGACGCTTCGCCCACCTCGACCACCGCCTCGGCCAACTCGACCGCGCCCGATCCGCCTTCCGCCCAGCCCTTGCAGATGGCCATGCGCACGCCGTGCGAGGTGCAGAACGCGCGCACCGCTGCGACCTCGTCGTGGGTGTCCTCGTTGAAGTGGTTCAGCGCCACCACCGCGGGGAGTCCGAAGTGCTCGATCGCGGCGAGGTGGCGCCCGAGGTTGGGGAGCCCGGCGGTGACGTCGCCGCTGCCGTGCGCGCGGAGGGCTCGCACCGTCGCCACGAGCACGACACACGCCGGCTTCAGCCCGGCCGAGGCGCACTTGATGTCGAGGAACTTCTCCGCCCCGAGGTCGAACCCGAAGCCCGCCTCCGTGACCACCCAGTCGGCCAGCCCGAGGGCGGTCTGCGTGGCGATCACCGAGTTGGTGCCCTGCGCGATGTTGGCGAACGGGCCACCGTGGATGATCGCGGGGGTCCCCTCCAGCGTCTGCACGAGGTTCGGCTTAGCCGCGTCCCGCAGCAGCATCGCCATGGCGCCGGTGACGCCCAGGGCCTCGGCGTAGATCCCCTTGCCGGTGCCGCGCTCCTGCCCGATGAGGATGCGGTTGAGCCGACGCTCCAGGTCCGCGAAGTCCGACGCGAGGCACAGGATCGCCATGATCTCGCTGGCCGCGGTGATGTCGAAGCCGGCCTCCCGGGGGATGCCCATCGTGCGGCCGCCGAGCCCCAGCACGACGTGCCGCAGCGCCCGGTCGTTCATGTCGATCACCCGCCGCCAGACCACCGTGCGGGGCTCCAGGTTCAGCTCGTTGCCGAAGTGCAGGTGGTTGTCGATGACCGCCGCGAGCAGGTTGTGCGCGGTGGTCACGGCGTGGAAGTCGCCGGTGAAGTGGAGGTTGATGTCCTCCATCGGGATGACCTGGCTGCGGCCTCCCCCGGCGGCGCCGCCCTTCATCCCCAGGCACGGTCCCAGCGACGGCTCCCGGAGCACCACGCAGCCCTTCTGGCCGATGGCGCCGAGCCCCTGCGCGAGGCCGACCGACGTGGTCGTCTTGCCTTCGCCCGCGGGGGTCGGGGTGATGGCCGAGACGAGCACCAGCTTGCCCCGGGAGGCCTGGTTCGGGTCCGGTTCGATCTTCGCCTTGTCGTGGCCGTAGGGGACGATGCGTTCGGGGCCGAGTCCCAGGTCCGCAGCCACCTCCGCGATCGGCCGCGGGTGCACACTGCGGGCGATCTCCAGGTCGGTCATCGCGGTCATAGCCTCAGCTCCAGATTCGTTTGGCGACCTTGTTGTACGCCTCGAGCGCTCCCTGCCACCGCAGGAGCACCCCATCGGTGACGACGTGGCGCCCGCCGACCCACACGTCCTTCACCAACCGGCTGTGGCCCGCCACCGCGATGGCAGCGAGGAGTGCGTCTTCGGAGCCGCGCGAGGCGGCGACCCCGGCGAGGGCCGGATCGTCGGCTTCCAGCGCCACCAGATCGCCCATCGCGCCTTCGCGGATCTCGCCGATCTCGTGGGTCGTGGTCGCGGCGCCGCCGAGGGTGCCGGCGTCGAACAGCGTCGGGGCGATGAGCCCCTCGTGGTCGGTCAGCCGCCCCCGCTTGCCGGTGCGCAGCCGTTCGCCATCCTCCAACGCTCGGATCTCCGCGAACGGGTCGATGCGGACGTGGCTGTCGGTGCCGATGGCGAGCTTGGCCCCCGCCGCCCGCAGCGCACCCAGGTCGGGGAGGCCGTCCCCGAGGTTGCGCTCCGTCGTGGGGCAGATGCAGGCGGTGCCGCCGGCCGAACCGAGCAGCTCCGCCTCGCCGGTGCCCAGGTGGGTCGCATGCACCGCAGTGAACCGGTCGCTGAGCAGCCCGCAGTCGGCGAGGTGCTCCATCGGCCGCTTGCCGGTCTCCACCAGGCACTGGTCGATCTCGCGCGGCTGCTCGGCGACGTGGGCGTGCAACGGCAGTTGCTTGCGCTCCGCCAACCGGGCCAGCTCCCGGAGCCAGTCGGTGTCGAGGGCGCGCACGCTGTGAGCCGCGACGCCCAGGCTCTGGGGCCGGCGGTCGTCCGTGTCGATGTGGGCCGCGGTCGCTTCGAGCGCCTTGGCGAAGGCCTCGGGATCGGAGTCGATGAACCGCCGCTGTTCGCGGGACGCCGGCTCGTTCGGGCCTCCTCGCTGGTACGCCACGCGGAGCAGCGTCATCCCGATCCCGGCGAACTCCGCCGCCTGAATCATCCGCGCGCTGAGCTCCGCGGGGTCGGCGTAGCGGCCGCCTCCGGGTTGCTGGTGCAGGTAGTGGAACTCGCAGACATGGGTGAAGCCGGCCCGCAGCATCTCCATGTAGGCGAGGGCGCTGACGGTCTCCAGGTCCTCCGGCGAGAGCTGCTCGGTGACCCGGTACATGCCCGAGCGCCACGACCAGAAGTCGGTGCCCGGCTGGCCCAGCACGGTGTACTCGGTGCGGCCGCGCATCAGCCGCTGGAAGGCGTGGCTGTGGGCGTTCACGAAGCCGGGGATGAGGATGCGGCCGCGCAGCCGGACCTTGCGGCGGGAGCGGGGGCTCCCGAACTCGCCCGGCTGGCTCTCGTCGATCGGGGGACGGGGCACCGCCGTCGCCATCACACCGGTGGCGAGCTCGTCCTCGGAGACCTTGGTGATGCGGCCGGATCGGCCGACGTGGACCGCGACGCCGGGCTTGAGCCGTCCGTCGATGAGGGTCAAATCCGCCTGAAGAATGCCGGGCATCGGCGGAATGCTACAGCAGGCGCAGGGCCCCGCGGAGGCCGGCTGTCACCGGTCCGGGGAAGTCGTCCCCCCGCTGCAGCCGCTCCCACGAACCGTCGGGGAGCACGTCCTCGAACCGCTCGGTCCCCTTCACCGCCGACATCATCAGCATCCACCCGCCCGGGGCGATCAGCGGGGGCAGCAGCTCCAGCAGCCGGGGCAGATCGCGGTTGGGGTTCCAGCCCTTCTTCTTGCCCTGCGTGCGCACGGGGGGCGGGTCGAGGATGACGCCGTCCCAGGTCTCGTTGCGTCTGGTGGCGCGGCGCACGAAGTCGAACACCTCGGCCCGGAGGAACGACCGCGAGTCCACCGGGAGGTCGTTCAGCTCGAAGTTGCGCTTGCCGCGGTCCAGCGCCGATTTGACCAGGTCGACGTTGGTGATCGACCGGGCTCCCCCGGACGCCGCGGCGACGCCGAGCGAGCAGGTGTAGGCGAACAGGTTGAGCACCCGGCGCCCCCCGGCCAGCGCGCGAACCCGGGATCGGAGGGGACGGGCGTCCAGGAAGAGGCCGGCATTGCGGCCGCGCAGCACGTCGATCTCGAACGTCAGGCCCGACTCGCGCACCAGCGACGGACCGGCGGGCGGATCGGGGTTCAGGCCGCGCGCTCGGAGGGCGGCATCGAGGGTCTCGCGGTCCCCTTCGGCGTCACGGAAACGACGGACGAGCGCGCGGTCGCCGTACCGATCGACCGTCCACCCGGGGGCCCCCTCGTAGAGGCCGTCGAGCAGGCGGTAGGCGTCGGTGTCGGGGTCGTCGTGGAGGGCACCGCGGCGATCCCACGCCGCCGCCAGCGCCTCCCCCAGGGTCAATCGATCAGGCCTGCTGCGACAGCGCCGCGGCCGACGCATCCTGCAGGAGCGTCGTCATGCGGCGGGCGAGGCGGCCGGGATCGACCACCGGGCTGCCCTCGGCGAGCAGCGTCTGGTCGAACAGCGTCTCGATCCAGGCCTCCACCGCGTCGGCGCCGGTGCCCGACTCCTGCAGCAGGTTGAGGTTCCGAATCAGCGGGTGCGTGGCGTTGATCTCGAGGATCCGCTTCGTCGTCGGTGCGGTCGGGTCGTGGGCCTTCAGCAACCGCTCCAGGTGCGCGTGCTGGCCGCCCTCGGGCACCACCAGGCAGCAGGGCGAGTCGGTCAGGCGGCTGGACAGCCGGACCTCCTGGACCTGGTCGTCGAGCACCTCGGAGAACCGCTCGATCAGCGGCTTCAGCTCCGTGGTCGCCTCTTCGCGCTCGGCCTTGGCCTCGTCCGTCTCGTCCAGACCGAGGTCGGCCTGGGCGGCGGAGACCAGCTTCTTCTCGTCGAACTCGCCGAGCCCCTGAACCGCCCACTCGTCGATGGCGTCAGTCATGTAGAGGACCTCGTAGCCCTTGCCCTTGAGCGCCTCCAGGTGGGGGCTCGCGGCGACCGCCGACTCGGACTCACCGAGCACGTAGTAGATGGCCTCCTGGCCTTCGACCATGCGCTCGACGTACTCCGTCAGCGACGTCAGACCGTCGACGGACGAGCTGCGGTAGCGCAGCAGCGGCGCGATCTTCCCGGACATCGTCCGGTCCTCGTGCAGCCCCTCCTTGAAGACAGAGCCGTAGTTGGACCAGAAGGTGTTGTAGGCCTCCTGGTCTTCGGAGCCCGCGAGCTTCTTGAGCGCGTCCAGCGTCTTCTTGGTGACCTGCTTGCGGATGGTCCGCGTGATCGAGGACTCCTGCAGCAGCTCACGCGACACGTTCAGGGGCAGGTCGTCGCTGTCGATGACCCCCTTCATGAAGCGCAGCCAGCTGGGAACGAGCTCCTCGGCGTCGTCCATGATGAAGACGCGGTTCACGAACAGGCGCACGCCGTAGGGCTGGTTGCGCCAGAAGAGGTCGTGCGGCGCCTTGCCGGGCACGAACAGCAGACCGGTGAACAGCTGGGTGCCTTCGATCTTGAAGTGCGTGCGGGTCAGCGGCTCGGTGTAGTCGTGGGTCAGGTGCTTGTAGAACTCGTTGTACTGCTCGTCGGTGACGTCGTCGGCCGACTTCTGCCACAGCGCCGAGGCCTCGTTGACCTGGCCCCACTCCTCGGTGGTCTCGCCGTCGTCGCCGTACTTCGGCTCGAGCAGTTCGATCGGGTGGCTGACGTAGTCGCTGTAGCGGGTGATCAGGCTCCGCAGCTTCCAGGCGTCCAGGTACTCGGTCTGGTCGTCCTGCAAGTGCAGCGTGATCGTGGTGCCCCGGGTGGCGCGCTCGGCGGCCTCCAGGGTGTAGGTCTCCTGCGCGTCGCTGGACCACTTCCAGGCTTCGTCGCTGCCGCCGGCGCGGGACACGACGTCGACCCGATCGGCGACCAGGAAGGCGCTGTAGAAGCCGACGCCGAACTGGCCGATCAGCTGCGCGTCGCCCTTGGCCTCCTCGAGGAACTTGAGCGTGCCGGAGTGGGCCACGGTGCCCAGGTTCGTGGCGAGCTCGTCGCGGGTCATGCCGACGCCGCCGTCCTCGATCGTGATCGTGCCGGCCTCTCGGTCGGTGCTCACGCGGATGCGGGGGGCCTCTTCGTTCGCCTCGATCACGGAGTCGTCCGTGAGCGCGACGAGCTTGAGCTTGTCGATGGCGTCGCTGCTGTTGGAGATCAGCTCCCGGAGGAAGATCTCCTTGTTGCTGTACAGCGAGTTGACGACGAGATGCAGAAGTCGGCTGACCTCTGCCTGGAACTTGCGGGTGGATTTCTTGGCAACCATGCGAAGCTTTGTAGATCCGTTCGCGCGGCCGTCAAGTGACATCGGCATGTCAGCGTCTGTGCGGGCGATGTGCGGTAGGAAGGCAGGTATGGACGCACGCCCCCTCTTGCTCGCTTCGCTCCTGCTCGCCATGGGCTGCACCGTCACCCCCGCTGTCGATGACGATGACGACGACACCGAAGCCCCCGCCGTCCCCGGCGAGGCGTGCGCGGACGACGACGAGGACCTCGTGCGCCCCGACGGGTGGGGGGCCGAGTCCCACTGCCAGGGCGCCGACGCCAACTACGACCTGCTGTTCGACGACACGGTCGTGCGCCGCATCGACATCACGATGACCGCGGCCAACTACGAGGCGGGCCTGGACGATCGCGAGGACCTGCTCGGCGGAGGCGGGGGCCCGGGCGGCGGAGGCGACCTGGACACCGAGCCGATGTGGGTGCCCGTCACGATCGCCCTGGACGGCGTCCAGTGGTGGGAAGTGGGCATGCGCTACAAGGGCAACTCGTCGCTCCGCTCGGCCTACAACTCGGGCGTGCTCAAGGTCCCGTTCCGCCTCAACTTCGACAAGTACGAGGACGACTACCCGGACCTGGCGAACCAGCGGTTCCACGGCTTCAAGAAGATGACCTTCTCCAGCGGGTTCAAGGACGACAGCCTCATCCGCGACAAGCTCGGCGCCGACCTCTTCCGCGCCGCCGGGATCCCCGCCGCCCGCGGCTCCTTCGTCCGCGTCTACCTCGACCACGGCGCCGGCCCCGTCTACATGGGCCTCTACACGATGATCGAGGACCCCTCGAACAAGATGCTCGACAGCCAGTTCGATGACGACGGCGGCAACCTCTACAAGCCCGACGGCGACGGTGCGGCCCTGACCACGTTCGTCGAAGGCGACATGCACAAGAAGACCTTCGAGGAGGAGGCCGACTTCTCCGACGTGCAGGCCCTCATCGACGTGCTCAACGGCGACCGCAGCGACGCCGAAGCGTGGCGCACCGACCTGGAAGCGATCTTCGACGTCGGCGGCTTCCTCCGGCTGCTCGCGGTCAACCAGACGTTGGTCAACTGGGACTCCTACGGCTGGATGACCCACAACTACTACCTGTACGCCGACCCCTCGGACGACGGCCGCATCGTGTGGTTCCCCTGGGATCTGAACGAGTGCCTGCTGATTCCGGGCGGCATCCCCGGGGGACCCGGCGGCGGAGGCAGCAGCGACGACCCGGAGTCCGTGCTCCTGGAGGGGACGGGCGACGGCTGGCCGATGATTCGGTACCTGCTGGACGACCCCATCTACGCCGCCGAGTACCGCGACCAGCTCGCCAATGTGCTGGCCGGCCCCCTGGCCGTCGATTCCGTCACCGCCTTGATGAGCGACTACCACGTGCTGATCGAGCCCTACGTGGTCGGCGATGACGGCGAAGCGGCGCCCTACACGAACCTCGCCAGCGACAGCTCCTTCACCGGTGCGCTGGACGGAAACCAGGGCCTGCTCGCGCACATCGAAGACCGCCACGACGCGGTGAACGACGCCCTCGGTCTGTGAGCCTCCACCGCTGAGGTACCCTCGCGGCCGTGCCGCGTCCCTCCGAACGACAGCTCCGCGACGAGCTGATCAAGTTCAGCCACCTCACGTACGAGCGCCACCTGCTCGTGGCGATGGACGGCAACCTCTCGGTCCGGCTGTCGGACGACCTCATCCTCTGCACCCAGGCGGGCTGCCACAAAGGGCTGCTGACGGACGACCAGATCGTCGTCATCGACATGAGCGGCACCAAGGTCCGCGGCAAGGGCGAGCCGACCTCCGAGATGGCGATGCACCTGGCCTGCTACCGGCGGCGCGACGACATCGAAGCGGTGGTCCACGCCCACCCCCCGACCTGCATCGCCTTCACCGTCGCGGGCGTGTCGATGGCCCGCTGCGTGCTCCCCGAGGTCGTGCTCACGCTGGGGTCGATCCCGACGCTTCAGTACGAGACCACCGGCACCCACTCCCTCGCCGATCTGGTCGGCGGAGCGATGGAGATGAACGACGGCGTGATGATGGACCGCCACGGCGCCGTCTGCGTCGGCAGCTCCCTGCTGGACGCCTTCTGCAAGCTCGAAACGATGGAGCACACCGCCAAGATCATGCGCGACGCGCGCGGCCTCGGCGGCCTGCAAGAGCTCCCCGCGGACGAGGCCGTCAAGCTCCGCAGCATGGGGCTGAAGCGCTACGGCGGCCCCCCCGACGCGGTGGCGATGGCCGATGAGCCGGGCGCCGACCTCCCGGATGTCTGCCTCGGCTGCTCCGGCTGCGGCCACCCCACCGAGGAGGGGATCGGCCCCCGGGTCGCTTTCAGCATGGCGCGGCTGACCAACACGTCGGTGCTTCCGCAGACGCAGAGCCAGCTGGAGCGTGAGGTCCGCAAGGCCATCGCGGAGCACCTGACCTAGTAGGTTCCCCGAGGCCAATGGTAGGGTCGGCTTCGCTGGTGGGCGAGCTTGGGGGAGCCGAGTGAGTGGAGTCCTGCCACACGACGGGATCGTCGTACAAGAGGTCGAAGCGGGGGTCGCCGCGGCCCTCGGGGCGGACAACCTCGTCACAGCGTTGGATGAAATCGCCAGCCAACTCCGGGCCCTCGTCGGGGCCCACCAAAGCGCGGCGTTGGTGCATGGCTCGGCGTCTTGACCTGATGGGCCTGCTCGGCCCACGGTGCTCCTCGAGGATCAGCCTCCGGAGACGACCAAGATGGCCGCGCGTACAAAGAGCAAGGTGACGCTGAAGTTCAAGACGAAGTACCGCGTGCGGAACTGGGCGGCGTACGAGAAGTCACTCCGCCGTCGCGGCGACATCACGATCTGGTTCGCCGCCGCCGCCGTCCGTTCCTGGAACGCCCGCCCTTCCGGACGACCAGGGGGGCAGCAGCAGTACTCCGATCTCGCGATCCAGACTGCCCTGACGCTCCGGTCGCTGTTTCATCTCGGTCTTCGACAGACCGAGGGCTTCGTCGGCTCGCTGATCCGCTTGATGGGCCTCGACCTGAGCGTGCCGG
>PVBE012629114.1_pt1 | contig 24446 bp, 12 predicted proteins | sample 1631181 | NCBI WGS metagenome assembly PVBE01 (sample SAMN08397723, study PRJNA350692) | Marine metagenome, whole genome shotgun sequencing project. | isolation source: water | place: Pacific Ocean | collected 2012-04 | reverse complement strand
GCCCAAAGGCACACCCTTCCGAGGCCTGACCGACCAGCAGATACGTCAAATATAGGAGGGCCTAAACAACCGGCCAAGAAAAATACTCGGATACCAGACACCATACGAAGTCTTTCTAGAACAACGAGGAGAACACCGTGTTGCACTTAGATCTTGAATTCAGGGTGTCGCCCCCTTTGGAGAGCGCGAGCATTCGCATTACGGTTCGACCCACTTCGCGCCCGCCCCTTTCAAGACTTCGGCCAACCCCTCCACCAGCCCAGCCTTCTCCGGTGGCGCGCTACGCATCAGCATCGCCATCGTGTCGTAACTTCCGCCCACAAAGGAAGCTTTCGCGTGAACATCCGCGCCCGCCTCAAGAAGCAGCCGCGCCACCTCCGCCGCGTTGTACGGACACTTCTGACGCCGAATCTCGACCCCGTCCGCCGCCACATAGTGGAGCAAAGTGGCGCCATGCCCGAACGCCGACCGCGCCATCGCCAATTCCGGCCGCGCCCCAAGCAGATCCCCGAGCGCCCCTAACTCACCCGTCACAACCGCGTCCGCAGCGGACTCGAAATCCCCATCCAGTTCCGCATCCCCCAGCGCCTCCACCGCCGGCCAATCCGCGTAGCCATGCTCCCACGCCAGCGTGTACAGCGCGTCCTCCAACGAAAATGGCGACGCCATAATCGTATCCCGGGGCGACCCAATCAGCGGCACAAAATGTTTCCAAATCTGTACGCACGCCGCGAAATCATAGTCCGCGTGATGCTCATGTAGAACATGAGCCTGCGTCTCCAAGAGCTCGCGAATCCCCACAATGGGCTCGCGGCCCCTGAACACATGCAAGTAAAGCATCTCCACTTCGTAGACATAATCTGGCGAATACACATTCATGCGCGAATTGGCTCCCGGCGCTCAGGGAAGAGGGTTCGGTCGCGGCAGACTCCGACCGCCGGCCGCTCGAACCGTGCAGCAGAGAGTGCATGAAATCGAACGCAACGTCAACACTCCGAGCAGGGACACCGCGAGCAAGGGCCTGCATCGCGAACACATGGGCCTGTGTCGCGAAAAAGGGTCGTCGAGTATCGATACTGTTACCCGCGATGCGAATCGCCGACCCCATTTCCAGATCGTCTCTGGGCTGTAATCGATGCCATAGGCCATTGGCTAGCCCGGGCTAGGACGAGACGTCCAATGATTACTGGATGTGACGCGATGGATTCGATTCAAGCTATGAATATTGTGCAACCACAACTCATCGTATTTCACGACCAACACCATAGCATAATCAAAATATAACGAAAACATTGAAAACAAACATCGGAAAACACTTGTAATTTATCGAGATTTGCCATATAAAACGTCTAGAGATGAGACATTGCTTAGAATGGCGTGTGGAAACCGTGGATATTCTCGGCTGAACTTTACACCTGGGCAGTCGGCCTTTTCGAAGTCTTCAAGTGTACTCGCTGGTAGGTGAGATGAACTCGTAGCTAGAAAAGGCGTCCGCGCGTGGATTCACAGAGAAAAGTCCTGATGCCAGGGACGGCGCCAAGGGCCGCTACTGCAGCTTGGCGAATGTGTTTTTCGACCGAAAAATTGACACACGGTCGGCGCTCAAGGAAACGACACGCAATGGTATAACAACCCTTCCTCACTCCGTAGCCCCTGCTCGATACCTCCCCTTCCACAGCACCCTCGAGCGGGGGCGTCTTTTCTTCTAGTGCTGTTTCGATTCCACCGCCGAAAGCGATGCGGACTCACTATCAACTCTCCACCCCTTGTTGTGTATCCCAATGCACATGGCCATTGGGCGATTTGCGCTGATAGCGTTCAATCCCACAACCCAAGATAAGCGCGAAGAAACGCCAAGTGTGTTTTCCGGCCGCGTCGTTCTATAATCTTGTCTCATTCCAACGGCGGATCAACGATAGGGAAGGCGAGCAATCATGACCGGAGCGGAATCCCTCTTACAGACCGCCCTCGACGCGGGGGTGGATACATGTTTTGCAAATCCGGGGACGACGGAGATGGATCTTGTCGCCGCTCTGGATACAACGGAAGGGGCTCGAACGATCCTGGGCCTCTTCGAGGGCGTTGTTACGGGGATGGCCGACGGCTATGCCCGGATGACTGGGCGACCCGCGATGACGTTGCTGCATCTGGGCGTGGGACTGGGCAACGGCATCGCGAACATACACAACGCGCGACGCGCCCAGAGCGCGATGATCAACCTGGTCGGCGACCATCCCGGAGAACATCTTCCCTACAACGCGCCGCTCACTTCGGATATCGCGACGATGGCTAAGCCCGTCTCGCGCTGGGTCAGGACGAGCGAATCGACGAACGCCATCGCGGCGGACATGGCAGAGGCTATCGTGACGACGACGGGGCCTCCAGGAAAAATTGCTACGCTGATTACGCCTTCCGATGTCATGCGCGATCCTTGCGCCACCGGCCCCGCGGCATTGCCAAGCGCGCCGTCCACACCAGTTGACGGGGCCGCTGTCGAGCGTTGCGTCGAGGCCCTGCGTGGGGATGAACCCGTGGCCCTTCTATTGGGTGGCCAAGCTGTTCATGCCGAAGGGCTCGTGGCGGCGCACCGTGTCGCCCACGCCGCTGGCTGCAGCGTTCTGTCCGACTGTTTTCCGGGGCGGCTCGACCGTGGCGCGGGCCTTCCGCCAGTCGAACGCGTTCCCTATTTCCCCGAAATGATCCTCAAAAGGCTAAACGACTTTCGATACCTCATCTTGGCGGGCGCACGGGCACCGGTCTCGTTCTTCAAATACAAGGAATATCCGAGTTCGGTCGTCCCCGAAGGCTGCGAAGTTATCGAGTTGGCATCGACGGCGGTCAATCCCGTGCCCAGCCTCGAGACCTTGGCGGAAGCCCTCGGCGCGGCAGCCGGCGCACACGACCGGGTCGAATTGAAGGTGCCGCCAAAACCCTCGGGCGAGTTGACCTCGAGAACATGCGGGCAGACCATCGCCGCGACCCTCCCGGAACACGCCATCATCGCCGACGAATCGGCCACCTCAGGCGGATCGACGTACTATCTGACCCAAACCTGCGCGCCGCACTGTTTGATGGCGCTCACCGGCGGCGGCATCGGTTGGGGCCTCCCTGCGGCCACCGGCGCGGCGGTTGCGTGTCCAGGCCGGCCCGTTCTCGCGCTCCAGGGCGACGGCGGCGGCATGTACACGCCGCAGGCTTTGTGGACGCAGGCCCGCGAAGGGCTCGAGGTAACGAACGTCGTCTTCTCGAACCGCAAGTACCAAATTCTCCAGGTGGAACTGGGTCGCGCGGGCATCGACAAGCCTGGCCCCATGGCCACGTCGCTAACGGAATTGAACAACCCCCCCATCGATTGGGCAGGCTTGGCGAAAAGCCTCGGCGTACCCTCATTCAAGCCCGCGTCCGCGGGAGAACTCTACGGCCAACTCCAGACCGCTTACGAGGAGCCGGGACCGCATCTGATCGAAGTCGAACTATAGGCGCCCCGCCGTGCCGAAGGCGAACCGTGAAAAAAACACCCGTGTCTTGTTTCCGGGTGACGGTTTGACACCATGGCCGCCTACGGCAATACTTATGTTCAACCGCAAAATACGGGAGAACGCGATGGCGACAGGGAATCCAAACGAGGGCCCGAACCTATCACGTTCGGGTTCAGACGAGGGCCTCGTCCAAATCCGTGAGCGCCGTGCGCGGCGAATCCAGAATTCGTATTCTTACGTTCTGGGCGTAGGCTTGTTGGCTGCATTTTGGCCCGGTGAGACGCTCGCCGGATCCCTGGCGATTCAGCCAGACGGCGAATATGGCGATTGGACGCCCACCGCTGTCGTTCATAAAGATCCCACGGGCGACGCAGCGGGAGGAGCAGTCGATTTTGGCAAACTCTATGTCGCGAACGACGACGACCAGTTGTTTATCCGTTTCGATACGGGCGCCGAGATTGCGCTGCAAGACAATAACGGCGTTGTGCTTTATGTGGATTCCGACAATCTCGCCGGCACCGGATTGCCTCTAGGCGATATTGGCGTGGAGTTCTTGTGGAGGTTTGGCGAACGCACGGGGGCGGTTTTCCGAAACGACGGCTCCAGGGCCGGCTCGACCAACTGGCTGCCTTTCGGCTTTCGTCAGGAGCCAACTACAAGCGCATCGGAGTTTGAAATCGCCTTCAGTCGATATATCGAGGTTCTAGACGAGAATCTGCTAGGCGATCCGAAAATAGCTATCGTCCTGAGAGCCGAGCGAGACGGGGTGCGGGACACCGTTCCAGATACCGGCAAGATCGTATACGCGTTCCAGGAAGACAAGACGCCTCCTCCGACCCCGATTCCGCTTGCGAAACGCGACCCCTCGCATCTTCGCGTGGTATCCCACAACGTGTTGTCGGACGGATGGTTTGACAACGCTCGCCAATCGGCATTCGACCGGCTCTATCGAGCGCTACGACCGGATATATTCTGCTTTCAGGAATTTAGAGAGTCTTCGGCGGCCCAGGTGAAGGCGAAGGTCGAGGCGCTATTCGGCGGGACATGGTTCTCGGAAAAAAACGGAGACAATGTTGTCGTAAGCCGCTACTTCCTATCGGAGGCACGACCCATTGACGGGAATCTGGGCGTCCTCGCCGAGTTGCCCGATGCCCGTTTTTCTACGGATCTCTTCCTGATTGACGTGCATTTTCCTTGTTGCGACAACGACGGCGGGCGGCAGCGAGAGGTCGATAGCATTCTTGCGTTCGTTCGAGACCTCCACACGCGGGGCGAAGCGGTTGACATCCCCCCCCGAACACCCATCGTGATAACGGGCGACATGAATCTCGTAGGCCTTCAACAGCAAATCAGGTCGCTCCAATCGGGAGATATCGTCGACGAGGCGGCTTTCGGTCCCGACCACGCTCCCGACTGGGACGGCTCGAATATCGCCGACCCATCTCCCAGGCACATAGGCGGCCGGGAGGTGTACACATGGAGGAGCAACTCGTCGACTTACATGCCAGGCCGGTTGGACTACTTTCTCTACACGGATAGCGTAGTGTCGGCCGGAAACCACTTCGTTCTCTGGACGCCGGATATGAGCCCGGAGCAACGTGCCGCCGCAGAACTAAAGTCGAGCGATTCCCCGTGTGCTTCAGACCATATTCCTGTGGTAATAGATCTAGTTTTTCCCTAACCCGGCGCTGCTGCGCGGCGTCATGCCGTACATCGGCGCGCTGAACCGCATTGGCGTCCAGACGACCGCGCGGGCGCCCGAACTGTCGAAATGGCGCTACCGGATGCCCGCGGCGTCGCCGAGTTGACGGGCGGCAGCCACTGATGGCCCGCCGTATCGCACACGATTCAAAGAGAAAGATGGAGATTTAAATGGTATACGAACACGCAGACCTCGTGCCTCAGCTGACAGCGGCGCGAGCGCAGAGGACGCCAGACGAAATCGCGGTGCAGCGAGTGACGGGCGGCGCGCTGACATGTGCCCAGATGCATGAAGGGGCACTTCGCTGGGCTGACGCCTTGGACCGGCTGGGCGTACGCGCCGGAGAACCCGTCGTGACGCTTTTCGCGATCGGTTTCGATTCAGTTTTCTCATGGCTTGGGTGCGGTTGGCTGGGCGCCATCGAAGCTCCCATTAACACCGCGTACAAAGGCGCTTGGCTCACTCATGTGATTACAAACACGCGTGCCCATGTGGTGCTGACAGATGGCCGATTCGTACAGCAGTTGGCCGATATCGCGGACGGCCTTCCCGATGTCAAGGCGGTCGTTGTCTTCGGCGAAACCCAAGCCGATCTTTCCAAACTGCCATTCCGGATATTGACTGATGAGGAATTCCTCTCGGGCGCGCAACCCAATCCTCGGAACGAGCCCGGTCCTTGGGATATATCGGCGCTCATTTACACCTCCGGGACCACCGGATTGTCCAAAGCCGTCATGGTGCCGTGGGGCCAGTTCAGGTCAATGGGAAACTCCGGGTCCATACCGGATCTCTATCGAAAGGGAGGCGTAGCCTATTGTCCCTACCCACCCCATCATGTGACCGGCAAAGGAGGTATTTCCTCTGTGCCAATCCACGACGGCCGCGTCGTTCTGCGCGAACGATTCTCTACGGACGAGTTCTGGAATGACGTGAGAAATTTCGGCTGCACGAATGCGACCGTATTAGGCCCTATGGCGCAATTTCTTATGGCCCGGCCCACCAATTCGGATGACGCGGACAACCCGTTGCAGGCGGTGATGATGGTACCGGTTATTCCTCAGGTCGAGGAATTTCAGGAGCGGTTCGGGCTAAAGGCCTTCACTTGTTACAACATGACGGAAATCAATGTGCCCATCACGGCACCTGACCGAAAGGCGACGTCCGAGAATTGCCACAGTTGCGGACACCCTCGCCCGGGTGTCGAGGTCCGTGTTGTGGACGAGCATGATCAACGGACGCCGCCCAATATGCCCGGTGAGCTGATAGTACGCGGCGAGCCGTGGGAATTGAATCTGGGTTATTGGAACATGGCCGACAAGACGGTAGAAGCATGGAGAAACGGTTGGTTCCACACTGGCGATACATTCAAATACGACGAAGACGGAAACTACTACTTCGTGGACCGCGCGAAAGATTACATCCGAAGACGGGGCGAGAATATCTCCAGCTTCGAGGTCGAGACCTGCGTGAACGCTCATCCCAACATCATCGAAAGCGCTGCCGTTGCCGTACCTTCGGAGCAGGGGGAGGACGAAGTGAAAATCGCGGTCATTGTCAAGCAAGACCGCAGTTTCGATGAAGCCGACCTAATTCAGTTCCTCATTCCCCGCATGCCTCGGTTCGCGATACCGCGATACGTCGAGATCTGGAAGGAGCTACCCAAAACGGAGGCGACCCAACGCATTCAGAAGGCCAAAGTCCGCGATGCAGGAATAAGCGAACGTACGTGGGATCGCATCGCCGCGGGCGTCAATTTGTCGAAGTAGTTCTGGCGTGTAGTTGAGACGTCGGAGACGGTACGGACTGCGTTGATTCTCTTCAGAATGGCCGGAGCCGACGGAGCATTGACCTTATAGTGTAAGGCCGCTGGCGGTTGTGGCGCCGTCGGCGCTCGGCCGGGGTCTCGTTAGCGGCCTTCATACGGTGTGCCTGTCGAGTAGGCGGGGGGGCTTCCAAGCTCTAGGACGAGGTTTGTTTTCTCTGTTTGCCGCCTGGTTTCCCGGCGGCACCACGCTATTTCGTCCATACTGGGTTGTCCCGCCCGCCCCTCGCAAAACCGTGCTGCGCTATTCACGCGCACGGCTCCTCACATCGCCTTTCACGCGCAATCATAACAGGCCAATCTGCACCGGTGGCTTGGGCCGCGCAAACAAACTCACGCGGATGCGTGGCCGCGGCAGTGGGAATCGCTTTTCCATCAGGTTGAATTTCTCCCAGGTCATGCTTTTCCTTTGACTTCGGCGATTGAGCCACTTGTGCAGCAATTTCTTCGCCTCGTGGTAGAATCGGCCTATGCCCAGAGAGTTGTCCGTGACCCCGTAGTAACCATAGTGGCCGTGCAATTTGGCGCAGACCTTCAGCCAGAGTTCCAGCGTGGTCATCTTCGTCCTGTTTTCCTTCAACCATTGCTTGAAGGCCGCGAGCTTGGCGCGGAATTCCTTGCGCGCGGTCACTCGCTTCATGCGGAAGCGTTTCCCGTTGCGCGTGCGGCCGCAGTAATGGGTGAAGCCCGAAAAATCAAACGTCTCTGGTTTCTTCTTCCCTTCCTGCTTGGCACGCTTTGCCACGTTAGGCCCAAACGCCAGAACGTTGGTCTTCGTGGGCTCCACTTCAAGGCCAAACTTGGCCAGCCGTGTGCTTAGTTCCCGGCGGAACCGTTCCGCGTCTGCCTGCGTGGCGAAACACGCCACGAAATCATCGGCGTAGCGGATGAGGCGATAGGACCAGATACGTTGAACTATCCAGCGGGCGAGACGGCTGAAGAGCTTGCGAACATGGGCTTTGCAGTAGTAGTGCCCCCAGCCGCAAACACCCTGGTGCGGTGGGTGAATGAGAACGCCTTCGCCCCATAGTGCCGGCTCGACCTTGCCCCACCTTTGGCCGACCGGTTCGCCACGGCATCACTGCCTCGGCTACGGCCCGGTACTTATCCGCATGCCCTTCGGATTCCGCCTCACGACGGACACCCAGGCCGACGAGGCGTTACCCCCGCCTTTGGATATAGCGCCCCTCATCCGGGCGCCAGAGGGACTTCAACCCTCACGATCTGGGCGCTGCCCAGCGCACACTATGAGACAATCCGACTCCCTATGCGCGATGTGGCGCCGCCTCTCTTTTATAATTGTTGGCACCCTCTCCCATCCGTGGAAGCACGCATAGGGTCTCCAGGGTTGCCGAGTTGTCTCAGTGTCATGCATGCCATGGTCTCAGACCCCGGGGCGCAGACGATGCCAGACCAATACAGCGTCGCCCATGTTGACTTCCGCTTTTGCGAAAACGTCGTCCGATCCAATCTTGATCTTTCGGGGCTCAGTCCCTTCAACCCTGCGGACTACATACAGGTCCGCGCTTAACGGCTTACGGCCTACATGCTTGCTGTCCTACGCATAAAGTCGGGGATTACTCCCCTCCCTCCAAGGACTCGCTACCCGGCGGCGGCCAATCTTACCGGGCGGGATTCACACCCACTAGACAACGCGACCTTGCCCGGCCGCGACCGCAGATATTCATCCGCGCTGAAACCGTGCATTTTGCGTCAGACCGAGCCGGCCCCCAACTTTGCTGGTTCGTATCCCGCTCCCGCTGGGGTCGGCTCTCTGGACGCCCAACAAGGTCGAATGCAAGTCTCACTCCGATGTGAGAATGATCTGGCAGCGTCCAATTCGTAACCGAGTATCACCATTCGCTAAACTGGTTCAGTTGCCTCATCGAGGCGGCGTTCATCATCGATTCGACCGTCAGGCATCGATACGAAGAAAGGAAGAACATGTCTCTACCGCAAGAGGACAAACGCGTCATCCGCGATCTTGCCAAGAAGGTCGCCGGAATAGCCAGTCACTCCGTGCACAATCAGAAGCGCGATATGTGGACGCGCCTCAATCGCTTGGAGCGCGTCAGGCCCTTGATCCACGTCCAGGCCGTCGATCCCAGCATCTGGGAAGAGCTGATTTCCGCCGACGAACTCGAGTGTATCGATGGGTACTGCCGCAGGCAGGAGATGGCGTTGCGCACAAAGATCTATTGCTGGGAGAATTTTCCTGACGATCGGGTCGTGGACGATACGATACCGTGCTATACTGCCGTGCGCGGACACAGCGAGAGAACGGGACTCGGCATACCTTTCCAACAGAAGCGCCCGGATATGAAGTTCGGTGTGGCCGCCTTCGAGCAAACGATCGTAAACGAGGGCGATATCGACAAGATTGAGACCGAACCCAATGTGTCGGTTGACGAGGCGCTGACCGAAAGCAGGTACGAACGGCTCAGCGAACTCTACGACGGCATCCTGCGGGTCGAGAAGCAAGGCCAGAGTTTCTTCTGGTTCTCGGTCATGGACTACTTCATCCAATGGCGCGGCATCGAGCAGATGTTTATCGATGTTGTCGAGCGGCCGTCATGGGTGCACGATGCCCTTGAGCGCATTACGACCGGCTATATCAGCAGCATCCGGCAAATGGAGGACCTCGGTGTGCTGTCGCACGGAAACCGGAACATCCGTTTGGGTTCAGGCGGGTACGGGTGGACAGACCAACTGCCGCAACCGGACTATGACGGCGGCCCCGCGCGCCTCAAGGACGCCTGGGCGCGATGCGCCACGCAGATCTTCACCGAAACGACTTCAGCCGACATGCACGACGAATTCGCCATCCAATATGAGAAGCGGCTGCTCGAACGTTTCGGGCTCGCCACGTATGGTTGCTGCGAGCCGCTGCACAACAAAATGCACATCGTCCGCAAGATCAAGAATTTACGCCGCGTCTCGATGAGCCCTTGGGTCGACATCGACGTTGCTTCGGCCGCGGTCGGCAAGGATTACGTGTACACCCACAAGCCCAATCCCGCCATCCTGAGCATGGACACGTGGGACCTCGAACTCGCAGAGCAAAAACTGCGCGACGCCTTCGAGAAGACCCAAGAAAACATCGTCGAGGTGAACCTGCAAGACCTCCAAACCGTGCGAAACGAACCGCGCCGTCTAACCGAGTGGGCCGAGATGGCTATGCGGCTGGCTGAAGAATTCGCTTGAGGCGAGAGGGAGAGGAGTCATGGCTAGTTTGCGGCTTAGAGTGGGGTTTTTGTTCTGTGCAGCGCTACTCGTATCGCCTTCGGTTTCGGCTCAGGCGCCTAGGTACATCGCCGGGCAGGAGGATTATCTAACCCCGGAGCTGCGGGCCAAGGTCGAGCGGCTCAAGGGCGACGCAGCGCGGAAACGGACGGACAACGACAACGTGCTGGAACGGGCTGCCGTGATCTGGGACTGGGCGAACGCTTACGTCTTGGCGGGCGGTCCGATGCCGGTCCAGTTACCGATGGACGTGACCAGGATCTTTGCGATGAACCCGAGCACTCCGAGGAGATTGGTGCACTTGGTCAATTGCGACCGGTTCGTGCGCGAGCTTCAGGTCCGCGAAGAACGGCCCGGCGGGATCGGGACGCTAACCAACGACGCGAAGGAGCCGCTCCCCGCGGGAAGCTGGCAAACCCTCGTTCAGACTTACACGGTGGGCGACATGGGCATGGCCATCGGCGGCGGTATTCTTCTGGGCACACACAATTCCAACCACGGAAGATATCAAAGGGACGATCCGTCCAAGCCCAACTATGTCAGCGTCGCCTGTTCGAATCCAGATGCCCGTTTCGAGAACACGGGGGCGGTCACGCAGGGCATGCACGGTGGATATCCGCCCGGAAAACCCTCGATGGTCTTTGGCCTCGCCGAGGGCTCTGTTGAAGAAGGGGACACGATCGCCATCACCTATGGCGACAGGTCGGGCGGATCGCAAGGGTTCTCTGTGCAAACCTATGCAAATGATTTTCTTCCTTTGCCGCTGTATGCCGATATCGAGGGGAAAGGGAACTTCTTCACGTTGCCCATCCAGCCTTATGTGGTGAAAGGAACGGCGGCCTACGCGGTGACGGGCTTTGCCCCGTCGGTAGTAGCGACAAACGAAGCCGTTGAGGTCTCCGTGCGTACGGAAGACCTTCATTACAACCGGGCCAGCGGTCCCATTCCGGAATACGAAGTCACCCTGAACGGCGTCCCTCATTCGACGATTCCCGCGGGGGACAAGGCGGTCACCCTCCTTTCGAACCTCCGATTCGATACACCCGGCGTATACCGGTTCCAGTTCAGTTCGCCGGACGGGACAATCACCGGCAGCAGCAACCCTATTTGGGTACAGGACAATCCGAAGCAACGTATCTATTGGGGGGAAACCCACGCCCACGGCGGCTTTGCCGAGGCTCTGGGCAGCCCGGACTGGTTGTTTCGATTCGGCCGCGATGACGCCCGGCTCGATTTCATGAGCTACTCGGAACACGACAGCCATATTGACGACGACGAATGGCGGCAAATGACGAACGCCGTGAAGAAGTACCATAAAGAGAAGGAATTTGTCGTCTTTCTGGGGTACGAGTGGACGATGATTCGAGCCCAAGGCGGCCATCACAACGTCTTCTTCCGTACCTCGGAGAACCGGGAAAGGGTGAGCACGAGGCTTGCGCCGACTCTCTCGGAATTATTTTACAACCTACGGGCGGAAAACGATCTCGATGATGTCCTGATTATCCCCCACGCCCATGAGCCTGGAGACTGGCGCGTCACCGACCCGGACCTCGCGAAGCTGATCGAGATCCAGTCGGTGCATGGGACCTTTCTCTGGTTCGGGGAGCGGTATGTCGAGCGGGGCTACCAGATGGGCTTTATCGCATCCTCCGACGATCACACCGGCCACCCCGGCTATACAGGTTCTCGAGGTGGAATGATGCAGAAGGGCGGACTGGCCGCAGTGATGGCCACTGAGAAAACCTCGGATGCCATCTTCAACGCCTTGCGAGGACTGGCTGCATACGGGACCTCCGGCGAGCGCATCATTCTGGATGTCGGCCTGAATGGCACTCCGATGGGATCGCGGGCACCGGGAACGCTAATAGAAGGCGGCTCAAAAAACGTGCCTGCCCATACAAAGAAGGAGCGCCACATCAAGGGCAAGGTCATCGGTACGTTCCCAATCGATACGGTCACGATATTCAAGAACGGAAAGACCGTTTGGGAAGAAGATTATCTGGCAACGGAAAGAAAGAAGAACAACTTCGTTCAAGTCAGCTTCGAGTCGCCGACCGAAGAGTTCTTTCGCGAGTCGCCGCGCGGGTACCGCTACTGGACCGGAACGATGGAAATCAAGGGCGCGGATCTCGCCGGAATTTCCGTGCCGGGGTTCCAAAACCGGCGCCGGGAATACGCCAGAAGAGATGAGGAGAGGAAGAACGTTGTCCACTTTTCCACGGCCACCCGTGGGCGGGCAAATGCCATTGTATTAGAGCTGAAGAACATCTCCTTGAGCGCTCGCATCGATATCGAACTGAAGGCGGCGACCGGCTGGAACATCACCCCCCAGGGCTACCGGAAGCCGGCAGCGATTCCGGGCGAGGATGTGACGTTTCTCCTGGCCGATACAGAAAAAGGCAAGCAGAAACGCGAGTTCAAGGTGGACCGGTATACGGATAGCATAACGCTTCGATATGTGGACCCCACTGTCGCCTATGACCGGGAGTTCGAATTCTCCGATAACGAAGCGATGCTCCATGGCGATTACTACTACGTCCGCGTCAAGCAACTTGACGGCGCCCTAGCGTGGTCAAGTCCTATCTGGGTTGGTGGCGTTCCGCCGACCTGACCAAGAGCCTTGAATGCGAGAGTTGAGGGGCGCAGAATCGCATCATGCCCGTCGTCACTCACGGCCCGCGCCTGCTTTTCCTGCTAGCGGAAGAAGTGTTCCACCTAGCCTCGTTCCACCTAGCCTCGTTCCAATGGATGCACTCGAATGAAGGGAGTACAAGATGGACCGACGTCGATTTCTGGAACTGATGCTGTTCTGTGCCGTTGTCATCGTACTGATGGGAGCTGTGAGCGAAAGCGCCCAGGCCGTCCAGGATGCGCAGAGGAAGTACAATGTCCTGTTCCTAGCCGTTGACGATCTGAACGACTGGGTGGGCTGTCTGGGCGGGCACCCTCAAGCCAAGACACCAAATATCGATCGCCTTGCCGAGAGTGGCATCCTCTTTGAACAGGCCTATTGCGCAGCGCCTCTGTGCAATCCATCCCGGACGGCGATCATGACCGGACTGAGGTCTTCGACGACCGGCATTTACGGCAACGGCGACAGGTCGTGGTTCCGGGACGTTCCCGAGTTCAAAGACTGGGTGACCATACCCCAATATTTCCGGCAGCACGGTTACATGGCCTTGACCGGCGGCAAGATCTTTCATCTCCCGGACGGGAAATTCTCGGATCCGGTCTCCTGGGATAGACAGTACTCCACACGGATGGGGACGCCATTCCCCCCTCCGGAGAAACGCCTCCAACACGGCATGAGCGGAAAGTTCACGAACAACTACTACAACGACTGGGCGGATTGGGTGCCACTTGAGATACCCGAAGAAGAGACTGACGATTGGAAAACCGCGGAGTTGGCGGCTGAGTTTTTGCAGCAAGAACATGACAAACCTTTTTTCTTGGCATGCGGCATTTTCCGTCCGCACCTGCGTTGGTACATACCGAAGAAATACTTTGATATGCACCCGCTCGACGAAATTCAATTGCCCCCGCACCTTGAAAATGATTTGGATGACGTCCCACCCATGGGACACAAAATGGCGGGACAAGCGTTCGGTGTAGTCAGAGAACACGGACAATGGAAGAAAGCCGTGCAGGGCTATCTGGCGGCGGGTTCCTTTGCCGATGCCTGTGCTGGCGTCGTGCTGGACTCCCTGAAGAAGAGCATCTATCGGGACAACACGATCATCGTTCTCTTTGGCGACCACGGGTTCCATATCGGGGAAAAGAATCACATATCGAAGCTCACGCTGTGGGAAGAAGCGACACAAACGCCCCTTATCATTCGCGTTCCAGGTGGAGCTCCAACGGATCCAAATCGATGTAAACGTCCGGTCAGTCTAGTGGACCTCTATCCGACCCTTGTCGAATTGTGCGGCCTGCCGCCGCGGGACGGTCTCGATGGCCGGAGTATTGCGTCACTGGTACGAGAGCCCAAAAGGGACTGGCCCTATCCGGCGGTCATCACACAATTTCAGAGCCATGCGGTCCGGACCGAGAGGTATCACTACATTCGCTATGGGGATGGCGAAGAGGAGCTGTATGACGACGCCGTTGACCCCAATGGGTGGAACAATCTGGCGAATGACCCGAAGTATGCAGGAACCAAAGGCGAACTGAAGAAGTGGCTACCGTAGACGGTTGCTGAACACGTCCTGTTCCTTGTGGATATTCATCCGCACTGAAAACATTGCACATCCTACATCCGTTCTGTAGCGCTCATCGGCAGTCGATATCCTCAGAACCGACGGCGATCCTGGCCGGTGAACCCACGGGCAGCTTCGACATCAAGACCGGCAGGGAAATGCTCGAACTGCTCAAAAACCTCAAGGGCGAGGATGGCGTAGCTGTCGTCTGTAGCACGCCGAAAGATGCCGGCTACCTCAGATCGCGTCTGTTGGATTCGCGGCGGACGCGTCGATAAAATGGCCATGGGCGATGAATTCAGACTTGAAGAGAGGGAAGACGACCATCTCCACCCCTACTTTACAAGGATGCTAGATGACGTCTGAGAGAATCGATGACGCCGGCGCCGTGGCCCACGATGCGTCCGCCCGCGCGCCATCGCCCCTCCACGCAGGGATCACGCCGCTTTCGACGCTGGTCATCTTCGCCTCGGTGTTTCTGACGGCTGTGATCGTCCAGGTCAGCGAGATTATCGAAGCCACCCCCCGTGGCATGCACTACATCGCGAGCCATGCGCTGCCGTTGCCCGCCATCATGGTGTTTGTGGCGATCCTTGCGGTCGCGGCCGTAGTGTTCGCTCTTACCCGCCGGCACATTCTGTGCCGCGCAGAAATGTTCTGCATCCTCTTCGCCATGCTCATCGCGGGGCCGCTGATGTCCGGTGGCCTGTGGCACGGGCTCATCAAGCTGACATCTACCTTGCCGCGCACCGCTTCATTCGAAAAAATGGATGCGCTGAGCGACAACCTGTGGCCCCACGGAACAGATCTACTCGCCGGAGCCCTCGCAGAGGCAAACGCCGATGCCTTGACCTTCTCCGGCGAGGTGGCTTGGCAGGATACCGAGTACGACGAGGGTCAACGCGCGCCATTGATAACGATCGCACACACCGAAGACGGTGACTACTCGTCCGCGCGCCTCAAAGTGCCTGTCGAGAAGGACGGACAGCCCTTTCTCTTGCTCAGAGAGCCCTATCTCATCAGTGTGTTGGTCCGAGGCGAAGGGTTGGGTCCCGGCGCAAGTTATTTCTGCCGCCTATACTACGATGAGGAGAAGCAGTTCGCCGAGGAGATCTTCGCGTCGTCCGACCCGCCGGAGATCAACTACCTCCACAAGAAGGGATTCCGCCGCTTTGGCTCCTACGGTGTCGTCGTACCCACGACGGTCCGTGACCACATCTATCTTGAGTTCGGATTTGCTGGCGCGGGAACCGTGTCGTTTCGCGATGCCCGTCTCATGAGCGTAGGCGGCATCGAAAGCTTCCTGCGCGGCCGCACCATCATCTCCCAGAGCGAACTCGACAGTCTGCCCGAAGAGGAGAAGCGCGGCGCCCGGCCAGGCAACACCGGTCTTGTCGTCCGGCCCGACAACATGGTGAGTTGGGCGGGCATCGAGTTCTTGTTAACTGGTTACATTCCGCTTCGCCACTGGGCCAAAATGCTCCTGTCGTGGGGAAGCTACGTAGTGCTTATCCTCGTGGCCACCCTCGCCGTGGCCGTTATCATGCGCCGGCAGTGGGTGGACAACGAGCGCTATCCGATGCCTATCGCGCAAGTGACGATGGCCCTGGTAGGGAGCGACACCGGCGACAACAACCCCTTCTCCGCCATCTGGCGAAACCGCATCATGTGGATGGGCTTTGGCCTTGCCCTTTTCTGGTGCCTGATGCGCGGCTGGCGGCAGTACAATCCCGAAGTGCCCAGCATGTGGATTAGTGTACCGCTGAAGCCCTACCTGGACGGCGTCGTATGGGGGCAAGCCTGGACTGAAGTGAACTTCAGAGTATATGCGGTAATCATCGGTCTAGCCATGTTCATGGAACTAAACGTCTTGATCAGTTTGGTGATCGGTTTCTTCCTTTTCCGGCTCCAGTTCTGGTTCGGCTACAACTACCTCGCCATGGGCAAGTCCGTGGGGGGCTCGTTCGCCCAAACAACATATCCCTTCGCGCCGCACCAGGTCATAGCAAGTTACGTCACCTACGGACTCCTCGTGCTGTTCTTCACGCGCGGATACCTGTGGAAGGTACTGCGCGCCGCGGTATCGGGCGGCCCGCTCGACAAGAGCAAACGGGACGGTGACGATACCCCGGCCACAGCGAACCAAGAAATGCCCGAACTATTCTCCTATCGCGCCGCCCTGTTGCTGTTAATTGGCTCTTTCGCAGGGATAATCCTGTGGTCCAAGTGGGTGAATATCCCCCCCGCCGGAATGCTCGTCTACTTCGGCGTCCTGTTGCTCATTTGCTTCGTGGCGGCAAAAATTCGGGCCGAATGCGGCGCTCCCTTCGCGGCCTACTTCCCACATCTGGCGGTGGTAGCCCTGCCCGTGCTCGGCGGGATGAGCCTGTTCGCTCCCAAAGGCATCGTGTTCGTCACCCTCACCATGTCCGTCTTCATGCCCCTGTTCGTTCCGGCCGTCTTTTTCCTTATCCCCGGATTCCAGCTCGAACTCGTCGAGTTCGGAAGGCGCCTCAGGTTGCCGCGCAGGCACATTCTCTACACCTGTGTCCTCGGCGTCCTCGGCGGCATTCTCATCGGCGGCTGGGTCTTCCTCTCGAGCACCAACGGGCTAGGCGCAGACTACGCGGGCAATCAGACCATATTCCGCGCTGAGCGCCAAGCCTTCAAAACGTACTCGAGCGAGTTGACAACAGCCACACAACACATGGCCGAGCAAAGCGCGCCATCGCCATCACAAGGACCACAGGCCGAACCGGCCCCTGTTAAACCAGAAATATGGGCCTACACCTTTGCCGCCTCCAGCACGGCACTCGTGACCATCCTGCGCCAATTGTTCGCCGGTTTCTGGTTCCACCCCATCGGCCTGATCCTCGGCCCCTCGAACTTGCCTAACTTTGTTTGGGGAAGCGTCCTGACCGCGTGGATCATTCGATCGCTCACCCTCAAACTCGGCGGCGCCGTCACCGTTCGCACAAAACTGCTGCCCTTCTTCACAGGCGTTTTTCTAGCCGGCGTTACCGCCCATGTCGTCATGGGCCTGATCGCCGTCTTCCTATACTTCTTTGCGCCCGGTGTGCTCAGACACGGCGGGGTCTTCTAACACCGATGAATAGGGTCGAACAAAGCGACAGCAAAACAACGCGCCTCCCGCGACTCTCGACGCGACTCGTCCGCGCCGCCGCATTTCTCGCGGCCTTAGGCCTTGCCCTCGCCGGCGTCGTGTTGTTCTTGCGGGTATTCGTCCCCGAGCCTCACCTTAAACCCATGACCCCAGCCGGGGGCTACTCGATCGACGCGATGCGCCAAGCCGTGTCCCCCGAAAATGTCCGCGCCGAAGCCGAGAAGATCTTGGCCTTCGGGTCCCGCTACATGGGCCAGCCCGGCTACTACGACGTAGAAGACTACATCCGCAAGACCTACGAAGAAGCCGGCCTCGAAGTCTACGAGCAGACAAACTGGACAGCCGCCCCCCGCACCCTGTACAGCGAATTCATTCCTCTGGATCAATCGGCCCAGGACCCGAAACCCGAGATTCCCAAAGTCTATCCCTTCCTCCCAAACCACATGCAGCCCATGGTCACCCCTCCCGAGGGCCTCGATGGACAACTCGTCCTGGCAACCGAAGAACTCCTCCAAAGCGAGACTCGCTTCGACGATGCCATCGCCCTCATCGATCTCCGCGACGAAATGGTGCCCAAAGACTGGGGACCCACATGGCTTCCGTACGCGCGGCTCGGTTTCAAGGCGCTGATCGTCGCGCACCCCGGCGGGTTTGAAGCAATCCCATGGCATCGGATGCATTGGAGGGGCCGCATCGAGGGCATGGCGGCGAGCGTACCCGTCAACTACGTCCGCCTTGCCGCAACCGAAGAGATCTTCGACTACATAGGCCAACGCATTCGCCTGCGCGTGAAGACCATATTCGATAACGTGCGAAACACGACGGTCCTGGGCCTGCTTCGCTCAGGCGAGAGTACGCCGGACAATCCCGCGAGAGACGTGCTCCTCGTCGAGGCAAGCTACGATGCGCCTTCGTACCTGCCCGATCTTGCCATGGGCGGCATGCAGGCCCTCAACTCCGCGGTGCAACTCTCCATTCTCAAGGGCTTACTTCCCTACAAAAAGACGCTCAAGCGCGATGTCCTCTTCATGAGCGGCGGGGCCCGCACCATGGCGGCCGACGACGAAAATAACGTGGTGCGTGTGCTGAACACCAACACCGCCAAGGCGAAAGACAACCGGTTGGTGGCGGCGCTTCGGCTCGGGAAGGAGGAAGAGGGGGCCCAAGCGACAGACGAGGGCAGCAGTCTGCGCATGCGGCCCTGGCTTAATCGCGACAATACCAATAAAGAGACATTCGAACGGGTTCGCGTGTTGCGCGCGCTCATCGACACGCCGGGGTTCATGCTGGACACGCAAGCCACCGTAGACGCGATCAAAGGGCTCGATAGGGACACGAAGCGCTTCTTCGACAAGCAATATCAATACACAATGAATTCGCTGATACTCGAACACAGCGAAAAACGGCTGCAGGCAAAGATCGCCTTCGAGCGCAAAGAACACCTGGGCCTCGACAGCGATGTCTTCCGCGAGTACCAGACCGTACGCAAACGCTATGAGAGGATTGTCGCCGCGGCGAGCTACTCCATCAAGAACCTGTTGAACAACAAGAATGACTTCATCGAAGAGCACGGCATGTTGCGCCGGCTTCGCGAGCGTTTCGACGAGTTGGCCGCCTATCACGAGCGCCGCAAGATGCAGCTCGCGCAGGACATGGACATCGTTAACCTCTTCGCCCCCTACCGAAACACCCTCGTCGTCAAGTTGCACCTTGCGCCAGCCTTCAGTGAAGACCAGCGCGAGGAAGTGCTCAGCTTCGACTCCGGCCAGAGTATCCTCGAAGCGCAGGCCCACACATTCAAAAGCGTGCTCTCGCACGCCAAAGAACTGCTCGCACTCGACGAGAAGCTCGACATCGCCCCCCTCTCCCGCTGGCACTATAACCAGTTCTGTGCCGAAATCGGGCAAAGGCCCACATCATTCATATTTGCAGAGGCAGGCTTTCCAACATACACCATGGCCAACTTCGAACGGGGAAAATCCTATCGCCGCCACGCCTATCCCGTCGATCTCCCTTTCGTCAAAGACTGCCAATGGCTCGAACACTCGATGGCGGTGACCGCGGTCGGCACACTTTCCCTCGCCCACGGCAGCGGCACCTTTCCACCTACGTTGACGGCCGACTTCTCTCGCGCCAGCTTCGGCGGGAGCGTCCTGCTCTCGGGCGTCGGACAATCCATTGTGCCCAACTATCCACTCAAGAACGCCTTGGTCGGATGCCGCCCGGACAGGAACGCCGGCTCCTTTGGCAAGCCGGGATACTACGAGCACCCGTTCATCTTCACCGATCCCTACGGCAGGTACGACCTCCCAAATAACGCTTCGGACTTCCCCAACTACCAAATCACTTGGCTGCTCGGCGGTTACTCGCCCCTCGCCGTGGGCTACGGCGAGAACGGCTTAATCGCCTATATGAAGGATGAAGGCGAAGAAGGGCAGCGGCTGTTCAAGTCGGTCAAAGTCAATCGCTGGAACTTGAGCAAACTGAAGAACACCATCATCGTAACGTTCCGCGCAACGCCCGTCTCGATCCTCGATTTGACCAACCCTCAGACCATGAAGGACTACACCCGCGTCACCTTTATCGAACGCGAAGGGCTGACCGAATTCCGTAAGACGTGTACCGTGCAGGACGTGGGAATCACCACCATCTTCGTCGAGCCGGATGAGCACTTCTACGCCAAGCTCGAGGCCGGCACACCCGATAACGAGTACGCACAAGTCACCCGCGGATTCATACTCGGCACACCAAGCCCAGATGGCCCCGATGGCGCCTCGATTGAATACGGCATGGATCCCGGCAAGATCATCGATGGCCCGGGCTTCCTCGCCGTGGACACGCCTCTGCTCTTAGATCTACCCAGAAAAGTCGCACGTTCAATGGCCTCTGTAAACAGAAAACGACTTGACCTGCAGAATAAACACGGCATGGCCGACGAGCGCACGAACGCCTACTCCGAGAAGAGCGAGGCGCTCTCGACCACGAGCGAGGACGACACCCTATCGAGACACGAATCGTCACGGACTGCCCGGCAATCGGTGACCTACGCGACCCTCAACCACCCGGTGCTCCGCGAGTCGATCTTCGAGGCCATTGTCGGCATACTCTGGTACTTGGCGCTGCTTGTGCCCTTCGCCTTCTTCTTCGAAAAACTCGCCTTCGGATTCGCCGACATCCGCAAGCAGTTGGCGGCGCAGGCCATCATTTTCACCGTTGTATTCTCCCTGCTCCGCATTCTTCATCCCGCATTCGAGATGGTCCGCTCCTCGCTCATGATTCTGTTGAGTTTCGCGATCATCCTCATATCGGGCGCCACCATCTTCCTGTTCTCCGGCAAATTCAAAGAGAACCTCGAAGAGCTCAAGCAACGACGCGGCCGCGTAAGCGCCGCCGAAGTCAATACCATGACGGCCATGGGCTCCGCATTCCTGCTCGGGCTCAACAACATGCACCGCCGCAAAGTGCGCACCGGAATGACCTGCATCACACTCACCTTGCTCACCTTTGTGATGATTTGTTTCACATCGGCGCAGAACGATCTCGTAGACGAAGCGAAACCCTTGGGCAAAGCCCACTACCAGGGAATTCTGATCAAGCGCGAACGCTTTCGCATGTTCACCCCCGCCGAAGTCCTCATCGCCAAGAACAAATACGCCGACGATTTCGACGTCTGCGAACGCAGAATGATGCTTGGCATGGAGAACCGGGTCGAGAAACAACGCTACAACCCCGACCTCGAGATGACTCACGTCGAGAATGGGCGGAAGCGGCAGCTCGATTTCGATTCCGTGCTCCAGTTCTCCCACAAAGAGCCCCTGAGAAACAAGATCGAGTTCCTCACCGAAAACGACTGGTTCACCGAAGAAGAGGAGATCGAATCCGACGACATCGTCCCGATCATGATTTCCGACGTCATGGCCAGGAACCTCGGCATCTCAGTCAAAGATGTCAATGCATCGTCGGCAACAACAGGCGGGCCCGTCGAGGTAGCCGTCAACGGCACGAGTTTCCTCGTACGAGGGATCTTCGATTCCGAGGCCCTAAACAACCTGTGCGACCTCGACGGCCTCGACTTGCTGCCCTTCAACATCGAGACCCTCAAAGCCGCCATAATGGAAATAACGGAGGGGACTGAAATCATCCTTGCCGATCCCTCCTCTCCCCGCATCCTCGCCGAAGACCTCATTCTGATGCCCTTGCGCGACAAGGGATTCAGAGTCCAATATGGATGGCTCGTCACGGAGTCCATTGCTGTCTCGATGCCCGGCGCGCCCTACAAGGAAGCCAAGGAAGCCATCGTTTCTTACATGGAGCAAACCAGCAAGCCCGTGTTCTACGGACTTCAAGGAATCGCCTACGCCGGTAAACGCACCCGCGAGACCAACATGGCCGGCCTGCTCGACCTCATCATACCGCTCATCATCGCCGCATTAACCGTCCTCAACACCATGAAGGGCTCGGTCTACGAGCGCCGCGACGAGATCTTCGTCTACAACGCCGTCGGCATCGCCCCCCGCTACGTCTTCTTCATGTTCTTCGCCGAAGCCGTGGTCTACGCTGTCGTAGGTTCCGTGCTCGGCTACATCCTCAGCCAGGGCTCTGGCCGCATACTCACCGCCCTCGAATGGACCGGCGGCATGAACATGACCTTCACCTCGCTTACAACAATCTACGCCTCCCTCACCATCGCCGCCGCAGTCTTCTTCTCGACATACTTCCCCGCGCGATCCGCAATGGACATCGCCGCGCCCGCCGAAGAGTCCGGCTGGAGCCTGCCCGATCCCGAAGACGACACCCTCAGATTCGACCTGCCCTTCACCTTCGGCAAACGCGACCGCGTCGCCGTCCTCGCATTCTTCGCCCGCTACCTGCGCGACCACGGAGAAGGAAGCGCGGGACGATTCTTCTCGAACGAACCCCGCCTAGGGATAAACGAAGAGCCGGATCTCGACGGCAACACCGGCTACATCCCCATGAACGCCTCGACCATCTGGCTGAAACCCTTCGACCTCGGCGTTTCGCAGCAGATGGATATTCTGCTGCCCCTGGACCCGGAGACTGAGGAATTCAAAGCGCAGATCGTGCTGACCCGGCTGTCCGGCACACGCGAGGCATGGCTGCGCCTCAACAAGAGTTTCGTAGCCCTGATACGCCGCCATTTCCTACACTGGCGCGCCGTCAGCGACGACGAAAGATCCCAAATGTTTCACGAGGCAAAACAACTAATGGATGCGGCCGGACTCTCGAACTCCCCGTAGGCCGATACCAATGCCGCTCCCCGCTCCTGTGACAGGCACTGTTCTCCCCTCGAGCGCGGTCATGCATCGTCCTCCGTCTCTCTGCGATTCGACATTTCAGCAGGGACCTCAACGATAGTGATTCAGGTAGTCCACCACAAGTTCCGCGACACGGTCCGGTTGCTCCGGAAGGAGGGCGTGGGCCGCTCCTTCCACGTCGCAAACCGTGATGCGTGGGCCAAACTCTTCCTTCAGAAGATATCCGTTTCCCGGTGGGGCACAGCGGTCTTCTTTGCCCTGAACGGCCAAAATCGGCGCTTCGCCACCTCCCCACCAAGCGTCGACCGGCGTGTTGTCGCCGGCCACGCGTTGCGCAGCTATGGCTTTGGCCCAATTGCCCTTCAGCCACGCCGTGGCGTCCGATGTCTCAGCGAAAAAGGCCGTCTTGAGAGCGGCCCGGCGCTCCTCCCTCGGCATCCGTTTGCCGAGGGCGGCCATGGCCTGCATGACTTCGGGAGCGGCGGGCGCCTTTCCGCCCGCGGCCAGCAATACAACACAACGCACGAGATCCGGTTTGTCCGCCGCAAGGCAGCGGGCGACGCGATTACCGAAGGCATGACCGATAACGGCCGCGGGCGCGCCATTCAAGGATTCGATAACGCCTCCCACATCGGCGGCGAGAGTGTGCAACGTAATGCCTTCCGACGGCCCCTCTGAGGCCCCCGCGCCGCGCGGGTTGATGGCGGCGGTTCGCCACCCGCTTTTCGCCAGAAGCGCGGCCAACGCCTCGAAGTCTGCCACGCCGCGTCCACCAGCCGGAACCATTACCGCCAAGGGACCATCGCCACCCTGCAAGACCACTTCAATCCGAGCGTCATCTGTGTCGATCTGCTTTGTACTGCTCATCATTTCCATCCTGAAAGGCCCGGATTCTGGGCCATTGAAGCTTCCATGGCATAGCGCGCCGGGTTGTCGCACCGTATCCTCGACTCACGGATTCCAGCGAACGCTCCTCAGTTATCGACAGGCAGGCCCGGGGCCAGGATGACCTCATGTCCTCCAGTCCACCGGCGCCAGGGGATTGAGTCGCTCGTCCCAATTGCCGGGAAAACAAGTCCGATTGCGTACAACATCCTGCGCAGAAGCTTCCGGCAAGACGTTGACGGCCACATCCCGCTCGAACCCAAACTCCAAGAAACGCACACGCAGCGGAACTCTGCCGACGAGAATACCGGGTTGCGCATTGAACTTACTACAAGGGCATGGGGAGGATCAACGAGGCGCAGCGGGCGTTGGGGACGCATAGGCTGCAAGAAAGAGCTCAATGTTGCGTGTGAATGGATGGACGCGTGTCAATCGAGCTCTAAAGGAAGCACTGCTCCATTTCACTGGGCTTCTGGCGTAGAGAGACCTTTCACTTCGTTCAGGATGACAGAATCAATCCCCCTCCCTGGTTTAGGGGCCTTCCCAAAAGTATGGTCCCAGGGTTTTCTTTTTACAGGTCTGGTTTTATATGCTATTCATACGTGTCGTCAATCACAGGAGAATTCCCATGGCACGTTTCGTCGAAGATAATAGCGCGGCTACTTTGTTTGTCGCGGGGTCGTTGAACTCGTTGTTGCCCGCGAATGCGCTGGCCCGTG
>PVBE010348344.1_pt1 | contig 24446 bp, 18 predicted proteins | sample 1631181 | NCBI WGS metagenome assembly PVBE01 (sample SAMN08397723, study PRJNA350692) | Marine metagenome, whole genome shotgun sequencing project. | isolation source: water | place: Pacific Ocean | collected 2012-04 | reverse complement strand
GAACCTTCCTGGCGTCCTTCTCCGGCTCGTCCTGCGGTGACTGCTCCCCGTCCGCCTGGCCCATCGTCCTGACCCGCTAGTCCCAGCCCCGGGGCCGGAAGAGTCCGAACGCGCTGGTGTAGCCGTGCATCCAGGTGCGGCCATGGCGAGGTCCAATCTCGCCATTGCAGAAGAACCCACCCAGCGGCGCTCCGCCTACGCGAGCGTGGAAGAGGTCCGTGTCGTGGCAGGCCTGCCCAAAGAAGCCAGCACCCCGGCCCAGGCAGGAAAACAGGAGGGCACCGGAGGGCTCGTCGGCACAGCCCTGGAGCAGAGTGTCCAGCTCATCCCGGGCCGCTGCAGCATCGAGCACATGGAAGCGAACGGTCTGTCCCACCTTGAGCACAGCGCCCACCTTGAGCACGCCCGAGGCCCGGTCCATGCCCGTCAGACTTCGGATGATGAAGTCGCGCTCCGCCGCTCCTTCCTTCAGCGCAACCCCCAGCATCGGACCTTGCCGAAACTGCTCCTGCACCTCCTCACCCATCATGGAGAAGACCAGCTCCAGCTTGAGGAGCGCGGGCACACCATCGAGGGAGAGGATCATGTTGTCCTGTGCTGCGGTGACCACCAACTCCGGCCCGATGGGCCTGCACCCCTGTGCGACCACTGTGTCCACCTGCACATCCCCCACCAATGCAAGACCAACGACCCCCGATCGTCGCACCAGTCCATCGAGCAGGAGCCGGTGGATGCCAGCAGAGGTTCCTCCGCTGGCCAGGCCGCCGAGCTTTACCTGACCGGGAAAGGCCACATCCAGCCCTGCGATGAGCCTGCTGGCATCGCAGGTAAAGGGGTCTGGGAGCAAGATGAACGCGGGATCCTGGGCCGGGTCCAGCTCCAGGAGTTCTGTCCAGGCCGCTGCCGCTACCTCGGGTGCAGGAATGTCCGAGTCATCCATGGAGAACGGATGGATGGAGACATCCGGCAGGGAGGCAGCCACCAGCGAGAAGCCTGGTGCGGCCTCCACCTCCCGCCCGCCGCCGATGACCCCGCCAGCACTGCAGCCAATCACCGTGGCGCTCGGAAACCGCTCCCCGAGCTCACAAGCCACCTGCTCCCAGGAGTCTGTGTGATCGGGGCTACCGAAGGCGATGACCAGATCTGCTGGCGCATCGGAGAGCTGCCTCTCCGCGGCATCACAGGCCTCCACGCAGGCCACCAGCGTGTCCGTCGTGAGCGATATCGCAGATGCCCAGCGCACTCAGGGGCTCCCGCTCAGCAGTCGTTGATGTTCAGGACGAAGGAACCCACGCTCGACGTAGTGTAGCCATCCACGACCAGGAAGTAGACATCGCCTTCCTCCGCAGCGGAGAGCACAAGTCGAGATCGCAGCCCCTCACCACCGTCGTCATTACAGGCGATCTCTGTGCCCTCGCACCCGTGGTAGATGAGCAGCATGGTGTCGTAGTCTGAGCCATTGGTCGTCAGCTCATAGCAGCCATCCGCCGGGACCTCCCAGAAGAGGACATAGTCCTGACCGCCCGAGCTCCCGCAGCTGCCATCGATGTCATCGCCCATGCCGAGAGTCGATCCGGTTCGCACAGACTCGCCGGTCTCTGACCCCATGTCCTCGTCATACTCAATGCCGTGGTCCGGGCAGTCACAGTCCACGTCATCGTCATCGGCCAGCCCATCGCAGTCGCTATCCATGCCATCATCGCAGATCTCGCGGGCCTCCGGGGAGAAGTCAGCGTCGTCGTCATTGCAGTCCGTGGCGTCCGCCACATAGCCCTCGGGCATCAGGCAGGTCGTGACCGAGGAGGTGGGATCGCCGTAGGTGTCTCCGTCAGTGTCCGCAAACCAGGTTCGGTCTGGGCCCTCGTCGATCTCCCCATCGCAGTCTTCGTCCACGCCATCGGCGCAGTCCGCTTCAATGCCCGGGTTGACCCCGGTGAGCGAGTCATCGCAGTCCGTCGAGTCCGCCACATACCCCTCGGGTACGCTGCAGGCCTCGATGGTGGTCTCGAGGTCTCCGTACCCGTCGTTGTCCATGTCCCGGTAGAAGGTGGAGAAGGTCAGGCCGTCGTCGATGACTCCGCTGCAGTCATCATCCACGCCATTGCACAGCTCCCAGGCACCTGGGTACACCGTGGCGTCCGAGTCATCGCAGTCACCGAGGTCTATGACGTAGCCAGTCGGTGTGTCGCAGGCCTCGACGCTGTCGGAATCATCGCCCACCCCGTCACCGTCCAGATCCCGGTAGAACCAGTAGGTGGCAACATCATCGTCCACCAGGCCGTTGCAGTCGTTGTCCTTGTCGTCGCACAGCTCCGGCATGTCGGCATGAATCGAGGTGTCGGTGTCATCGCAGTCGCTGGAGTCATCGACATACCCAGCAGGCGGCACACAGGAGACCAGCGGGACGAGCGGGTCACCGCGCAGGTCCCCATCTGCATCCGCGTAGTAGGTCGACATGTCAAAGCCATCGTCGATGGTGCCATCGCAGTCATCATCGCGCCCGTTGCAGGTCTCGGTGGCGTCCGGGTTGACCGCCGCATTTGCGTCATCGCAGTCCTCGTCATTCTCCGCGTAGCCAAGGAGCGCATTGCAGGAGTAGACGAGATCGAGCGGGTCGCCATAGCCATCACGATCCGCATCATGCCACCACGGAGCGGCCCCCACCGCGCCCGCCTCATCGGTCAGGCCATCGCAGTCATTGTCCACGCCATCGCACCACTCTGACGCACCGGGCCGAATGCTCGGGTCTGTGTCATCGCAGTCCCCAAACACAGGGGCCATCCCCTTGGATGCCTCGCAGGACCAGATGGCACCGAGCAGGTCGCCATAGCCGTCCCCGTCTTCATCCGGGTACCAGTACTGCCCGTCGTCCGCGTCGTTGTCCACGCCGCCATCGCAGTCATTGTCAATGTCATCGCAGACCTCGGCGGCACCAGGGTTGATGTCCGGGTCCGCGTCATCGCAGTCACCATCGGAGGGACTGTAGCCATCTCCGTCCATGTCCACGACTGGCCCTGGTTCGCCGCTATCCGGGGGGTCGCCAGTCTCCGGGGGAGCAGTCGTGCCGGTGTCATCGATGGTTATCGTGCCGGTCTCTGTGAGGCGCGCCTCGTGCAGGAAGTCATTGTTGGGCTTGGGCTGGTCTGGGCTCCTGCATGCAGTGAGTCCCATGAGGACGGCCCCAGTGATGATCAAGGTGCGAGACTGCACAACTCCCTCCGGCAGATGGGTGCATCGTATCCCGAGAATGGCCTGCAGGGGACCCTCAACCTGTCATGGGGCCTTCAGACACTGCCCGATGGCATCTGCAGCCACTTGATGACCCGCCACAGACCAGTGGCCATCGTAGGCCAGATAGACGCGCTCTCCGGCCTGGTGGGCTGCACGCAGCGGATCCACCAGGCTGCACGCAGAGATGCCCAACTGGCCCAGGAGTTTCATCACCTCGGTGGTCACCTGATCCGGCGCAGCGTCCGCAGGATCGACGCCCACAAGCGCCAGGGTCGCCTCCTGCCGTGCCGTCTCGATCTGAAAGGCGGGCGGGGCCACCGCAACCATGAGCTTGTCCCCCCGGGCCCGGGTGGCCTCAAGAAGAGCCTTTAGCGCGGGTGCAGTCTGGGCCAGGAGTCCCTCGAGCACGGGCTGTCCAGACCGGGTGAAGGGCTGCAGCTCCGTGGCCCAGCGCCCCCGCTCCCGGCTCTCCGCCTGGGAGAGGCTGCGGGCGCGCAGCAGCATGTGGGCCCGGGCATACAGCACGCTGCGCGGGTAGAGCCAGGCGTGGAGTGCGCTGCGGCTGGGCCGCCAGATGGGTACCCCTGGCTCGAGCCGAGCCGCCTCGGCCTTCACCATGTGCCATCGGGCATTGTCCGCGAGGTCATTGCCCGCAAAGAAGACCAGAAGCAGACCGTCCACCCCAAGGGCATCGTCGAGGCGCTGGTAGCGGCCGAGTGCTTGCCAGGTGCCGTAGCCATCCACGCCCGCGTTGAGCACACTGCCGCCCAGGCTGCTTGCGAGGAGGGAGGTGAAGGAATCCGACTCTGGTACCTGGGCAGCCATAGTGAAGGAGTCGCCGGCTGCCAACCAGCGAGGGCGGGCCTGGCCAATGGGTCCGCCGCGCAGGCCGTGTTCATTGATCCGAAGGCGGACCGAGTAGCCCAGCGATCTCCCCTCGGCCTCAAAGCCCGGAGCGGGCACGCTGAAGAGCTCATTGTCCGTCAGATAGAGCCCGTCGGGTGCATTATCCGGCGCGCTGTAGAGCAGATCTGCAGCGTCGTGGGGCGCCAACAGGCGGGCACCCACCTCGCCAGCCCCGAGTCCCAGCAACACGCCCCCGAGCACGAGGGCCAGTCGACCTGCACGACGTCGCTTCATGTTCGGACCATAGCGCAGGCGAGGATCGATGCGCCTGGGCATCCCCACGACCAGCGTGTCTTCAGGAGACTAGACGCCCACCTTGTCGTCCGCCACATCCTCGATATCCCCGTGGTCCGTGGCCTCGCGGGTGAACTCCGCAGCCTCCAGCTCCGCTATTCGTTCGCTGTGGGAGAAGACCTTTCGGAAGACCAGCAGGCCTAAAGGTGAGATCGCTGCCATAGAGCCAATGGCCAGCCAGGCCATGGTGTGGTCGGGGTACTCCACCAGATCCTTGCTGAAGAAGCGGGTGATGAGCTGCTCGGAGAGCACCGCGGCCCCCATCTTGCCCATGAAGTACGGCAGCATGGCGAGCGCGATGTAGGCGCCCTCCTTGCCCCTGGGTGCAATCTCGGCGGAGAACTGCATGAGCCGGGGCGACCAGATGGCCTCTCCCACGGTGAACACGATGATGAAGACCACCAGCGAGACCACGAAGGGGTCCTGGCTGCCCACCGGGGCCTCCAGCCAGTAGTCGAAGATCCATGTTCCGAGCCAGGTATCTCCGATGGCCAGGGCCACGTTCTCGGGCAGGAAGCACAGGAAGACCGAGCCGGCCGAGACCGCGGTCCCGATGAGCAGCATGGTGTACGACCGGATGTTGATGCTGAGGATCGAGATCAGCGGCACCAGGAAGACGATCATGGCCGGGTTGAGGGCGCCAAAGATGCTCGCCACCGGGAAGTCCGGACCCAGGACACGCGTGGCATAGGTCGGGAACATGACGTGGAAGATGTAGAAGGTGAGCCGGACGAACACGAGGATGGCGAGCATGCCCATGTACACCCAGAATGCCTTCTGCGTGAAGTTGTCCTTGAGCTGCGCGATGGTGCCCTCTGTCGCATCTCGCACGGCCTTCATGGCTCGGTCAAAGCCACCTCCAGGCCCCAGCGTGCCTGCCTGTGAGAACAGCGCATAGAGGACGCCGCCCACGGAGAAGAGAACCAGGACCGCCACGAGGGCCCAGATGTACTTGCCCACCGGCACCACATTGATAGCCCAGGTGTGGACCTCGGCCTCGAGCATCACGAACACGATGCCGGCCACCACCGCCACTGCACCCAGGCTCTTGAGGAACTCGCGGAGCATCTTGGCGCGACGAGAAGCCACGGAGGACCTCAGCTCGGCTGCGATCGCCACACCGTCGTCGTCGGACTTGTCCTTGAGCACCAGGCCCTTCTCGGTCATCTCGGCCCCATCTCGCATGATCAGGATGGCGATGAAGTCAGGGATGTTGATGAGGAAGCCCACGCCGATGATGGCCTGGTACGTGGTCAGCTCCATGCCCAGGACGGGTACTGAGCCCGTGTCGCCGTAGGTCTCCCGGAACCAGTCGGCGATGATGGCGCCGATGTAGAAGCCCACGTTCATCATGGTGTAGAACAGGCCAAAGCCCAAAGTGGCGGTCTTCAGCGTGGTGAACTTCTTGATGCCGACCTTGAGCACCGGACCCGTGATGGCAAAGCCGATGGCCAGGGGCAGGAAGCCGAGCAGTGCGACGACGATGACATTTTGCGAGAGCGGCATGAAGAAGCGGGAGGTCAGCAGCATCACCGCACCTAGGAGCAGACACTTCTTGACCCCGATGGTGTCGCAGACAGATCCCACCATGATGGTCACGACCGTGAGCGAGAGACTCCAGACCGTGTAGAACATCAGCGCATCTGTGTCTCCGAGTGGCTTTCCTCCGGCCAGCACATCATTGGAGAGGTAGAGCACCAAGATTGCACTCGCAGCCCCGTAGGCGGAGTACTCGGTGAGCTTGGTGAAGAACATCAGGTACAGCTCTCTCGGAGAGCCTCGCAGGCCCGAGACGTAGGTCCAGACCATGCCGATGAACGCGATGAGGAGCAAAAACATGGAGACGCCGAGCAGCCAGTCCAGCCCGGAGGCCTCGCCGCCCTTCAAGCGGGTCATGAAGGACTGGCCGGACCGGTAGTCCAGCACCGTCCAGCGGGTATGACTGGACCAGTCCCGATTTCGCTGGAGTGCATCTACGTGGGCATCACCCTCCAGGTGCAGGTAGACCGGAATCACCTCCCCACCTGAGGTCTCGAGCTCACCCATGAGCTTGTAGCCATTGGAGGCCGGCAGGGCCGCTGTTCCCTTGTTCCAGGTGACCTGGCCTGCCTGGTTCAGCTTGCCCGCCTTCATGTCTGAAGTGAACTGCTCGAGGGTCCGCGCGCTCTGCAGGGCGACGCCGCCCAGGCCGTAGGCCCGCTGGAAGTCCCCGCTGGAGATGGCCTCCACGAACTCATTGGCCGCACGGGTAGCACCGGAGTCCTTCCACTCAAAGGCGCTGGACTTCTTGGCACCCCCGCCGCCAGCGGTAGCCACAGAGGGGCTGATGAGGAATCCGAGGACGAGAAGTAGCGATGCGAGGCGGGTCATGGGCCCCTCCATGTCTGGTGCCTGCGCACCTAATCGCTTTTGCCTGGCGGGGTCTCTTTGGGGAGATGAGATGAAGCGCCGTCCCGGCCCTGAGGGCCGGAGTGTGCGATTCTAGGGCGCCTATCCACGGGAGGTGTGGCATCCCGCTGAAGATTGCTCTTGTGGCTGCCTGGCGCGCTGAGCTCCAGGAGCGTCTGGTCGCGGCCCGGGCAGGCCAGGAGACCGCCACGTCTGGCACCCGCGTAGACGGGAGCCACCGGCCAGCCAACCGCGGGGAGCGCGGTGCTGTGACCGCCCAGGGCTACCTGGCTTTGGGGCTCGGGCAGCGGGCAGCGGAGCTCAGCGAGCAGCTCAGGCTGCTCGACGAGGTGGGGACGGGGCCACGGGAGTCCCTGGTGGTCGGAGCGGTAGCCCGGTTCCAGGTGGGCAAGGCGCCTGCACATTGGGTGGCAGTGCTGCCCGGCGGCGATGCCACCTGGCTTCAGGTTGCGCCCGGTGAGGGGGAGGAGATCCGGGTGCAGGTGCTCTCCCAGGCCTCCCCGCTGCTCCGCCAGCTCGACGGCTGCGAGGCCTCCGATGTGGAGGAGGTGACCCTGGGCGGTCGCATCACCGAGGTCCGTGTGATTGAGATTCAGTAGGGAGGGCCGCGCAATATCTGGGGGGGCGGGCCCGTTGTCTGGTCCGGAGGGTGCATGAAGCTTCGATGGTTTGCTCTGCTCGGTGTGGCTGCTCTTGGGTGCAGCGAGGACGAAGAGACCGCCAAGGCTGTGGCTGCGGACACTGGTGCCGCCGAGGAGGCGGACTCAGGCGAGCCTGAGGAGCAGCCAGAGGACGATGGCTGGCTCCACGCACCGGATGCCTGCGAGGCCCCCGAGGCGCTGCCCGATGACCCGCTCCTGCCCATCGCTGACCGAGAGGTTGAGGGACAGGGCCACCTCCTCGAAGTGGTCTACAGCGAGGCACAGGATCGCTACTATGTGGCGGGCATCCCGGGGCTGACCCAGTGGGCCTATGGCGAGCGCGGGCTGAGCGAGACCCACAGACTCGAGGGAATATCCACCCGGCTGGACCACGTCGCACTGGTCGACGAGAGCCATGTGGCCATCAGCCGACGCGGGGATGCGGACCGAGTAGGCCGGGTGGCGCTCATCGACACAACGGACGAGCTCACGGTGGTGGGCAGCGTCCAGCTCGAGGACGCGGCAGGCATGGCAGCCAGAGATGGCCGGCTGTACGCGCTCTCGAGCCAGGGCACCCTGAGCACCTACAACGTCAGCCACCCCGGGGCCTCGCACCAGCCGGCCCTGATGCACACTCTGGAGGGGCTGGCCAGCCCGTGGAGTCTGGCGATTGAGGGTGACTATGCCTACATCGCAGACAACCAGCTGGGCCTGGTAGTGGTCGACCTGACCAACCCCGACGCGCCAGTACTGGTCGGTCCTGCTGAGGAGAGCGAGGCACTGCAGGATGTGGATGTCTACGGCGGCCATGTCTACGGGGCGGCGGGCTCGAAGGGGGTGCAGATCTTCAGCCTGGAGGATGCGGCCCACCCCACCCTGGCGGCGGAGATCGAGCCGGGCGGGGCCATCATCAGCGTCTCTGCTGGCGGCGACCTGCTGTGGACCGCCAACCAGGAGGGGGTGGCAGCCATCGACATCCGCTTGCCCAGCTTGCCCGTGCTCGTGGGTACCGAGTCCACGCCCTCGTGGGCCATGGGTGTCGAGGCCACAGAGGCGGGGGTCTTCCTGGCGGACTGGAACCGGGTGGCGACCTTTGAGGCCGACCCGACCGTGCTGGCGCCGGACGCCCAGACCGATCTCTCCGCGCTGTACTTCCCCGAGGGCACCACCGAGCAGATCCTCACCCTGCGGAACGGGGGATCGACCACCCTGGACATCGCGGGGCTCTCTAGGGACATCGAGGACATCGACGTGACCGTGGACCGGCTGGAGGTCGCGCCAGGGGAGTCTGCGGAGATCCGGGTGAGGTGGGAGGGCCAGGGTGATCTCTCCGGATCCCTGTGCGTGGCGACCAATGATCCGGACGACCCCATCCAGTACCTGGAGATCCTCACCAGCAATGACGACTCCAGCGTGCTCATCGGCGAGCCCGCGCCGGACTTCGTGCTGCCGGACACCGAGGGGGTGTACCGGACCCTCTCCGAGCAGCGGGGCCACCCGGTGGTGCTCGTCTACTTCGCCACCTGGTGACCGGTCTGTCCGTCCGAGGTCTCGGACATCGAAGCGACAATCTGGCAGGCATACCAAGACGAGGGCGTGGTCGTCTGGGGCATCGGCTCCGAGGACGAGCTTGACGATCTTGCGACCTATGCGGAGCAGATGGGGCTGAGCTTCCCGGTGCTCTACGACGAGGGGAGCGTGGTGCAGGACCAGTACAACCCCGGGTCTGTCCCGACCAATAGCGTCTACCCCCAGGACTGGATCATCGGGGCCGACGGCACGGTCAAGTACGTCAACACGGTCTACGATCCCGAGGAGATGATGGCCGTCCTGGACGCAGAGCTGCTGGACTAGGGCGGCTATCGAAGCTTGGTGCAGGCCGCCTGGTAGCCCATGTTACAGGCCTTCTGGTAGTACTTGCGAGCGGTGGTCATGCTGATGGAGACGCCCGTACCGTATTGGTGGGCGATACCAAGGTTGTTGCAGGCATGAAGCGAACCAAGGTCGCACCCTTTCCGGTACAGCGCGTTGGCCCGACTATCCGATTTTGTCAGCCCCTTCCCCTGGTCGAATAGGTACCCATAGGATGTGCACTCGCTTGCATCATCAGATTCACAGCGTGACCGGGAGAGGGAAACCGCACGCCTGTAGAGCTCCGAAGCACGACTGGATGAGAGTCTGACGCCCTGCCCGCTGGAATACAGCGCTGCAAGCTTATGACACCCATTGCCATGCCCAGCATCGCATCCCTCTTGAAAGCGCCTGGCCGCTTCCGAATACGACTGACTCACGCCCTCACCTTTGTTGTACAGGTCCCCGAGTCGGATACATCCGCGGGCACCTCCGCCGTCACAGACCTTACGAAAGATCCTGGCAGCCCGGCCCGAGTCCTTCAGGCCAGACCCTCCGTACATAAATGGCAGCCCGACCTCCACGCAGGCGTCAACGCTTCCCCCCTCACAGGCGGCCCAGAAGCGATCGAGGTGCGCAAGCTGCGCCCGGGTGATGCCGGACCCGAGACCTGGACGCGAGCCGAGCGAGAAGTCTCCGGCCTTCAGCCGGGAGAGCAGCGCCTCCGCCACGGGGAGATCGATGGCTGAGACCACCTTGACCTCCGCCTGATAGGCGGGCTGCCGCGCGCCGCAGGCGGTCTGCACCGTCTCCACGCCCGCCGGCAGCCGGACTGTCATGCTCCGCGCCCCGGAGAGCCACTGCTCCACAGCCGAGATGCAGCCGCTCCTCTGGTCCCGCTTGAGCTTGGTGCACAGCTCGAGCTCACTCGCCCGGGACTGCCACGCCCGCCGGGCCTCTCCCTGGACCCGTTCGACCGCCTCGACCATCCGGGCACCGCGGGCCTGCTGGCCGCCCTGCTCCGACTCCCGGGCGCACTGCTGCTCCTTGAGCTTTGCCTCCACGTCCAGGCCGCCGCCGGTGCCGAAGCTTCCCTGGAACCGGGCCTGGGCCGGGCCCTGGTGGACCACAGGAGCCGGGGCCTGCCCGACGGGAATGGCCTTACCAAAGGCCTGGGCCGTGAGCCGCGCCGCCGTGGGGGGCAGCTGATCGACCAGGTCCATCACCACCTTGCCCCGGGCATCACCCGCCGCCTTCAGCCCCCCCGCTTTGTGTCGTGGATCTTGATGGTGCACAAGAGCAGCCCGCCCATGTCCTCGACCGATCCCGAGACCACATAGGCCGCACCAATGTTCCGGCCAGTCTCCACCTCGCACTCGCCCTGAGCAGACTCACAGTCCAGGCCCATGTCCCGAATCAGCATGGCCATATTCTCACGGCTCATCACCACATAGTCGGTGCCCGCGAGCGCCGAGAGCACCCCGGCCCGCACCTTGTCGGACATGACCGAGAGCTGCCCCCGCGGGAGCTTGCCCTTGAGCTCCAGTACAGCGATCCGGGGCTCACCCTCGGCCATGGCTGGCCCACTCGAGAGCCCAAGCAGCAGCGCCAGGAAGAGGCAGGTGATGGTACGGGAGGCAGGCATGGATGCTGAGTCTACCGTATGGCGCGGTTGTCTCCTGCTCTGCAGCCCCTAGCTCACGCCGAGCTGCTTCATCTTGTAGTGCAGGGTGCTCCGCGCAACGCCCATCTCCCGGGCGGCCGCCGACCGGTTCCCGCCGTGCTTCTTGAGCACCGCCACGATGTAGCTCCGCTGGGCATCCTTGAGCGTGCCCTTGCCCACCGCCATGCTCGCCTGCGGGGCCGGCCCCACCTCGTGGAAGCTCAGGTCATCCAGATCGATCCTTGCCCCACCCAGCACATAGGCCCGGGTCAGCACATTTCGGAGCTCCCGGACATTGCCAGGCCAGCTGTGCTTGGCCAGGGCCTCGAGTGCCGCCTCGGTCACGTGGGCCTCCGGATGCAGCCCGCGGCACAAGACCTTGCACAGCCGCTCCAGATCCTCTGGCCGGGCCCGAAGCGGTGGGATCTCCACGCTGAGCACATTGAGCCGGAAGAACAGGTCCTCCCGGAACTTGCCATCCGCCACCGCCAGCGAGAGGTCCCGGTTGGTGGCCGCCACCACCCGGACATCGGGGTGCTCCACCTCGGTGCTCCCCACCCGCCGGACCTCGCCGGTCTCCAGCGCCCGCAGCAGCTTGGCCTGGGCTGCCTCCGGGAGCTCGCCGACCTCATCGAGGAACAAGGTCCCGCCGTGGGCAGCATGAAAGGCCCCGTCCTTCTGGATCTCCGCTCCCGTGAACGCACCCTTTTCGTGGCCGAAGAGCTCGCTCTCGAACAGCGTGGATGCAATAGCGCCGCAGTTTACTGGAATCAGCGGGCCCGCAGACCGACTGCTGTGCTCGTGCACCCCGCAGGCCGCCAGCTCCTTTCCGGTCCCGCTCTCGCCGGTGACGAGCACCGGGAAGTGATGCCCCGCCACCCGCCGCAGCACGCCGAAGAGCTGCTGCATGGTGCGGCCCTCGCCCACCATGTCCCCAAATCGCTGGGCCAGGGTCTCTTCGTCATCCTGGTTCCGCTCCACCCGGAGCACCGTCGATCCCACCTGCAGGGTCTCATCCGCGTAGATGGGCGTGATCTCCCGGATGCGCTCTCCGTCCAGGAAGGCCGCCCCCTTGCCCGGCTCCACCATGACCCGGCCACGCGCCACCCGGAAGGTACAGTGCTCCTCGACCACGCCGGGGTCCGCCAGGCGGATGTCGCTGAGCTTGCGGCCCACGGTCATCCGGCTGCGCCTCAGGGTACGCTGCGTGCCCGCATCGGACCCCTCCTCGATGAGCAGCACCGCGCGCTCCACCACCACCGATCCATGCTCGGCACCCACCATGACCTCGTGACCCCGATCCGGGATGGCCTCTGCAGTGGGGCCCGCCACCTCACCGTCCATACGCAGCACCACCCGGTAAGGCCCCATGCCGACTTCGCTGCCTGCCTGCAGCTCGGCGCGCTTGAGGTGCTCGCCATCCACGGTGATGCCGTGCCGGCTGCGATCGATGATCCGAATCTCATCGCCGCGCTGCTCCACAAAGCAGTGGGTCCGGCTGATGGTGTCTCCTGGAAGCGCCACATCACAGGAGTCCGCACGCCCAATCGACGTCCGCGCTGCCGTGAGCCGATACTCGATCAGCTTGTCCTCGCCCCTGTAAAACACCAGATGTGCCATGGTCCTCTCCCTGTGATGATCCGTGTGACTCTCCGAAGAGCACGGATCATGCCAACCCCAGGCAAGCGCCACAGTACCACCCGCGTCCCGCGATCCTGCGCGATGAACCTCCCCCTTGGTGGCAGTCGCTGCCTGTCCTGCCCTCCGACACCCCTGCCCGCATCCGGACAGGTGGCGCACGCCAAGTCACTGGAGACAGGCCTGGCCACGCCTTGACCCCGCACCCACCACGCTGCCAGGGTAGGGCTGGTCATGGCCGAACACGGACTGGAAGATTTTGCTGTCTGGCGAGAGATTGGACACACACCTCTGGGTCCAATTCTCGAGGCAGCACCTGTCTCCGAGCCCGGCGCGCGCGTCACGGTGTGGCCCGGTGAACTCCCGTCCGTGCCCGCAGCTGTCCACCCGCTGATGGCCCGGCCGCTTGGGTTCGGAGAGCGCGATGGACAGGCGGTGTGGGTAGAGGATCGCCCTCCCGGCGCACTGCTCTCAGACCTGGAGAAGGCGCCCCCCCTGTGGGATGTGACCAACCTGCTCGCACAGGTGGCCGACGGACTCGGCGCGCTACACGCAAGAGGCCACAGCCACGGGCAGGTGGTGCCCGAGCGCGTGGTGATCGCCATGGACTGCGCACCGGTGCTCATCGGCGCTGGCGTCACACAGGGGTCTGTCGAGTCGGACATCGCCGGGCTGATCGAGATGCTCCAGACCCTCTCACCTCAGACCGAGGTGCCGCCCCACAGCTCAGCAGCAGAGCTGGCGGCCGGGCTGAGAGAGAGAGCCATGTCCGTCGAGGAGCCCGAGTCTATGCTCCGGGAGATGGTCGAACTGGCCATGATCCCGCCCCCCGCCGAGCCGGAGGTCTTCCGTCTCGCGATCACCCCCATGGGCTACACCGATGAGGTCCAGCCCGATCTCGGGCCGGACGAGCGGGTGCGGGGGCTGCTGGACAGGTGGTCGAACACCGGCTCCAATGATGAGTTCACCGACGATCGAACCGAGGCCATCTCCGCCTCCGAGCTGGCCGCCCAGGGACGACGCGTCATGCTCGAGCGCCTGGGCGATCTGTACCGCAGGCCCAGCCTGTCCCAGCGGTTCACGGAGCACCAGGGCACCCCCTGTGAGCCTCTGAAGGCCCTGATCGCCGACGAGCCCCTGGACCAGCTCCCGGTCGCAGACGGAGTGCTGCGGCGCCGGGAGGCCGTCCAGGAGCAAGAGAACACCGTCGAGGTCACCATGGAGGCGCCCGCCCCGGGTGTGAGCCATGATGCCATCCGCACAGGCGAGATCACCGACTGGACCGGCGGCGATACCACCACGCCCCGTCCCCCACGCAGGTCTGGGCTGGTCCGGGCTCTCCTGGTCGCCCTGGTGATCGTGTCCATAGCGGCCACGATCACCGCATTGCTCATCTTCGACGGCCCTTAGGCTTCTTTCCTGGCCTTGGCTGGGTCAGGCCCACTGGCTTTGGCTCAGAGGCCGGATAGCGCTCGTGGACCGAGGCACGGAAGGCCTCGAAGGTCCCATCGATGATGCTCTGGCGCATCTGGTCCATAAACCGGGCGTACCAGGTCAGGTTGTGGATGGTCGCCAGCGAGGCCGCCAGGATCTCACCCACCCGAAAGAGATGGTGCAGATAGGCCCGGGTAAACCGGCTGCAGGTATAGCAGTCGCAGCTGGTATCCGGAGCATACATGTCGCTCCTGTACCGCCTGTCCGTCAGCCGGATCCGCCCCACGTCCGTGTAGAACATGCCGGACCGGCTGTGCCGCGTGGCAATGACGCAGTCGAACATGTCGATCCCCCGGGCCACGCCCTCCACCAGGTCCAGCGGCCGGCCCACCCCCATCAGATAGCGGGGTCGATCGTCTGGGAGCAGCTCCACCGAGTAGTTGAGGACCTCGCACATCTTGGCGTGTCCCTCGCCCACGCTCAGCCCGCCGAGCGCATAGCCATCGAAGCCGATCTCCCGGATCTGCTCAGCCGAGCGCGCCCGGAGCTCGGGCCAGAAGCCGCCCTGCACAATCCCGAACAGCGCCTGATCCTCCCGGGTGTGGGCCTCCTTGCACCGCGCCGCCCACCGCGCGGTCCGATCGATGCTCTCGATGGCCTGGGCCTCGTCCACCCCGAAGGCCAGGCACTCATCGAAGTTCATCGCGATGTCCGCACCCAGCATCTGCTGGATCTCCATGGACCGCTCCGGCGAGAGGAAGGTCTTGTTGCCGTCCACCTCGTAGGCAAAGGTCACGCCCTCCTCTTCCACCTTGGTCTTCTTCAGTGAGAACACCTGGAAGCCGCCGGAGTCAGTGAGGATCGGCAGGTCGACCCCCATCATCTTGTGCAGGCCGCCGTGCTTCTCCACGAGCTTCTCGCCCGGGCGCTGCGAGAGGTGGTAGGTGTTGGCCAGCACGATCTGGCTTCCGGTCTGGGCAAGGTGATGCGGCGAGACCGACCGAATGGCCCCCTGAGTGCCCACCGGCATGAACACAGGGGTCCGGACCTCCCCGTGGGGAGTCTCAAGCCGCGCAGCACGAGCAGCGCCGGCAGTGGCCTCGACCTTGAAGGGCAGATGATTCACGATTGCCTCGGTATTCTGGCCGAGACTATCCCACCGTTTGCCTCACGCCCCGCACCACGACTAAGATGGCCCGTCCGTCCCTCGACGGACTTGACCGCATTAGGCTGGTTACCCAACCCGGTGGTGCCTCTAGATGTCCCGCAGCAAACAACGCCCGACGCCCTTCGCGCCAGGCACCCGACTGTCGGAGCAATACACCGTCGAGGGGCTGGTGCGGCTGAGCGAAGGTCGCATGTTCTACCTGGCAAATGACGATCGCCCCGACCGGGCGACTCGCTACTGCTGGTCCTGCAAGGACGACTCCACGCCGCGCAATGATCACCACTGCCGGGCCTGCGGGGACGAGATGGTTCCCAAGCGATTTCTCATCAGCGCGCGCTGGGATGAGAACCTCTACCCGGCCACCAGCGCATTTTTTGAAAGAAACCTGCGCCATCCCGGGATCGTGGAGACTTTGGACCACTTCTTCCAGGACGGCGTGCTCTGCAGCGTCAGCCCCTGGTACGGCGACGGACTGCTGGTGGATGAGGGCTCACCCCTGAGCCACGAGCGGCTCCTGCAGCTCGCGCTGAGGTCGACGGGGCTCCTGGCCTTCCTGCAGCACAATGGTGCGGAGGTAGGCAGCCTGCGCCTGGCCAATTTTGTACAGCCAGAGACCAACGACTTCATGCTCTTCGACCTGGACATCCTCAGCGTCGAGACCGAGAAGCTCAGCCCAGACAAGTGCCTGCCCGGGATCTCCGGCCTGGCTGCGGTGCTCAGCCGCTTCACCGCCGTCCACGAGACCGAGCTGCAGACGCTGTTCCACTCCGCCATGATGGGCGGCTTTGCCACCCCGATGGAGTTCGGCCGCGCCATCGAGCGCGTCCTGGTGGCCGACCAGCCAGCGGAGAGCACCAACGGTCGTCCCAGCAAGGTCGCTGCCATGTCGGATGTGGGCTTGCTCCGGGTGCTCAACGAGGACAACTGGGGTTGGGCGCAGCTCAGTGATGACACCCGCCTCTTCGTCGCTGCTGATGGCATGGGCGGGCACGAGGCCGGCGAGGTCGCCAGCAAGATGGCGGTCGAGGTCATCTGCCGCGAGGCCAAGGCCCGGCTCGGACAGGTTCATGCTGAGTCTGCAGAGACCCTTGAGAACATCCTCGATGAGTCCTTCCAGGCCGCCAACAACTCCATCAAGGACCACTCGGAGACCCTGGGCAATGACATGGGCACCACCCTCACGGCGGCCGCCATCTTCCGGGACCAGATAGCCTTGGTGGCCAACGTAGGAGACTCCCGGGCCTACCTGATGCGCGAGCAGGTGCTCCACCAGATCACCCGGGACCACTCCCTGGTGGCCCGCATGGTGGAACAAAACCGCCTGAGCCCTGCTGAGGCTCGCAACCATCCGCACTCCAACATCCTGCTCAGGACGGTGGGCACCGAGCGGAATGTGGACATCGACATCTTCACGGTCGAGCTCGAGAAGGGTGACCGGCTGCTGCTGTGCACCGATGGCCTCTGGGGCGAGATCGAGGATCAGGACATCGAGGCGATCTTGAACCACTACGCGGACCCACGGGTGGTCTGCCGCGAGATGATCCGCGCGGCACTTCACGGCGGTGGCAAGGACAATGTCACGACCGTGCTGGTCGAGGTCGTATAGGCTGCCTATCGCTTGAGCAGCGGCTGAATCTCCGCCTCGAGTTCCGCCTCCATGCCATCGCCCTTGGGCTGACCGATGGCAAAGATGTTTCCGTTGCCCTCGATCACAATCGTGAGCGGGAGGTCCTTGACCCCATACCGGCTCTTCACGAGGCCCTCCACATCCCGGAGCACCGGGAAGCCGAGCTTGAGAGGTGTGATTCGATCCGCAATCTCCTGGCTGCTCTGCGCGCCCTCGGCCACGGCAAGCACCTGCACGCCCTTGCTGCCGTACCTCCGATGAATGCGGTTGAGCACCTTGAGGTCCGCCGTGCCTCGAGACACATCGTAGAAGTGGAGCACCACGGCTGATCGGGGGTGACCCGGCATGATGCCAGCAAAGTCGGAGAGGGAGACCTGCACCTTGTTCACCGTCTGTGTGGCGACTTCCTCGTTGACCGCCGAGAGGGCAAAGACCAGGGCCGGCTGACCCGGAGAAACAGCAGGAGGACGAGGAGCCGCAAGAGCAGTTGCCCCCATCCAGATAGCAAGCAGTAGGGATGTCACCTTGAGTTCTCCATGGAGCGAGGCAAAGACCCGGTGTGCCACCCGGTCCAGGAAACGCTAACAATCGAGGGCGCCAGCGGCACGCCGTGGCGCGGACCTCTCGGATAATGGCCCCTCATGAAACTCTCAAATGTTGTCACCACGCTGGCCGAGGCCTGCAGGACCTCCGGCGGCACCGCCTGGGTAGTGGGTGGGCAGGTACGGGACTCACTCATGGGAATGGACTCCAAGGACATCGACATCGAGGTGCACGGGATCGAGGCAGAAGCACTTCACCAGCTGCTGGCCAAACTCGGCCCCGTCAATGAGATCGGAAAGAGCTTCGGAGTTTTCAAGGTCGTAATCGAAGAAGTCCCCATGGATGTCTCAATCCCGCGACGAGACAGCCAGGTCGGACCCAGGCACAAGGACGTCAGTGTATCCGGCGACCCCCACATGGGTATCGAGGAGGCCGCTCGCCGACGGGATCTGACCATCAATGCAATCGCCTACGACCCGCTGACTGGTGAGTACGCCGACCCCTATGCTGGTATCCACGACATCGAGCGCGGACGGCTCACGGCGGTGGATCCATCTACCTTCATGGAGGACCCGCTCCGCGCCCTGCGGGTCGTGCAGTTTGCAGCTCGCTTCGGCTTCTCCATCCACGAAGATCTCATGGATCTGTGCCGGAGCACCCGCCTCACCACGCTCCCAGCTGAGCGCATCTGGGGAGAGATCGAGAAGCTCTTGATGCGCTCCCCGGCCCCATCCATCGGCTGGGAGGCTGGGATGCACACCGGCACCCTGGCCCAGGTCCTACCAGAGGCCGCTGGCCAACCGCGAGAGGTGGTCGAGGCAGCCCTCGACCGCGCTGCAGAGCTCCGCGCAGATCTGGATGAGCCCGGCCGAGCCACGGCCCTCATGGTCGCAGCCCTGCTCCACAGAACCACCGCCAAGGCAGCAGTGGCCTCTCTGGATCGACTCAAGCTCTACCGCCTCCACGACTACCCCGTCCGCACCCGCGTGCTCGAGGCCATCGAGCACTGGCGGGCCCTCGCAGGCAAGCGGACGGACCCAGAGATCCTGGCCCTGGCCGACCAGACAGAGATCCTCCTGGTGGCCTCGGTGGCCTGGGCAGCCACAGGCCGACACGAGGCGCTGGGCAACATCGACCGAGCCTACCGACTCGGGGTCAGCCAGACCCCACTGCCTCCGCTGCTCCAGGGCCGAGACCTCACCGCCGTAGGGGTGGAGCCTGGCCCAGAGCTGGGGGCTCTGCTCGACCGCCTGCGGATCGCTCAGCTAGCCGGTGAGGTCCAGGACAAGGACGCAGCTCTCACCTGGATCCAGGCCCAGCTCGAGAAGGATGGATGAGCCTGCTCTCCGGCCTGCTATTGGCTCAGCTCTCATGGGCTCAGGACGTCAGAGTCACTTCCACCATGCAACCTCTGCAGCTGACAGGTGCACCGTTGGTGGCCGACTTGGACATCCACAATCCAGGCCTGAGCGCCATCCGCTTCCCAGACCTCGCTGCCCGGCCCGACCTGGTGCGTTTCGAGCTCACCTATGGGGGCAAGCGAGAGCGACGCTACAACACCGCCAAGGAACAGCCACCGTCTGCCATGTGGACCCTGGAGGCAGGCGATCACCGAGAGCTCCGACTCGAGGTACCGGCCACAGCCGGCTTGAAGCCAGGCCCCATCCAGGTTGCCATCTCGCTGCACCACCAAAAGCCCGTCACCTCCCTGCCAGCTCTGAATCTGCGGCTCCAGTCCCCCAGCCCTGTGGCAGGAGACCTCTCGGGGGCAGCGAGTGCACCGGGCACCCGGCACCCGGATGTGGCCTGGGTGCATCAAGACGGCGAGAGAGTCCACCTGGTCCTGCACCACACCCACGGCGCTCGCAGCTATGAGCTGGTGCTCGGGAAGCTCCCTGGGCCCGTTGAGCTCTGGCTCAGCCGCAGCCGCCTGGACATGCTCGGGGAACGCTCCATCCTGTGGCAGGCAGCACCCCAACAGCTCACAGTCCTGCGCCTGAGGGGGCAGCGGACGCGTGGAAAGCCGCGCACCTATGACCTGCCCTGGCCCAAGGTGGAGCTCGCTGGGCACCCGGTGACGGATAGCTCCGGCACGCTCCAGGCTCCCATCTGGATCCCGGCCCCGTCCGGGACTGGGGGCGAACTCAGGCTGGTGAGCTTCCGTGATCCCAGCGGACCCTCCTTCCAGCGCATGACCCGACTCGACCAGCGCCCCCAGCAGGTGCTGAGCACAGTGGATGCTGCCGGCTCCGGGATCTTCTACGTGGTCCACAAGGATGCCGTAGAGGTCTACAGTCCCGCCCTGCAGCCTACCCTGCCGCTCACTCGCAGGACCTTGTGGAAGTCCCAGGATGCCTCTACAGCTCTCAGGGTTGCCCTGGGCGCACTGCCAAAGGGATCCGTCCACCGCGGGGGGACCGCGGTCCTCCTGGCCACCCGCATTCCCGATGGCATCCAGACGCAGTGGCTGAGCGTGAAGGGAGAAGCACTCGAGGTGCCGGCCATCACAGAGGACCTGGGCAGCTTGACTCAGCTCGTAGCACGGGGACCGGACTGGCCTGGCCTGGTGTTCCAGGATGGAGAGACAACCCGATTGTGCGCTGGAGCAGAGATCCTGCCTCTCTCCGGTGCAGGCACCCTGCTCCCCGGACCCAGCGGTGCCGTGATCTGGCGGACCCTGACGCAAGATGGGCCGGTCAGCGACCGGCCCATCCAGCTCTCAGAGTAAGACCCGACTATTCGCCGGTGTCGCTCCCTTTCGTACTCCCAGGGCAGCAAAGGTCCGTGGCTTCACACCACTCATCCCGCGTATGGGAATCATCCCCGAGGGCGTAGACCTCCTCCTTGCAAGCATCTTCCGGCACATTGTCCCCGCACATGTCGGGGTTGGCACAGCAGAAGGGACGAAGCTGCGCCTGGCACTGGGCCTTCTCGAGCTCCTCAGTGCAGTAGCGAGGACGGAACTCGCAGCCATCCTTGGACGGATCCTTGCACTTCTTTCCATCCGCAGTGGTCGGGATTGACTCCAGGCTCTCACCGCGAATTGTGCACTCCGTGGGACCCAGGCGCGCGCAGCGACCCTCGAGCACCGCCACGCCAAAGCTGAGCACTCCGTCATCCATGGGCACGCTGACCGTCTCGAGGACAACCGTGTACTCGATGCCCACGCGCTGGTCGGTGTCGATGCCGCAGTACTCGATGGTGGCACGACCCGCGTGCGCATCGGTCATACCGGTCTGCGCACCGGTCTGGAAGCACTCACCGTACTCGATCTCAACTTCCTGGCCGAGGGAGTCGGTGTAGAAGCCCTTGAAGTCACCAAGCTCCACGCCCGGCGAGCCGGTGTAGTAGCTGGAGAGCCCCGAGAACATATCCAGGTCCCCATCGTCGTCGTAGTAGTCCGGGTAGACGAACTCATCCGTCGGCTTTACTGGCGAGATGGACTGCGCCCAGAAGACGGTCTCGGGGTCCACCACAAGGCAGACTTCCTCGCCGTTGCCCATAAACGTAAAGGTCGCGCCACCAGACTGACCCAGAGGGGTCTGGCCCAGCTGCCCAAAGAAGCAGCGTCGCGGGGAACCATCCTCGGGCTCCTCGCAGTTGTCCTGGACCACGTAGGGAATCGGGTTGGCCTCCGGCTCACCATTGAGGACGTTGAGTTCCTCCTTGGTGACAATGGCCAATTCTCCCCCCTCAATCACGCCTGGGTGGGCGTCACTGGGTACGGGTACGAGGTCCTTGGCATTTCGGTCACAGCCAAAAAAGCTGCTCATCAGGGCAAAGCTGAGTGTAGAAATCATCATGATGTCTAGTCCTCGTACTTGAAGTCGAGGGTGAGTTCAAAGTCCTTGGTGGCACTCGAGATCAATGTTTCCTCATTGACCACCCAGTCACCATCATCGATGTACAGGCCGGGGTAGTTCAGCACGTCTGGATAGCTTGCACCCTGGTAGTACTGCTCGGAGTAGCGGTACAACTGAGAACCTGCCGTCTCGTCACAGGTGACGAAGTCGAACTTGGGAGACGGCATGTCGACCCAGCCCCACAGCGCCATGCCTTTCTTGTACAGGGTGTGCGGAATCTCGACATCCGCGACCCAGTAATCACCGTCTTCCTCGAAGTACGGCTTGAAGTACTGGCCTTCGTTCTCGTGGGGCTCATCGTCGACGAATGAGAGCTCGTCATCACTCGTGATGTACTGGGTCTCGTAGCATCGCTCCCGGTACTCGGTGCCGCTACCGACCGCCGTGTTGTCCGGACTCATGACCTCATCCTCGAGTACGTCGCTGAAGAACTCCAGCACGTCGTCAAAGCTCTCGTACCGACCGGTCACTACCTTGCAGACCAGCTGCTCGTAGCAGCCAAAGTCAAAGCGACCGACGGAAGTACCGCCGTAGGGGTAGGTATCTCCCGGATAGTCCGCGTCCAGGATGGGGCCCATCTCGGGGTGAAGGAAGTCGTAGTGACCCTCTTCCACCGAGGGGAAGCCACCCAGATAGACCGGGCCAAGCATTCGGATATCGCCAGACACGACCCGCTCGACACCATCGTCATCAACAAGCGTGATGTCGAGTGCCTCCTTGGGAATGCGAACCGTGCCTCTGAGATCCTTCTCGGGAAGCGGCTCGTCGAACTTGCAGCCCAGGACCAGGCCAGCCAACAGAATCGGTGAGATGCGCATGATCAGAACTCGTAGCGAGCGCCGAGCATCAGCTCGATGGGATCCTGGCGACCACCGATAATCCATCGGTTGTCCCCAGAGATTCCAGCGTACTGGCCCTGGCGGTTGTTGAAGACGTTGTAGACCTCGGAGACACCCCACAGCTTGCCCTTACGGACGGGGATGGCCTGCTCGATCTTGAGGTTGAGTGCCCACCAGGTCTCCTCGCGGGCATAGGTTCCAGCGGTCTGCTTGAGCATGTTCCCCGTTCCGTAGAACGAGCCGTTGGAGTAGTACCTGCTCTCCGGGTTGCCACTCTCCAGGAAGAACACGCCACCGACCCGTGTGGTCCAGGGGTCGTTGGGAATGTCCCAGGCGAACCCAGCCGACACATCGTGGCGGACATCTGTGAAGAGCAGTCCGTCGATGTGGTAGCGGGTCTGCGGGCTGACCGCGAGGACCCCACTGGGTGAAGTCTGCACCGAGCCCTTGCTCTGTGTGTAGGAGTAGTTCGCCTGAACCTCCCACCGGTCCGCCATGTGCCGACGAAGACCAGCATCGATGCGGAAGTAGTTTCTCCGTGCGATGTTCGGGCTGCGGAGGCGGTAGCGGGTCTCCAGAGTGCCATCCCGGCTGCCAAGCACATTGTAGCCGTCCTCATCCCAGACGAGGTTGAGGTCATCAAAGGCCCAGAGGTTCCGGGTGAACTTTCCGGTGAAGTACAGCTGGGCTGCCAAGTCCCGGATGATCTCCCGCTCTGCACCCACGCTCAGCTCGTCGGAGTGCGGCGAGATGACCGACTCCGCCACGGTGTTCGTGTTCTCCAGGGGGATGTAGTAGTAGTCGTTGCTGGCCGAGGACTCGTAGTTGCCGAAGTACTCACCGAGAACCAGCTTGTAGCCGAGACCCGACTGCGCCATGTAGCTGGCGACGGCCAGACGGCCCGAGTCATTGAACCGACCTGCGGAGCCGACCAGCTTGGTCTTGCCATTGGCCCAGGGGTCCCAGATGACGCTGAAGCGTGGTCCCCACAGCCCGTTGTCCACGATTCGCTCGCCGACATCGTTGCGGAGAATCGACCGGTCGTAGCGCGTACCGTAGCGGAAGGTCAGGTTGTCGACAGGCTTGTAGACATCCTGGATGAACGCTCCGACGTGGTGAGCACGGGCGGTGTACAGGTACGGTCCAGTGGTCTCCACCCAGTAGTAGTTCTGCAGGGTGTCCGGGTCGTATGCGATCTGGTTCAGATCGTAGAAGTAGACGTTGCCCGAGTTTCCGTAGCTCTGGGTCCAGGACGTGGTGTCCGCCCCGATACCAATCTTGGCATCATGCGTGCCGAGGAACTCAAGCTGCAGCATGCTGAGCTTGGTCTCCACACTGGCCCGCCAGCGATCATCGAAGAGGAAGAAGCCAGCGTTGTCCTTGTCGAAGGCATTGTTGATGCCGATGCGGGCTGGCGTTGTGAAGTCGATGTTGTTCTCGAGCTCATCCGACTTGCAGGGGTGGTAGCCCACGTCCTTGTTGTGGGTGCAGGGCACCGAGTACTGCTCGATGTAGGACTTCTGCAGGAGGCTCTTGGTCTCCAGGAACATCTCCGGAGAGATGAACCAGTCCCACTGCAGTGAGGTCAGGTAGCCACCCTGTGCCTGCCGATACTGGGCCTCCGGCTTCACGAAGCGATCCGACTGATCGAGGTTGTCGATGGTGGTCGGGTCGGTCTGCCCGATGATGACGAACCGGTGGCTCGCCGTGGGCTGCATCGTGATCTTGGTGAAAATATACTGGGCGTCGAAGTCCCGGGGGAGATCGATACCAACGTTGGAGATCATCGAGCGCGTGTACTGATACGAAGCGATGTACCAGACCTTGTCGCTGACGATCGGTCCCTTGATGGTGGAGCCTGCACGCAGAAGCTCGTAGCGGCTATCGAAGTCCGTCGGCGTCAGCTCGTAGCCATCCGACGCGTAGCGGGCGTCGAGCTTGGGGGCCCAGTTTCCATTGGAGTAGTAAAGACCGGTATTGACCTCCAGCGTGTTTCCGCCGGACTCGGTGACCACGTTGATGGACCCACCAAGGTTGTAGCCGTACTCCGGGTCGAAGGCGCTGGTGAGCACCTCGATCTGCTCGATGGCATCAAAGTTGAAGTTCAGCGAGAAGGTACCCGTGACCGGGTCGGTGATGTTCACACCGTCCAGCATGTAGGTGTTCTCGTTGTAGCCAGCGCCACCAATGTTGGCGTTTGAGCCACCGGTGACACCTGCAGCCATCTGCACAGCCTGCTGGTAGCTACGACCCGCCGGGATGCGATCAAGGAATTCCTTGGTGAGCACGGAGCCGCGGGTAGCGGACTCGGTGTCGATGGTCGGACGATCCTCTTCGAT